>Ga0318496_10000350_pt1 | contig 15577 bp, 20 predicted proteins | sample GRESIP109b1f22_FD_203296 | JGI IMG/M metagenome (GOLD analysis project Ga0318496, IMG submission 203296) | Tropical soil microbial communities from Luquillo Experimental Forest, Puerto Rico - GRE.SIPMG.109b1f22 | ecosystem: Environmental > Terrestrial > Soil > Tropical forest > Bulk soil... | reverse complement strand
GATGATGTTTCCGCTGGTGACCGAGGCCGGGGCGGCCGCGGTCATCGCGGCGACCACGTACGGCCCGTTCGGCGAGCCGGAGCGGGCCACCGGCCGCTGGCTGCCGTACCTGCGGCTGGGCGCGGCCGTTGCGCTGACCGCGGCGGCTATCGGCGCGCTGGCCCTCGGATCCACCGGGGGCGGCCTGCCGGGTGGCTTCGCCACCATGGCACGTAACGTCGCCGGGATGACCGGAGTCGGCCTGCTGTGCGCGATCGTGCTCGGCGGGATGCTGGCCTGGACCGGGCCCGTGGCCTACTGGGTGCTCGCCGAGGCCGCATTGGCCAACGGGCTGACCACGCCGTGGATCTGGCCGGCCAGGCCGCCAGCCGACCGCGGTGCGGCGATCTGCGCCTACCTGGTCTTCGCCGCCGGGCTGGCCCTGATCACGGTGCGCGGAGTCCGTGAGTCCGCCCGCGACAGAACTACCTAGCGGTGGCTAAACGGGGTTGCGCAGTCCCGTCGGGTTGATCTCGGGCAGCATCCCCGATGCGCCCACCGCCCGCACCGACGGCCGGAGCAGCGTAATGACCTCCTCGACGCCTTGCCCGCCGAGCGCTGCCAGCCCGCCGCTCCAGGCCCGCTCGTCGGTACTGGCCTCGACCGAGTCCAGCAGGGTGCGGCCGGCCGGGGTGAGCGCAAGGCCGGGCCCGGCGGTGACCAGCCCGCGGTCGCGCAGCGCGTCGGCCGCGCCCGCCCAGTCCTCATCGGTCCAGCCGATGCGCGCCCGCTGGAGCACCTCCTGCGGCATATGGCCGGACGCGGACTGCAGCAGATGCGCCTGCAGCCCCGTGATGCCCTCGGTGACCAGGGCCGCGATGTGCCCGTCACCGCGGTGCTCGCGCAGCGTGGTGGCCAGTTGCCAGATCCTGCCCAGCGGATCGCCGGGCAGCTCCAATGCGGCGTTGGCCGCGCCCAGCGGACGGCCGGTCGGATCCACGGCGGCGGCCACCGGGGCCAGCACCGCGGCCGCCCGCCCGCAGGCCTCCGGGTCCACGCCAGCGTCACGCAGCGCGGCCGTGCTGACCGCGGCTCGCGCCTCCAGGCACGCCCGCGGCGTGGTGCGCGACCAGGACTCGGGCAGCGCCCGGGCGACCGCGCCCGGGTGAAACCCGGCGAACATGGCCACGACCGGCGCCGCGGGGACCGGCCCGAGCGGCGCGGCGCGCCACGCGAAGTAGGTCATCCAGAAGCCCTTGAGGCCGAGTTCGATCCCCGCGGGCCGGACGGCATCGGCGAAGTAGGTGACGTCGTGCAATGTTTCCAGTGCCGCCCACAGGCGGCGGGCGGGATGCGTGGACACGGGCGGAGTCTAACCCGCGGCCGTTACACCGGCGCGAAGCGCCGGTACATGATGTGCAGCCCGACATAGCCGTCGGCGGGATGGTGGAAGCCTTCCGGGATCGTCGCCACGATCTCCATGCCCAGCGACTGCCACAGGCCGACCGCCCGGACATTGCTCTGCGCCACCGCGTTGAACTGCATGCCGCGAAAGCCCTCGGCGCGCGCCCGGTCCAGCACGTACTCCCCCAGCGCGCGGCCCACCCCGCGCCCGGAATGCCGTGCGTCGACCATGAAGCTGGCGCTCGCGATGTGCGCTCCGGGCCCGCCGTGGTTCGGGCCGCACTCGGCGGTGCCGAGCACGGCCCCGCTCGCGTCGGAGGCGACAACGGTGAAGCCGGATAGGCCATGCCGGAACCACCCCGCCCGGGCGTCCTCCTCGCTGGTCTGTGTGTCCCACGAGAAGGTCTCGCCGGCCACCACGATCTCCCGCATGAAGGGCCACATCGCCGGCCAGTCTCCCGGCACCGCGTCCCTGATCGAAATCGCGCCTGGTGCACTCACCGGATGCATCGCCTTCCACGCTCGGCTGTGACCACCACGCTTGCCCATGATCACACCCGGGAGCAAGCGCACATTGCCGTGATCGACGGCATCTACCGGAGCCTGGCCGGCTGACGGGCCGGGCCGCCTGATGCGACGGCCCGGGGACACTCAGCCCGCGGTGATCTCCGGCGGCGGCTTCGAGCCCGCGATCTCCGCCTTGAGCGCGGCGAGTTCGGAGTCCACCTGTGCGTTGGTCCCGGCCTCGTCCAGCTCCTGCTGGATGTCGTCGGTCTTCCCGCCGACGTCTTCGAGGACGCCCGACTGCAGTAGCTCGTCCACGGCCTCGGCGTGGGCCTGCATGTTGGCGATCTTGTCCGTGGCCCGCTGGATGTCCGCACCGGTGTCGCCGAACGACTTGGAGATACCCGTAGCGGTCTCGCTGATCGTGCTCTGCGCCTTCGCGGCGCTGTACTGGGCCTTCAGCACTTCCTTCTGCGTGCGGAAATCATTGACCCGCTTCTGCAGCGCCGCCAGCGTCTGCTCCAGCTTCTCCTGTTCCTCGCCGAGTTGCTGGCGCTGCGGCCCGATGCCGTCGATCTGGGCCTGGGCGGCGGCCTTGCGGGACAGCGCCTCCCTGGCCAGGTCCTCCTTGCCCTGGGCGAGGGCGGCCTTGGCCTGGTCATTGAGGTGGTCCACCGTGTGCTGAAGCTGCTGCTCCTGCAGTTCGAGCTGCTTGCGGGACGCGGTGATCGACACCAGCCCCCGCTTGACCTGGGTGATCTGGTCGAGCATCTGCTCGTAGGACAGGTCGAGCATCTCGTCAGGCCGCTCCGCGGCGTCGAGCGCCTTGTTGGCCTTGGCCTGGAGTATGTCGTGCGCCCGCTGGAAGAGGCCCATTTCGATGTGCTCCTCGTCATCGAAGGCGGAGCCGCCCCGGTTCCGCCACCACGCCGGCCGATGGGCCGGCGCCCGGCCGCCATGGCCGGCCCGGATACCCGAAGGCTACCGCCGTGATCCGCCCGTCAGGTGAGCGGCATCCCGGCCACGACCGTCAACGCTGAGTTGACCGCAGGATCTCCGTCAACCTAGAGTTGACCACATGATGCAACCCACCCCCATGACTGGCCAGGTACGGCTCGATGACCTCATCGACACCATCAAGAAGGTGCATGCCGACCCGCTGGAACAGCTCACCGACGCCGTTATCGTCGCCGACCATCTCGGCGACGTGGCGGATCATCTGATCGGCCACTTTGTCGACCAGGCGCGGCGCTCCGGCGCCTCGTGGACCGAGATCGGCAGGAGCATGGGGGTCACCAAGCAGGCCGCGCAGAAGCGCTTCGTGCCCAAGGACCCCGCCCAGGTGCCCGATCTGGATGCCAGCGAGGACTTCAGCAGGTTCACGCTCCGGGCAAAGAACTCCATCGTGTCCGCGCAGAACGAGGCACGCGCCGCTGGCCATGATCAGATCGAGCCGGGCCACCTGGTGCTCGGACTGCTCATAGACCCGGACGGGCTGGCAGCGAAGGCGATCGCCGCGCAGCGCGTGACCCTGGAAGAGGTCCGGCAGGCAGTAACCGCCGGCCTCCCGGCTCCGGCCGCCGAGGTGCCCGCGCTCATTCCGTTCAACGCGCAGGCACGTAAGGCGCTGGAACTCACGTTCCGTGAGGCCCTGCGTATGGGCCATAACTACGTCGGGACCGAGCACATCCTGCTAGCGCTGCTGGAACAGGAGGACGGCGACGGCGTACTCACCGGTCTCGGCATCGGCAAGGAGGCCACGGCCGCCCAGGTGACCGCCATCCTGGACGCTGTTCAGCCCAGCAAGATCTCGAAGTAGGCGCCCTCGTCGTCGTGGACGATCCGGGCTGACCCGGCCCAGCCCGCGGAACGGCCCGGTGCGCGGCAGGGACCAGGGGCTGGTGTACTGGCAGGGTGACCCTGCCACTGGTGTTCCGGCATGGTGCCGCCGAGACGGTTTCACGATAGCGGTGCTGGTGTGGCTGGTGTTCGAGGCCGTGATGCGGGCGATCCAGCGCATGCGCACCGCCGAGCCGTTATGTGCGCATCCGCGCCGAGGAGCGGCAGCTCACCAAGGCGCTGGGCACCGAGTACGAACAGTTCGCGGCCGGGCGGAAACGGCTCGTGCCCGGGGTGTGGTGATGGCCGCAGAGATCAACCGCGGGCAGGCCGGTTCCCCGGCGGGCACGGGGGCAGGGAAGTAGGAAACCACCCGCGCCCTCGGCCGGGGCGATGGGTGGAACGGCAGAGCAGTGGAGGCGTGGCGTGCCCATTGGTGAGACCCTGGTGCAAGCGAGGCACCAGGCAGGCCTGACCCTGGCCCAGGTCAGCAAGCAAACCCGGATCCGGGAAACGATCATCAGGAAGATCGAGGCGGACGACTTCTCCGAGTGTGGTGGCGACTTCTACGCCCGTGGTCATATCCGCGCCATCGCCAAGGCTGTCGGAACCGACTCCGAGCCGCTGATCGAGGACTACGACAGCGACCACCGGACGACCGGGCCGATGGGCACGGTCAGCCTGGACGAGCTGCTGGCCAGCTCGGCCCCGCAGCGGCACCGGCCGGACCTGCCGGCGGCCTGGGCGCGGGTGACCGCCGCCAGCGCGCCGGTGGCGCGCAAGGCCAGCGCGGGCGCGGGTGCGGCGCGCGACCGGATGGCAGCTGGGTATGAGTCCGCGCCGCGCACCGCGCGGTGGGCCGTGTTCGTGTGCCTGGCGCTCATCGTGGTGGCGCTCGGGTTCATTGCGCTGCACGTGCTGGCCGGTGCGCCGCCCGCTGCCCCGTCTGCCGCGGGCAACCACGCAGCGACTAGCCATAACGACGGCCATGGCCAGTCTGGCCCGGCCGCGAAGGCCAGCCATCCAGCCCAGTCACCCACGCCGAAGGCCAGCCATCCGGCCGCGCCGTCTGCGGCACCCGCCCAGGCTGCGCAGTCGCTCAGCCCCGTGCAGGCAACGGCGTACGGCCCGAACGGCGGCGACAACCCGCAGCTGGCCCACCTGGTCCTCGGCGGCGGCCACTCGGCCGGCTGGCACACCGACTGGTACAGCTCGCCCCGGTTCGGGAACCTGTACCCGGGCACGGGCCTGCTGCTCAAGATGGACCAGACGGTCACGATCACCAGCGCCACGGTCGAGCTCGGCAGCGCCAGCGGTGCCAGTCTCCAGTTGCGCGTCGGCAACATACCCACCATGGCGGCGCTGCAGCCCGTCGCGCGCGCGTCCGGCGCGGGCGGGGCGGTACGGCTCAACCCGAGCAGCCCGGCACGCGGCCGGTACGTCCTCGTCTGGTTCACCCGGCTGCCCACCGACTCGTCGGGCACCTTCCGTGCCAGCGTCCATGGCGTGACGCTGCGGGGCCACGGCTGACCAGCGGCAGCTCGTCAGCCCTCCTGCGCCCCGGCCCCCGGCGCGGTGTCCGGCCAGCGGCCGGCTGGCTCCTCAGAGCGGCTCGGTTGCCACGATGCCCATTATGCGTAATACGCACGCAATGCTTCTGTGCGTGACCGGTTGGTAGCGTGGCTGGCTGTCGCCTCGGCGGCCTAAAATTGCGCCAGCGCGGCCCGGGGGGGTGTCTTGACGATGACGGTTGCCAGCGAGCGCGCAAGGGGCAGCAGGCGCTGGGGTGGCGGCAGGCCCCCGTTCAATATCCGGACTCTTATCTCGCCACGGCGGGCCGTCCAGCTGCTCTTCGCCCCCAAGTGCGGCCTGGACGACCGGGTCATCGGCTGGGTCGGCGTATTCCGCACCCTCGCCGGCATCGCCCTGTGGGCGGCCCTGGCGACCCCGAGGAACGTGGACGATCTTCTCATCGCGGGAAGCCAGCCGCTCGTTACCGCGATACGGACGCTGTACCTGGGCCCGTTTGTCGTCGCCGTCGTCGTGTTCGGCGCGGTGCTATTCGCCCGCCCGGGCAAGCGGGGCGAAACGTTCTTGGCAGCGGTTAAAGGGCCGGTGTGGACGATCCTCCTAGCGGTCGGCATCATGTGGCTGGTCGTGGAGGACAACCGGCACGGCTTGGGCCAGGTACAGCACTGGCACCACCCGCCCACCCTGGGGCCTAACGCGCCGGCGTCGCTGGTGTGGCGTTACGTGGAGCTGTTCACGCTTGAGGTGGTCTACGTCTGGCTCGGCGTCTACGTCGTCTGCGCGCTGTATTACATGAACCGGAACATGTTTAACGCGGCCAACGTGAACCCGCAGCTGGTGCCGTTCGCGGCGATCGTGTTCGCGTGGGCGCTGGTGATCTACGACTCAGTCCCGGCCCTGCAGCGGGTCATACCGCAGCTGCACATGGGCGTGCCGGTGCCGATGAGCAGCAACGGGCTCCGGTTTACGCTCGCCGCCGGGGGTGCCACGATCGTGACGCTGCTCGCCCTCTGGGAACTGAAGCGATCCTCGACCGTGCGGCCTCGGAGGGAGGCAACATGACCACACCACCGCCGGAAGGGTCATGGCAGGCGCAGAACCCGCACCTGGCCGACCCGACCCCGGCCCAGGTCGCGTGGCAGGCAACCGGCGGCAAGCCGGTCGAGGGCCCGCCAATCCGCCCAGCCGAGTGGGCACGGAACTACCAGGCGCGCCAGCAGGCGTGGCGGCGCAGGTGGCTGCCCGTGCTCCTGGTGCTGGTGGTCATCTTCGGCGTGCTGTCATTCCTGACCTTCGCCCGGCCGTAGGGAACCCAGCGGCCAGGGCCCGGGCGGCCACTGCGGCTGCCGGGCCCGGCCGACTGCCCCCTCACTCCGGCCTGGGGTCCCAGCGGAAACGCCGGACCGCGACGACGGCGCCGATCATGCCCCAGGCCGCCAGGACGGCCAGGTGCCGCCAGTCGGCGCCGGTGTGCCGCACGAGCGGCCCGGTCAGCGCCTCGTTGAACGGCCGGACCGGAAGCCAGCCCGCTACCTGGTTGAGCAGCTGGGAGTGGATCGGCATGTAGGTGCCGGACAGGAATAGCAGCGGGAACAGCACGAGCTGCGCAACGGCCGGCGCGGCCTCGGCGTTGGAGATCACCGATGCCACCGCGACTCCCAGCGCGCAGAAGCTGGCGGCAGCGAGGACCAGCGTCAGCGTGATCGCGGCCCAGTCCGAGGGGAACGGCACGCCGTACAGGCGCCCCACCCCCACGATCAGCGCGAGGTCGGCGACGCTCACCAGGACGCAATGCGCGAGCAGCCCGATGAAGTAGGTCCATGCGGGCAGCGGCGTGGCACGGATCCGCTTGAGAACCCCGTTTTGCCGGCGGGCCGCGAGCGCGACCGCGAGCTGCCCGTAACACGAACCGAGCACGCACAGCGCAGCGATCGTCGGGACGTAGTACTGCAGCGCCGACAGGCCGCCGAAGTACGAGCTCTTCCCCACGCTGCCGAACAGGGCACCCATGATGACCACGAACAGGACGGGGAAGACGAACGTGAATATGGCGCTCTGCGGGTTGCGCCAGAACGACAGTTGCTCGTACCTGACCTGGTGGGCCACCATGCCCAGGCGGTTACGACGGTACGGCCGCCGGCCAGTCAGCGTGGCGGTGGTCATCGGGGGCTCCTCTCTGCTGCACCGGACGGCGCGCCGCCCCCGGTCAGCCGTAGGTATACGTCCTCAAGGCTGGGCCGGTCCACGGTGAGCCCGGACAGCGTAATGTCACGCTGCACGGCCCAGTTGGTCAGCCGCTGCAATTCCCCGGTCGGGTCGGCGGACTCGATCACCACCGCACCGTTTTGTATGTCGGCAGGTACCGGGAGGTCGGCGACCGGAACGCCGGGCGGCAGCGTGAAGCTGATGCGTGCCCGTTCGTTGTCACGCCCGCCGAGGCGCTCCGGCGGCCCCTCGGCGACCACGGCACCGTTGTTGAGCAGCACCACCCGGTCGGCGAGCGCCTGCGCCTCGGCCATGTCGTGTGTGGTCAGCAGGATAGTGGTCCCGGTCGCGCGCAGCTCCCGGACCAGGTCCCAGGCGCCGCGCCGCGCGGCCGGGTCGAACCCGGTCGTCGGCTCGTCCAGGTACAGCAGTTCCGGGTCGCCGATCAGGCCAAGAGCAAGGTCCAGGCGGCGCTTCTGGCCGCCGGACAGGGACCGGACCTTGCGCCGTTCCAGCCCGGCGAGTCCCACGAGGCCGATGACCTCGGGCACGGCCCGGGGAGCCTGGTAGTAGCCGGCCTGACGGGCGATGGTCTCGCGCACCGTCAGATAGGGCTCGACCGCGATGTCCTGCAGGACCAGCCCGGTCCGCTCGCGCAGTTCGCGCACGGCCGCCTTGTCGCCCGGGTCGAGGCCGAGCACCGCCACGGCGCCGCCATCGCGGGCCCGGAACCCCTCCAGTATCTCCAGGGTCGTGGTCTTGCCCGCCCCGTTCGGCCCGAGCAGGGCGACGATCTCGCCGCTGCCGACGCGGAAGCTGACGTCCCGCACGGCCTGCACGGAGCCGTAGCTCTTGCGCAGCCCGGTCACCGTGATGACATCTGAGTTGCTGCGGGTGGCGGCCGGTGCCGCCCCTTCGGTCAGTGTCAGTTCCGGGTGCATTGGATCTCCAGGGTCAGGTTGAGGTAGCGGGCGGCCAGGCCGCGCGCCGCGGTGATGCCGAACTCGGTCCGGTCGATCCGGGCCGTGGCGCGGGCGGTGAACGAGCCGCGCGATGCCTCGCAGCGGGTGATGGTGAGAGTGACGGGCCTGCTTGTGCCGCACACGGTCAGCGTCCCGGTCAGGACGTTGCCGTGCTGGCCGGCCTCGATCCGGTCCGACCGGAACGTCATCACCGGGTGCCCGGCTGGGTCCAGGAACCGTGGGGACAGCACGCTGTCATCACGCTGCCGGTTCTTGGTGCGGAAGCTGGCGGTCTCGATCTCCGCGTAGATGGTGGACGCCGCGATCGGGTCGGCGACGTCCGCGGTGCCGCCGCGGATAGCGAAGCTGCCCGTGACCCGCCCGAGCCCGAACAGGTGCCGGGTGGCGAACGTGACGCGGGATCGATCCGGGTCGATGTCGTAGTGGCCTGGCTGGGGTGTGGTCGCGATGATCTCTGATTCGGTTTGCATGTCCCCAGTTCAGCCCGGCGGCGGTGGGCCGGGGAACGGCCGCAGGTGGGGTCCTGCCGCGACGAAAGGATGCCGCGCCGGGGAGGCATGCGACTTTAGTAGGTTCCTGGGCCGGCCGAAGGTATCGCGGGCCTGGGTGGCGCGGGCGCGATGACATAGCGTGAGCAGCATGAGCACCGGATCATCCGCCCCGCGGAACTCATGCGCCCCGCGGAACCGGTGGGCGCTGGACGTCGGCCTCGCGTGCTTCTTCGTACTACTTGACACCACGGTCACGCTGGCGGGCGCCTCCTGGTGGCCGGTGCATCCGGACAAGCTCGCCTGGGCCATGCTGGTGCTGCAGGCCCTGGCGGACGCCTCGCTGGTGTTCCGGCGGCGGGCGCCGATGCTCGTCATCGCCATCCTGACCGGGTTCACGCTGCTGATATCGCTGCTGATCTCCCCGGCCGGGGCGCTGACACCCGCGCATGCCGGCAATGTGTGGGCGCCCTACGGGACCGTCCTGGCCGCCTATGGGCCGTTCTATTACCGCAAGGACCGGCGCGCCGCGTACGCCGCCGTGGGCATGATGACCCTCATCGTGGCCCGGGTCTGGGATCCGTCGGTGGCCGTGATCACGACCGCCGTGCTGCGAACGGCGGTCGGGCCACTGCTCGCGCTCTATTTCAACGCGCGGCGTGAGGTGCTTCAGGGGCTGCGGGACCGCGCCGAGCGTGCCGAGCGGGAGCGGTACCTGCTGGCCGAACAGGCCAGGGCGGAGGAACGCGCCCGGCTGGCCGGCGAGATGCACGACGTCGTGACCCACCGGGTGAGCCTGATGGTGCTCCAAGCGGGAGCGCTCAGCGTTACCGCGACCGACGACACCACCCGGCAGGCCGCGGAGGAACTCCGCGCGGCGGGCGTTCAGGCCCTGGACGAGCTGCGCGACCTGGTCGGCATCCTGCGGACGGCGCCCGAGGATGACCAGGCGCCGGCCAGCTCAGGGCTGGCCGAACTGGTCGCCGAATCGACGGCCGTCGGCACCCCCGCCGAACTGGTCGAGCAGGGCAACCCGGCGCTTGCCTCCCCGGTGGTCGGGCGGACCGCCTACCGGATCGTGCGCGAGGCGCTGACGAACGTACGCAAGCACGCGCCGGGCGCGCACGTGGTCGTCCGGATCAGCTACGACGAGTCGCAGGTCCGGCTGAGCGTACGCAACACGGCGGTCACCGCCCCGCCGGACAGCGCCCTGGCCGCCACCGGTTCCGGTATCGGCCTGGCCAGCCTGCGCCAGCGCATAGAACTGGTGCACGGCACGCTGCGGGCCGCCGGCACGCCGGACGGCGGGTTCTGCCTGGAGGCGACCATGCCGTCGTACGTGCCAACCGCAGAGCCAGCGGTATGAGCGGCATGGTCAGGGTGGTCGTCGTCGACGACGAGCCGATGGTGTGCGCGCATCTGCGCACGATCCTCGGCTCCGCGCCCGACATCGAGGTCGTGGATGAGGCGCACGACGGTGCCGCGGGCGTGGAAGCCGTGACCCGCAACCGGCCCGATGTCGTGCTCATGGACCTGCGCATGCCCGTCATGGACGGGATCGCCGCGATCGAGCGGATAGTCAAGCTCGGCGACCCGCCGGTCGTGGTGGTGCTGACGACCTTCGACGCCGACCAGTACGTGCTGCGCGCGCTGCGCGCCGGGGCGGCCGGGTTCCTGGTCAAGTCCACGCCGCCGGAGGACCTGATCGGGCTGGTGCGGGTGGCGGCCGAGGGACACACGGTGCTCTCCCCCGCCGCCGCCCGGCGGCTGATCGCCGCCTCCGCCGACAGCCAGCCCGCGCGGGAGCGGGCCCGCAAGCTGGCCGGCTCGCTGACCGAGCGCGAGGTGGAGGTGCTCACCTGCCTGGGCGAGGGACTGTCCAATGCCCAGATCGCGGGGCGGCTGTTTCTCTCCGAGGCGACGGTCAAGGGTTATGTGTCCCGGATGCTGGACAAGCTCGGCCTCGAGAACCGCACCCAGGCCGGCCTGCTCGCGCACGACGCGGGCCTCACCAGCCCGTAGCGCACCGAAAGCCACGCCGTGCGCACCGGGCTCAAGAAGCTCATCAACGTCAAGGACTGGGCCTGCCCACCTAGCCGCGGGGTCTTGGCCATCTAACCCCAAGGCACAGACTGCGCAGAGTGCGCTGGTCACTGCCCCGCCGCGGGTGAGACAATGGGCTGGTGAGCGCCACCGGTGACAGCCCGATGCAGCAGCTCGCGGCTGCCTGGCGCGCCGCGGCAGCGGTGGCCGCCGAGTGGGCCGAGCGCACCGCGGCGGTGACCGCCGAGGCATTCGGGAAGCTCAGCAGCGACCCGGCCATCCGGGCGGCGATGGAAACCTGGCGCGTCGCGGTTGTGTGGCAGCAACGTGACTGCGAATGCCTGTGCGCCATCTCGCACCCCGATGACGTCGGAGTATGCGACCACCGCGCGGTGATCACGCGCAGGCTACCCACCGACGGCGGCGACGGGATGGACGTCGCGCTGTGCGCGCCATGCGCGGTGGCGCAGGGCGTCGCGGAAATGCCCAGTTGACCTGGTGCCCCGCAAGCCGGCCCAGCTCGATGTAACTCCGGCGAGCTTGGCGCCTAGACCAGCCTGATCGCGGTGAGCCAGTAGTAGACGATGTAGGCCCCGGCCAGCCACAGGATGGTGGCGCTGGCCCATCCGATGTAGGGCCCCAGGGTACGAGCGCGCCGGATGATGCCGTCTCCGAACCCAGCGGTGGCGATGGTGAGCACGGCCAGGACGGCGCCCATGCCCAGCCCGAACAACACGAACTGGCCGATGGCGGCGGCGAGCCCGTGGACCTGGAACGAGGTGCCGACCACGCCCAGGAACACCGGCAGGGTGCAGCCCAGCGACGCCAGACCGTAGGCAGTTCCGTAGGCGGCGTACCCGCGCAGGCCCCGGTTCCTGGTCGCCGTCCGCAAATGCTGCGCCATCCGGGGGCCGAAGGACGTGGTCAGTTCCCGGCCGGACGCCAGGACGCCGGCGAGCAGGATCAGGCCCACGCCGACGGCCGTGCCCAGCCACGGAAGCACCGATGTCAGCGAATCGGCGGCCAGGCCGGCCAGCAGCCCGGCGAGCCCGAACAGCAACGCGAAGCTCGCGGCCACGGTCGCGCTGACCGCAAGGGCACGAATCATCGGCCGGCGGCTTCCGGGGCCGCCCTCTGGGTCACCGCCCAGGTAGTACGCGAGATAGGCGGGCAGAAGCACGAACCCGCAAGGATTCACCGAGGCCACCATGCCGGCCACGAAGGCGTACCCGAACGGCGCCTTGGCCCCGAGCGACAAGAAGACGCCCGAGATCCGCGCCGACAGGGACACCACGAAGATCAGCGGGCCCAGCGCGGCCGGCGAGGACCGCATCCCACCGGCCACGGCCAGCACGAGCACGGCGGCGCTGATACCGGCGGCCAGCCAGACCCGGGCCGTCGGGCGCAGGGACGTTTCGGTTGTAGTCACGAGCAGTCCGGTGTGGTCACGGCGCTGGCCGCTAACGCAGCAGCGGATGGATGGCGGACAGCAACTGGCCACTATCGGCGATCACCGGCCCGCCCTGGCTCACGATCGGCCCGGGCACCGTCCCCCACCTGGCCCCGGCGGGGAACAGCAGATAGTAGTCCCAGGTCGGGCCAGGCTGCCCGGTCACATGCTGGGAGAACCACTGACTGGAAATCGCCTTCTGGTCCCACAGGCTGGTGACCCGGCCGTCCGGGAGGATCGACGAGTTGATCGCACCGCGTGAGCCGCCCAAAAATGGCACCCACACCACCAGCACCCGAAGCGCCGGATCGGCCGCCTGGCTCAAGATATTGCTTTGCACCCAACTGGCGCCTGCGAGACAAGTCGCTCAAGTCGGCGAGAAGATCAGCACCAGCCGCGGATGCCCATTGTCGCGGTTGAACAGCGACCTCAAGGTCGAGATCCCGGTCAGCGATACGACACCGCCGCTACGCGACGCGGTGCCCGGCCCGGTGGTGGGAGCTGCTGATGAGCACGACACCAGCACCGAGCCCGCGGCCACCGCTGCGGCAACCGCGGCGGCCCGCGACGTCAGGCGCTTACGCCACGCGAATCGCATCCCGGTCCGCTCCCTCTGGCCCACCATCAGCATGACACCACCGTCCATATGCTCGCCACGGCCCACTCACTACCTATACAGAGCCTTGCCCGGCCGCCATCCGCTGCATGACCGAGCCGCTATCTCTGGGGGACGCGCCCCTGACAAGATCATCGGCAGCCAATCGATGTCACACATGCTCACCATGGCCCCACGTCAGGCGGCGTGCTCGGCACGCACGTAGCGGACCAGGCCTACGACGTCATCGGGCATCAGGCGGCCGATGGCGCCGCTTGAGTACACGCTCACGATCACCTTGCCCTGCGGATCCAGCACGAAGCCGGTGGACTGCAGGTAAACGGGGTCGGGATTGACGAACGCGCCAGTCAGCGCGGCGACCGCGCGGGCGTCGGCGCTGTGCCCCAGCGGGAACGTCAGGCCGTGCTTGGCGGCGAACTGCGCGGTGGTCTCCTCACCGTCGACCCAGAGCGCGGCCACCCTGATGCCGGCCTGCGCGAGGGATTCGCGGGCTCGCTGGAACGCGCGCAGCTGGGCGGTGCAGTAGGGGCACCACGCTCCGCGGTTGAACAGCATGACTGCGAACTCGCCGGCGAGCGCGCCGGGAACCTGGACGGCCCGGGCGCCGGGAATGTTAAGGGTCAATCGGGGGAACGGGTCGCCGGGGTTGAGCAGGGGCATTGCGGTTCTCCTTATGGTTGCCTGCGGCGGTCTCGGGACAGGACCGCCGGTCGCCTCCCGCTTTCCCGGAAGGACAGTGCCATCTTGCGGAGCCCAAAATGGAGTATCAAGTCCAAAAAAGGGTTTAGGCTGGTGGCATGCCGACGGCCGGCCAGCTGACCCCGAAGGGGCAACGAACGCGCGAGCGCATCGTCGAGGCGGCGGCCGATCTCATGCTCAGGCAGGGCTACGCGGGCACGACGCTCGATGACGTCAAGGCAGCCGCGGGAGTGGGAAGCTCTCAGCTGTATCACTACTTCGACGGCAAGGCCGATCTCGTCCAGGCGATCATCGCCCGCCACACCGAGCTGATCGTCGCCCGCCACGAGGCGCTGCTGCGCGAGCTCGATACGCTGGCCGCGCTGCGCGACTGGCGCGACTTCGTGGTCGGTACCCAGCGCTCGCTCGACTGCCACGGAGGATGCCCGATCGGCTCCCTGGGCAGCGAGATCGCCGAGTACGACGAGGTGACCCGGGAGGCGATCTCAGCGAGCATAAGCCGCTGGGAAGCGGCGCTGCGCGAGGGACTGGGCCGCCTGCGTGATAGCGGCGCCCTCTCGCCCGACGCAGAGCCGGACGCGCTGGCGCTCAGCCTCATCGTCGCCCTGCAGGGCGGGCTGCTGCTCGGCAAGATCCACCGCAGCCCGGCACCGCTCGAGGTCGCACTCGATACCGCGCTGGCCTACGTGGCGATCTTCGCCACCTGACCGGCTGCCGCCGCTACTGTGCCGTGGACAGGAGTCCCATCGGCGTCAGCTAGCGAACCTCAGCGTGGGCAGCCCGCAGGCTCCGACATCGGCGGCGAAAAGCGCGCCCGCGTGCGGCTGAGCGGCCAGTTGCCGCTCGTCCAGGCCCTCGCGCGCGCTGGTCACATAGAGCGTGCCGAGGCCCGGGCCGCCGAAGACCGGGCAGGTGATATTGGGGGCCGGGAGGGACAGCACGGTGTCGAGCCGGCCGTCCGGGGTGTAACGGTGTACCGCCGACCCGCCCCACAGCGCGACCCACAGGCAGCCGTCGGCATCGAGGGTCATGCCGTCCGGCAGCCCGGCTTCGGCCGGGATGTCCACCACACGCCTCCGGTTCCCCAGCCGGCCGGTCGCGGCGTCATAGTCGAAGGCGTCTACGCCCTGCGTGGGCGAGTCGATGTAGTACATGGTGGCCCCGTCGGCGGTCCATGCCAGCCCGTTCGAGATCGTCACGCCGTCAAAGAGCTTGGTGACCGCGAAGTCCGTGCCAAGCCGGTACAACGAGCCGACAGCCGAGGTTTCGTCATAGGCCATGGTGCCGGCCAGGAACCGGCCCGCCGGATCGCACTTGCCCTCGTTGAACCTGACCGGCGGGCCGGGGTGCTCGACGACCGCGACCTGGTCGAGCCGCTGCCACCCCGGGTCGAGCAGGGCGAAGCCGTCCTCGACGGCGAGGACGAGACCGCCGCCGTGGCGCAGCGCGGTCGACCCGACCTGCTTGCCTGCGCGGAAAACATGGTCACCGCCGGTGGCCGGGTCAAACCGGTGCACGAGCCCGGGCAGGATGTCCACCCACACCAGCCGCTGGTGCTCGTCATCCCACACCGGTCCCTCCCCGAGGGTGGCGTGGCCGTCGAATGCAATGTCAGGCCGCAGGCTGGCTGGCATCGCGGCTCCTTTCGCGTAAGGGATTGCTCTACAGCATGCCGAACCGGTCGTAGGCGCCGCGCAGGGTGCTCCCCGCGACCAGCGCGTCCCTGACGCCGTTTTCCTTGGCCACCTTCTCCAGCGCGCGGCCGACCGCCTCGCCGGCGAGCCCGGCGGGGACGACGACCACGCCGTCGGCATCGGCAACTACCAGGTCCCCTGGC
>Ga0318496_10000349_pt1 | contig 15596 bp, 17 predicted proteins | sample GRESIP109b1f22_FD_203296 | JGI IMG/M metagenome (GOLD analysis project Ga0318496, IMG submission 203296) | Tropical soil microbial communities from Luquillo Experimental Forest, Puerto Rico - GRE.SIPMG.109b1f22 | ecosystem: Environmental > Terrestrial > Soil > Tropical forest > Bulk soil... | reverse complement strand
CGCCAATGCCGTGCTGCACCATCTCGGTGTCCGCTGCCTGGCCGAGGAAGGCCAGGGCGGCCAGCGCGGCGAGCACGGTGCCCAGCGCCTCGGCCGTCCCGGCCGGCAGCGCGGTGAGCGTGGCGCGGTCCTGCCACCGCTCGCGCAGAGCCAGGTAGGCCGCGAGCCCGATCAGCCCGAGCAGCCCGGCCGCGGCTGCCTGCAGCAGGAAGTCCCCGGCATGGTCGGCGAGCATGGCGGTCACGCAGGAATGCGCGCCCGGGTCGCCGGCCAGCCAATGGGTGCAATCCGCCCTGGTGTAGCTGCCCGATGGCCAGGGTGCGGTGAGGAACGCGCTGCCCTTCGCGGCGAGCAGCACCCGGGCGACCAGCCCGGCCGCGCCGACCGCCAGGAAGCCCGCCGAGCCGACCAGGGCGGCGGTAAGCGCGAGGCGCCTGCCCAGGGCCAGCGACGGGCGGGCGAGCGCCGGCCCGCGGCCGGTGACCTCATGGACCGGGCCCATCCGCGCCACCGCCTGTGCCTGGGCCTGCGATTCCGGTAGCCCGGCGGCGACGCCCTCGGCGACCGCGTCGTGCAGGTGCGCCTCGACCTCGGCGAGCGTGTGCCGTACCTGGCGCGGGCTGCCGCTCAGCGTGACGAGCAGCCGGTCGAGGTAGTCCTCAACCGGGTCGGCCGGGGTGTCCGGGAGAGGCCCGCTCATGCCGTCAGCCCCGTGATTGCCGGCCGAAGTGCCGGTTTCGCGGCGGGGGTTCCGAGCACCCGGCCCACCGACCCGCTGAACTCGCGCCACTGCTTCGATTGCTCGGCGAGCGCCGCCTCGCCCGCGGCGGTGAGCCGGTAGATGCGCCGCCTGCGGCCGGACACCACGTCCCACGCGCTGGCCAGCAGGCCGCTCTCCTCCAGCCGGTGCAGCGCCGGGTACACGGTGCCCTCGGGCAGCTCGAACGCGCCGTCGCTGCGGTCGCGCAGCCGGGTGATCACCTGGTAGCCGTGGCCGGGACCGCGGCTGAGCACGGACATGAGCAGCAGGTCCAGGTGCCCCTTCAGCCTCTCGGATCTCATACCTAGCAATACTAGGCATAATGGTGGCGCCTGTCCAACTGGCGCCCGAACCGGCCGCCGCGCTTCGGGCGGGGGGAGCGGCTAGGAGTGGAGGGCCAGGCCACGGCAGACCTTGTCCACGGCGTTGCGCGGGCCGTAGACGGCGATCCCGGCCAAGGCCAGATCCTCGGCGGCCACGGCCCGCACCGCGTCCCGGTTGGCGTCATCATCGCCGGTCCAGAACAGTTCCTCGGTATAGACGGCGGCGGGCATGCCCCGCGTGACCGCCCGCTCCCGGACCGCGGCGAGCGCTGCCGCCGGCCCGGTGTAGACGAGTACCGGCTGGCGGAACATCTCCAGGTAGCGGTTGCCCGATCCGTCCTCGTAGGGCTTGCCGGCCACCTCGGGGATTCCCGCCGCGACTCCACTTGCGAGGAAGGCCGTCACGTTCAGTTTCTGCCAGACCGCGAGGTCGGAACGCACCGCTATCGCGATCTTCGTGTCGAAGCGCATATGCCCAGGGTCGCCCGGCGCAGGGCCGGTGTCTTGAACGCTGGAGCGGCCCTGGCGGGCACGGCGAGTCGGCATACTGGCTGGGTGAGAGGTGGTCAGCCGGGGGACTGGGCAAGGTACTGGCGGTCACCGGACGGCCAGGTCGAGACGATGCACGCCGGTTTCCATGGTCACGTCTATCACCGGCACAGCCACGACACCTACTCTCTCGGCGTCACCGAGTCGGGGGAGCAGGCGTTCCGCTGCCGCGGCGCCGCGCATGTCAGCACGGCTGGCCTGGTGATGGCCTTCAACCCCGACGACCCGCACGACGGGCACGCCGCGACCGGGAACGGCTTCACCTACCGGATGATCCACCTGGCCCCGGCCCTGCTGACCGGCCTGCTCACCGACCTCACCGGGGCCGCGAGCGGGCTGCCGCTGTTCGCCGAGCCGGTCCTCGGCGACCCGGCGCTCGCCGCGGCGCTGCAGCGGCTGCACCGGTCGCTGACCGGCCCGGACAGCCCACTCGAGCGGTCCGAGGGGCTCGCCGACGTGGCCACCCTCGCCGTCCGCCATGCGGCCGGCCGGCCGCGCACCGGCCCGGCGGGGCTGACGGCCAGGGACCAGGCCGCGGCCGCGGACCGGGTCCGCGAGTTCCTGCAGGGCGGCGGTGCCGAGGCCACGCTGGCTGACGTGGCCTCGGCCGCGGGCTGCAGCCGGTTCGCCGCCTACCGGGCCTTCCGCGGCCGGTTTGGCCTGTCACCCAGCGAGTACCAGCGGCAAATGCGGCTGCGCACCGCCCGCCGGGCCCTGGCCAGCGGGACGGGCATCGCCGCCGCCGCCGCGCTGAGCGGCTTCGCCGATCAGGCGCACCTTACCCGCTGGTTCCGGCGCTGCTACGGAATCACTCCGGGTGCTTACCGGGCGGCCTGCGCGGGCCATGGCCGGCACCCCGCCGGGTAAGCGCGGGTCCGCACCCCGCCGCCAGCGTCTGAGCAGGGCGAACGGGTCCAGGATGATAGCTTTGCCCGCGCATTGCCAAGACACGCCGCTGGACCGGACGCTCAGGAGCTGGCGGCGACGGAGGTCAGCCGGGGCAAGGTGATCACGAAGCTGGTGTGCCCGGGCCGGCTGGTGACGCTCACGCTGCCGCCGTGGGCGGTGGTGACCGCCTGCACGATGGCCAGGCCCAGCCCGGTGCTGGTGCCCGCGTTGGACCGGGCGGTATCACCGCGCACGAACCGTTCGAACAGGGCGGGCTGCAGCTCGTCCGGGATGCCGGGGCCGCTGTCGGTGACGCTCACCCGCACGCTCGGCGGGTCCTCGCCCGGCGTCACCGCGACCGTGACGGTGGTGCCTTCCGGAGTGTGCTTCGCCGCATTGCTCATCAAGTTGGCCAGGACCTGGTGCAGCCGGTGCTCATCGCCCTCGACCAGCACCGGCTCGTCCGGCAGCTCCAGGGCCCAGCGGTGGCCGGGGCTGGCCGCCCGGGCGTCGCTGGCGGTGTCGATGGCCAGCCGGGTGACGTCCACCGGCGCCTTGGCCAGCGGGCGGCCCGCATCCAGCTGGGCGAGCAGCAGTAGCTCGTCGACCAGGACGCTCATCCGGGCCGACTCGGACTCCACCCGGTCCAGCGCATGCGCGATGTCCCCGGGAACCGGGCCGGGATGCCGCCGCGCCAGTTCCGCGTAGCCGCGGATGGCGGCCAGCGGGGTGCGCAGCTCGTGGCTGGCGTCGGCGGCGAACCGGCGCAGCCGGGTCTCGCTGGCCGCGCGGCGCGCCAGCGCGGCCTCGACGTGGCCGAGCATCCGGTTGAAGGCCAAGCCGACCTGGCCGACCTCGGTGCGCGGGTCCGCGTCCGGCACCCGCTCCGCCAGCGTGACCTCGCCGCTGGCCAGCGGGAGCTCGGTCACCCGGGCGGCAGTGGCCGCGACCCGGCGCAGCGGCCGCAGCGACAGCCGCACGAACCCGGTGCCCAGCACCCCGGTGAGCAGCAGGGCAGCGGCGAACACCGCGATCTCAACGGTCGCGATCTGGCGCAGGGTGGAGTTCAGCTGGGTCATCGGCAGGCCGGTGATGTAGCTGACCCCGGGCTCGGGCCCGGGAACCGCCAGCAGCCGGTAGTCGCCGAGGCTGGACAGTTCGCTGGTGAACGGCTGTCCCCCGGCCGGATACGAGGTCAGCACCGCCTTGTCCGTGCCAGACAGGTGGCAATCGCCGTTCGCGATGTAGGAGTAAACAACGACCCCGTTGCTCACCTGGGCGCTGAACGTCTGCTGTTCCTGCCGCTGCGCGCAGTCCTCTGGCGTGCCATGCGGCGGGCCGGGCTCGTTGTCACCGTCGAGGCCCGGCGGCGGATTGCCGAGGCACGCCTGGTACCGCTCGCTCGCCTGGACCAGCTGCTGGTCGAGCTGGCCCAGCAGGTACCCATGCAGCGACACGTAGGTGACCGCGCCCACCGCGGCGCAGGCCACCGCGAGCAGCGCCAGCAGGCCCGCGATAAGGCGCCCCCGCAGGGTGCGGCGGGCGAGCCAGCGCGCGGGCCGGCCAGGCCAGGTGCCCGGCTTCCCCGGCGAAGCCACGTCCGCGCTGCTCATCGGTTCAGCCCGCGGGCTTGAGGACGTAGCCGACGCCGCGGACCGTGTGGATCATCGGCTCCCGGCCGGAGTCGATCTTCTTGCGCAGGTAGCTGATGTACAGCTCCACCACGTGTGCCTGGCCGCCGAAGTCGTAGTTCCAGACCCGGTCCAGGATCTGGGCCTTGGATAGCACCCGGCGCGGGTTGCGCATGAGGAACCGGAGGAGCTCGAACTCGGTCGCGGTCAGCTCGATCGGCTCGCCGCCGCGGCGCACCTCCCTGGCCTCCTCGTCCATGGCCAGGTCGCCCACCACAAGCTCGATGTCGCCGCGCGCCCGGGTGATGCCGGCCCGCCGCAGCAGCCCCCGCAACCGGGCCAGCACCTCCTCCAGGCTGAACGGCTTGGTCACGTAGTCGTCACCGCCCGCGGTGATGCCGGCGACCCGGTCCTCCACCGCGTCCCGTGCGGTCAGGAACAGCACGCACACGTGCGGCAGCTCGGCCCGGACCCGGCGGAGCACCTCCAGGCCGTCGAGGTCGGGGAGCATGATGTCCAGCACCACGGCGTCCGGCCGGAACTCGCGTGCCGTCCGCACCGCGCCGGTGCCGTCACCGGCCGTCTGGATCTCCCAGCCCTCGTAGCGGAGCACGCTGGCGAGCAGCTCGGCCAGGCTGGGCTCGTCGTCCACGACCAGCACCCGGATGGGCGTGCCGTCGGCCCGCTGCAAGGCCGGGGCCTGCGCCCCGGGCGCCGCGACTGCAGGCTGTTGCCCGGTCATGTCGGTCACCTCAGCAGTCCATGCCAGCTCTGCGGTCATCGCTGCACCTCACGGTACCGGCGCGAGGGCCAGCGCCAGTGCCGGGCAGCCGGCCACGGCGCGCCGCGCAGCATGCCGCAGTCCGCGGGGGACCGGCTGGTCCGCCACGATCGGGTAGCCCCACTCGTCGAGGGTGATCAGCTCCGGCAGGAGCTCGGCGCAGGCCCCGTGCCCGGCGCAGGCCACCGGGTCGACGCGCAACTGCTTTCCCATGTCAGCTCCAGTCCTCCTCGCTCACCGGCAGCCCGGCCGGCACCGGCAGGAAGGGCCGCGGGTCCGTGCCGCGGCACCGTCCCTGCTCGTGCAGCCCGGCCTCGGCCGCGAAGACGCGCAGGGCGCTGCGGATCAGCCGCACGCTGCCGTCGGGGTGGTGGCAGGCGCCGCGCCCGGAGACCAGGCCCGCCCAGCGCTCGAGACCGGCCCGGGCCCGGGAGTCGGGGCGCGGCCCGGCCAGATGCTCCAGGGCCGCTGCGATGCGCGGCAGGCCGTTGAAGCAGGGACCGCACTGGCCGGCCGATTCCAGCGCCAGGTACCTGGCCACCCGCGCGGTCTCGGCGAGCCCGCACCGGTCGGCCGGAAGAGCGGCCAGCACGCCGGCCCCGACCGCCGCGCCCAGCGGGCGCAGCGCTTCGTTGGCCAGCGGCAGGCCGGCCGCTTCCGCGGCGGGCAGCCACGTGCCGTGATAGCCGCCGACGAGCACGGCCTGGACCGCGCCGCCGACGCTGGGCACGCCCGCCCCGGCCGGGCCGGCCGCCACCTCCAGCCCGAGCAGTCCCGCGATGCTGGCGCCGAGCGGTGCCTCGGCCACGCTCGCCCGGCCGTCGGCCAGGTGCAGCGTGACGAGCATGCTGCCCGGCTCGGCCGCGGTGCCGGCCGTGCGGAACCAGGCCGCGCCGTAGCGCGCGATCAGCGCCAGATGCGCCAGGGTCTCCACGTTCAGCACCAGGGCCGCCCGGCCGGGTGCCAGCCGCGGCAGCCCGCGCACCGGCCGGTAAACGGGCCGTGCGGGCTTGCCGGTGAGGCGGCTCACCAGCGCGGACTCCTCACCGGCCAGGAACCGGTCCGGTGCCGGCACCAGGTCCACCCGGGCGGTGTCCGTCCCCGCCGCGGCACGCTCCGCGATCGCCCCGGCCAGCCGGCCGTGCAGCCGCTCGTCGCGCTGCACGTAAAGGACGGCCGTGGCCGACCCGGCCGCCGCCGCGGCAAGCTGCAGCCCGTCCAGCACCAGGTGCGGGGAGATCCACAGCAGCGACCGGTCCTTGCTGCTGGCCGGCTCGCCCTCGGCCCCGTTGCCGACCACGACAGGGGCCGGCCTGGCCTCACCCGCCGCGGCGAGCTTACGGGCGGCAGGAAAGGCCGCACCGCCCCGGCCGGTCAGGCCGGCCGCCGCGACCTCGCGGATCAGCCGGTCCTGGCCGCCAGCGGAGCCGAGCGCGCCGTACCGGGCCAGGTGCGCGCGCAGATCCACCGGCCCGGCGCCCGGGGCGGGCAGCAGGCGCGGCAGGGCGCCCACCGGGCCCTCGGGGCCCCGCGGCGGGCCGCCGGGCGCCAGCGCGGGCTGTGGGAGGGTGAGGCTGCCGCTCATCACAGCTCCGCCTTCCGTGCGGACATGCGGCTCAGGATGGCGGCGGCACGGCGGGCCCGGGGAACCTCACGGGCGGCGCGGGACAGCCGCCAGGCCACCGCCACCGCGGCGGCCAGCACGCAGCCGGCCAGCACCCCGAGCACCAGGCCGCTGCGCGCGTCCGCACTGCTGCCCAGGCTGTGCACGACCGCGAGCGGCCAGGCGGCGTAGGCGAGCCAGTGGATGCCCCGCCAGGCGCGTCGGCTCATCCTGGCCCGCGCCAGGCTGGTCAGGATCAGGGCGGCGATCAGGTCCAGCGACACCGCCCCCAGGCCCAGCCAGAACGGCTTGTAGGCGGAGGCGAACGGAACCACGATGGCGGCCAGGCCGATCGTCACGTAGGGATCTGCGATTGCGGTCACCACATGGACCGCCAGGAACGCCACCGCCAGCAGCGAGACGCTCCGGTGCAGGCCGGTGACCGCGAAGCCGGGCAGGCCGGGAAGCCGGCCCTGGCGGTTGACCAGGATGCCGAGAACGACCACGGCGGTCAGCAGCAGCAGCGTCACCACGCCGGTCGCCCGGCTGGCGTACCAGAGCGCGGTGGTGTGCGTGATCCCGCTCATGACAACGGCCGGGCCGGGAGGAGTCTCATGCCTGCAGCATCACCGGCCCGGCGCAGCGCTCCCTCTTCGCTGCCTCTGAATTACCTCTGAGGGCGAATTACCTCTGAGCGCGATGGCTGGCAGAATGCGCGCGTCGGCGTGTGTCATGACGGAGGTGCCCATGTCTGCCCGCACCGGGCGCATCCGGCGCGCCGTGGGCAGGGCGCTCGTGGACACCTCGCCACTGCGCCGTCACGCCGGTTTCCGGCGGCTCTGGACCGGCCAGTTCGTCGCATCGGTGGGCAGCCAGCTCACCGTGGTGGCGGTGGGCTACCAGACGTACCGGCTGACCGGGTCGACGATGATGGTGGGCCTGGTCAGCCTGGGACAGCTCATCCCGCTGCTGGCCGGATCGCTATTCGGCGGCCCGCTAGTGGATGCGTGGGACCGGCGCACGGTGCTGATGGCCACCCAGGTGCTGCTGGCCGCCGGGGTCACCGGCCTGGCCGTCAACTCGATGCTGCCGCACCCGTTGCTGTGGCCGATGTTCGCCTGCACCGCCGAGGCGGCGGCGTTCCAGGGCGTGGACTGGGCGGCCCGCCGCGCGTCGCTGCGGCGCCTGGTCCCCCTAGCCGACCTGCCCGCCGCCTTGTCCCTGCAGTCCGCGGCGTTCCAGACAAGCCTGGTGCTGGGCCCCGCCGCGGCCGGGCTGCTGATCTCCCGCGCCGGGTTCAGCCTCGTGTACTGGCTCAATGTCGCCGCGTTCGGCATCGCGTTCGCCACCGTCGCCCGGCTGCCATCGCTGCGCCCGGCCGGCGGCGGGCACCCGGCCGGGATCGCCTCCCTGGCCGGCGGGGTGCGGTACCTGCGGTCGAGCCCGCCGCTCGCCGGGGCCTTCCTGATCGACCTGGGCGCGATGGTGTTCGGGATGCCACGGGCGCTGTTCCCGGCCCTGGCGGACACCGTGTTCGGCGGGGGAGCGGCGACGGTGGGCTTCCTCAATGCCGCGCCGGGCCTGGGCGCGCTGGTGGGGTCGCTGCTGACCGGGCATGTCTGGCGGGTACGGCGAGCCGGCCGGGCGGTGACGGTCTGCGTCGTGATCTGGGGGCTGGCCATCATGGGCTTCGGGTTCGCCTCGTGGCTGCCGGCCGCGCTGGCCCTGCTTGTCGTGGCGGGCGCGGCGGACGTGGTGTCCTCGGTGTTCCGGATGCTGATCGTCCAGCAGATCACCCCGGACGCCATCCAGGGCCGGGTCAACAGCCTGATCTTCGTGGGGCTGCAGGGCGGGCCCAGGCTCGGCGACGCGGAGGCCGGTGCCGCGGCGGCGCTGGGCGGGCCGCAGTTCGCCGCCTGGTCCGGCGGCCTGCTCAGCGTGGTCGCCGCCGTGGTGACCTGCTGGGCGATCCCTCAGTTCTGGCGGTACCACGAGACCGGCCTGGCGCACGGCGCGAAACAGGAGCCGGACGAGGTGGCACCGAGCCCGTGGCCGGCCGGTGGGCCAGCCGGCCGGGACGGGAACCCCGGAGAGGCCGCGCCGGAGCCCGGCCCGGCCGGCTGACGACGGAACCGGGCCGTCAGGCCAACGGGGGGTCGCTCCCCGGCTGGCACGGCGGCTCCGGGGGTCGCCCCCCGGCCAACGGGCGGACCGGGCAGGTCAGGCGGCGGAGGGCTGCTCCGGCGGCCAGCCGCCGAGGGTGACCACGGCCCCGGACTCAGCCACCAGGCGGGCCGGAAGCCCGAGGCGGTCCAGCCAGGGCAGCGCGGCCTCGCCGCGGATGATCGCCGCGGTGCTCGCGGTGTTGGCGTCGGCGCAGGTGGCCGCCGCCACCGACACGGTCCGCCACACCGGTGCGGCGGGCATGCCATCGCGGGGATCCAGGATGTGATGCAGCACGTCGCCACCGCGGCGCCAGCGCCGGGCGGCCGTGCTGGAGGTGGCGAGGCCTCCGGAGCGGATCGCGATCACCGCGGCCGGGCCCGCAGGCGGGTCCTCCGGCCGACCGGTGACGTCCTGGACCCGGACTCGCCATCCACCGGGCGGGACCGGGCCGGCCACCGCGATGTCCCCGCCGAGGTTGACCAGGACGCCGCAGCCGAGCTCGGCGGCGATCCGCGCCGCGGCCCGGTCGGCCGCCCAGGCCTTCGCGGTGGCGCCCAGGTCCAGCCGGGTGCCGGCGGGCAGGGAGACCAGCCCGGCCGCCTCATCCAACTCGATGGCCCGCCAGCCGGGGACACTGCGGACGGTCAGTTTCACCGGCGGGCCGTCCGGCCGCACCAGGGCGAAGTCGCGGTCGTAGCCGGCCGCGCTCAAGGCGCCGCCGACCGTGGGATCCACGTCCCCGTCGGTGAGCCGGGCCGCCCGGAGCGCGACCGCCAGCGCCCCCGCCAGCAGCGGGCTGACCGGCACGGGCCTGGCCCGGCCACCCGCCCCCTCCGCGGCGTGATCCAGGGCGACGATCTCGGAGTCCGCGCGGAACCTGCTGCACGCCGCGTCGAGGGCGGCCAGGTCTTCGGTGAGCATCCGCCGCGCCGGTGCCAGCGCCCGCAGGCTGGTAACGATCAGGTCCACGCTGGTGCCGATCGCCCGCCAGGTCGCGGTTGCTTCGGGGCCCGCGGCCCCGGCGGCCGGCGCGGCCGGCATCAGGATCCCCCGGATGTGGTCTGGCCGCCGCCCTGCGCTGCGGAGATCCCGGAGCCGCCGGAGAAGCCCGAGCTGGCCGACGATCCGGAGGAACTGGACGAGCCGGACGATGCGGTACCGCTGGAGCCGGAGCCCCCGGACGCCGCGGCGCCCCCGGTGCTGCCGCTGGACGTGGTGCCGCTGGCCGTGCTCGCGTGCGACGCCCCGGGCAGGGCGTAGGCCACGGCACCCGCCACGGCCAGGCCCGCGGCACCGATCGTGACCGTGACCGCGCGTAGCCGCGCGCGCCCCCGGTCCCGGGCAGCGGCCGCGGCTGCCGGGTTCGGCTGTTGCGAGTTCATCGCGTTCCCTTCGTCGTTCTCACCGCAGTCTGCGGCCCGGGAGTCGGGGAATCCTCGGAGCTACCTCTAACAATCCTCTGAGTGTGTGCCGTCCTGGCCCTCCGGGCGGGCGGCACTGAGCAGCAGGGCCAGCTTTGAGGCGGCCGGGGAAGGCTGGGCACCGGCCGCCAGGAGGACCCGCCCGGCCTCGTCGAGAAGCCCGGCCGGCCCGATGCCGAGTTCGATCTCCACCTCCCGCCACACGAGCGCCGTCCGCCAGTCTGCCGGGCCGTTCGTAGCGCCGAACTGCCGGTCGGGGAGCGAGCCTGTGACCTCGTCGTCGGCGACCTCAGCCAGCATCAGGCCGGCGGCGTCGGTCAGCCGGCGCACGGTGCGCGTCGTCTGCAGCCGGGCGATCGGGCGCAGCGGCTGGCCATGGGTCCGGCCAGCCACCAGCGCGGCCAGCTGGGCCGGCACGGGCTCCGTGCCGGGCCCGAGCGGGGCGTGCACCTCCCGCCGGGTGCCGGCCCCGGCCGGCAGCTTCAGGTGCCAGCCGTCATCGGACCCGCCGCTGCGCCGCCGCAGGGTGATGTGTGCCGCCGCCAGGTCCAGCCCGGGCGTATCCAGGTAGATGGCGGTCAGGTGGTAGGTCTGCGGGCCGGTGACGGCCGCCACACCAGGCACCGTGGACAGGTCAGGCAGCGCGAACCCGGCGCCGACCGCGAACTTGCGCTCGACCTCCAGGGAGCTCTCGGGGGTGCTCATGCCCCCGACATTACGGTGTGGCGGCGGACCGTTCCGCGTGTTCGCCCCGCCCGCGCTGGTCGGCTATTGCACCGTCACGTTGACCGTCGGGTACCCGGTGGCGCCGTTGGGCGGGGGCGGTGCCAGGGCCGCGGTCTGGGTGTATCCGGTGGCGTCCGTGGCGCGGGCCTCGATCACATGGTTGCCCGGGGTGGCATCCCACTCCCAGACCCACTGCCGCCAGGTGTCGATCCCCGGCACCGCGGCCAGCCGGGCCTGGTGCCAGCCGCCGCGGTCCACCCGCACCTCGACGGCCTCGACGCCCTTGTGCTGGGCCCAGGCGACGCCCGCGACCGGCGTGCGGCCCGCACGCACCGTGCTGGAGCCGTTCGGCACGTCGATCCGCGACTCGGTCTTGATCGGCGCCCGCTGCGACCAGCCGCGCGTGGCCCAGTAGGCGAACTCACCGGCGAACGTGGTCACCTTGATGTCGGTGACCCACTTGCAGGCCGACACGTAGCCGTACAGGCCGGGCACCACCAGGCGGGCCGGGAACCCGTGCGCGACGGGCAGCGGCGCGCCGTTCATCGCGACGGCGAGCAGCGCATCACGCCCGTCCATGACCGTCTGCACCGGGGTACCCGAGGTGAACCCGTCCACCGACGTGCACAGCAACTGCTCGGCGCCGGAGCGGATCCCGGCGGCGCGCAACAGCCGGGATAGGCTCGCGCCCAGCCAGCGGGCGTTGCCGATGTACGGGCCGCCCACCGGGTTGGACACGCAGCACAGCGTGATCCAGTCCTCCAGCATCGGGAGCTTCAGCAGGTCGTCGAACGTGAGCGTGACCTCATGCGCGACCATGCCGTGGATGCGCAGCTGCCAGCTCGACGGCGAGACCTGCGGCAGCACCAGTGCCGTGTCCACCCGGTAGAACGAGTTGTCGGGGGTCACGAACGGGCTGAGGCCCCGGATGTGCAGGTCCGCGCCCTGGGGCAGCGGCGGGGCACGCTTGACCGGGGGCGGCAGCCTGATGGCCGCCCTGGCTTGCGACACGCTGCTGCGTTCCGCCAGGACGCGGCCGGCCAGGCCGCTCGCCCCGGCCGCAACCACCGCGACCGCGCTGACGGTCAGGAAGCTCCGCCGGCCGGACTCGGGCACCTCGGCGCGGGCCGGCGGTGCCCGGTGCGCGCCGCCGGACGGCACCGCAGGCTCGCCGGGGACGGCGGCCCGACCGGGGACCCAGGACGCGCCGGGGTCCGCCGCTTCGCCGCCTGGCTCCGGCGCGGCGGGCCCCGGGTTCGCGAGCGGAGCCGGGAGCGGCGCCGCGGCGGCGGCGGCGCGGGCAGCGGCGCCTTCGTGTGCCGCCCGGACGAGCAAGGCCAGGGTGAGCAGCCCGGCTGCGCCGCCGGCCAGCGAGGGCAGCGCATCGGCCGGGGTCGCGGTGGGACGGGTCAGCGCGGCGATCAGGCCGATCGCGGTGAAGATGGCCAAGCCCACCACGCCGTAGCGGAACCGGCGCACCGCGGCGACGCCGATCAGCGCGGCGAACACGGCGAGCAGTACCAGGATTCCGCTCACCAGGGCGGTCTTGTCGTGGGAGCCGAACGTCGAGATCGCGAAGTCCTTCACCGGCGGCGGGGTGAAGTCGATGGTGGCACTGCCGACGGCGATCACGGGAGAGCCCGCGGAACCGGTGAGCCCGGCCACGAGCTGACCCACGCCCAGCGCGACGGCGGCGGTGATCAGGCCGGTGAGCAGGCCCGTGGCGACGCCGGGCCGGGGCCGCGGCGCGCCTGGCGGCGGAGGCTGCACATCGGATGACACTGTCACATCTTCTATTCGTTGTCGTCACCGGCAAGGATTGGCCGCAGGCGGCGGAAGGCCAATCCGATCTGCCGCCGGCCACGAATCATAGGGAAGACGTCCCGCGGCGAGATACCGTGGGGCGGCCCGGCCAGGCCCCTGGCGGGATACGAGCGTGATGTGCCTGATGTGAAGACGAGGACGCAAGAATGACCGCGGAGTTGCCGGGCGAGCGCCCGCGCGCGGCCTCCGGCGCCGATCTGGCCGGACTGCTGGCCAAGGTCGCCCGCGGTGACGATGCCGCCTTCGCGGGGGTATACGACCAGTTCGCGACCATCGTGTACGGCATCGTCCGCCGGGTGGTCCGGGACCCGGCACAGTCCGAAGAAGTGACCCAGGAGGTGCTGCTCGAGGTCTGGCGTACCGCGTCCCGGTTCGACCCGGGAGAGGGGAGCGCGCGCAGCTGGCTGATGACGCTCGCCCACCGCCGGGCCGTCGACCGCGTGCGGTCCGCACAAGCCTCCGCGGAACGCGAAGCCCGGGCAGCCGTGGCAGCGACGGACTACGACGTTGTCGCCGAAGAGGTGGAAAACCGGCTGGACGCGCAGCGGGTGCGCCGCTGCCTCGACGCGCTCACCGAGCTGCAGCGCGAGTCGGTCACCCTGGCCTACTACGGTGGCTACACCTACCGTGAGGTGGCGGCCCTGCTCGGGGTGGCGGTCGGGACGGTGAAGACCCGGATGCGGGACGGACTGATCCGGTTGCGTGACTGCCTGGGGACGGAGCCATGAGGCTGCGCCGCACCGATCCGCACACGCTGGCCGGCGCCTACGCCCTGGACGCACTCGGCGAGGCAGACCGGGAGCGTTTCGAGCACCACCTTGGCGGTTGTGAGTCATGCAAGGCCGAAGCCGCCAGCCTGCGCGACGCCGCCGGCCGGCTGGCCGAGGTCACCGCCGCCGCGCCGCCGCCGCAGCTGCGCGGTCAGGTGATCGCCGAGGCCGCCCGGACCCGGCAGCAGGCGCCACCGGTCCGCGTCACGGAGCGGGTGCGCAGGTCCTGGCACGGCGTGGGCTGGCCGGCCGCGCCGCGGATGGCGGTCGCGATCGCCGGGGTGGGCATCCTCGTGGCCCTGGCGCTGGGCGCGCTGCTGATCAACGACCAGCACCGGCTGCACATCTACGACACGCAGCGCAGCCAGATCGCGGCCGTGCTGAACGCGCCGGATGCGGACATCATGACGGTGCGCGCCCGGCCGCACGGCGCGGCCACCGTGGTGATGTCCCACACCGCCCGCGCGCTGGTGCTGACCACGGCGCGGCTCCCGGCGCTGCCCGCGAGCGAGTGCTACCAGGTATGGCTGATGGGCAGGCACGGGGTCCGGTCGGCCGGGCGGCTGCCGTCCCCCAAGCAGGGCATGACCGCGCCCATGATCGTCGCCGGGCTGGCGGCGGGCGACCGGATGGGGGTTACCGTCGAGCCGGCCGGTGGCGCTGCGCGGCCGTCCTCGCCACCGGTGGTCATGCTGGACCTGCCCACCGCCTGAGGCCTGCAGTTCCTGGCCGGTGGACGACGGCCGAACGTGGCCGGTGCACTAACGTGTGGACTCGTGAAAGCATCTCCGCAGGCGCAGCTGAAACTCCTCGAACTGGCCGAGCTGGACGCCGAGCTGAGCCGCCTGGATCACCGCCGCCGCACCCTGCCGGAGAATGCGGAGTTCGAGCGGGCACAGCAGCGGGATTCGGAGCTGCGTGACGAGCTCGCCTCGCTGACGGCGTCCGCCAGCGACCTGACCCGGGACCAGGCCAAGGCCGAGCGCGATGTGGACCAGGTCCGGAGCAGGATCGAGCGGGACCGGGCCCGGCTGGACGCCGGCCAGGTCTCCTCGCCCCGGGAACTGGAGAACCTCCAATCGGAGATCGTTTCGCTGGAACGGCGCCAGGGTGACCTGGAGGAAGTCGTCCTCGAGGTGATGGAGAAGGTGGAGGAGGTCACCCGCCGCCGCGACGCGTTCGGTAACGAGCAGGCCGCGCTGGCCGGCCAGCTGGAGGAGATAGCGGCCCGGCGCGACGCGGCCTTCGCCGAGATCGATGAGCGGGCCGGGAAGGCCCGGGACGGCCGGGCCGGCATCGCCGCGGAGCTGCCCCCGGACCTGCTCAGCCTCTACGACCGGCTCCGTGCCCAGCACACGGTGGGCGCCGCGGTGCTGCGGAACGGCCGGTGCGAGGGCTGTCACCTGTCCCTCAACACGGTCGATCTGGCGCGCATCAGGGCCGCGCCGCCGGATGAGGTGCTCAGGTGCGAGGAATGCCGCCGGATCCTGGTCCGCGCCGAGCTGGGCGCATGACCGTGGCGGCACACGCCAGAAAGAGGGTGGACCAGTGACCGCGCGCAGGCTGCTGATCGAGGCGGACGGCGGCTCCCGGGGGAACCCCGGCACGGCCGGGTACGGAGCGGTCGTGCGGGACGCCGTCACCGGCGAGGTGCTCGGCGAGCGGAGCGAGGCGATCGGCCGCGCCACCAACAACGTGGCCGAGTACTCCGGCCTGCTGGCGGGCCTGCGCGCGGCCGGCGACCTCGCCCCCGGCGCCGCGGCCGAGGTCCGGATGGACTCCAGGCTCGTCGTGGAGCAGATGTCTGGGCGCTGGCAGATCAAGCACCCCGACCTGCGGGCGCTCGCCGCGGAGGCCAGGCAGGCTGCCCGGGCGCTCGGCCGGGTGACCTACACCTGGGTGCCGCGTGAGCGCAACAAGCACGCCGACCGGCTGGCCAACGAGGCCATGGACGCGGCCGGGGGGACGCCGGCCGGGGCCCGGGGCGCCGCACGGGAGTAAGGCGGGCCGCACGGGCCCGGCCGGCGCTGCGCCGCCGCGGAACTCCAGCCCGGCCGGGCTGTCGTGACCCGGGTCCTGCTCGGGGCATTTCGCGCGCGAGCGCCGGAAGGCCGCGGCCCGGGCGCCTATGCTTGGGGTAGGGCGAGCCGGCCG
>Ga0318496_10000346_pt1 | contig 15618 bp, 17 predicted proteins | sample GRESIP109b1f22_FD_203296 | JGI IMG/M metagenome (GOLD analysis project Ga0318496, IMG submission 203296) | Tropical soil microbial communities from Luquillo Experimental Forest, Puerto Rico - GRE.SIPMG.109b1f22 | ecosystem: Environmental > Terrestrial > Soil > Tropical forest > Bulk soil... | reverse complement strand
CATTACCGCCAGATCAGGCCGGGTGCTCTCGCCTCACGGCCGTGCGGCCCGCCCGGGCCGGTGACCAGGAGAGCGCCCAGAGGCACACGGAAGGCGCCCTCATGTCAGCATCACCCACGTCAGCATCGCCGCCGGGCCAGGCCCGGTCGGCCATTGTCACCAGGCTCCGGGACGCGGGCTGTGTCTTCGCCGAGGACGAGGCGCGGCTGCTCATCTCCGCGGCCCGGACGCCAGCCGACCTGGCCGCCATGGTGGACCGGCGAGCGGCCGGCCAGCCCCTGGAGCACGTCATCGGCTGGGCCGGGTTCTGCGGCCTGCGGATAGCCGTGGATCCCGGGGTCTTCATACCGCGCCGCCGCACCGAGTTCCTCGTCCGCCAGGCCACCGCCCTCGCCCGCCGGGCCGCCGGTCCCGCCCCGGCTGGGGACGCCGGTCCCGCCCGGCCGCGGCCCGTCGTCGTCCTCGACCTGTGCTGCGGCTCGGGCGCGGTGGGCGCCGCGCTGGCCGCCGCCGTGGACCGGGCCGAGCTGCACGCCGCCGACATCGATCCCGCCGCGGTGCGGTGCGCCCGGCGCAACGTCGCCACCGTCGGCGGCCGGGTCTACCAGGGCGACCTCTTCGCGCCCCTGCCCGCGCGACTGCGGGGCCGGATCGACATCCTGGCCGCCAACGTCCCCTACGTGCCCACCGGCGAGGTCGGGCTGCTGCCCCCGGAGGCGCGCGTCCACGAGCCGCGGGTGGCGCTCGACGGCGGCGCGGACGGGCTCGAGGTACTGCGGCGCGTGACCGCCGCGGCGCCGCAGTGGCTCGCGCCCGGCGGCCACCTGCTGTTCGAGACGAGCGAGCACCAGGCGCCGCAGGCCGCCGAGACCCTCGCCCGCCGCGGGCTGGTCCCACGGGTGGCGCGTTCCAGGGCGCTGAACACCACCGTCGTCATCGGGACCAGGCCGTCCCGAAGACCACGTCCGTCCGCAGCGCCGTGACGTTGCGCGCCCGCAACTCGCCCAGCAGGCGTGCGTGCAGACGGTCGCGCTGCTGCGGGCCAAGCGCGTCAACGGTGGCCCGGTAACCGGAGCCGAGCACGACGTCCCAGAACTGGTCCGGGCGGTCGAGATGATGCTGGCCGGGGACGGCCACGACCGCCGGGTCCGGCACCCCGGCGCGCGCGAACAGGCCCGCGAGGGCCTGCGGCGTGGTGATCTCATCCCACGGGTTGTACGCCTTGAACAGCGAAGGCTCGACCTCACGGACGGCCTCCCAGAACAGGGAGTTGGCCGGCTCGAACAGGCCCGGCCCCCAGGTGGTGACGGCCAGCACGCCGCCGGGCCGGGCCAGCCGCCGCATCTCCGCGACGAACGCCGCCATATCGGGCGCGAAAAACAGACCGAAGACGCACACGACCGCGTCGAAGCTGCCGTCCGGCAGCCTGGTGGCCATCGCGTCGCCGTACCGGAACTCGGTATTGGCCAGGTCCTCGCGGACGGCTCTGGCCCGCGCCAGGTCCAGCAGCGGGACCGCCACGTCGACGCCGAGCACGCGCCCGGCCGCACCCACGACGTGGGCGGCGGCGATGGCCGACGCCCCGGCGCCACAGCAAAGATCGAGCACGCGGTCACCGGCCGCGAGGCCGAGCCGCGTCACCGTCGCCGCGCCGAACCGGTCCCAGAAACCCAGCGCGGCCACGCCGTAGTGGTCGGCCGCGGCCCCGTACGTGCACGCCGCCCGCCGCGCGTGCTCACCCAGGGACGGCTCAGGGCCTGCCGGGCCGGCGTCCCGCTCCGGCGGGCGCGGCCTCACGGCCCGGGCTGGGGTGCGGGCTGGCCCGCCTGGGACGCCTCGGCGAGCCGGGCGTGCAGGCGGTCCCGGATCTCGTCCGGGGTGTAGGCGCGGCGGCGCCGCTCGGAACGGGCGATCACCACGCCGGTGGCGGCGACACCGGCCAAGCCTGCCAGTCCCAGGACTTTCCACCAGCGCATCTGCTTAGGCTAGACCATGCCCGCCGCGAGCATCCCTCTCGATAAGGCCGTGGATCTGGCCCGCATGGGTGATGTGTGGCTGTTCCGCGGCCACAAGGTCGCCGACCGGGCGATCCGGGTGGCGACCAACAGCCCGGTCAACCACGTCGGCATGGCGGTGGTCGTCGACGACCTGCCGCCGCTGATGTGGCATGCCGAGCTGGGCCGGTCCCTGCCCGACCTGTGGTCCGGCACCCGCCACCGCGGGGTGCAGCTGCACGACATGCGTGATGCGGTCACCGTCTGGGCCAACCGGTACGGCCAGCGGGCGTGGCTGCGCCAGCTCGACCCCGCGGTGACCCGGGAGATGGAGGACGCCGTCCTGCGCACGATCGCCCGGCTCGACGGCACCCCCTTCCCGTCCACGACGCGGCTCGCGTCACGGTGGCTGCTCGGCCGGACGCCCGCCGTGCGGAACATTACGCGCGACACCGATCTGGAGACGGCCTACTGCGCGGAGGTGCTGGCCGTCACCTACCAGGCCATGGGTCTGCTGCCGGGCAAACACGACCCGAGCTGGTTCGACGCCGGCCGTTTCTGGAGTGGCGACAACCTCGGCCTGTGTGCCGGGTACCGCCTCGGCGGTGAGATCGCCGTCCACGTTCCCGCCGGCGAGCCGGGCACGCCAGCGGCCGTCAGCGGCTGAGATGGCCGCATGAGCCCGCGGTGGCCCGCGCGGCGGAACGCCCCCATCGGGGCCCGCGCCGCGGCGGGAGTCATCCTCGCCGGGCTGCTGGCCGCCGGGTGCGCTCACGGAGCGGCCGCCCCGCAGCGGCCGTCGGTGCAGTCGTGCACCGCCTTCGGCATCAACGCCCTCCAGCACCGTGTCACGGTCACGTCGCTGCCAGCCGCGTGCCGGGGCCTGACCCGGGCCCAGGTCAACTACTCGGTCGGCCGGGCGCTGTACGCGGTGGCCGGCTCCGTGCACGGCAAGGCGCAGCGGCGTGCCCTCGCCGCGAAACTGAGCCCGCTGCTGGCGCACCTGGTCAGCACGGTCCCGGCGCAGCCCGCCCAGCCGCCGGCGCCCGCGCCAGCGGCGGGCCGGCCCAGCGGCCCTTCACTCGGCCTCGCCGCCCTCGTGTCGTGGCTGATCACGGTCGGCCTCGGAGCGTGGATGCTGGTCAGGTGGATCGCCCGCGGCGGGTTCGGCCGGGCCCGCCGTGGCGACGCCGTCCTCCCGCCGTCCGTGACCTTCGCGCACCTCGGGCTGGCCGTGGCCGGGCTGGCCGCCTGGATCGCCTACCTGGCGACCGGCCTGGCCGGCCTGGCCTGGGCGGCCTGCGGGCTGCTGCTGCCGGTGGCCGGCCTCGGCATGGTGCTGGTGCTGTGGTTCCCCGAGCGCTCCCTCGCGGCCGCGCCGCTGCCTGCCGCGCAGGCCATCCCGGCCGGGGCGGGCTCGGCGCCGGCCCCGGCCCGCCCCGGCCCGCCGCGGTCCGAGCATCCGCCGGTCCCGATCGCGGCGGCGCACGGCGTATTCGCCGTGGCGACCATCTTGTTCGCGCTACTGGCCGCGGTCGGCCACGGTTAGGGTCGCCCGGCGCTGGCCTTAGCGGTCCTCCTCGTACTTGAACGAAAGCTGCAGCCTCGCCCGGTAGGTGATCCCGCCGTCTTCCTCGAGGTGGAGGTCTTGCTTCACGACCTCGGCGACCCGGACGTCGCGGATAGTCCGCCGGGCGGTCCGCACCGCATCCGCCGCGGCTTCCTCCCACGAGTTGCTGCTCGTCCCGATGATGTCGATGACCCTGTACACACTCATTGGCGTCCTCCTTAACGGCTGTCAACCTTGATCTCCCACCCGGCGCCGTCCGGTAATCACCCGGCTGGCTGACGGGCCGCCGCCCACGCGGTCACAGGCCGGGCGCCGCGGGCGGGGCGGCGCCGGTCCCGATGCTGACGAACCCGGCGGCCGCGGCCATGGCCGCAGGGTAGGTGGTGCCGAGTTGCCGCTGGGCCTGCGCCAGGGCCGGCGTCACCGCCTCGCCAGCCGCCAGCCGCCGGTGGCTCAACCCGGTGCCCGGCGGCGTGGGCGCGCAGGTCGGTGGCTCCCAGGCCGGCCTGGTGCTCGTCCATGATGCGCAGCGCGGTGCGCGCCGCGGACGTCGCGCCGCGGCGGTCCCCGGTGGCCCACCGCTGCAGTGCCTCGGCGTGCCAGGCCTGGGCGCACCGCTCGGTTGGACAGGATCCGCTGCACCGACACGTGATCGTCGGCGCGCCGCAGCACAGACAGCGCGGCGTGGTAGTCCGGCAGCGCCTCGTCGAGCCGGCCGAGCTGGTTCAGGATCACCGCCCGCTGCGCCTGGGCCCTGGCCCGCGCCACGCCGTCACCGGTGCCCGCGAGCGCCGACTCGACCTCCCGCAGGGCCCGCCGCCCGTGCCCGCACACGACCAGGACAAACGCCAGTCTGAGCTGGGCCTCGGCCACCAGGTCGGCCGCGCCCGCGCGGCGGCCGGCCCGGATCGCCGCCCGCAGATGACGCAGCGCGGCCTCGGGGTCTTCCAGCTGCAGGGCGGCCACTCCCAGCGCCCGCTCGGCGATCGACAGCGGGGCGGGATCCCCGTTCTTGCGCGCCCGGCCGGCGATCGCCCCGGCCAGCGCGGCCGACTTCGCCGGGTTCACCTCCGCCAGCCGGAGCGCCTCATACGCCTGTTCCTGCAGCGTGGCGTGCACAAACGATTCTATGCACGCCCCTTCCGGCCGTTGCGGAATTTTTCCCCGCCCTGGTGTATCAGGCGGCCAGCGGCGCCCTCCGGACAACTGAGGGTGCTGCAGCACCTGCTACCGGCAGGAGGGCGTATGGGTATCAGGCGTGGCCGGATCGAGTTGTTCCACGATGACCAGCTGGTGGTGGCCCTGCCCGACCTGAAGATCATCGCCAGGACGCTGGAGCGATTCGGTGTCGCGCCCGGCCCGGTCGACGAGCGGCCCGTCCTCGGCCTCGCCCTGATCCAGGGGCTGGCGAACGTCGACACTGCGATCAGCGAGCTTCTCAACGGCGGTGCCGGGGGCATCGGGCCGGAGCTGGCCCGGTACCGGGATGAGCGGGCCGCGGCCTTGGCCGCCGCGCCCGGCGCCTTCGCGGCGGGCGCGGTCAGCGGCGCCATCGCGGCCGGCACCGTGCCGGGGCACCGGTCCGCCCGCCAGGCGCTGGAGGAACTGCTCAGCCGCGATCCGGGCCAGCCCGGCTGCGGCATCCGGCCCAACGATCCGGGCCGGATGCCCGCCACTGCCGGGGCACCTGATGCGTGACGACCCGGCCGTCATCATGCTGGCCGAACGGGCCCGTGACGGTGGCCAGCGGGCCTGGGACCAGCCACCCGACCACGACGACGCCATGATCGAGCAGGAGATCCTGACCGCGGAGCTGAACGCCCCGCTGCGAGCGGCGTTCGCCGAGCTCCCGCCGCGGTGCCGGCGGCTGCTGTCCATGCTGCTCAGTGACCCGCCGTTCCCCCCCGCCACGATAAGCGCCGCCCTGTCGATACCCACCGGCAGCATCGGGCCTCAGCGTGCGCGCTGCCTGGACCGGCTGCGCCGCTCGCCCCACCTCACCGCGTTCAGCGAGCGCGAGACTCAGGATGACGATGCCGAGGACGCCAGGATCAGCGACGCCGGAGGTGGGCAGCGTGCCTGAAAGCTGGGACGACGAGCAACTACTGGCCGCGCTGAAGGAGTCGCTGCGGGAGGGGCGGGCCGTGCCGCCCGAGTTTGTCGAGGCCGGCAAGAGCGCTTACGCCTGGCGCAACATCAACGCCGAGCTAGCGAGCCTGACCTACGATTCCGTCCGCGACACCGGACGCACACCGAGCCTGCGGTCAGAGACGGCATCGATCCGCGCCCTCACCTTCACGTCCGCGCACGTGATCATCGAGCTGGAGGTCAGCGAGGATTCCCTGCTCGGGCAAGTGATCCCGGCGCGCGAAGGGACAGTCGAGGTCCAGACCCGGGATGGCGCGGCCGCCGCGTACCCGGTGGACAAGCTCGGCTGGTTCCCCATCAGCCCGATCCCGGCCAGCCCGTTCCGCCTGCAGTACCACGCCACCGACGGCATCGACGTCCTGACCGGGTGGATCACCTTGTGACCCTGCCGTCCACGCGGCGGGCGGGGGCCGGCCCGGTCAGCGGGCGCGGGCCGCTACCGCCTGGAACTCGATCTTCGCCTGGAACGGCAGCGCCCCGGCCTGGAAGGTCAGCCGGGCCGGGGCCCTGGCCGGGTCCGGGAACCGCCTGCGCCACCAGTCGTTGATGTCGCCGTAGTTGCCGATGTCACCCAGCAGCACCTGCACGTACAGGAAGTCGTCGGCCGAGCAGTCGGCAACGGCGGCGATGGCGGTGACGTTGGCCCAGGCGCGGTCGGCCTCTTCTTCGAAGGTTCCCGGCACGAACGCCCCGTCCGGGCCGAGCGCGGGCATCCCGCTGATGTAGACGATGCCGTTTTCTTCGCTGGCCAGGCTGAACGGGAAACCCTCCGGGAGCCCCGGACCGGAACTGATCCGCTTGATCGTCACAGTGAGCCTCGCAGAAGCGTTGACGTGGGCATCAGGCGGCGGCCGCCGCCATCTGCGCCGTCGCCTGGTCAAGTATGTCGGTGCTGGTGGCGAAGTTCAGCCGCGCATGACCGCGGCCGGCGGCACCGAACCTCAGGCCGGGCTCGAGCGCGACGTGACCCCGGTCGAGGAACAGCTCGCGGGCCTGGTTGTCCGGGCCGAGCGCGGCGCAGTCGAGCCAGGCCAGGAACGTCGCCTCGGGCGGGTGCCAGGTAATCATGGGCAGGCGCTGGCGCAGCAGGTCAGCGAGCAGGGCCCGCCGGTGGTCGAGGGTGGCGAGCAGCTGGTCGAGCCAGGGCCCGCCATCGGTGAACGCGGCGACGGCGGCCAGGACGCCGAAATGACCGATGCGCCACCGGGTGTCCGGGGGCAGCCGGTCCGCCAGCGCGGCCATACGCGGCGCGGCGGTGACGACGGCAGCGCACTTCAGCCCGGCCAGGTTCCAGGCCTTGCTGGCCGACAGCACGCTGACGGCCACATCGGCGGCCCCAGGCACGGTCAGCAGCGGGGTGAACGTGGCGCCGGGCAGCACCAGCGGGCCATGGATTTCATCGCTGACGAGCGTGACCTGGTAGATCCGCGCGAGCCGGACCAGCGCGGCCAGCTCGTCGGCGGTGTGCACCCGCCCGACCGGGTTATGCGGGTTGCACAGCACGCAGGCCGCCGGGTGGGTGGCGAAGGCCGCCTCCAGCGCGGCGAGGTCGAGCCGCCACCCGGCGCCGTCGTGAGCCAGCGGCACCTCCAGCAGCCGGGCCCCGGCCTCGGGAACCCAGTCGAAGAATGGCGGGTACACCGGCGGGCTGATCACCACCGCATCGCCCGGGCGGGCCAGCAGGCGGAGCAGCTCGACGACGCCCACCCCCACGTCGGTCACCCCGGTCACCGACGCGGGGTCGATGTCCCAGTGCCAGCGGCTGGCGGCGAAGGCGGCCAGCGCCCGGCCCAGGCCCGGGGTGGCCATCGCGTACCCGGTGTCGGAGCGCTCGACGGCCCCGCGCAGCGCCTGCGCCACCGGTTCGGCCAGGGCGAAATCCATCTCGGCCACCGTCAGCGGCAGCACATCGGCCGGATACGTCTGCCACTTCGCGCTGCTCCGCTTCCGCAGCACGCCGAGCGGGTCCACCGGCAGCTCCGGTGCTTCCATCTGGGCTCCTCCTCTTGTCTGCCATCCGGGGCCCGGCTGACCCGCTGCCCGTCGTGCCCCAGGCGCCAGCCAGCGTCGTGCCGCACGCGCGCCAGCCGGCCGCGGCCAGCGCGCTAACCGGTGTCCTCGGCCGGTACGGTCCCGTGCGCGGCCGGCCGCGGCAGGAGCCGCTTGGCCCCGGCGGGGAATACGACCGTGGACAGCAGCCCGGCGGCGAGCAGCGACGCGGCCGCGGTCGGCGTGATCTTCCCGTCCAAGATCCCGATCTGCGTGGCCACGATCACGAACGTGAGCGTGACGGCCTGCAGCAGGCCCGCGGCCTCCGCCCGGCGCCGCCCGATGGAGCGCACGTACAGCAGCGCCGGGAGTCCGCGCACGAACAGCAGGGCGGCCAGGAACAGCGGCACTTCGGCCAGCGCGACCGGGCTCGCCAGCAGCGCCTTGAGCTGGAATTCGACCCCGGTGCTGATGAAGAAGATCGGGATCAGGAAGCCGAAGCCGATTCCCTCCATCTTGGTCTTGAACTGCGGATGCGGGGTGCCGCGGGACAGTTCGATCAGCCGCACCAGCAGCCCGGCGGCGAACGCGCCGAGGATCGACGCGAAGCCGAACCGGTAGGCGAGCACCCCGAACGCGAGCGCCAGGGTGAGCGACGAGCGCACGCGCAGCTGGGCGCTGCTGTCGGCCAGGTGGTTGAGCAGCCGCGCCACGCGGTCCAGCCGGCGCACGCGAGACAGGGCGATGCCGGACATCACCAGCAGGACCACGAAGATCGCGAGGGAGATCAGCTGCGCCTGCGGCGTCGTGGACGCCGCCGAGAAGAACAGCGACAGCAACAGGATCGGCACTATCTCGGCCAGCGCCGCCGCCGTCATGACCAGCTGGCCGAACTCGGTGGCGTCCTCGCCCGCGTCCTTCAGCAGCGGCAGCAGGAGCCCTGTCGACGTGGACATGAGGATGATCGCCAGCAGCAGCGGCTGCTTGGCCTGGCCGGCTAGCCCGAAGGCGTACGCGCACAGCAGCGCGAGCACGGCCGAGACGGCGAACGCCGTAACCGCCAGCCGCGCGAGCGGCCCGCGCAGGCGGTCGAGGTCGATCTCCAGGCCGGCCAGGAACAGCAGCATGCCCAGGCCAAGATCGCTCAGGACCTGTACCGGCGCGTCCACCCGCACCCAGCCGAGTACCGAGGGGCCGACCACGATGCCCGCGATCACCTCGAGCGCCGCCTCGGGCACCGGCAGCCGCGGCACCAGGTCGAGCACCACCGGGACCAGGACCGCGATCCCCGCGATGATCAGCAGGCTATTGAACGAGATGTTGAGCATCCCCCCGCCTCTGGCCGGCCGTCATGCCCTTCCCCGCACGCCCCATGGAACCATGATCGGCCTCGCCCCGGGCCTGGGCTCCGCCGGGGCGGCCCGGCGCAGGCCAGGGGTCAGAAGTGGCGCGAAGCCGGCGCCGGCTTCGGTATCTCCGCGCCGCCGCGGCGGTCGAGGAGCCGGACGCCGCTGCCCGCGGCCAGCTGCCCCACCACCGTCAGCGGCGCCAGCCCCGGGCGCCACCGCCGGACCAGATCCGGGACGCTGGCCGGGGGAACGGCAACGAGCAGCTCGAAATCCTCGCCCCCCGCCAGGGCCAGCGCGGGCCAGTCGTCGGGGAACAGGCCGCGCAAGCCGGGATCGGCGGGAACCGATTCGAGCCACAGCTCGGCGGCGCAGCCGGACGAGCGCGCCGTCCGCTCCGCGTCGACCAGCAGCCCGTCGCTCAGGTCGCCGCAGCAGGTCACCCCGAGCTCGGCCAGCGCGTGTCCTTCGCCCAGCCGCGCGGCCGGGTCCAGCTGGGCAGTGACCCAGCGGTCGCGGGCGCCGGCCGGCGCGGTCACGTGCCCGTTGGCCAGTAGCCGCAGCCCGGCCGCCGCCCGGCCCAGCGTCCCGGTGACCAGCAGCAGGTCGCCGGCCCGCCCCGCGTCCCGGCGCAGGATCTTGCCGGGCCGGGCGCTTCCGCCCGCGGCCACGTCCACCACCAGCGGCCCGTCGATCCGGCTGACATCACCGCCGATGACCGCGCAGCCGGCCGCGACGGCCACGTCGCACAGGCCTTGCTGGATGGCCAGCAGGTCCTCGTAGCGGACCTCCGGGCTGGCGCAGTACGTCACCACGCACCAGCCCGGCTCGGCGCCCATCGCGGCGATGTCGGACAGCGATATCGTCAGGCTCCGCTTCCCGACCAGGTACGGGCGGGTCCAGCCGGGCACGTAGTCCACGCCCTCGACTACCGCGTCCTGGGTCACGACCAGCAGGGCCGCCGGATCTAGCCGCCAGACCGCGGCGTCGTCGCCGCTGTTGACCACGACCGCGTGCCCGGCGCCGGACAGCGTCCGCTGCGCTTCATCGACGAGCGCGTCCAGCAGAGCGGTCTCGCTGACCTGGGAGACAGCGGTGCCCGGGTCCCCGAAACGCCGGGCGCGGAGTCGGTCGCGCCGGAGCTGATCGTGGATTGGCATCTATCGCCGCTGGCCTGAGGCTATCGACGGGGGTAATTCCCCGGTGCGCCCCGACGGGCCGGGACCACCTCATCGGAACTGGTCACGCGGCCAACCATACCCCTGGCCCGGCCCGCGCCGGCCGCTACGAGCGGCCCAGGTCACGGCGCAGCTGGCCGGCCTGCGCGCGGATGAAGTGCCCCGAGGACCGGATCAGCCCACCGTGCGGGGCGTGGCGCTCACCTGGTGCATACGCCGGTGTAGAACCCGGGCCCGGCCAGGCCCGGGCCGGTGATGGCCGGCCGGTTGGCGCCGCCGCCGGGCTGGTAGGCGGTGTCGAACCACTGCCGGAAGAACTGGCCGAGCCGGCGCCCGCACGCCGGGCTCCGGGTCGGCAGCCCCCGGTGGAACGCCGCCTCCAGCTGGGCCTCGGTGATGGCGCGACCGCCGTAGCGGCGCTGGATCTGGCGCAGCACGCCGGTGAAGCTCGAATGCCCCAGGATCTGGCGCAGCGCGATGTAGGCGATGCCCGGGCGCGAGTAGGTCGCGGAGCCGCTGAACAGGCCGAACGGCGTCGGGTCCGACGGCGCGGCGGTCCAGAACCCGTCCTTGCTGGCGTAGGTCTGGTTGAACTGGCTGACCAGGCTCTGCTGGAACTCGCGCCGGCCCGCCTGCGTGCCCGGGCCACCCGCCGCCGCCTCGGCGGTCCGGGCCGCGAACAGGAACTCGGCGAAGGTGGCCAGGCCCTCCTTGTAGAAGGTCAGGTTGTAGCTGGCCTCGGTGACGTGGTCGCCCCACCACTGGTGCATGTTCTCGTGGTACAGGACGTCGGTGTCGATCGTGCCCCCGGCGAAGGTGATCATCGTCTGCATCTCCTCCTCGAAGGAGGCCGATGGCCGGCCGACGACGATGCCGTCCGAGGTGAACGGGTAGGGCCCGTTGAACGTGCTCTCGAACCGGGTGATGTCCGGCTGCTTGTCCATGACCGCGCGGTTCTTCGCCTCCTGCGCGGCGGTGAGCGAGCTGGCCTGGGCCTGGTAGAACCTGATCCCGCCGGCGATCCGGCTGGTCAGGTCGTAGTTGCCCACGCTGTCCTCGACCAGGTAGCTGGCGACCGGCGCGGCCGAATGCCAGTGCCAGGTCACCGAGCCGCCGGGGAACTGGGCGTCCGGCGGATGGGTTTGCCGGGACACCAGCATGCCGTTGGCCAGCGCCGTCCTCCCGGCGTTGACGGTGTCGTAGAAGTCGTAGGTCGGCTTGGCGCTCGGGTAGTCGTTGAGCGGCATCCAGTCCTCGGTGCCGACCGGCTCGGTGGTGACGAAGCCGCCGTCGCCCTTCGGGGTGTCCGACCGGAACCATCCCTCGGTCGTGCCGTCGCCGTCGTTGTGCACGCCGGGCCGGCCGGTGTAGGCGACGGTGACCGAGAAGACCGCGCCGCCGGCGATCGGCGCCGGCGGGGTGATGACGAGTTTGTTGGCGGGGCACTGCGTGCCGTTCTTCGAGTTCTGCTGCGCCGGGTCGGTGGAGGTCAGCTCGGGCGTGCAGGCGGGCGGCAGCGGGTTGTGGCCCGGCCCGCCGACCGGGTTGAGCTGCGACGCCTCGTGGGCCAGCGGGTTGGGGTCGTCCTGCCCGAACGGGTCACCCGGGTAGGTCGGCTGCACGAACTCATGCGCCGCCGGCCTGCCGTTCACGGTGACCGCGGTCACGGCCATGTCCGGCCCGGCCGAGGCGTTGACCGAGCTGCGCTCGAAATCGAGGCTGAAGCTGGTCAGGCACTGGGTGGCCCGGTCGGTGAGCGTGACGTGGTTGCCCGGCAGGAACCGGTTGCTGGGGGCGTCGTAGACCAGGTGCACATCGGTGTGGAGGCTGGTGTACCCGCCGTTGCCGGTGTCGGTGTACAGATGGGAGCCCGGTGCCGAGAGCGTGTGCGCGCCCGCCGAGCAGTGGCCGCCGTGCTGCCCGCCCGCTGCGGTCCCGGCGAGCGCGGGTAAGGCGGCCTGCGCGCTGGCCAGGATCAATGCGACGCTGACCGCTGCGGCAACCGCGTGACGATGACTGGCCATCCTGAACGCTCCTCCACGCTGGTGGTCCGCTTCGTCTTCGGCTGCCATTCCCGGACTGCCATTCTTTCGCGTCGCGCCCAGGCGCGACACGCCCGGGCCCTTACCGCCCGGTGCCGTTGGCCTAACGCGGGCTTCCAGTCTCTGAACAAGCCCGGCTGGAACGCGTTCTTACCTAATGATGGGAGTGGAGGGACGCGATGACCACACCACAGATGGCGCCCGCGGGCTGGTATACCGATCCGGCCAGCCGGCACGAGAATCGCTACTGGGACGGAACGCGCTGGACGGCGGCGGTGGCGGACAGGGGAGTGACCGCCACCGATCCGCTCGACCGGCCGCCGCTTCCGGCCGAGGTCGCCTCGCCGGCCACCGCCCCGGCAGCGCCTGCCACGCCAGCGCCCGCTACGGCCATGCCTGCAGCGGCCACGCCCACCACGGCCGCGCCTGCCGCGGCGGCGCCGACCACGGCCACGCCCGCCACGGCGCGGAGCGGGCGGCCCAGGCGGGCCGTCCTGGTGGCCGTGATCGCGGCCGCCGCGGTGCTGGGCTTGATCATTGGCCTGCTGCTCTGGGCGCCATGGCAGAGCCCGCCGCTGCTGCGGCCGACCGGGCTCGCCGCGGGGAGCCCGACCACCAGCTCCGTCGCGTTCCACTGGGCGCGCCCCGCGACCGGCCCCCCACCCGACAGGTACCAGATCCTGCACGACGGCAAGGTGATCGGCTCGGTGCCGGGGACCGTCACGTCGTACCGGGTCGCTGGCCTCGCGCCCGACACCGCATACCAGTACCGCGTCGCGGCCGTACGGGGCGGCAAGCGCTCGGTCCTGTCCGCCGTGCTGGTGGTGCACACCTCCATCCCGCCGCTCTCGGCGGCCCGGCTGCAGGGCGCGTGGACGGTTCACCTGAAGATTGTCCGGGGCGCTTCATCCCTCACGGGTCATAAGAACTGGGAGGAATCGTGGCTGGCCAGCCCCGGCTGCGCGATCGGGCCGTGTGACGTCCGGCTCTCCGGGAGCCTCAACGGGCACGCGTTCAGCACGACCCTGAGCCGCGCGGGTGCCGCGTACCGGGGGACGGTCGTCGGCAACGTGTTCCCGTGCGGGTCGGGCTCCAACTCGTTCGCGGTCCGGTCCACCGCGAAGATCCAGCTCAGCGTCGTCACGGCCCGGGTGGACGGCGGGGCATGGATCGCCAGTTCCTGGGCCGGCACCATGGCGGTGAAGTCTCCCTACACCGCGTCTGGCTCCTTCTACTGCCCGGCCTCCCAGCGAACGGCCACCCTCTCCGGAAGTCCCTGACCCGCGGGACGCCCGGCGGGCCTAGCCGAAGGCGTGGGTCACCCATGACAGGTGCTTGGGGACGCTGGCCGGGTCGTGGTCCGCCGCGTCGGCCCGCCGGGGGAACCGGAAGATCCACTCGCCGCCGACGCAGAACAACTGGTGATCCCAGCCGGCGGCGAGCTCGGCGACCTCCTGGCCGGCCAGCTCAGGGAACTAGGCGGCCACGAGCCCCGCGACGATCTCCTCGTCGAGATGCCGCTCCGATGATGGCCGATCCACGGCCTCAGCGTAGGGCGCTGCCGGCCCACCATGCGCCCATGAGTCTGGTGCGGCGCTCACCCGCGATGGCGGATGCCTACGCGGAGGTCGCGACCTTCCAGAGGTACCCGTCCGGGTCACTGAAATACCCGAAGTACCCGCCCCACTGTGCGTCCGCCGCTTCCTTCACCACGCTGCCCCCGGCGGCCACGGCGTTACGCATGATCTCGTCCACTGTTTCGCGCGACGCGGCGATGAAGTGGAACGAGACGCCCCGGAACCCCGATCCCTCGGGGGAGACCCCGGCGTCCTGGGCCGCCGCCGTCCGTTCGTAGAGCGCCAGCGACGACGATCCGTCGCCGAGGTCGAAAGACACGAACCCGGGATAGTCCTGGCCGATCGGGCAGCCGAGCCCTTCCGCGTAGAACTTCTTGGAGCGATCCAGGTCCTCGACACCGATCATGATGGCGGTCACCTGCAAAGACACGGTTGTCTCCCTTGTACGTCCGGCTCTGTTGCGTTGAGTGCTTCACCCTGTATGTCGCAACGGGCCAGCCGGGTGTGACCGGCCGGCCCGGTTCCCGGTCAACGCCGCCGGGCGGCCGGGATGGCCACGGCGGCTGGTTCGCCTCCAGTAACCGGAAGGGGGTAGGTCCAGGCCCACCCCGGAACTAGGTGCCGCCCCATGGTGACTCGGGCGGGCCCGGGTCCACGATTGGTCGTATGCGTATCCTCGTGAGGCTCATGTGGAGGACGCTGACCAGGCTGCTGCGGCAACTCGGCCCGGGTGCGCTGCTGGTGCCGGTGGCGGCGATGAGCGTGGTGCTGTTCGGTGTGAGCGTGTGGACGCTCGCGGCGGTCGTGCTGGCGCTGATCCTGGCGCTCTGGGTGTCCGCCGCGGCGGCCGGCCTGGTGCCGGCGACGATGGTGGGCCTGGGGATCGGCGGGCTGGTGGCGGCCGCGGCCAGCCCGAGTGGGCCGGTTAGCTGGGTCGTCATGCGGTTCATCGCCAAGCCGCCGCCCGCACGCTGGTCCGCCGCGCCGGCGTCCAAAGTCTCGGCACGGCCAGGTCCGGCCCGCCAGGCCGTTTGGCAACTATTCGGGCCGACGCGGCCAGGTCATCCGCCGCAGCTCGACCTGCCGGCCAAGGCATCGTTCCTGCGCGCGGGCGGGGCCGGCCAGATCCGCGTCGGCGCGGCCGGGCCGTTCGCCCATGGTCCCGGCCTGTGGCAGGGCCGGCTGCTGGTCCCGGTGGCGCTGGTGCTGCTCACCCTCGGGCTGTGGCTCGCCCCGCGCACGCTGGCGGGCCTGCGTGCCCGGGCGGCCACGCTGGCACCGGATCTACGGGCCTGGGTGCGGGAGAACCGCTGGGGCGCTCTCCTGGTGCCGGTGGCGGTGGTTGGGCTGTCGGTGTTCGGCGTGCACCCGTGGACGGTCGCGGCGGTCATGGCCGCGCTGATCGTCGCGGTCAGCTGGCCGGCGATCGCCGCCGATCTGGTGCCGGTCGCGCTGGTGGTCTTCGCGGTCCACGGGTTCAGGGTCGCGGCGGCCTGGCGATCGCTGCCTCCGGGGGTGAACAGCCCCACGGTGCTGGCCGGAATCGAGGCCAGCGCGTTCCTGGCGTTCGCCGCCTGGCTCGTCCCGCGTACGATCGGCGCTCACCTGCGGCCGTGGCTGGCGCCCGGGCCCGACCCCGAGCTGGCTGATCGCCTGCAGCGGCTGGCCGAGACCCGCGACCATGCGGTCGACGCCGCCGCCTCCGAGCTGCGCCGGATCGAGCGCGACCTGCATGACGGGGCGCAGGCCCGGCTCGTGGCGCTCGGCATGAACC
>Ga0318496_10000338_pt1 | contig 15720 bp, 9 predicted proteins | sample GRESIP109b1f22_FD_203296 | JGI IMG/M metagenome (GOLD analysis project Ga0318496, IMG submission 203296) | Tropical soil microbial communities from Luquillo Experimental Forest, Puerto Rico - GRE.SIPMG.109b1f22 | ecosystem: Environmental > Terrestrial > Soil > Tropical forest > Bulk soil... | reverse complement strand
GCGGTCCGCGACCTCGCGATCCCCCACCAGCTCTCCGACCACGTCACCCTCTCCACGATGCACGGCTGCCCGCCGGCCGAGATCGAGAAGATCGCCCGCTACCTGCTCACCGAGCTGGGCGTGCACACCTGGGTGAAGCTCAACCCCACGCTGCTCGGCCCGGAGCGGCTGCGCGGCCTGCTCAACGGCACGCTCGGCTTCGACGTCGAGGTGCCCGACTCGGCCTTCGCCCACGACCCGCGCTTCGACGACGCCATGGCCATGGTGGAGAACCTGGCCCGCGCCGCGGAGGGCCGGCCCCAGCGGTTCGGCCTCAAGCTCTCCAACACGCTGGAGGTGGTGAACCGGCGGCCGGTGTTCCCCGCGGCCGAGAAGATGATGTACCTCTCGGGCCGCGCGCTGCACCCGCTGACGCTGACCCTGGCCCAGCTCGTCACCGAGCGCCTCGACGGCCGGGTCCCCATCAGCTTCTGCGGCGGCGCCGACGCGCAGAACTTCCCCGACCTGGTGGCCGACGGGCTCGGCCCGGTGACAGTGTGCACCGACCTGCTCAAGCCCGGCGGCTACGCGCGGCTCCAGCAGTACCTCGCCAACCTGGAGGAGTCCATGGACCGGGCCGGCGCCTCCGACCTGCCCTCCTTCGCCGCGGCCGCCTCGGGTGGCCCTGGCGGCCGCGACGCCCTGGCGCGACACTTCGAGGCCGCGGTCCGCGACGCGCGCTACGCCCGCCGCGAGCGGCCGCTCGAGTTCAAGGGCCAGCGACCGCTGGGCCACTTCGACTGCATCGCGGCGCCCTGTCAGGAGGCCTGCCCGGCCCACCAGAACATCCCCGACTACCTGTGGCTGGTGGCCCGAGGCCAGCCGTCCCGGGCGCTGGAGGTCATCCTGCGGACGAACCCGCAGCCCGGCGTGACGGGCAGCGTCTGCGACCACCCGTGCACGGAGAAGTGCGTCCGCAACCTCTACGACGCGCCGCTCGCCATCCGCGAGGTGAAGCGCTTCGCCTTCGAGCAGGGGCAGCCTCCGCCACTCCGGGCCAGGGCCCCGCGGGGCGTGAAGGTGGCCATCGTCGGCGCCGGCCCGGCGGGGCTCTCGGCCGCCTACTTCCTGGCGCGCATGGGCTTCGAGCCCGTCCTCCTCGAGGCCAGGCAGCAGGTGGGTGGGATGGTGAGCGGAGTCATCCCCGGCTACCGGCTCTCGGGCAAGGCCATCGGCAACGACCTCGACCGGCTGCGCCAGCTGGGCGTGAAGGTGGAGCTGGGGCAGGCCCTGGGGCGCGACTTCACCCTCGACGAGCTGCGCCGCAGCCACGCCTACGTGTTCCTGGCCGTCGGCGCCCAGAAGGGCAAGCGGCTGGGCATCCCCGGCGAGGCGGCGGCCGGCGTCCTCGACGCCCTCACCTTCCTCGACCGGGTCCAGGCGAGGGCCGCGGCCGGCCTGGGCCGCCGCGTGCTGGTGGTGGGCGGCGGCAACTCCGCCATGGACGCGGCCCGGGCGGCGCGCCGCCTGGTGGAGGGGGAGGTGACCCTCGTCTACCGGCGCACCCGCGCCGAGATGCCGGCCGACCCCGCCGAGGTGCGCGACTGCATCGAGGAGGGCATCGGCCTGCGCGACCTGCTGGCTCCGGCCCGCGTGGTGGTGGAGGACGGCAAGGTGGTGGGGCTCGCCTGCACCCCCATGAAGCTGGGCGAGCGCGACGCCTCCGGCCGGCCGCGGCCCGTGCCGGCCGGCGATGCCGAGGTGATCCTGCCCGCCGACACCATCATCCCGGCCATCGGGCAGGAGGCCGAGCTCGACTTCCTGGCCGGCGTCGAGGTCGAGCGCCGCCGCGACGGCACGCCGGTGGTCGACCCCCGCACCGGACAGACCAGCCTGCCCTGGCTCTTCGCGGGCGGCGACGTGGTGCGCGGGGCCGCCTCGATCATCAAGGCGGTCGCCGACGGGAAGGCGGTGGCCGACGAGATCGGCCGGCGCCACGGGGTCCAGCCCGAGCCCGAGCCCGCGCTCGACAAGCAGGCCGCCCCTGCGGAGCTGCTGGCCCGCAAGGGCAGGCGGGTGCAGCCGCAGACCGTGCCGGTGCTGCCGCTCGCCCAGCGCGGCGGCTTCGCCGAGGTGATCCAGTCCTTCAGCCCCGAGGCCGCGGCTGCCGAGGCCGGTCGCTGCCTCGACTGCGACGACCTGTGCAGCCTGTGCGTCACGGTGTGCCCGAACCGGGCTAACCAGGCCTACGCGGTCGAGCCCTTCAGCGTGTCGCTCCCCTCGCTGGTGGTCCGCGGCGGGGCGCTCCAGGCCGGGGCGCCGCGCACCTTCGCTGTCAGCCAGCGGGTGCAGATCGCCAACATCGGCGACCTCTGCAACGCCTGCGGCAACTGCGCCACCTTCTGCCCCACCGCCGGCGCGCCCTACCGCCAGAAGCCCCGCTTCTGGATCGACGAGGCCGGCTTCCGCGAGGCCGAGGGCGACGCCTTCCGCCTCCAGCGCAGTGACGAGGTGCTGGTGCTCTCGGCGAGGCTGGGCGGGCGGGCCCACCGGCTCACGCGGCGCGGCGGGGTGGCCGAGTACGAGTCCGACCAGGTGAAGGCCCTCTTCGCCCTCGACGGCCTCCGGCTCCTCGACTGCGAGGGCTCGGCCGGGCTCGGCGAGGGCGAGGTGGTCGACCTCTCGAGTTTCGCCACCCTGCTGGCCCTGCTGCAGGCCGAGGCGGTGCTGCCGGGGGTCGGCGGAGGAGCCTCCTCCCCGGTCCGCGCCGAGCCGGCGCCGGCCGGCGCGAAGGCATGAGGAGCTTCGCCCCGGCAGCGGCCGGGGAGGCAGACTGACCGGCGGAGCCGCGGCCCCGCCCCAACCCGAGGAACGAAGCCATGGCGAACGACGCGATCCGGCAGCAACTCGAGGCCTTCCGGGCCCTCAAGACCGACCTGCACTACAAAGACTTCCTCATCACCTGGGAGCACCCCCGCCAGGAGATCGAGGCCATCCTGGCGCTGGCCGAGGCGCTGAAGCTCCTCCATCAGCAGGGCACCTCCTACCGCGCCTTCGACTCCGGCCTCGCCATCTCCATCTTCCGCGACAACTCCACCCGCACGCGCTTCTCCTTCGCCGCGGCGGCGAGCGCCCTCGGCTTCACCCTCTCCGAGCTGGACGAGCAGAAGAGCCAGATCGCCCACGGCGAGACGGTCCGCGAGACCGCCAACATGATCAGCTTCATGGCCGAGGTGATCGGCATCCGGGACGACATGTTCCTGGGCGAGGGCCACCGGTACATGAAGGAGGTGGGCGACGCGCTCACCGACGGGGCCGAGCGCGGCGTGCTCCACCGGCGCCCCAGCATCGTCAACCTGCAGTGCGACGTGGACCACCCCACCCAGGCGCTGGCCGATCTGGCCTGGCTGAAGAAGCACTTCGGCGGCCTGGACCAGCTCAAGGGGAAGAAGCTCGCCATGTCCTGGGCCTACAGCCCCAGCTACGGCAAGCCGCTCTCCGTGCCCCAGGGCGTCATCGGGCTCATGACCCGCTTCGGCATGGAGGTGACCCTGGCCCACCCCGAGGGCTACGGCCTCATCCCCGAGGTGCTCGAGGTGGCCCGGAGGAACGCGGCCGAGAGCGGCGGCAAGTTCCAGGTGGCGACCTCGATGGAGGAGGCCTTCCGCGGCGCGGACGTCGTCTATCCCAAGTCCTGGGCGCCGTACCACGTGATGCAGCGCCGCACCGAGATCCTCAAGACGTCGGACACGGCGGCGCTCAAGGCGCTGGAGAAGGAGTGCCTGGCCAACAACGCCCGCTTCACCGGCTGGGAGTGCGACCGCGCCAAGATGAACCTCACCCGGGGCGGGAAGGCGCTGTACATGCACTGCCTGCCGGCCGACATCAGTGGGGTGAGCTGCCAACAGGGCGAGGTGAGCGCCGAGGTGTTCGAGCAGTACCGCATCCCCACCTACCACGAGGCCAGCTACAAGCCCTTCGTCATCAGCGCGCTCATGTTCCTCACGCGCCTCCGCGACCCGGGCGCCAAGCTGGCGGCCATCGTGGAGCGGGCGCGCCGCCTCAGCCTGTAGCCGGAGTCCCCGGGGGCGCGAGGCCGCGCGGACTCGCGCCCCACCTCGAAGGGAGAGCCCATGGGCAAGACGATGGTCGTCGCCATCGGTGGCAACTCGCTCATCACCGACGAGGCGCACCAGACGGTCGACGACCAGTACCGGGCGGTGGAGCTGACCTGCCAGCACCTGGCGGCGGTGCTGCAGGACGAGAGCCTGCGGATGGTGGTCACCCACGGAAACGGTCCGCAGGTGGGCTTCATCCTGCGCCGCTCCGAGCTCGCCTTCAGCGCCCTGCACCTGCACCAGGTGCCGCTCGACTCCTGCGTGGCCGACACGCAGGGGGCGCTGGGCTACCAGCTGCAGCGGGCCCTGGGCAACGAGTTCAGGCGGCGGGCGCTGCGCCGGCGGGCGGTCGCGGTGGTTACCCAGGTGCTGGTCGACGCCGACGATCCGGCCTTCCGCGAGCCGAGCAAGCCCATCGGCCCCTTCCTGTCCCGGGAGCGGGCCGAGGAGCACCGCCTCCGGGACGGCTGGCAGGTGGCGGAGGACGCCGGGCGCGGCTGGCGACGGGTGGTGAGCTCGCCCGCCCCCCGGGCCATCCTGGAGATCGACGCCGTGCGCTGCCTGCTCGACGGCGGCTTCGTGGTGGTCGCGGCCGGCGGCGGGGGCATCGCCGTGGTGGAGGACGCCCAGGGGGCGCTCTCCGGAGCCTCGGCGGTCATCGACAAGGACCTCGCCTCCGGCCTGCTGGCGAGCCAGCTCGGCGCCGAGGTGCTGGTCATCTCGACCGCGGTGCCGCAGGTCTGCCTGGACTTCGGCAAGCCCACCCAACGCCCCGTGGCGCGGGTGACGGTGGCCGAGGCCCGGCGCTACATGGCCGAGGGCCACTTCAAGCGGGGCAGCATGCTCCCCAAGGTCCAGGCGGTCGTGGAGTTCCTGGAGCGCGGCGGGAAGCAGGGGCTCATCACCGACCCGGCCAACCTGCCGGCCGCGCTGGAGGGGCGCACCGGGACCTGGATCGTTCCCTGAACCGACAGACAGCCCTCTAGTGCCACTCCCCCCGGTCCGCGTCCGGGATGCGCCCCACGTTGATGGCGCGCGCCGCGGGCGAGTCCTTCATGGGCAGCCTGTACCGCCGCTTGCCGTCGAAGGCCTCCAGCGCGGCGGCCACGGCGCCGGCGGTGGGGACGAGCCCGATCTCGCCCACGCCCTTGGCGCCAAACGGTCCCTCCGGCTCGGGCTCCTCGACCAGGATCACGTCCACCGCGGGCATGTGCTGGGCGCGCAGCACCCCGATGTCGCGCAGCCGGAACGTCACCGGCATGCCGTCCTTGCAGGGCAGCTCCTCGGTGAGCGCGTAGCCGAGCCCCATGTGCACCGAGCCCTCGATCTGCGCCTCGCACAGGCTCGGGTTGATGGCGCGGCCGACGTCATGCGCCGCCACCACCCGCTTCAGCGCGCCCTTCGCGTCGAGCATCACCACCTGCGTGGCCCACCCGAAGGTGGTGTGCGTCTTGACCTTCCCGTTCTTGAGCTGCCCCGGCGCGGTGGTGTCGTCGATCACGACCGTGCCCTCGTAGTGGCGGCCGACGAGATCGGGGAGCGTGAGCCCGCGGTCGAGGTCGGCGCGCAGCTTCGCCGCCGCGTCCGCCGCGGCGCGCCCGGCGAGGAGCGTGGCGCGCGAGCCGGTGGTCTGCCCGGCGCCGAGCTCGAAGCGCGTGTCGACGCGCGGCCGGAAGGTCCGGGCGGGGAGGCCGGTCACCTCGGCCGCGCACTGCATGAGGATCGTGAGAAGGCCCTGGCCCATCTCGGTGAAGCCGGCGTAGAGCGCGATCCGGTCCGGCGCCTCGACCACGAGGCGGCACTTTCCCAGCTCGCGGGCGCCGTTGCCGATGCCCGAGTTCTTCACGCCGCAGGCGATCCCGACCGCGCGGCCCTCGGCCCGCGCGCCGTAGTAGGCGTCCTTCACCGCGAGCAGCGTCCGCTCCAGCCCGACCGACTTCTCCAGCACCTGTCCGCTCGTGAAGGTGTCGCCGACGCGGAGGCCGTTGCGCCAGCGCATCTCCCACCCGTCGAGGCCGACCTTCCTCGCCAGGAGATCGAGGCAGCCCTCGATGGCGAAGCTCGTCTGGTTCACCCCGAAGCCACGCATCGCACCGCAGGGCGGGTTGTTCGTGTAGGCGGCAATCGCCTCGATGTCGACTGCCGGTACGCGGTACGGGCCGCAGGCGTGGCCGGCGGCGCGCTCCAGCACCTTGCCGCCCACCGACGCGTAGGCGCCCGAGTCACCGAGCAGCCGCACCCGCGCCGCGGTGAGCCGGCCCTCCGCGTCGCAGCCGACGGTGTAGGTCATCTGCAGCGGGTGGCGCTTCGGGTGCATCCGGATCGACTGCTCGCGATCGAGCGTGACGCGCACCGGCCGGCCGGTGAGCCGCGCCAGGAGCGCGGTCTGCGCCTGGACGCTCATGTCCTCCTTGCCGCCGAACGCGCCGCCGTTGGGGACGAGCTCGACGTGGATCCGCTCCTCCGGCTCGCCCAGCACCGACGCGACCTGGCGGCGGTCGTCGAAGATGCCCTGGCCCTGGCTGTAGAGGTGGAGCCGCCCGTCGGGGAGGGGGACGGCCAGCGCCGCCTCCGGCTCGAGGAAGAGGTGCTCGATGCGCTGCGTCGTCCACGCCCCGGTCACGACGTGCGCCGAAGCGGCGAGGGCCCCGTCCACCTCGCCGCGCTGGATGCGCGTGACGGAGAGCGCGTTCTCGTGGACGGGGTTGACGCGCGGCGCGCCCGGCCGGATCGACTCGGCGGGATCGAGCACGGGCGGGAGCGGCTCGTACTCGACCTCGACCAGCGCCGCCGCCTCGCGCGCGACGCGGGGGCTCTCGGCCGCGACCGCGGCGAGAACGTCGCCGACCGCGCGCACCTCCTCGCCTTCGGCGACGAAGCAGGGCCAGTCCGGGTAGATGAGGCCCACCCAGCGGTTCCCGGGCACGTCGGCCGCGGTCGCCACGGCGTGCACGCCCGGGAGGGCGCGCGCCTTCCTGGCGTCGATGCGCACCACCCTCGCGCGCGCGTGCCGCGACAGCACCACCACCCCGTGCAGCAGGCCCGGCGCGTCGAGGTCGGCCACGAACGGCCGCGTCCCCAGGGCGAGCTCGGCGCCCTCGTACCGCTGCAGCCGACGTCCGACCGCGCCCTCCTGCACCGGCGCCGGGCGCGGCCCGCCGTGCTTCGCGGCGTGGATGAGCTCGATGGCGTCGATGATCTTCACGTACCCGGTGCAGCGGCAGAGGTGCCCGTCGAGCGCCTTCGCGATGTCGGCGCGGGAGAGCGGGCGGTCCTGGTCGGTGAGCCACTTCGTGCGGAGCACGAGCCCGGGGATGCAGAACCCGCACTGCAGCCCGGCCGCGGCCACGAAGGCGTCGGCGTAGAGCTTGCGCTCGTGATCGGGGACGCCCTCGAGCGTGAGCACCGACTTCCCGTCGACCTTCTCGGCCGGGACGGCGCACGAGTTCTTCGGCTTCCCGTCCACGAGCGCGAGGCAGCAGCCGCACTGACCCTGTGGCGCGCAGCCGTCCTTCACCGACTTGCAGGCGAGCGGCCCCCGGAGGACCTCGAGCAGGGACTGGCCCGGCGAAGCCTCGACGGTCCGCGGTGAGCCGTTGAACTCGAACGTGACCGTCTTCGTCTCGGACATGACGTGTCGATCTATCGCCCTTCCGGCGATGACGGCAACTCGCCCCGCGGCCGGATGATGTAGGCGCGCCCGGTTTCCGTGCAGCGCTCCGCCCGGAACTCGGGCTCAGGAGCTCGGGCTGCCGCAGCGCACCACGACGGAGGGGGCGCCATGGACCCTCGGGCCGCCCTCGTGGCATCGTCTTCCTCCGCACGTGGCGAAGCTCATCCCCATCCCCTTCGACGTCCTCGTCGCGCGCATGCTCGGCGAGCTCGAGCGGGGAGGGCCGGTCTTCGACCTGCCGCGTCGCCGGTTCTTCTCGGGCGATCCCGCCCGCGACGTCTCGATCGACATCCACGGGCACCGCGCCTCGACGCCGTTCGGGCCCGCCGCCGGGCCGCACAGCCAGCTCGCGCAGAACATCGTCCTCGCCTGGCTCGCGGGCGGACGCGTCATCGAGCTGAAGACTGTCCAGGTCAAGGACGACCTCGTCATCCCGCGGCCCTGCATCGACATGCAGACGGTCGGCTTCAACGTGGAGTGGTCGCAGGAGCTTTCGCTCGTGGAGTCGCTCGAGGAGTACGTCAAGGCCGCGATGCTCATCGAGATGCTCAAGGCCTCGGGCGTCGCCCCCGCCGCCGGCGACACCGTCTTCGACATGAGCGTCGGCTACGACCTCGCCGGCATCCGCTCCGAGCGCGTGCGCGCCTTCATGGCCGGGATGCTGGACGCCCGCGCCCTCGTCGAGCGGCTGCGGGCCCGCATCCCGGCGCGCTTCGCGCGCTTCCGCGACCTCCCGTTCCCGGCCCGCGTCTCGGACACGCTCACACTCTCGACCTTCCACGGCTGCCCGCCGGAGGAGATCGAGCACATCTCCGCGTTCCTCCTCGAGGAGATGGGCCTGCACGTCGTGGTGAAGCTCAACCCGACGCTGCTCGGGGCGGAGGAGGTGGAGGAGATCCTCCACGCGCGGCTGGGTTATCACGAGCTCGTCGTGCCGCCCTCGGCCTTCGCGAAGGACGCGAAGTGGGACGAGGTCGTCGGGTTCGTGGGGCGCCTCTCCGAGCGGGCGCGGCGCGCCGGCCGCGGCTTCGGGGTGAAGTGCACGAACGCGCTCATCGTCCGGAATCACAAGCGCTTCTTCCCCGCGACCGAGAAGGAGATGTACCTCTCCGGCGCGCCTCTCCACGTGCTCGCGATGGCGCTCGTGCGCCGCCTGCGCCGGACCTTCGGCGACGCGCACCCGGTCTCGTTCTCGGCCGGCATCGACGCGCTCAACTTCGCCGACGCGGTCGCCCTCGGCCTGAAGCCGGTCAGCGTCTGCTCCGACCTGCTCGGCCCGGGCGGCTACGGGCGCGCCGCCCGCTACTTCGGGGAGCTCTCGACGCGGATGAGCGCGGTCGGCGCCTCCGACGTCGAGACGTTCACGGTGCGGGCGTTCGGCCACGGGGAGGTGCTGGACGGGCTCGGCCTCCCCGAGGCGGTGGCCGCGCGCTGCCGCGCGGCGCTGGCCGACGGCGGAGATCTCCGCGCAGCGGCCGGCGACGCGTTCTCCCGCTGGGTCTCGGCGGCGCGGCTGCGCGGCACCGAGGCGTACGTCGAACGAGTGCTCTCCGACCCGCGCTACGCCGCGAGCCGCAACGCGATCCCGCCGAAGAAGGTCGGGAGCGCGCTGCGCCTGTTCGACTGCCTCACCTGCGACAAGTGCATCCCGGTCTGTCCGAACGACGCGAACTTCTCCCTGCCGCTCGCGATCGGCGACATCGCGGTCGAGCGGCTCGTCCCCACGCCGTGGGGCTTCTCCGTCGAGGCGCGCGGCGCCCTCGCGATCGCGAAGCCGCGGCAGATCGCGAACTTCGCCGACGCCTGCAACGCGTGCGGTCACTGTGACGTGATGTGTCCCGAGGACGGGGGACCGTACGTGGTGAAGCCGCGCTTCTTCGGCAGCGTGGCCGCGTGGGCGGAGGCTTCGGCGCTGGACGGGTTTGCCCTGGAGCCGGCCGCGGCGGGCGTGCGCATCCACGCTCGCTTCGAGGGGCGGCCCGTGGTGGTCGAGACGGGTGCGGGGAAGGTCCGCTATCGCGGGGAGAGCTTCGACCTCCGGCTCGTTCCCGCCGATCCGGCCGGAACCGCGGAAGGTTACGCTGACCAGCCGGTCGATCTCACGCCGCTGCGCATCGTTTTGCGCGTCCTCGAGGCCGTGCGCGCCGAGGGTCCCACGACCTGGGTCGGGGCGGCGCTGGAAGCCGCTGGGACCTCTTCGCTGCCGCCCACCGCCTGATCGCTGCGCTGCCCGGATATCATGGCAGCGACCGCCCTGACGCCTGGCTGCCTGCCAATCGTGGTGCCTGCCGACGCGAGGAGAATGCCCGCGCCCGCGAGATGGTTCATGCGACGACGCCGCTCGGCGGAGCGGGCGGTGCCCGTCAGCGAGCGCGGTTCTTGATGGGGGTGACGAACTGGTAGTCGATGTCCCACGGGAAGTAGATCCACTTCTCCTGCTTGAACTCCTTCACGTACGTATCGACGATGGGACGCCCGAGAGGCTTGGCGTACAGCGTCGCGAAGTGCGCCTTCGGCAGCATCTCGCGGACGGCGCGGGCCGTCCGGCCGGTGTCGACGAGGTCGTCGAGGAGGAGCCAGCCAGCCCCGTCGCCCTGGACCTTCTTCAGCCACCTGAGCTCGCCCTGACGCTGCTCGGCGCCCCCTTCTTCGGACGAGCCGTAGCTCACGACGCAGACCGTGTCGATGAGGCGGATGTCGAGCTCGCGCGCGACCAGCGCGGCCGGCACGAGCCCGCCGCGCGTCACCGCGATGATCCCCGCCCAGTCTCCGATCTGATGAAGTACGTGCGACAGGTAGCGGGCGTCCCGGTGCAGCTCGGGCCACGAGATGACGATCTGGTCCTTGTAAGGGTGCGCTTCGGTGCGCTTGTCGTCGGACGCCATGAGAGCCTCGTGGGTGGCGGGGGTGGGTCAAACCACGCACGTTCTTGGACCACCTCTGCCGCCGGGGATCAAGTGGGGGAGCGCGGCCAGGCCGCCCAGGGCGCTTTCCATGGCATGGGCATTGCGAAAGCTCCCCCGATTGAGTAGCCAGGGGCGGCGGCCGAGGGACTGGACGAGAACCAGGAGCCGAACGCCGCCCTGCGACGACACCGTGACACCGTGACCACCACGCCCAGGCTCGAGCTCAAGCACGTCACGAAGCGGTACGGGGATCTGGCCGCAAACGACGATGTCGCGCTCACCGTCATGCCCGGGGAGATCCACTCCGTCCTGGGCGAGAACGGGGCCGGCAAGTCGACGCTGATGAAGATCGTCTACGGCGCCGTCCGGCCGGACGCGGGCGAGATCCGCTGGAACGGTCGGACCGTCCACATCCGCTCGCCGCAGGACGCGAAGGACCTCGGCATCGCGATGGTCTTCCAGCACTTCGCGCTGTTCGACACGCTCACGGTGGCCGAGAACGTCCTCCTCGGCCTCGGGCGGAAGACGAAGCTGCGCTGGGTGGTGGAGGCGATCCGGTCCAAGGCGGCCGAGTACGGACTCGACATCGACCCCGAGCGGCCGGTCCACACGCTCTCGGTCGGGGAGCGGCAGCGCGTCGAGATCGTGCGGGCGCTCCTGGCGTCCCCGCAGCTCATGATCCTCGACGAGCCGACGTCCGTGCTCACGCCGCAGGCGATCGAGAAGCTCTTCGCGACGCTGCGGCAGCTCGCCTCGACGGGCTGCTCCATCCTCTACATCAGTCACAAGCTGGACGAGATCCGGACGCTCTGCCACCGCTGCACCGTGCTGCGGAACGGGAAGGTGGCCGGGTGCTGCGACCCCACCGGCGAGACGACGGCGAGCCTCTCGCGGCTCATGATCGGGAGCGACCCTCCCAAGATCCTCCACCGCGAGCCCCAGCTCGGACCGGTCGCGCTGAACGTGCGCGGCCTGAGCCTGCCGCGGCACGATCGCTTCGGCGTGGATCTGAACGGGATCTCGCTCGACGTCCGCGCCGGCGAGGTGGTCGGCATCGCGGGCGTCTCCGGGAACGGCCAGCAGGAGCTGCTCGCAGCGCTGTCGGGAGAGGACCCGCGGGCGGCGCCCGAGTCGGTGCAGCTCGCCGGGCGCGGCGTCGGCGGCGCGAGCCCCGGGAAGCGGCGCCGCCTCGGCCTGCACTTCGTCCCCGAGGAGCGCCTCGGCCGCGGCGCGGTGCCCGGCCTCACGCTGGCCGTGAACCTGCTCCTCACGCGGCGCGAGGCGGTGCGCGCGCTGGGCTGGATCGATCGGCGCGCGCTGCGCCGGCAGACGAGCGGCATCATCGACCGGTTCCGGGTGAAGGCCGCCGGACCCGCCGCCATCGCGAAGAGCCTGTCCGGAGGCAACCTGCAGAAGTACATCGTCGGCCGCGAGATCGACGCGCTCCCGAAGGTCCTCATCGTGTCGCAGCCGACCTGGGGCGTCGACGTCGGGGCAGCCGCGCAGATCCGGAATGAGCTGCTCGCCCTGCGCGACGCGGGGTGCGCGGTGCTGGTGATCTCGGAGGACCTCGACGAGCTCTTCTCGATCAGCGACCGACTCTACGTGATGGCCCAGGGGCGCCTGTCACCGTCCGTACCGATCGCGCGGGCCACCGTCGAGCAGATCGGAACGTGGATGAGCGGACTGTGGGACGAGGCGTCGCCGGACGCGGCGCTGGCGGGAGCGGGAGACTCGCCATGATCACGCTCGACGTGCGGCCCACGCCGTCGCTGCTCTTGAGCGTGCTCTCGCCACTCATCGCCTTCGCCATCACCGTCGCCGTGGGCGCGCTGCTCTTCCTCGCCCTCGGGAAGGATCCGGCGCACGCCCTGTCGATGTTCCTGTTCGAGCCGTTCCACGGCGCGCGCGCGCTCACCGAGCTCGGGCTCAAGTCCACGCCCCTCATCCTGTGCGCGCTCGGCCTGTCGCTCTGCTACCGCTCGAACATCTGGAACATCGGCGCGGAGGGGCAGTTCCTGGTGGGCGCGATCACGGGGGGCGGGGTCGCGCTGTGGGTCACCGCCGCCGGCGTGGGCATGAACCGCTGGGAGTTCTTCCCGCTGGTCACGCTCGCCGGCGCGCTGGGCGGCGCGGCCTGGGCGTCCATCGTCGCCTTCCTCCGGGACCGCTTCAACGCGAACGAGATCCTCGTCAGCCTGATGCTGGTCTACGTCGCGAACCTCATGCTGAGCTGGCTCGTGTTCGGGCCCTGGAAGGATCCGAAGGGGTTCAACTTCCCGCAGACCATGAGCTTCGCCGACGCCACGGCGCTGCCGCGCCTCATCCCAGGGCTGCGCCTGCACTGGGGTTTCCTGGCGGCGATCGCGGCCGCGGTGCTGATGTGGCTGTTCATGTTCCGGACCCAGCACGGTCTTCAGCTCCAGATCGGCGGGCCGGCACCCGCGGCCGCCCGCTACGCGGGGTTCTCGGCGCGGTACGCCGCCTGGACCGCGCTCCTCGTCTCCGGCGGACTCTCCGGCGTGGCGGGCGCCTTCGAGGTCGCAGGTCCCATGGGCCAGCTCACCCCGTACGTCTCGAACGGTTACGGGTTCACCGCCATCATCGTCGCCTTCGTGGGCCGGCTGCACCCCATCGGCTGCGTTCTCGCGAGCGGCGTCCTCTCGACGTTCCTCATCGGGGGAGAGCTGGCGCAGTCGCGGGTGGGATTGCCCGCCGCGGTTTCCGGTGTGTTCCAGGGCGTCCTGCTGCTCTCGCTCCTCGCCTGCGACACCCTCGTCCACCACCGCCTGCGCTGGAGCACCTGGCGATGAACGAGCTCGCCCTGCTCATCGGCGCCACGCTCAGCGCGGGCACTCCACTCGCCATCGCGGGGACGGGCCTGCTCGTCAACGAGCGTGCCGGCGTCCTCAACCTTGGCGCCGAGGGCCTGATGCTCATCTCGGCGGTGGCCGGCTTCGCGGTCGCGTTCCACACCGGGAACGAGTGGCTGGCGCTCGGCGCGGGCGCGCTGGCGGCCGCCGTCGTCTCCGCGGGCTTCGGCTGGCTCGTCATCTGGCTCAACACGAACCAGTACGCGACCGGTCTCGCCCTCAGCCTCTTCGGCGGCGGGTTCTCCGCCTTCGTGGGCACCGGGTACGTGGGTCGCAAGCTGCCCGAGCAGATCGCCCACCCCATCCCGTTCCTGAGCGATCTGCCGTTCGTCGGACCAGCGCTCTTCCGGCAGCACCCGGTCGTCTACCTCACGATGGCGCTCACGGCGGCGACGGCCTGGTTCCTGTACCGGACCCACTCCGGGCTCGTGTTGCGCTCCATCGGCGAGGCGCCCGACGCCGCCCACGCGCTCGGCCATGACGTCCGCGGCATCCGGCTCCTGGCGGTGGTCGTCGGCGGCGCGCTCTGCGGCGTGTCGGGCGCCTACCTCTCAGTCGTCTACACGCCGCTCTGGGTGGAGGGGATGGTCGCCGGCCGCGGCTGGATCGCGCTCGCGCTCACGGTCTTCGCGACCTGGCGCCCGGCGCGGGTCCTCTTCGGCGCGTACCTGTTCGGCGGCGTGACCATGCTGCAGCTGCACCTGCAGGCGCGCGGCGTCCACGTCCCGAGCCAGTTCATGTCGATGCTGCCGTACCTCGCCACGATCGTGGTGCTGGTGCTCATCTCACGTAACGCGCAGTGGATTAGAGTGAACATGCCCGCGTCGCTCGGGAAGCCGTTCGTCCCGGGCAATCTGTGACCCCACAACGTCCGAACGTACCAAGGAGAAGTTCCGACATGGAGATGCAGAACCTGAAGCGGTTCACATGGGCGGCGATGCTCGCCGCCACGACCCTCGTCGCCTGCAGCAAGAAGGAAGAGCCGGCCCCGGCGCCCGTCGCCGCCGCGCCCGCCAAGCCCGAGCCGCTCAAGGCCGCCTTCGTCTACGTCGGCCCGGTCGGCGACGCCGGCTACTCGTACGCGCACGACCTCGGGCGCAAGTTCGCGGTCGAGAAGCTCGGAGACAAAGTTCAGACCTCGTTCGTCGAGAAGGTCGCCGAAGGCCCCGACGCCGAGCGCGTGATCCGCGACCTCGTCGCGCAGGGTAACAAGGTGATCTTCGCCACCTCGTTCGGCTTCATGGACGCCATGGTGAAGGTGGCGAAGGACCACCCGGACGTCTACTTCGAGCACGCGACCGGCTACAAGACCGCCGAGAACCTCCGGGTCTACGAGGCCAAGTTCTACGAGGGCGCGTACCTCGCCGGCGTCGTCGCCGGGAAGATGACCAAGACCAACACGCTCGGGTTCGTGGCGTCCTTCCCGATCCCGGAGGTGCTCCGGAACATCAACGCGTACACCCTGGGTGCGCAGAGCGTGAATCCGAAGGTGAAGACCAAGGTGGTGTGGGTCGGCGCCTGGTTCGATCCGCCGAAGGAGACCGAGGCGGCGCAGTCGCTCATGAACGGCGGCGCCGACGTGCTGCTGCAGAATACCGACTCGACCGCGGTGCTGCAGGCCGCGGAGAAGGCCGGCAAGTACGCTTTCGGCTGGGACAGCGACATGAGCGCGTTCGCCCCCAAGGCGCACCTCGGCTCCTGCGCGCTGAACTGGGGCGTCTACTACGAGAAGGCGCTCAGCGACGTGCTCGGGAAGACCTGGAAGACCGGCGAGACGAAGTGGGGCGTGAAGGAGGACATGACCCAGTTCGTCAAGGTCGCCGACTTCGTTCCCGCCGACGTGAAGAAGCGGGTCGACGAGGCGCGCGAGGGTCTCCGCACCGGAAAGATCGCCGTGTTCACGGGCCCCATCGTCGACAACACGGGGAAGGAGCAGCTCGCGAAGGATGTCGTGGCCGACGACAAGTGGAAGGGCGAGGTGGCCTTCTACGTGAAGGGCGTCGAGGGCAAGGTCCCGTCGGGGAAGTGAGCGCTGTCCGTTCTATCCGTTCGTCCTGAGCCCTTCGGCTCCGGCCGCGTTGCGGCCTACGCTCAGGACAGCTCCGCCGCGCGGCGGCGTAGTCGAAGGACGAACGGGCTCTGCGGCGCGGCGAGGAGGGGTCCCCTCCCGC
>Ga0318496_10000330_pt1 | contig 15813 bp, 13 predicted proteins | sample GRESIP109b1f22_FD_203296 | JGI IMG/M metagenome (GOLD analysis project Ga0318496, IMG submission 203296) | Tropical soil microbial communities from Luquillo Experimental Forest, Puerto Rico - GRE.SIPMG.109b1f22 | ecosystem: Environmental > Terrestrial > Soil > Tropical forest > Bulk soil... | reverse complement strand
GTCGTCCGGCTGCCGAAGGCGAGGCACGCGTGAGCGCGGAGAGCCCGCCCCAGATGCCGCCGTTGCTCGGCGTCTTCCCGACCCGCGAGCGCGTCCTCTTCCCCACGGTGATCTCGGCGCTCGCGGCGACCGATCCCGCCGCCGTCCAGCTGATCGACGACGCCATGCGCACCCACCGGCAGCTCGTGGTGGCCCTGGTGCGCAACCGCGAGACGGTGCGTCCGGGGCCGGACGACGTGTACCGGGTCGGCTGCGCCGCCGTGATCCACCAGATGCACCGGCTCGGCGACGGCTCGCTGCGCCTCGCGATCCAGGGGACCGAGCGGGTGCGCATCGACGGCTTCGCCCAGACCGAGCCGTATCTCGTCGCCCGGCTGACGCCCTTGCCTGCGCCGCCGGCCTCCGGGATGGAGATCGAGGCGCTCACGCGGACCGTGAAGGCCGTCTACCGCGAGCTGGTGTCGCTCTCGAGCGAGATCCCGGACGAGCTGGCCGCAGGCGCCGAGCGCATCCAGGATCCGCGCGCCCTGGCGTACCTCGTCGCGGCCACGGCCCCGCTTCCCGTGACCGCGGCGCAGGAGCTGCTCGAGACCGACGACGCCACCGTCCTGCTGCGGCGCCTCGTCGAGCTGCTGCAGCACGAGGTGGCCGTCCTCCGGATGCAGCAGGACATCACGAGGGAGACGGCCGAGCACATCGGGCAGGTGCAGCGCGAGCACATGCTCCGCGAGCAGCTCCGCACCATCCAGCGCGAGCTCGGCGAGGGGGAGCCCGGCGGCGCGGAGGTGAGCGAGCTGCGCGCGCGCGCCGAGCGGACCCCCTTCCCGCCCGAGGCGCGGAGGGAGGTCGACCGTGAGCTGGCCCACGTCGCCCGGATGCCCGAGGGATCGCCGGAGCGCGGCATGCTCCTCGGATGGCTCGAGTGGATGGTCTCGCTCCCGTGGGGGCGGCTCACCGGCGGCCCCATCGACCTCGCCGCGGCGAGGCGGATCCTCGACGAGGATCACTACGATCTCGAGGAGGTGAAGGATCGCATCCTCGACCACCTCGCGGTGCGCAAGCTGCGCCAGGACCGGCGCGCCGCGACCCCGCTCTCGGGCGCCGGCGACGCCGATCTCGGCCCGAGCGCCGGCCCGCTGCCGGAGACCGTCGACGACGAGGCGCGACGCGAGCCGATCCTCTGCTTCGTCGGGCCCCCGGGCGTCGGCAAGACCTCGCTGGGCCAGTCGATCGCGAGGGCGATGCGGCGCCGCTTCGTGCGCCTGTCGCTCGGCGGCATCCACGACGAGTCGGAGATCCGGGGCCATCGACGCACGTACATCGGGTCGTTGCCCGGCCGGATCATCCAGTCGATGCGCCGGGCCGAGGCCCTCGATCCGGTCATGATGCTCGACGAGATCGACAAGCTCCGCGCGAGCTTCCAGGGCGACCCGGCGGCGGCGCTGCTCGAGGTGCTCGATCCCGCCCAGAACCACGCGTTCAACGACACGTACCTCGGCGTGCCGTTCGACCTCTCGAAGGTGCTCTTCATCTGCACGGCCAACGCCGTCGACACGGTCCCGGCCCCTCTCCTCGATCGGATGGAGCTCCTCGCGCTCTCGGGCTACACCGAGGCCGAGAAGCTGCACATCGCGCGCCGCTACCTCGTCCCCCGCCAGCTCCGGGCGCACGGCCTCGAGGACGGGGAGCTCTCGATCGACGACCCGGCGCTCCACCGCATCATCCGCGAGTACACCCGCGAGGCGGGCGTCCGCGGGCTCGAGCGCGCCATCGCGACGGTCGCGCGCAAGGCGGCCCGCCGCATCGGCGAGGGCGAGGCCCGGTCGGTCCGCGTCGGCGCGGACGACGTGCCGGCGCTGCTCGGCCGGGCGCGCTTCCGCGACGAGGTCGCGGAGCGGGTGGATCGGCCCGGGGTGGCGACCGGGCTCGCCTGGACGCCGGCGGGCGGGGACGTGCTGTTCGTGGAGGCGGCGATCACGCCGGGCGAGGAGCGGCTCATCCTCACCGGCATGCTCGGCGACGTGATGCGCGAGTCGGCGCAGGCGGCCGTGACGTACCTGCGCTCGAACGCGAGGCGCCTCGGGCTCGACCCGCACGCCTTCGAGCGGCGCACGATCCACGTCCACGTGCCCGCGGGCGCGATCCCGAAGGACGGCCCGTCGGCAGGGGTGGCGATGCTGGTGGCCGTCGCGTCGGCCGCGGCGGGCCGGCCGGCCCGGAACGACACCGCGATGACGGGCGAGATCACGCTCCGCGGGAAGATCCTGCCCGTCGGCGGCATCAAGGAGAAGACGCTCGCGGCGTACCGCGCCGGCGTGAGCCGCGTGGTGCTGCCGCGCGCGAACGACGGCGATCTCGAGGACGTCCCGCGGGAGGTGCGCGCCGCGCTCACGTTGGTCCTCGCCGACTCGGCGGAGGACGTGATGTCCGCCGCGTTCGCTGAGCCCGACCAGCCCGAGCACGCCGCGCAAGCAGCGGCATCGCCACCCGCGAGCTGACGGCCGGGCGCCCGCCGCCCGCCCGGTCACCGCATCCTTCGTGAACCGAGACTGGCGGGGCGCGACCTAGCTCCTCGCCGACTGGTGCAGCGCGAACGGCGCGCCCTGCGGATCCGTCAGCTGCGCGATCCGGCCGCCGCCCGGGACGTCCATCGGGCCGTTCATGACCTTGGCGCCGTCCTTCACGGCGCGCCGGAGCGCGGCGTCGAGGTCGCTGGTCTCCGTGTAGAAGAGCCACATGGGGCGCATCCCGGACATCGTCATCAACCCGCCGAGCCGCCGGTCCCCGACGCCGAAGACGCGGTAGGTCCCCATCGCGCCCATGTCCATCTCCTCCAGGATCTTCCACCCGAAGAGCCCGGAGTAGAACTGGAACGCGGCGGCGCTGTCGCTCGTCAGGAGCTCGTTCCAGCAGAACTCGCCCTCCTTCGAGGAGTCGTGGAGCGTCATCGCCTGGTTCGGCGTGAACACGGAGAAGGACGCCCCTTGGGGATCGGCAAGCACCGCGAACCGGCCGACCTCCGGGATGTCCGTGGGCTCATGGAGGACCTTGCCGCCGAGCTTCTTCGCGAGCCCCGCCGTGGCGTCGACGTCGTCGACCTGCACGTGGGCCATCCAGTGCGGCGACTCGCCCGCCTTCCTCGCCTCCTCCGGCAGGCTCATCACGCCGCCGAGCGGGCCCTGGCTGCCGACCCACATCAGGTAGTCGCCGCCTCCGGGGAACGGCTGCGTCTTCCAGCCCACGACGTCCGTGTAGAAGGCGGTCGTCGCCCGGGCGTCCTGCGTCAGGTGCTCGTACCAGACGAACTGCCCCTTGCTCGCGGTCGCCATGCGTCTCCTCCCGAACGGCGCGCCCCGCGCGCCGACTGTTTCGGAGCCGATAACGATGGCGTCGAGAGGCAGCAACGCTCGCGCATTACATGGGCCCGAGGGAGGTCGCCTCGCACGCCGCGAGCACGCCGCCTCCCCAGGGACCCGGACGCCAGCCCGCCCGGCGTCACGGCCCCGCACGAGGAGGGGAACGATGGAGCTCCAGATCGTCAACCCGGATCCGCGCTACACGCCAGCGCCGCTCCGCGAGCCTTCACTGTCCGGGTACATCCACCTCGCCGCCGAGGTCCGGCCGCCTTCGCGCCCCGGTCCGCTCTTTCGCGCGCGGGAGCGATCGGCACTCCTCGAGGAGCTCGACGTGCTCGCGCGGCGCCTCGAGGGCGTCGACGGCGTCGAGCGGGTCACGGTGTACGAGGCCCTGGCGATGCCGCCCTTCGGCCGCTTCCCCTACGTCAGGGACCGGGCGGCCCAGATCCGCTTCCCGCGCTTCGACGTCGTGGTCCTCGTCGAGACCACCTCGCCGGCGGTCCTGCGAGGCGTGCAGGGGACGGCGCAGTACCGGCAGCTCCTCGACGCGCTGCGGGCGCAAGCCCGGCGCGTGCACGTCGTCGCGTCGCGGAACGCGAAGCGGATCGCGGACGTCGACCGGAGCCGGCCGGGCCTGTTCCTCTTCAACTACTTCGTCGCCGACGATCGCGAGCTGGCGTTGCAGCTCTGGGATCACCTGGCCAGCTGGTACGAGGCGGAGACCGGCCTCGACAACTCGACGCTGCTGGTGCCGGTCGAGGGCGAGCAGTCGGACTACGTCGCGATCAACCACGCCCGGTGGGACGAGAGCCTCCCCCGCGTCCTCGCGCGTCAGCTCCTGAAGAAGACCTTCCGCACGTTCGTCCAGGCGAACCTGGAGGCGAACCGGGTCGGCGCGATGCCGGTGCTGTACCGGCTCGCCCGGCCGGGCCGCTCGGGCGCGCCGCGGGTCGCGCGGGTGCTGTTCGCGGCCGGGAGCGCGCTGGCGCTGGCGGCCGTCGTCGCGGCGGCGCGCCGCCGCCGATCACGCCGCTGACCTACCGGAGCGATCATGAGCGTGACCCCAGGTCGACTGGTGATCCTCTGCGGTCCCTCGTGCGTCGGAAAGTCGCCGCTGGTGAGAGCCCTGAAGCGCTTCTACCCGGAGCTGGCCGCGAGCCTGAGACCGCTCGTGCTGTTCAACTCGCGGCCGCCGCGGCCCGGGGAGCAGAGCGGTGTGGACTATCACTTCCGGACGCGAGGGCAGGTCGAGGCGCTGCGCTCCGACTCGCGGTACGCGGTGATGGACGTGCGCGGCGACCTGCAGGCCGTCGATCTGGAGGATCTGTCCGCCGGGCTGGAGCGCGGCGACCTGCTGTTCGAGGGCAATCCGTTCGTCGGACGACTGCTCCAGACGCACGAGGCGCTCGCGGGAGTGCCCCGGCTCGGCATCTTCCTCTCGCCCCTGTCCAGGGAGGAGATCGCGTTCCTGCGCGGTGAACCGAGCGTGTCGCTCGAGGACGTGGTCCGGGACGTGATGCGGCGGAAGCTGCTGCGGAGGGCGCGGCGCTTCAAGGGGGAGCTCTCGCTCCGCGATCTCGAGGAGGTGGAGCGCCGCGCGGGGAGCGCGCCGAGGGAGCTCGCGGAGGCGCACCACTTCGACCACGTCATCCCCAACCACGACGGCGAGGACAGCGATCACTGGGACGCCTTCTACTATCCGCTGGGCGACGCCCGGAGGACGCTGCTATCGGTCGCCGCGCTGCTCCGCGGCGAGGCGCCCGCTGGTGCCGAGCGGTGGGACGCCGAATCCGTCCCGGCCGCCTGATCCGTCGAGAGGAGCCCATCGCGGCGCCGCGCCCCCGACGAGGCATTGAACGCGCTTGCCGCAGTGCCTAACCCAGGATTGTCGCCGCATGGTATCCCGCCCCCGCCGACTGTGCGGGACGCCAGTGACGGCCACCGCAGCGACCGGTGAGCCCCTCAAGGCTTTCCGGGCGTTACGACGAACGGTCGACCGCCAGGGCCCTGAACGAAGGATCGTCAGGGCCCTTGGTGTCTCTGCGAGGCGAGCGGCGAAGAGCGGTCAGTCGTCGGTCGTCAGTCGTCAGTTGAAGCTGACCACTGAAGGTTGACGACTGACACGGCGCATGGCGGAAGGAGCGCCTAAGTCCCGGGCGTGCCCGTCCACCGGTACGCCAATCCGCTCACGATCCACTGGGGCCCCGGTTGCGTCCGCGAGCGGCTCGAGGACGAGCTGCGCGCCGTCGGCGCCACCCGCGTGCTCCTCGTCACCACCCGGAGCGCCGCCGCGAACCCCCGGCTCGCGAGCGCCGTCGAGGCGGTGATCGGTGGCCGCCTGGCGGGCCGCTTCGAGCGGATCGGCCAGCACGCCCCCGCGGCCTCGATCATGGAGGCGGTCGAGGCGGCGCGCGCCGCGCGGGCCGACGGGCTCGTCTCCCTCGGCGGCGGCTCGCCCATCGACGCGGCCAAGGCCGTGGCGTTCTCGCTCGCGACCGGCCTCGACCTGCGCCTGCCGGACGCGCCAGCCCGCGCCCGCCGCGCCGCGCTCTCGCGCGTCCTCCCGCACGTCGCGATCCCGACGACGCTCTCCGCCGCCGAGATGTCGGCGAACGCCGGCTTCAGCGCGGAGGGGACGCGCGAGAAGGTCGGCGTGAGCGCGCCCGCGCTCACCGCCGCCGCCGTCCTCTATGACGCCGAGCTGGCGGTGCACACGCCGCTCCCCCTCTGGCTCTCGACTGGGATCCGCGCCGTGGACCACGCCGCGGAGACGCTGCTCGCGCCGGGCGAGCACCCGCTGCCCGACGTGGCCTCCGTCGAGGCGCTGCGGCGGCTCAAGGCCGGGCTCCTCGCGGCGCGAGCGGCGCCGGACGCGCTCGCGCCCCGGACCGAGTGCCAGCTCGGCGCCTGGCTCTCGATGCTCCTCCCCGGGCCCGCCTCGAAGGGGCTGAGCCACACCCTCGGCAAGCGGCTCGGCTCGCGCCACGGCATCCCGCACGGCGTGACCTCGTGCCTGCTCTTGCCGCACGTGCTCCGCTACCTCTACCTCACCCCGCGCGCGCCAGAAGCCGCGGCGCGCATCGCGGAGGCGCTCGGCGTGCGGGATGCGGCGGACGGCGTGGCGGAGCTGATCGCCCAGCTCGGCTTGCCGCGGCACCTCTCCGAGTGGAACCTGTCCGACGCCGACCTGGTGGAGGCCGCGCGCGCGGTCGCGACCGCGGAGCACCCCGAGGCCGACCTGCTCGCGATCCTGCGCGCGGCGTGGTGAGCCGGACCGCCGGCGTGGCGGCGGCGCTCCCGACGCTCAGATGCCGTCCGCCTCGCTCGCGTCGCTGCTCCCCGCGGACCGCGGCAGCGTCGCCACGTACGCCGTCCCGGCCCGGGTCCGGATGCGCGCGAGGTGGCCGCGGTGCTGCAGCACGATCTTCCGCGCGGCCACGATCCTCAGGGTGCCGACCGTGTCGTCGGCGCCGTCGGGGCGCACGCCGTCCTCGAAGTAGGTCACGAACCGATCGCCGCGCTCGAGCGGGCGCTGGAACTGGACGCGCAGCACGACGACGCCGTCGTCCTCCCGCCAGCGCAGCGATACGGGCTGATCGGCGCTCGTCCGCTTGAGCGCGTCCTCGAGGAGGATCGTCACGGCGTAGGTGATCCGCCGCGCGTCCCACTCGCCGGATCCGTCGCGCTCGACGTCGGGGTCGCGAGCGTACTGGACGACGCGGTCGGCGAACCTCGCGGTCACGTCGTCGACCGCGGTCCGGCACAGCTCCGCGAGCGTGGTCGGCCCGATCTGGAGGGGGAACTCCTCGTCGTGCGTCGGCGCCGACTCCGCAGGCCGTTCCGCGGCCGGGGCCGGGTGACCGACGAGCATCTCCGTACCGGGGTCCGTCTGGTTGGTCTCGATCGACACGTCTCGCTCCACGGTGAGTTTGGCCCGGGGCGTCCGGGGTCTGTAGGGGAATGCCGGGTGGCGTGCGGAAATTCCGCCGAGCGGCTCATCCGTGCGTACGTCCGGGCGCCCGCCTGGTCGCTTGCCATCGTTCGATGCCCACGGGCGTGCGAGCGGGCGAGCTCCTCGGGAGCGCCTGGAGACTGAGCGCGGAATGCCGACGTTCGAGCAACGGCGCATCTTGATGTTGGAGCGCAAGCGCGCCGTCGTCCTCCGGTCCCGGAGGGGGAGAAGGCCATGATCACGAAGGGAACGAGACGCAGGGCGTGGCCTCGCCGCGCCGCCCTGATCGCGACGGCCGCGGCGGCGGCGATCTTCGCGGCCGCGAGGATGCTCCCTTCGCGCGCGGTCGCCGCGGGCGACACGATCACCCTAGGGGCCGCCGTGTCGCTCACCGGCAAGTACTCCACGAACGGCAAGAACACGCTCGACGGGTATCAGCTCGCCGTGAAGCGCATCAACGAGCTGGGCGGCGTGAAGGTCGGCGAGAGGACGTATCGGCTCGCCATCAAGTACTACGACGACGAGTCCACCTCGGCGCGGGGCGCGCAGCTCGTCGAGCGGCTGATCACGCAGGACGGCATCAAGTACATCCTCGGCCCGTACAGCTCGGGCCTCACGAAGGCCATCGCGCCGGTCACCGAGAAGTACCAGCTCCCGATGGTCGAGGGGAACGGCGCCGATCGCAGCCTGTTCACCCACGGTTTCCGCTATCTGTTCGCGGTGCTCAACACCTCGGACCACTACCTGCGCTCGGCGGTGACGCTGCTCGCCGACCACGCGAAGGACCTCGGCAGGAAGCCGAGCGACGTGAAGATCGCGATCGCGATCGAGAACGACGACTTCTCGCAGGACGTCCGCGACGGCATCGTCGAGGACGCGAAGCGCCTCGGGATGCAGGTCGTGATCGACGACAAGCTCCCGCCGGAGGTGAACGACATGTCGTCGACGCTCACGAAGGTGAAGGCCCTCCGGCCCGACATGCTCGCCGTGTCCGGGCACGCGAAGGGCGCGACGCTCGCCGTCCGCCAGGTGGCGGAGCAGCAGATCCAAGTCCCGATGCTCGCGCTCACCCACTGCGACTCGGCGCAGATCGCCGAGAAGTTCCCCAGGGACGCCGAGTACGCGGTGTGCGGCTCGCAGTGGGACGAGGGGCTCGCCTACTCCGACAAGTGGTTCGGCTCCGCCCACGACTACGCCGAGCGCTTCAAGAAGGAGTTCGGCTACGAAGCGCCATACCAGGCCGCCGAGTCGACCGCCTCGGTGCTCGTGTTCGTGGACGCCTTCACGAGGGCGAAGTCGCTCGATCCGAAGAAGGTTCGGGACGCGATCGCCGCGACCGACATGATGACGTTCTTCGGGCCGATCAAGTTCGACGAGACCGGGAAGAACGTCGCGAAGTCGATGGTGCTCTACCAGGTGCAGGGCGGCCAGTACAAGGTGGTCGCGCCCGAGCGGTGGGCCCGATCGAAGCTGATCTTCCCGATGCCTCCCTGGTCGGAGCGCGGCGCGCCGGCGTCGGCAAGCCACGCGACGCCGGGCCCGACGGGCTCGGGCACGGCCAGCGGAACCGGCAGCGGTCGCTGACGGAGGGCGGTCGGCCCCGCGCCCTGGGGCCGTCTCCCGCCCGCAGGTCATGGACAACCTCCGCATCCTGATCCAGGCGCCCGTCCTCAACCTGCAGTTGATCGTGGACGGCGTCCTCGTCGGCTCGGTGTTCGCGCTCGCGGCCTTCGGCATGGCGCTCGTCTGGGGCGTCACGAACATCATCAACGTCGCGCAGGGCGAGCTCGTGATGCTCGGCGGGTACGTCGCCATCTACACCGCCGCCGCGGGCGTGCACCCCCTCTTCGCGTTGCCGCTCGCGTTCGCCGCGCTCTACCTGCTCGGCTGGCTGCTCTACCGCCTCGTCGTCTTCCGGGTGGTCGGGCGCGATCTGTTCATCTCGGTCCTCGCCACGTTCGGCCTGTCGATCCTGCTCCAGCAGCTCGCGAACCAGTTCTTCGGGGCGGACATCCGCACCGCGAGACCCGAGCTCGGGACGCTGTTCCTGGCCGGCGGACGGGTCAGCGTCCCGGAGATCAAGCTCATCGCCCTCGCCGCGGCGCTGGTCCTCGGCGCCGCGCTCACCGCCTTCCTCAAGGTCTCCCGCCTCGGCCAGGCGATCCGCGCCTCGGCGCAGAACCCTCGGGCGGCGCGCGTCCTCGGCATCGACACCGACCATGTCTACGCGGCGACGTTCGCGCTCAACGCCGCGATCTGCGGCGCGACCGGCGCCCTGGTCGCCATGACGTGGGTGATCCACCCGTACCTCGGCCTGCCCTTCACGGTGCGCTCGTTCATGATCGTCGTCGTCGCCGGGCTCGGGAACGTTCTCGGCATCCCGATCGTGGCGGCCGGGCTCGGCACGGTCGAGCAGTACGCCGGGTTCGTCCTCGGCGCGGAGTTCCAGACGGGCATCCTCTTCAGCCTCCTCGTCGCGATCCTCGTCGCGCGCAACCAGCTCTTGAGACGGCAGCGGAGGCACCTCGAATGACCTCCGGTGTCGCCAGGCGAGGCGCGGAGCTCGGCGTCCTTGCGCTCGGCGTCGCCGCGCCTTGGCTGGCGCCGGCGTGGGTGACGCAGCTCGCGTTCCTCTGGCTGATGGTGCTGTTCGCGCTCACCTGGGACGTGGTCGGCGGCCAGATGGGCTACAACTCCTTCGGCAACGTCCTCTTCTTCGGCCTGGGCGCCTACGCGACGTCGTTGCTGCAGCGCGGCTCGCATCTCGGCTACTACGCGTCGCTGTTCCTCGGGATGGGGCTCTCGGCCGTCATCGCCGTGGCGGCGGCGGCGCTGCTCGGCCCGCTGATCCTCGACATGCGAGGCCACTACTTCGCGATCGCGACGCTCGGCCTCGGGGTCGCCGCCGCCGAGCTCTTCGCCGCGTGGGAGTGGGTCGGCGGCGGGTCGGGGATCCTCCCCGCGCTGCCCCCGGGCACCGTGCCGGAGCGCAACCGCTTCTTCTACTACGTGCTGTTCGGCCTCGCGCTCGCGACCTTCCTCACGCTGCGCTGGGCGTACCGGACGCGCTTCGGCCTCGTCATCAACGCGATCCGCGACGACGAGGCCAAGGCGGAGGCGATGGGGCTTCACACCACGCGCTACAAGGTCGCGGCGTGGATGCTGTCCGCGCTCTTCCTCGGCCTCGCGGGAGGGCCCGTCGCGGGGCTCGCGGGCTTCGTCGATCCGCGCGACCTCGCGTTCGCTGGCTCGACGTTCGGGGTGTGGATGGTCCTCATGGCGATCCTGGGGGGGAAGGGGACGCTCTGGGGACCCGTCGTCGGCGCCGTGATCTTCCACGCCGTCCAGGAGGCGTTCTGGACCTTCCTGCTCGGCTGGCAGCGCGTGGCCCTCGGCGCCCTGATCGTCGCGATCGTCGTCTTCTTCCCCGAGGGGATCATGGGGTGGCTCCGCGCTCGAAACCCCGGGTGGTTCGGCGAGGTGGTGGAGGAGCCCCGCCGCGGAGGGGCGCAGCCGTGAGCGCCCTGCTCGCGGCGAGGAACGTGACGAAGACGTACGGCGGCGTCGTCGCCAACCGGAACGTGTCGCTCTCGGTGCCACGCGGCGCCATCGTGGGCCTCATCGGCCCGAATGGATCGGGCAAGACGACGCTCTTCTCCTGCGTCGCCGGCTCGCACCCGATCGACTCGGGGTCCATCGTGTTCGACGGCGCCGAGATCTCGCGCAAGCGCCCGGCGGAGGTGGCCCGGCTCGGGTTGCTGCGCACGTTCCAGCGGACGCGCGTCTACGGACGGATGTCCTGCATGCAGAACATGGTCGTCTCCGCCCCCCGCGCCCGAGAGACGCTCCGGGCGATGTTCTCGCGGTCCTCCCTCGAGAGCTCCGGCCGGGCGGAGGAGCTCCTCGAGTTCGTCGGCCTCCACGGGAAGCGCTTCCTCCGCGCCGGGGAGCTGTCCTTCGGGCAGCAGAAGCTGCTCGAGCTCGCGATGGCGCTCATGAACGAGCCGAAGCTGCTGCTCCTCGACGAGCCGACGGCCGGCATCAACCCCACGCTGATCAACGGCCTCGTCGACCGGCTCCGGCGTGCGAACCGGGAGCTCGGCGTCACGCTCCTCGTCATCGAGCACAACATGCGCGTCATCACCGCCCTCGCCGGATACGTCTACTGCCTCGCGCACGGTGAGCTGCTCGCGGAGGGCCCCCCGGTGGCGCTGCAGCACGACCCGCGGGTGCTCGACGCTTACCTGGGGACGCACTGATGGCCGAGCGCGAACGGCCGAGCGACGAGCGGCACCGCGCAGGCGAGGCCCCACCGACGCTCTCCGTGGACGAGGTCGAGCAGCGGGCGAGCGAGCTCGCCGCGGAGGGTCCGAGCGTCGAGCAGCTGGATCGGCTCGCGGGTCCAGATCCCGTCGTCTCCATCGACGGCCTCTTCGCCGGTTACGGCAGGATGGAGATCCTGCACGGGATCCACCTGCGCGTGGGCAGGGGGCAGGCGCTCTGCCTCATCGGCCCGAACGGCGCCGGCAAGTCCACCGTCCTGCACTCGATCTTCGGCTTCACGACCATCGCGGCGGGGCGGATCACGGTGAACGGGCGCGACGTGACGCGGCTCGGCCCCGACGAGAAGCTCCGGTCCGCCGGCGTCGCCTACCTGCTGCAGGATGACTCCGTGTTCCAGGAGATGACGGTCGAGGAGAACCTGTGGATGGGCGGCTACCTGCTTCCGCGCCGCGAGGCCAAGGCGCGCGCGGAGCAGGTGTTCGAGCGCCACGAGCGCCTGCGCGAGCGCCGGCGCGAGCGCGCGGGGCGGCTCTCGGGCGGAGAGCGCCGTCTCCTCGAGATCGCTCGCGCGCTCGTCATGGACCCCGACGTCCTGCTCGTCGACGAGCCGTCCATCGGCCTGGAGCCCCGCTTCATCGACATGGTCTTCGAGCTCCTCCGCGGGCTGAGGTCCGAGGGGAAGACGATCGTCATGGTCGAGCAGAACGCGAAGAAGGGGCTCGAGTTCGCGGACATCGGCTACGTCCTGGTGTCGGGCCGCCTCGCCCTCGCGGGCACGGGAGACGAGCTCTGGCACCACGACGAGGTCGGGCGTCTCTTCCTCGGCGGGTGAAGGGCTTCGCGCCGACCTCAGGGCACGCGGTCGGCGGCGGAGCGCTCACCCGACGCGCACGACGCCGCGCAGCTCGATGAACCGTCCCCCCGGAACGCTCGTGACGGAGAGCACCATCGCCTCGCAGCTCGGGCAGCGCAGCACGCAGCCCATCGATCCGCCGTAGAGGTGGAGCGCGCCCAGCGCCGAGACGCGGCTGCAGGTCGCGCAGGTGCAGGAAGCAGTCGTCATCTCGACCGCGAACACCTCCCGCAGCATGCCGGCGGCGGCGTTGCCGTCCATGCGAAGCCGATCCTCTCCCGGCGCTGCCCTCATGACCTGCCTCCCGTCGGCCCGAACCGCTCGGTCAGGATCCGTTCGGGCATGTGGCCGAGCGAGACGAGCAGATCTGCGACCGACTCGACCATCGGCGTCGGCCCGCAGACGTACGCGGTCGGCCGCGCGCCCGGCCCGGGGAGGACCTCGACGAGCAGCTCGCGATCGATCCGCCGGGTGTGGCCCCGCCAGTCGGCGGGTGCAGTGCGGGTCAAGGTGTGCGTCACCTCCAGGGCGTCCCCTCGCGCCGCGAGCCGCGCGAGCTCGTCGCGGAAGATGACGTCCTCGGCCGTGCGCCACGAGCAGAGGAGGTGCGCCGGGATCCGGCTCGCCTGCGCGGCGCGGTGGCGGACCATCGCCATGAGCGGCACGACGCCGCTGCCGCCGGCGACGAGCGCCAGCGGGCCCCCCCGCTCCACGGTCCACGTGAAGTAGCCGCCGAGCGGTCCGCGCAGCTCGATCTCATCCCCCACCCGCAACTCGCCCGTGAGAAACGGCGAGACCTCGCCATCGTCGAGACGCTCGACGGTGAGCGCGATCGCTGGCTCCTCGGGCGGCGAGGCGATCGAGTAGCTCCGCTGCGCCTGGTACCCGTCCTCCGCCGTGAGCCGCACGTCCACGTGCTGCCCGGGCAGGTGGCCGCGCCAGCCCGGGACGGCGAGCCGGATCGTCCTCACGCGCGGCGTCTCCGCCGCGATCTCCACGACCTCCGCGGTGAGCCACGGGATGGACACGCTCAGTCTCCGGAGTAGCGCTCCTCTTTCCAGGGATCGCCGCGCAGGTGGTACCCGTGCGTCTCCCAGAAGCCGGGCTCGTCGTCCTCCATGAACATGAGCCCGCGCACCCACTTCGCGGACTTCCAGAAGTAGAGGTGCGGCACGAGCAGCCGCGCGGGGCCGCCGTGCTCCGGCTCGATCGGCGCGCCCTCGTACTCGTAGGCGACCATCCCGCGCCCGTCGAGCAGGTCCTCCATGGCGAGGTTCGTCGTGTACCCGCCGTCGCAGAGCGCCATGACGTAGGGGGCGGGCGAGTCCAGGCCGGCCGCCTCGAGGAGCGCGTCGATCGTGACGCCCTTCCACCGCGTGCCGAGCTTCGACCACTTCGTCACGCAGTGAATGTCGACCGTGATCGTGGACGAGGGCAGCGCGAGGAGCTCGCCCCAGCGCCAGCTCGCGAGCTCCCGGTCGTCGACGTCCCGCAGCGCGAACGACCAGCGGTCGAGCGGCGTGCGCGGGGTCGGGCCGGCCGACAGGACCGGGAAGTCGTCGGTGACGTACTGGCCGGGCGGCACGCGGCCCGGGTCGCCGTGCGGACGCCGGCTCTTGAACCCTCGCGTGATCACGATCGCCCCCGCAGCCCGCCGACCGTCCTCGACCCGCGCACGGGTCGGATCGCTGCGCGGCGTCGGCAGCGCCGACCGGTCGCGAAAGAGTGTGTGCATCGCCTCCCTCGCCGCGCCGTCTCGGACGGCCGCTGGGGGCCCGCCTGCACGGGCGCCGCCGTCCGGAGGCCGCGCCGATCGCCCGCCCGGGCGCGTGCCTTCGACGCGTTCGTGCGCACCCTATCTCCGCAGCGTCGAACGCGTTCATGGCTCACGACGGACCCTCCAGCGCGGCGCTCCGCCTTCGGCGCCCCGTCGATCCGGGCCGCGACCACCTGCGAGGCGTGCCGAGCGGCGACGCCGTGGTCGTCGTCGGATACGAGGACTTCCTCTGTCCCTATTGCCGGCGCCTGCGCCCCGTCATCGCCCGCCTGCGGAGCGCGCTCGGCGATCGGCTCGTCTACGTGTTTCGCCACTTCCCGAACGAGCGCGCCCACCCGGGGGCCGAGCTCGCGGCCCGCGCCTCGGAGGCGGCGGCTCGACAGGGCCGTTTCTTCGAGATGCACGACGCGCTCTTCGACCGTGCGCCTCCGATCGCGAAGGCGGATCTCGTCGAGCTGGCGCGCGGGATCGGGCTCGACGTGGATCGCTTCCGGCGCGACCTCCAGAGCGGCGAGGTGCGCGCGCGCGTCGACCAGGATCTCGCCGACGGGCGCAGGAACGGCGTGACGGGCACGCCGACGCTCTTCGTCGACGGCATCCGCTACGACGGCGCGTGGGACTTCCACTCGATGCTCGAGGCGCTCGAGCGGCCGGTCGCGGCGCGCGTGCACCGCTCGGCGCGCGTGTTCGCGAGCCTCCCGACGTCGTCCGGGCTCGTGCTCCTCGTCGCCGCGGTGCTCGCGATCGTCTGCGCGAACACGCCGATCGCGCCGCTCTACGAGCGCGTCATGAGCGCCCCCGTGATCGCGGGGCCGGTGGGCGGCGTGCTCTCCCTGACGGTCCGCGACTGGCTCTCCGAGGGTCTGCTGGCCGTGTTCTTCCTGGTGGTCGGCCTCGAGATCCGGCGCGAGATGACGACGGGGGCGCTCGCCGACCGGCGCGCCGCGATCCTGCCCGTCCTCGCGGCGCTGGGCGGCGTGGTCGCGCCGGCGCTGATCTACCTCGCGCTGAACCGCGGCCCGGCATCCCGCGGGTGGTCCATCCCCACCGCGACCGACATCGCGTTCACGCTCGGGCTGCTCGCGGTCCTGGGCGACCGGATCCCCGTGGGGCTCCGCGCCTTCGTCGCCGCGCTGGCCGTCGTCGACGACGTCCTCTCCGTTCTCACGCTGGCGATCTTCTACCCGCGCTCCTTCGCGCCGGAGTTCGCGCTCGCGGTGCTCGCCCTGTTCCTCCTCCTCGTCGCGCTGAACCGCGCCCGCGTCTACGCGGTCTGGCCCTACGTGCTGACGACCATCGCGCTCTGGTTGGCGCTCCATGCGCTCGGCGTTCACGCGGCGCTCTCGGGCGTGCTGCTCGCCCTCTGCCTGCCGACCCGCCCGGCGCCCACGGTGGGGTCGCTGCTCGCCCAGGCCGCGACGGCGCTCGACGCGCTCGAGGACGCGGAGCGCGCGGCCCGGCGCGCCGGTCGCGACGAGGGGCGGCTCGAGCAGGATGCGGTGTGGGAGTGGGCGGCGCGCAACCTCTCCGCGGCGAGCGCGCGGCTGGCCTCGCCCGCCGAGCGCATCGAGCGCGCCGTGGCCCCCTGGAG
>Ga0318496_10000329_pt1 | contig 15834 bp, 10 predicted proteins | sample GRESIP109b1f22_FD_203296 | JGI IMG/M metagenome (GOLD analysis project Ga0318496, IMG submission 203296) | Tropical soil microbial communities from Luquillo Experimental Forest, Puerto Rico - GRE.SIPMG.109b1f22 | ecosystem: Environmental > Terrestrial > Soil > Tropical forest > Bulk soil... | reverse complement strand
CCCCGATGACGGCGCCGGCGCGGTGCGCACCAACCGCGCCGATTCGTTGTACATGTTGCGGAACGTGCGGTGGATGATCGCCATGTCGCGCACGTCGATCGGCTGCGCCTTGGACATTTACGTGTCCCCTTCGGCTCTTATGCTCTTACTTGAGCACCCTGCCCGCCCACCGCCTATCTCATCACCCCGGGCGGCAGAGGGCAGCCCCGGAGCACTGTCGGCTGCTGGGGCTGGCTCGCCACACGCCGGGCCCGAGCCGCCGACGGGTACAGGCGTAGGCGAAGTACAAGTCGGGGCGCGGGAACCGGCGGCTTGACCACACCATCCATATGGCCACGGTCAGCCGGGTCCGCTGCCGTCACGGCGACGGCCGCGCCTGCTGCGACAAGAAGCGCGCTGAGGGGCAAGACCCCGAATAGGCACTCCGGGCCCTCAACCGGCGCGCCAGCGGTGCCGTCTTCCCTCCGCCGCCAGGCTAGCCACCGCGGCCCCGCCGGTAGAGGCCCGGGAGGGCACCGGTCGCAGAGCAGATCAGTTTGGGGGTATGCGGTCTTGTCGCAGCAGGGCCAGCTGAGGTTCGCGGACCCTGCCTGACGTAGATGATCTTCGTGACGGCGTGGCTGCGGGCTAGCCTGGGAGGTGATGGCTGAGACGGATGTGATCTTGACGCCCGGCCAGCGGGTGCGGGTGTTCATTTCCTCTACCTTGGAGGAGCTGGCCGAGGAGCGCGCTGCGGCGCGGCGGGCGATCCGGCGGCTGCACTTGGTGCCGGTGTGGTATGAGTCCGGGGCCCGCCCGCACCCGCCGCGGGCCATGTACCGGGCCTACCTGGACCAGAGCCACGTGTTCGTCGGTATTTACTGGCAGCGGTACGGCTGGGTTGCCCCCGGCATGGACATCTCCGGCCTGGAGGATGAGTTCCGGATGGCGGCGGGCAAGCCGATGCTGCTGTATCTCAAGCGCCCGGCCCCGGACCAGGAGCCGCGGCTGGCGGCGATGATGGACAGCATCCGCGCAGCCGGCACGGTGTCCTACCAGACCTTCGGCACGCCGCGGGAGCTGGAACGGCTGCTGGCCGAGGACCTTGCCGTCCTGTTGAGTGAGAGTTTCGCGGGCGCGGCTGGCGCCGGGGCGCCCGGTGTGTCGCCGGGCGAGGACGGCGGGGCGGACCTGCCGGCCGGGACGGTGACGTTCATGCTGACCGACATCGAGGGGTCGACGCGGCTGTGGGAAACCGTGCCGGAGGCGATGGAGGCAGCGCTGGAGCGGCACAACCGGCTACTCAGCGAAGTGATCGAGGGACATGGCGGGGTGGTGGTCACCTCCCGCGGGGAGGGCGACAGTTTCTTCGCGGTCTTTTCCAGCGCGGTGGCCGCGGTGGAGGCGGCCGGCGCCTGCCAGCTCCGGCTCGGGACCGAGGACTGGCCGGCGGGCGCCAGCCTGCGAGTGCGGATGGGGCTGCACACCGGGGAAGCGCGCGTGGCCGGCAGCGACCAAGTTGACCACGCCCCGATCAACCGGTGTGCCCGGGTCAAGGCGGCCGCGCACGGTGGGCAGGTGCTGGTCACCAAGACCACCCGCGACCTGGTCGGCGGGCGGCTGGGTGGCGGGTTCGGGCTGACGCAGCTCGGGGAGTTCCGGCTGCGCGACCTGGCCGAGCCCGAGCTGATCTACCAGCTGACCCACGCGGATCTTCCCGCGGACTTCCCGCCGATCCGCGCGGTTGCGGAGCGGACCGGGAATCTGCCATTGGCGGTGAGCTCGTTCATCGGCCGCGAGCGCGAGCTGGAGCAGACCGGGGCCGCGCTGGGCGGGGCGCGGGTGGTGACGCTGACCGGTCCGGGCGGGGTCGGCAAGACCCGGCTGGCGCTGCAGGCCGCCGGGCAGGCGCTGTCCCGGTTCGCCGATGGCGCGTGGCTTGCCGAGCTGGCCCCGGTCCGCGTTCCGGCCGGGGTGGATGATGCGGTCGCCGCGGTGTTCTCGGTGACCGCGCGGGCGGGCCAGAGCACCCGCGAGGCGCTGGTGGAGGTCTTGCGCACCAAGCAGTTGCTGCTGGTCCTGGATAACTGCGAGCATGTCCTGGCCGAAGCTGCGGCGCTGGCCGGGGTCTTGCAGCGGTCGTGCGAGCGGCTGGCGATCCTGGCGACCAGCCGCGAGGGCCTGGGAATCGAGGGGGAGCGGCTGGTTCCGGTGCCGCCGCTGATGCTGCCTGACGTCGGCGCCGATCTGGACACGATTACGGAGGCGGAGGCGGTGGTGCTGTTCGCCGAGCGGGCGGCCGCGGTCAAGCCTGGTTTCGCGGTGACTGCCGGGAACGCGGCGGCGGTCGCCGCGGTGGTCCGCCGCCTGGATGGGATACCGCTGGCGATCGAGCTGGCGGCGGCTCGAGTGCCGGCAATGACCGTCGCCGAGCTGGCCCGGCGCCTGGAGCGCAGTTTCGCGGTGCTCGCGGCTGGCCGTCGCGGCGCGGCCGAACGCCACCAGACGCTGCGGGCCACGATCGACTGGTCCTTCCAGCTGCTCGCCGGACCTGAGCAGGCCCTGCTGGCCCGGCTGGCGGTGTTCGCCGGCGGCTGCACCCTGCAGGCCGCCGAAGTGGTGTGCGGCGGGGACGGCATCGATCCGGATGCGGTGTTCGAGCTGCTGGCGAGCCTGGTGACACGGTCACTGGTGGTAGCCGAGGAACACGGCCCGCAGAGCCGCTACCGGCTGCTGGAGACGATCCGCCAGTACGGTGAGCAACGCCTCGACCAGTCCGGCGAGACCAACCGGTGGCGGGCCCGCCATGCCAGCTACTACGCCGGCCTGCTCCGGCAGGTCCGCGACCAACCCCACGACTCCCGGGACGAGGTGTACTGGGCGACCCGGCTGATCGCCGAGCAGGACAACCTGCTCGCCGCGTGGTCATGGGCGATCGGTACCGGCGACGTCGGCACCGCGTTTGCGATCTTGGCCGGCTTCGCGCCGGTTGAAGTCTGGAACACTTACCCGCTGCTGCTCCCCGGGAACGCGGCCCTGGATCTGCCCGGCGCGCCCGGGCACCCGGGCTACCCGCTCGCCGTGGCGGTCAGCGCACTGTTCGCCTCCATCCGCGCGGACGTAACCGGCGCCGGGGAGCTGTGCCGCCGGGCGGCCGATGCGAACGCCCGCCTGGCCACCCCGGACTGGCGGGTCGAGGAGACCATCTGCACCGCCCGCCAGAACATCGCTATCACCACCGGCGCGTTCGCCGAGGCTGGCCGCCTCGCCGAACAGGCCGCCGGGCTCGCGCGGGCCGGCGGCGACCTCGCCGACGCCTCCCTCGAGCTCACCCTCGCCGTAGCCGGTCACCTGCTCGTCAATGACGCACCGACGGCGGTCCCGCTGGCGCGCGAGGCGCTCGCGCTGGCCCGCCAGATCGGCGCCCCGGCTCTCATCGCGACCGGCCTGCTCGCCGTCGGCCTGGCCGTGGCCGAGACCGACCCCGGCCAGGCCCGTGCCTGCCTGGCCGAGAGCCGCGAGCTCAGCACCGTGCTGGGCTACCACAGCGCCATCGACCTGGTCTGGGCGACCGCGATCGCGTTTCTCGTACGCGACTGGGCCGCCACGCTCGAACTGGGCCGCCAGGCCATCCGCGCCGTCCAGTGGGGCGGCGACCGCCTCCGGATGGGCCAGGTCCTCTATCTGATCGCTGGCACGCTCGCCGCTATCCGGCCTGAAGCTGCCGCGATCATCCAGGGCGCCGCCGGCACCTACGCGGTCGCGGCGCCGTACCCCGCCCAGCTCATCACCTCGACCGTGACGCCAGCCCTGGGCGCGGAGCGCGCCCGGGAACTCCGCGCACGCGGCGCGGACATGGACTGGGACCAGGCCCTGGCCTACACCCTCACCCAGGCCACCCAGGCCCTCACCGAACTCCAATCCGCGACCCAGCCATGAGCGAGCTAACGCTTCAAGGTGCGAATGCCGCCTTGGGTGCGTACCTGCTGATCGGCGGTGGCGGTTCGAGAGCGGTGCTGAAATGGCGGGCGAGGGACCCAGAACGGCTGCTCGGCGCGCGGGAGCCGGTGGAGGCCTGGGTGGTGCAGGAGTTCATTGACGGGCCGACGCCGCCGCGCCTGGATGACCGTGTCGCGGAGCAGATGACCGGGATCCTTGGCCTGCAGGAGGCGATGTTTCCCGGGCGCGGCCGGCGGAGAAGGGCAGTGGGCGGCCGGTGTGGTGTTCGAGGACTGGGATGGGCTGCGCGGCCGGGTCGCCTGCGGTGTTCCCGGCGGGTCGCGGATCGTGGCCGCGGTGGATGCCATCGCCGCGGCCTGCCGGCCCGGGCCGCTGTCCGGCCAGGACCTGGTGCACGGGAACTTCTACCTGGCCGACACCATCGCCGCCGCGGGCCGGCTGTGGGTGGTAGACGTGGAGGCCCTGGGCGCCGCGCCGCGTGCCGACGACCTGGCCGAGGTGCTGCTGGTCGGTGCCGGGCACGGTCATGTCACCGCGTCCGCCGCGGCCCGGTTGTGGGCCTACGCCGCCGGGCTGGACCGCCGGGAGTTCGCGGTCTGCGAAGGTTCGATCGCCCTGACGATGGCCGAGTCCTTCGTGCGGCACGGCCGCGCCGGCCAGGCGGCCGGTGCGGTCTCCGAAATGGCGCGGGCCCTGACCCAGGCCCTGTCCCTCGCCGGTGCCTGACCATGGATCCGCGGACACCATGGGCGGGCCAGTTTACGGGTTGCATCGGCCCTGCGCGGCTCGCACGATCTGGCTGTGGGGCTTGACCAGGCCACGATCGAGGGCCTGCGCGCGATGATCCGGGCCGGCGGCGCCCGCCAGCTAGCCGTCGGCGACCTGCGCGCCGGCGAAGTCGCCGGCCTGGCCTGGTCCGGCAACCCGGCGCACCTGCGCAGCGTCGCCGCCGCCCCGCGGCGGGCCGGCGCCATGTGCACTGAGCCGCATGGGAAGCTGGTCAGGCGGCTGAGCCCCACAAATACTCAGAGGCGATCTTGGCGCCCTCTGCCTGCGACCGGAACTTCGCCCACGTGACAGTGGGGACCACGACATCCATCCCGGCTGCCGTGCCGAACCCGCAGTCGGTACCGGCCATCACGTTCTCCCGGCCCACGACCTCGGCATAACGGATCAGCCGGTCCGCGACGACCTCGGGATGCTCGACGATGTTAGTGGTGGAATCCAGCACTCCGGGGATCACGTATTTACCGTCCGGCAGCTTGACGTCCCGGAAGACCTTCCACTCATGGGCGTGTCGGCCGTTGGACGCCATCAGCATCAGCCCGGCCGGCTTGGCCTTCAAGATTATGTCGATGATGTCCTTCAGCTCCACATCGGTGGTCCGCGGCATCTCGGCGTTGCCCCAGCAGACATGGATCCGCATCCCCTCGGCGGGGATGTTCGCCAGCGCGTGGTTGAGCGCCTCCACGCTGAGCTCCATCTGAGCGCGGAAGTTCTCCAGCGAGCCCGCACCGGGCGCGGTCATCGCCAGGTCGGGACAATCCAGCTGCAGCACCAGGCCCGCCTTGTGGATCGCCTCGTATTCCTCCCGCATCGCCCCGGCCAGCGCACCCAGGTACTCCTCCTGGCTGCGGTAGTACCGGTTCGGCGAGAAGACTGCGATCACCCCGGGGGATGCGGCACTCATGAATACCCCCGCGGACGCTACACCGTGGGTCGCCGCCTTCAGATCCTCGATGTCAGACTGCACCGCGCTCTGTCCGACATACGCGACCGGCCCGTCGCACGACACAAGCTTCATCGGGGGCATGGCGCCCATCAACTGGGCCATCTTCTGGGCGAAGTCGGGAAACTCCTCCACAGCCAGCACCGACGCCATCAACTCGTCCATCGAGCCCTCGCCGCCGAACCCGGTTAGCCGGTCCTTGATATAGGTGGCATAGCTAGGCTTGCTCATCTCGCCGTCGTTGAGCACGTCGACGCCCGCATCGGCCTGCCGTTGCACCGTCTCCCGTACCGCTTCCCCCGCCTCGGCGCTGAACTGCCCGTCATCAACCGGCTGGCCGGCATCGCGCGCCAGCAGAAGCGGCAGAAAGCCTTTCGGGCGCGGCAAGCTGCCGGAGTGCGTCGTCAAGATCCGCCCTGCTCCTGGCCGCATGAGACACCTCCGCTAGCCACCGATCCCCGCGACCCGGCCATCACGCACTCCCGGTCGCATCCGATGCACCCAAAACATAACACCGGCCACGCCGTCCCATCGAAGATCCGGACAGACCGTGCACCGCGCTGGACCCCTCGTCAAATGGCAGTCTGTCGGCGAGATCACATGGACGACTTCAACCTGGTTAGCCGATGTGGGAAGTGTGCTGGGGTGGCCACTGCTGAGCCAGGTGGCGCCGCTCAGGGAGAGGAGCGGTCCGCGGGGGACGCCAGTGACTATGCGAGGCGGCTGCGGTCGCTTCCGGCCGGTCATGTTCTCGGTGATTTGTTGTTCAGCCTGCTCGATGCCGCGCAGGTGAAGCTGGGCCGGCGAGGATGCCCGGTTGCTGATCGACGTTGCCCCGGTGGCGCACGGAGCGGCCGGCTGACGAACGACGCCCGATCAGGCATCGCTCACGGCGCTGCTACGTCAGCAGCCACCGGGCGGCAAGCTCCAGCACGTCTGCGTGGCTGCGGGCGCCGTGATCGGCGGCCATGAAATGGTGGCCGATCACGAGTGAGAAGGCGAGCACGCTGCGGGCCTCGACCTCGCCCTCGTCGGGGCAGAGGGCACCGAACAGCAAGCGCAGATACTCCATGCGCCGGTTGTCGACGCGCCGCAAGCGCTCGGCGACCGCCGGGTCACGCCGCGCCCAGTCGCGGATGGCCAGGTCGATCGGCAGCAGCTCGCCGGAGAAGGTGAGCGCGCCCGCCCGCCGCAGCCTGGCCCGGACGTCGCCGCCCTTGCGCTCGACACGCTCCAGCACCTCGTCGGTGGCCTTGCGCTCCCAGGAGTCGAGCATCTCCTCCAGCAGCGCCCCCCGGTCAGCGAAATACCCGTAGAAGCCTCCCTTGGTTACGCCGAGCGCGTGCGCCAGGGCTTCGACCCGGACCGCGTCCGGGCCGCCCGCGGCGAGGGCCCGCAAGCCCTCCTCGATCCACCTGCTGCGGGGCGTCCGGGTGATGGCGGCCATGAGCTGTGAATATCACCCCCGGGAAGTTACGGTGCCGCTGCCGGTGCTACATTCCATCTATACGGTACCGTATATATGGAGGTTCGCGCATGAGGCTGACGAGCACAACGCACATGTCCAGGCCCCTACCGCCCGGACAGCGAAAGGCCGACGGGTTCCCGCGCTTCGGCGGTCCGTCCAAGCCACCGGCGGTGCCGGCCAGCCCGGCACTCAAGATCACCGGCGCGGTCCGCGAGCCGGTCACCGTGGCCGTGGCCGAGCTGGCCACCCTGCCGCGCACCGAACAGACGTCCGACTTCCATTGCGTCGCAGGATGGTCGGCGACCGGACTGCGCTGGGAGGGCGTCGGGTTCACCACCGTCTACCGCTCGATCATCGAGCCGCGGCTGTCACCCACTACGGCGGTGACGCACGTCGTCTTCCGCGGCCTGGACGGTTACCGGGCGATCGTGCACATCGACGACGCCCTGCAGGACGATGTCCTGCTCGCCGACCGTCTCGACCACGAGCCGCTGAGCCTCGCGCACGGCGCGCCGCTGCGCCTGGTCAGCCCGCAGCAGTACGGCTACCTCAACGCCAAGCACCTGTGCGCCATCGAGATTCACACGAGCGCTCCGCCGATGCCGCTTGACTTCGTCCTGTTCCGCCAGCATCCCCGCGCCCGGGTGTGGCAGGAGGAACGCAACGGAGTGCTCCCGGCCGCGGTCGTACGCCCGATCTATCGATCCCTCATCCGACCGTTCCTCTGGCTCAGCGCTCGGGGCAACTGGAACCCAGCGCAATTATCACGCTGCGTCATGATCGCTGGCTGCGGCTATCGCGCGAGATCCGCCTGAGCTGATTGTTAGCCCGAGTCCTCGACACAGAGCACGGCACATAACGGGTAATTCTGTTGCCGTGCATGCCGGTGGCGTATCGGCGGTCCCGGTTTGGGGTGAGTCCGCGGCCTTGTCAGGCCGGTTTCTGGCCGATGGTGATGGCCGGGGCTCCGGCGGGGGTGGCCATCGGCCGGACCGAGGTCAGCCCGGCGTTGCGGAGTAGGTGGCATGCCGCTGCCTCGTCCAGCGCGGTACCGCCGTAGGTGATCGTCTTGAGCCGGGTGAGGGCGTCCTCGACCGGGGTCCCGCCGAGTTTGCCGTGGCCTAGGATCAGCCATCCGCCAGGGCGCAGTGCTGCCGTGACGCGCGGCAGGCCGGCATGCAGGGCTGGTTGCGGGATAAACGGCGCGGGCAGCCAGGCCACGTCGAATCCGGTGTCGTCAGCGAACTCGGCGACGTCCTGCTTGCGTACCGTCACCCGGTCCGCGGCGCCGCTGGCGGCGATGGCCTGGCGGGCCAGGTCCAGGGCACGGTCGAGGATGTCGATCCCCAGGATGTGCAGCTGGGGGAAGGCCTGGGCGAAGCTGACGGCGAGCGCGCCGACGCCGGTCCCGACGTCGAGCATGCGGGCGCCCGGCGCGGTCACGCGGCGGGCGAGGTCGCCCATCACCGGCAGCATGAACCGGGCCATCGGGACCGCGGCCTGGGCGCTTGCGTGCCCTTGGGCCAGCAGTGCCTCGTCGCTTCGGGCGCCCCACAAGTAGCCGCAGCCGCTGCCCAGCGCCGAGGCCTGGTGCAGGGCGGCTGCGGCCTGGCTGGCGATCTGCCGGGGGGCCGGGGTGCCAAGTCCCGGCGGGTGCCTGCCGAGCGCGCCGGTGAGCCCGGCGGCGGCCAGCAGGTCCCGTGCCGCAGCCATCAGCTCGGGCGGGCCGTCGTCCCGGGCCGTGGCCGCGAGCGCGGCCAGGCTCCATGCTGCCTGGTCCCAGGCCTGGATGGTTGGTTGCAGGTCTCGCTCTGCGATGTCCGTCATCAGTCTTGCCTCCAGTCCGTTTTCGTAAGTTGTTGCGTAATGCCGTCGCGTCTGGGTCCCCATGAGCCGGGCCGCCGTGGCCCGCGTGCCGGGTATTCAGCGTCCGGCGGCGGACTCTCGTCGCGGCGGCCGGGACTCTGCCTGGTCCGTGTGCTGGTGGCCGTGCCATCTTCGTGAGCGCGCGCGGGCAGCTCCTGATGACCACCCATAAGGGCCGCCGTACCACGATGGCGTTCGTTGTCAGCCGCCGGTGACGGCTTCCATCAGCTGAGGGATGCGATGCGCATGCGGCGCGGGCGCATCGCGGTGATCCTAGGAACATCATCGTTGGCCTCCCTTTTGATCACATGGTCCGGGTGCGGTGCCTGGCAGCGCCGGGCCTGACCTGGCTGCTTCGGAACGCCGGCCAGCTGGGCGTTCACCGGCAGAGACCGGTTGGGAAACGGTGCGCTGGCATGACCGGCCTCTTAACCAGGAGGCGTAAACCGGCGGCGAACAAATCGTTCGCTTGGCCGCGGCGGGCCCTCCAAGCGGGCCAGGCGTAGCTCAGCGGGAACGGCCCGTGAAGCGGCGGCGGCGCGGTGCGGCATCATGGTGCGGCTGATCACGGCGGACGGGCTCTTCCGCTGCTCTCGGGCCGGCGGCGTGCTTGGGGGCTGCCGCTGCGGTATATCTCGGGTATGGCTCTATCCGGCCGGAGCCGCGAAATGGCCGAGGTCGAGCGCCTGCTTGACGGCGCCGCTGACGGCCGGGGCGGCGTGCTGGCCATCATCGGCCCGCCCGGCTCGGGCCGCACCGAACTGGCCGCTGCCGCTGCACGCGCGGGCGCCCGCCGCGGGTTCGAGGTGCTGCGAGCCGCCGCGGTACGCGGCCAGCCCGGCCAGCTGACGTGGGCGCAGCTGCTCCGAGACGCCGACGCACCCGACGATCTGGCCTCTAGCGTGCTCGGTGACGCCGGGCCGCTAGAGCTGGACAGCGTCGCCCGGGCGCTGGCCAGCGGAAGGCGGCTGCTGGTGATCGACGATATCGATCACGGCGGAGCTGCTCCGCTGCAGGTCCTGCAGATCGTCGCCGCCAGGGCGGCGGCCACCAGCACCGCCGTGATTGTCACCTCGGTGCGTGCGCTGGGCGTGGGAACTGAGCTCAGGCTTGGCGGGCTGAGCGAAGATGAGCTGGCTACGGTGCTGCCCGGCCTGGCCCCGCAGGCCCGGCACGGGGTGTGGCTGGCCTCTGGCGGGCTGCCGGGTGTGGCACGGTCGCTGGCCGCTGACCTGGCCGCCAGCACAGATACGGCCGGTCCGCTGGTGCGCCTGGCGCTGACGGCGCCGTCGCACGCGGAGTTCCTCGATGTCGATACCGGGCTGGTCCGCCTGCTGCAGCTGGCCCTTCCGCATGCGCCGGATGACAGCACCAGAGCCCGGCTGCTGGCCCGGCTGGCGCACGAGCTGCTGGGCGACTCCTCGGCAGGGCCGCGGCGGCGGGCGCTGGCCGACGAGGGCCTGAAGCTGGCCCGCGACTCGGGGGACCTCCGGGTGCTGGCCGAGGTGCTCGATGCGCGGCTGCACGCGCTGTGGGACCCCGCAGGCGCCGAGGACCGGCTGGCCGCCGCGTCGGAGATCATCGAGCTAGCCCGGGCCGCAGGCGACGGCACCAGGGAACGGCACGGCATGTTCTGGCGGTTCGTGGCCCTGATGGAACTGGGACGGGTAGGTGAAGCCGAGTCGACGCTGGCCGCGTTCGAGCACGCCGCCCGTGCGGCTGGCGACGGTCAGGCCGTGGTGATGGCGACCGCCCGGCATGCGATGCTGGCCACCTTCCGCGGGCGGTTCGGCGAGGCCACCCAGCTGATCGAGGAGGTGGCAGCGGAGGGCCGGCGGGCCGGGCTGCCCGACACCGGCCGGCTGGTCGCGACCCAGAGCGCGGAGATCGCCTTCTACGGGGGCCCGGCGGCCGCCACGTTCACCGTCGATGACCTGCTGAGCCTGGCCCGCCGGCTGCCCGGGCACTTCATGGAGGCAAACGTCGCCGCTTGGCTGATGCTGACCGGACGCCCGGAGGACGCGCAGGCGGAGATGGACCGTGTCCTGCCGGCCGTGCTGGCCGGATCGGGGCCACGGCAGCTCGGCGCGGCCGCGATGCTCGCGTTCGTGGCTGCCCAGGCCGGTGACGCCGCCACCGCCGCGCAGCTCCGCGAGGCCCTGTTGCCCTACCAGGGTCGGCTGGTGGTCTTCGGCGGGGCGAACACCTGCTTGGGGCCGGTGTCGTTCTTCCTGGGCCTGCTGGCCACCCGGCTCGGCCTACTCGACGAGGCGGTGAGCTGCCTGGAGGAAGCCACCGCGTTCGCGGAAACGACCGGAGCCCTGCCCTGCCAGGTGCTGGGCCTGGACGCCGCCGCCGCCGCGCTCAGCCTCCGGCAGGCGCCCGGTGACCAGCAGCAGGCGTCCGCCTGCCGGGCCCGGGCCCGCGCGATCGCCGAACGGCTAGGAGTACCCGGGCTGCTCGGCCGTCTCACCCCTGCAGCCGACCAGTGGAGCCTGCGCCGCGATGGCCAAGACTGGCTGCTGCAAGCCGGACCCGAACAGGTCCGGCTGCGCGACAGCCGCGGCCTGCACTACCTGCGCGCCCTGCTGGCCGCCCCCGGCCACGAGATCCCGGCACTCGACCTGGTGGCCGGCGGCCCCGGGCTGGCCGCCGCGGACACGGGGTCACTGCTGGACGCCGCCGCCCGGAACACCTACCGACAGCGGATCCGCGAACTGGACAGCGAGCTCGCTGCCGCCGACCGCGCCGGGGACAGCACCGCCGCCGAGAAAGCACATCAGGAACGCCAGGCACTGATCGGTGAGCTGCGCCGGGCAACCGGGCTGGCCGGGCGCCCCCGCCGGGCCGCCGCCGACGCCGAACGAGCCCGGGTCAACGTCACCCGCACCCTCCGCGCCACCATCGACCGCATCACGACAGCCGCCCCGATCGCGGGGGCGCACCTGAACACCTCCATCCGCACCGGAACGCTGTGCCGCTACCAGCCCGCACACGGCGGCCCCGCCCGCTGGCATACCTGACCAGGAAACCTCCCCGCCCCCACCTGCGCTTCCAGCCGAACCTCGCAAGACAGTCAACTGATGGCCGAACGGCCGCTCAGCAGACCGCCACCCTGGCGCCAACACTCCGCTACACCACTCAGAGCGCGCAGGAACAGACGATCTGCGCGCTGAGATTCACCAGGCAGATGCAGGTGTCAACCGCTCCGATTCGCCGTACTGCGCGAATCGCAACTGATTGATTACAGGTTGTTCGTTGCATTCTGTTATCGCCACGGCACTAAGACAGGCTCGATTGTGCTTGGTTCTACGTGGGCCCAGATGAGGCAGTCGTGCCATGAGTCGTGGCGGGCGTCCTCGGTTGCCCAGTCGCGGCAGTGCCGGGGTAGACGCTGTTCGAAGTGGTAGCCGGCCCGCTGGGCGACCCGGAGCGACGGCTCGTTACCGGGGTCGATCTCGAGCCAGATTCGGGGGATGGCGAGGCCGCGGTGGGCCCAGATCGTGACCGCTTGGACGGCCCGCGAGGCGATGCCCCGGCCGCGCTGTGCGGGTCGTATCCAGTAGGCCAGTTCTGCGCTTCCCGGCTGGCCGGGCATCAGCCCGACCGCGCCGAGGAGCTGCTGGCCGTCCAGGACTCCGAGGGAATACTGGCCCCCGGCGGCGGGATCCCATGCCGCCAGCGCCGCGCGCGCGTCGGGCAGCGAGTAGGGTCCGGCGGGGCGAGGACCCCACAGGGATGGCGCCGCCTCCCCGCTCGTGGCCTGCACCAGCAACACCGCGTCGTCCAGGACCAGGGCTCGCAGGTGCAGGCCGTTGCCGAGATCCAAGGTCAGGTCAGGCCGCATGAGTTCATCCAAACCCGCGGCCGCGGCCGCGGCTAGCGAGTTTTCGGGCGGGCAAACGTAACGTGCTACGGCATCAGAAACAACGCCCTGGCCCCGCTGGGCGTTGCGGCGGGAGATCGCTACCCGAACATGGAGGATCTGTTCGGTCTCTAGGCTAGAAGCTGGGCAGGAGCTACGCGACAGGCTCGACAACGCTCAAAGAATGACGGCCGCCTGATCACCCGCGGTGCAGTACACCGCCTCGATCACCGGCCTGTTGGGACGCTGCCTGCTGGGGCTTGGCACGCGAGCGATGAGTAGCCTGCGATCAGTATCCCGGTCTCGGCCGTCGCACTCGGGCGGCATCATCTAGGGCAGCGATGACCTCGGCCCCGATGCGGAGTACAGATGAGCCAGATAGGTGCGGCAGTGCCAGGCGCCGGTGTCGCTGCGCGGTGGCGGCTGGATGACCGGGTCGCGCTGGTGACCGGCGCCTCGGCGGGCCTGGGCGCGCGGTTCGCCCGGGTTCTGCATGAGGCGGGCGCGCACGTGCTGGTCACTGCCCGCCGCGCCGACCTGCTGGACCAGCTGGCCCGGGAGTGCGGCGAGCGGATCGAGGCACTGCCCGGGGACATCACCGACGCGTCCCACCGGCAGGCGCTGGCCGGGCGGCTGGCCTCGCGCGGCCGTCTTGACGTGCTGGTCAACAACGCCGGGATCTGCGACGACGGTCTGCTCGAGCAGCAATCGCTGGAAGAACTGCGCGGGGTGATCGAGGTCAACCTGATCAGCGTGCTGGACATCTGCCGGCTGACCGCCCCGCTGCTGCTGGCCGCCCCCGCCGCCAGCGTGATCAACGTCGCCTCCATGTACGGCATCGTCGCCTCCCGCGGGCCGATGGCCGCCTACAACGCCAGCAAGGGCGCGCTGGTCCAGCTCACCCGGCAGCTGGCCGCCCAGTGGGGCGAGCGCGGGGTGCGGGTCAACGCGCTGGCCCCCGGCTACTTCCCGACCGAGCTGACCGGGCACCTGGCCGACCCCGGCTTTGCCCAGTCGATTCGCGAGCACACCCTGCTGGCCCGCATCCCCGCCCTGGAGGAGATCGACGGCCCGCTGCTGTTCCTGGCCACCGCCGCCTCCAGCTACATGACCGGCCAGGTCCTGGTCATCGACGGCGGCTGGACCGCAGTATGAGCCGTGATCACCGCATGCCGCCCTGACGGCGAGGACCGGCCTGATCCCAGTGGCCTGGTAGCCCAGAGGCGCCGCTCACATCGCGGCGTGGCCGGGCAGCCGCGGCCAGCCTCGCTGAGGACCTTGGCCTCTTGGTGCCGGCCCGTCCGGGCAGCGTGGCAGTCTGGTGGCATGCCAAGCGTGTATGAGGCCGCGGGCGGCCGCGAGGGCCTGCTCCGCCTGGCCGGGGCGTGGCACGCCCGGGTGATGGCCGACGCGGTCGTCAGCCACGCGTTCAGCCACGGCGTCCATCCGCAGCACAGCCAGCGGCTGGCCGCCTACTGGGCCGAGGCCCTCGGCGGTCCCGCCGCCTATTCCGGCGCTTACGGGGACCAGACGTCGGTCGTGCGGATCCACAGTGGCAACGGCCCGCATGAGGAGATGGACCGGCGGGCGATCAAGTGTTTCGACCAGGCGATGCAGGACGCCGGCCTGGACGAGGCCGGGCCGCTCCGGCAGGTCCTGCACGACTACTTCGCCTGGGCCACCACCACGGAAATGGCCCGCTACCACCAGTCCGCTGACCAGGTTCCCGAGGGCATGAGCATCCCGCGATGGTCATGGAATGGACTGCAGCGCTGAGCCCGCTGCCGGACCCACCCGAATACGCCCTCTCATCGGCAAGATGATGCGATTACCGCGAGAGGCGTCCGCCCGGACTGCCGGTGAGCCGACGGTGCTCGCTTGCTGCTGACCGGCTAGCCGGGTGAAGTGCCTGCCACGCCGGCTCAGCCGGGTTCGTACGGGGTAAAGCGAACTGGCAGGCTGCGCATCGTGTAGATCCCGGTCGGCGTGCCGAAGACAGGCTCGCCGTCGGGTTTCAGGTGGCGCATGCGGGGCGCCAGGAACGCCAGCGCTTCGATGATCTCGGCCCGCGCCAGGCTCGCGCCGGCGCAGAAATGCGCGCCGAAGCCGAAGGTCATCACCTGTGCGCCGCCCCGGTCGGCCATGATGTCGAAACGGCCCGGATCTGCGTACGTTAGCGGGTCACGGTTAGCAGTCGCCGCGCAGACAAACATGACTGTCCCCACCGGGAACACGATCCCCGCGAGTTCCAGCTCCTCCCGCACCAGCCTGGCCGTGAACGGCACGATCGGCTCGAAACGCAGCACTTCCTGGCAGGCCTGCTCCGCCAGAGCCGGGTCGTCCCCCAGCCGATCCCACTGGCCGGGATGGTCGGCGAACAGCCGCAGGCCATGTGCCAGCTGCGACTCGGTGGTGTCGGTGCCGCCGGCGATCACCGAGCTCGCCAGGGTGACGATCTCGTCATCACTGAGCCGGTCACCATCTTGCTCGTGATGGACCAGCGTTGACACAAGATCCTCGCCTGGCTGCTGCCGCCGCCTGGCCACCAGGTCGAGTACGTAGTCCCGGACGTCCTCGTGGGCTGCCTCGATCTCAGCGCGCTTGGCCGCCATGTCCATGTCGAACACTGCTTGCAGGCTGGCCGACCACCGGGCCAGCAGCGCGGCATCGCCGGGGACGCCGAGCAGCTCGGCGATGGCCATCGAGGGCAGCGGCCGGGCCAGGGCCGTGACGACGTCGCACCGGCCCGCTTGAGCGATGTCCTGCCACAGGCCAGCTAGGTATGCGCGCAGCCGAGGGCGCAGCCGCTCGACCTGGCGCGGCGTGAAGGCCGCGCTGACCAATCGGCGCAGGCGGGCATGCGGCTGGCCGGACCGTGCCATCAGGCCTTTAGTCGTGCCATCGTAGATGATCCCGTCGGTCAGCCCCTGCAGCTCCAGCAGTTCGACGGCGGGGAACGACAACCGC
>Ga0318496_10000327_pt1 | contig 15868 bp, 10 predicted proteins | sample GRESIP109b1f22_FD_203296 | JGI IMG/M metagenome (GOLD analysis project Ga0318496, IMG submission 203296) | Tropical soil microbial communities from Luquillo Experimental Forest, Puerto Rico - GRE.SIPMG.109b1f22 | ecosystem: Environmental > Terrestrial > Soil > Tropical forest > Bulk soil... | reverse complement strand
GTCCGGGGGGATGGGTCCCCCCGGGTGAAGAGCAAGCAGAGCGAGCGACTCGGCATCGGACGCCTCCGCCACGCGGTAGGCGATCCCGGCCTCCTCCAGGGCGGGCAGCTGCGGATGCCCGGCCGGGGCGAGCACGGCGGAGGCCGACCGCAGCGCCTGCCAGGCCGGCCAGCTGAGCAGGCCGGGCGCCACCCGCGGGCTGGTCGCGAGGACGATCAGCAAGCCGGGGTCAGCCCCGACTGCGAATCCGCCTTGGCCGGCCCGGCCGGCCTGAACACCGTGCTGGGCGGGGCGACGATCGCGACCTGGTCGTAGTTCAGCTGGCCGAACTGCGGGTTGACCTGGATGTTCAGGGCCTTGGCCGCCTGGCAACGCGCCTCGGTGAGCTTGGCCGCGGTGGCGTTCTGCGCCGACGTGCTGGTGGGCTCCTGCCCGCCGTTGGCCTGCTTGGCGAACTCGTCGTCGATGGCCTGGTACCGGCCGACCTCTTCGGCCAGGTTCGGCGGGATCCCGTTGGCGGCCAGGATGAGGTCAAGGGAGGCGTTCGGGATCCCCTGGGCCTGCGCGCTGGCCTTGGCCGCCGCGTAGATCTCCGCCAGCGCCTTCTCCGCCTGGCCCCTGGAGACCGTGATGCCGGCCTGCCGGGCGAGCTCCTCGTTGATCTTGAACCGGATCAGCCAGGTGAGCGTCTGCTGCGTCTGCTGCTCCTGGCTCAGCGCCACGGTGCCCTTGTACCGCTCGACGGCCTGGTTGAGGTTGGTGACCTCGGTATCCAGCGACGCGATCGTGATCCGCTGGTCACCGACGATAGCGGCGGAACCCAGCTGGACCGGGCTGCACGCGGTCACCACGAGCGCGGCGCCGACAACAACCGCGGACGTCGCGACAAGCCTCCGAAACACCGAATTATGCCTCTCCAGTCCGGGCTCTCTAAGGTGCCGACCGTAATATTGTCCGAAATGAGTTCGACGAGCGGATGCCCAGGCCGCCGGGAAAAGGGTACCCGGTGAGCGCCGGTCACGGCCACGCAGCCGAGGCTATCCCGGATGGCCGCCCGAGGCCACCACGCCGCGGGCGGTGGTTCGCAGCGATCATGCTCGTGATCGTGCTGGGCGGCGGCGCGGCCGCGTGCCAGGGGTCCGGTCCGCCTGGCCCCTCCCCTCCGGCGCCGGAGCCGCCCTCCCGGGCGGTCGCGGCGACGCTGTGCGGTCAGGCCGGATGGCCGGAAACGCCGGTCGAGGGCGGCGCCTACATTGTGCAGAACGACGAGTGGAACTCCACCGCCGCCGAATGCATCACCACCGATGGCCGGGCCCAGTTCACCGTCGCGAGCTCGGCGATCTATGAGCCGGCCAGCGGCGATCCTGGCGGCTACCCGTCGATCTTCAGCGGATGCAGCGCCGGCGTCTGCACCGCAGGCAACAAATTGCCCATCCAGGTCAGCCGGCTGAGGCCCGGCATGGTCACCAGCAGCTGGACCACCACCCAGCCGCCCGACGGGGCCTACGACGTCGCCTACGACGTCTGGTTCAACCGCACCCCGACCACCTCTGGTGCGCCGGACGGCGGGGAGCTGATGATCTGGCTCGCCCATCGCGGCGGCAGCCAGATCGCGCCGGCCGGCGCTCCCGTCACTCACGTCACGATCGACGGCTACGCCCTCACCATCTGGCTCTGGCCGGATAGCCGGGGCCACAACCTGATCAGCTACGTGATGGACCGGCCCGCACGGTCGGTCCAGGACTTCGACGTGGCCGCCGTCATCGCCGACGCGGCTGGCCGCGGATACCTCGCCGCCACGTCATACCTCCTCAACGTTCAGGCTGGCTTCGAGATATGGCAAGGCGGCAGCGGGTTGGGCACGGAATCCTTCGCGCTCAACGTCCGACCGTAAGCGGTTTCGAGGCAGGCTAACGCGCGGGATGCCCGGCGGCGCCGGATCCCCCGGGTCGACGGCCTCCAACGTGACCGAAGGCCGCGCGGAGCACCGGCGGGGTGGTCACCAGCGCCTCGGCGTACCGCACCACCAGCAGCGCCAGCGACAGCCCGAACAGGCCGGCCGCGAACCCGCCCGCCGCCGCGGCGGCCAGCTCCAGGCTCGAGCAGGCCGTGAGGACCGCCGCCGCCCGGGGCACTTGCCCGGCCGCCCGGCAGACGGCGATGTACAGCGACTTCGGGACGGCCGCTGGGTAACCCAGAGTTATCAGCCACATCGGCACCGTGGCCACCGTGTAGCCCTTCCCGAACAGGCCCAGCGCGAAGTGCGCCCCCGCGATCAGCACGGCCATCCCCGGTATCCCGATCAGGAACGACACGCGGAGGGCGAAACGCAGCTTCCTGGCCACCACGCGGGGGTCGGCGGCCACCACCGCGAACAGGACGGTGGACATATCGGCCGGCACGATGAACAGGAAGCCGGTCATCATGACCGCGATGTAGAACGCGGCGTTCGCGGCCGGCGAGACGATCACCGTCACCAGCACCGGCAGCACGTAGAACGGCATGGTCATGGCCAGGTTCAGCCAGTTGTGGGCCATCGCGGTCCGGCCCAGGCCGCGCAGGACACCCCAGTCCGGCCGGGCCAGGACGGGCTGGCCGGCGAACCGCAGCCGGACCGCGACCAGCACCAGCGACAGCGCCATGCCCGCCACCCAGGACAGGGTGATCCCGGCCCCGAACTGGTCGTGCAGGATGAGCGCGGCGGCCGGCAGGACCAGGATCTTGGCGAGGGCGAACGCTATGTTGCGTCCCATCTGCAGCCCGCCGCGCATTAGGCCGATGGTGGCCTGGTCGAATACCAGGGTCACCGCGGTCACCGCCACCCCGGCCGCGAACAGCGCCTCCCGGCCCGGCGTCCCGATTGCCCCCGCGAAGTTGGCGCTGACCCGCGGGGCCACGACGGCAAAGGTCAGCCCGAGGACCAGGGACCCCAGCCCGCAGGTGAGCAGCGCGGCCGACACCAGGCCGGCCCGGGCGGTGCGCCGGGGCAGCTCGCCGATGAGCAGGATGCCGAGGCCGAGCATGCCGATCGTGCCGAGCAGCGTCATGGCCGACACCGCGGCCGACCCGTATCCGACGGACCGCTGGCTGAACAACCGGGTCGCGAGCATCCAGTAGACGACCCCGATCAGCGACGTCACCCCGGTCGCCCCAACCAGGCTGCCCGTGTTGCTGAGCAGGTCGCGGTGTGACCGCCAGGCCGCCAGGACGGCCGCCCGCGGCGAGCGCGGCAGCACCCGGCGCAGGACCGTCCCGGCCGGCCCGTGAGGGCCGAGGCTGATCCGCGTGCCGGTCACGATCCGGCCGCCTGGCTGGGACCGGTGGATACGGACCGGTAGGGGTGGGTGAGATCGGGCAGCCGGTACAGCCGGGCGGTGAGGGATCCATGGCCGGCGAACGGCACCGACCGCCGCCAGGTCGCGCCGTCGGCCAGCGTGAGGTTCCAGGTGTCGCTCATCCGGCTGCCGCGCAGCAGCACCAGCCGGTAACGGGTCGTGCTGCCCTGATCGTTGCTGACCCCGAGGCTCAGGGCATGCTGGCCCTGCGGCAAGGGCGACAGCCACAACTGGGTGAATCCGGGCTCGGGCTGCCTGGCTGCCCCGGCTCGGGCCAGTCCCACCGCGCCGGCTGCGACCAGGACGGCGGCGGCGAAGGCCGCCACCTGCCAGCCCGGTCCGCGCCAGGCCGGCTGCCAGCTGAAGGGCGGCGTCCGCCCGGCCCGCCTGCCCAGGAACAGGGCGGCGTCGGAGGCCAGGGTCACCCCGGCCAGCAGCCCGAGCCAGCCCGGCCGGTGCAGTGGCACCCGGGCGGCATACAGCAGCAGCCCGCCCAGGACCGGCACGGCCAGCGCGAGCCCGGTGATGACGACCACGCGTTCCAGGCCTGCCACCCGGGAACCGAGCAGCAGCTGGCCCAGCAGGTAGCCGGGCGCGGCGAACAGCGCGATGCCGAGCACGATCATGACCGGCGCCGGGACGCCGCCCGCGGCCGCCGCGCAGGCCGCCACCGCCACCAGCGCGGTGGCGGCGACGTCGGCCTGGCTACGACCCATAGTAGGCAGACCCCTGCAGGTCGTAGACGACGATGTTCCCCGAGTCGTAGATGCGGGCGACGCCTGGTACGTGGCTGAACTTGGTCAGGCCGGCGCGCGGCAGCGGACGGGTGTACCGGCCGACGTTCGGATCGACGGGGAAGTACTGGCCGGAAGCGGGCAGCATCTCGCTGAGCCGCCGGTCGACCAGGACGTACTGGATGGACTGGGCCTGGACCTGCTGGGCGGCGGCCTGCGTGAACCGCGGCGAGGTGTACAGGAAGCCGTCGTCACTGACCGGGTTCTGGTCGCCGTAGCTGCCCAGCACCGGCAGGTCGCCCTCGTCTGTGGCGAACCGGTTCCCCGGCCCGAGGGCCGCCAGGGCCCAGTCCGCCGAGGCGATCTGCTCGGGGGCTACGGACCGTTCGACCCCGGCCACCTGGAACGGCCCGGGCAGCCGTTCCCAGTACGGCGGCCAGCCGTTGACCATCCCGTTGAGCACCAGCACCAGCGCGGCCCCTACCGCGACCGCGACCACGACCGGCGCCCGCCGCATGTTCTGGCGGATCACCGGCCAGCGCAGGCAGTTGTCGGTCAGCCGGATCACGGCCAGGGCGGCCATGAAGCTGGCCGGCACGAAGACGAACGTCGACGCCCTTCCGGCCAGTTCGCTGCCGTCCGCGACGAACAAGCGCACCGCGACGATGGCGTACCAGCTCACCGCCCCGATGGCCAGGGCCACCACCCATGGCTGGCGGCGGTACCGGCGCCAGACCTGCCACCAGCCCACGGGCACCAGGGCCGACATGATCAGCACGGCCGCCGCGGACAGCGCCTGGTTCTCCAGCGGCCCGTTCGCGGCCGAGAACGCGGGCGGCGCGCCGTGAAGCCCGCCCAGGATGGACAGCAGTCCCTGCCACGCCCCGTGGGCCACCGGCTGCAGGTAGCCCACGGTGGACGGGGCGACCAGCACGATCCACGCCGCGAAAGCCGCCGCCGACAGCAGGGCCACGATCGAGGCCCAGGCGGCCAGCCTGCGGTCGCGGGCCAGCATGGCGCCCAGGGTGATGACCTCCAGGGTGGCCACGAGCAGGAAGCTGGTCACGTGGTGGGTCATCACGACGGCGAAGACCGACATGGCCGCGATCGTGAACCAGCCGGCCCGCCGGTCGGCCGCCCGCGGCGCGGCGAGTCGGCCGACGGCCAGCAGGGTGAGCCCGAAGAACGGCAGGGCCAGCGTCTGATAGATGAACATCGAGTCGAACGACTGGAACAGCGACTCGCTGGCGTACAGCAGCAACGCGACGCCCGCGATCCGGTGCGAGCCGCTGACCTGACGGAAGAGCACGAACAAGATGCCCACGAACAGCAGGTGAGCCAGACCGACCACGATCAGCCCCGAGGTGAAGACCGACAACCCGGTGACGGAGGCCAGGGCCGTGGTCACCTCCTCGAGGCCCGGGTAGTACGGGCTGATGGGCAGCAGGTTGTTGCCGGTGAACAGCCTGCCGGTCTGCAAGATGTCCGTCGCCGTGCGCCAGTGCATGAGCTCGTCGGTGTAGGTGAAGGCCACGGGGCTGTAGCAGACCTTGACCAGGTACTCCGCCACGGTCAGCACCACGATCAGGGTCATGGTCTCGCCCGCGCCAAGGGGCCGCCGGCTCAGCAGCCGGGCCGCCACCGGAGTCAGGATGAGGAGCTGACCGAGCCAGTACAGGCGGTCGGCCCAGGGCGCGCCGGCCTGGCCGAGGCGCCCGGCGGTGTAGGCCGCGGCCGCCAGCAGGACACCGACCGCGGCGATGAGGGCCACCACGCCGACCGGCAGGCGAGACCGCGCGGCCGAGGCGCCGGCCGGGCGGCCGGGTTCGGGATACACCGCCGGGCGCCCGCCGATCGACTCCCCGGACGCTGTCACGGGCTGGGCCGCCCTTCGCGCGGATCCCGTCCCACCGGAGGCACCAGCTGGCGGACGGCCCGCCAGGTGACCCGCTTGACCGCGGCCACCCGCCGGCTTGCGGGAGCCGGGGGGCGGTCGAGCAGGCGGGCGAGCCCGGCGACGCCGATGCCGGCGTTGACGGTCAGCCGGGGCCAGGTGAGTACGTCGTCGCCGGGGGCGGTCATCAGCTCGGAGACGGCGAAGGCGTAGCGGTACCCCGCGGCGGCCACCGCGGCCCGCACCGCGCGGTTCCAGTAGCCGAACGGGTAGGCGAACCCGTCGACGGCCGAGCCGAGCTTGTCCTCCAGCAATGCGCGGCAACGACAGACCTCATCGGCGATGACCTCGGCGGGCACCCGGTCCAGCTGGGGGTGGGTGTGGCTGTGCGCCGCCACCTCGACGCCCTCGGCGGCGATGTCACGCAGCGCCTGCCAGGGCAGCACCGTGCGGTCCTCCTCGCCGAGACTCACGTTGAAGCGGGTGGTAGCCCCGACGAAGGCAGTCGGGACGTACAGGCTGGCCCGGAAGCCGTGCTCGCGCAGCACCGGCAGGGCCGCGTGGTAGAAGTCGCTGTACGCGTCGTCGAACGTCAGCACCACCGGCCGCGGCGGCAGCGGGCGGCCGGATCCCCTGCCCACCAGGTCCGCGGCGGTCACGGGGTGGTACCCGGCGGAGTCCAGGTACTCCATCTGGGCCGCGAACTCACCGGGGTTCACGGCGAAGCGCCTGAACTTCCTGGTCGCGTCGGCGGCGATGCTGTGGTACATGAGCACCGGCACCTCTCGGGTCAGGCACGCCGCGCCATCCGCCGCCGGATGCGCGCTCATGGCCGCGCCTCCGGGGCGGTTCGCCGCGCTTTAGCGGCGGATCGCCGTGATTCCGCCGCGGCGACCCGGGCCTGCCTGCCCACGCTCTGGAGGTAGGCGGCAGGTCCGGTGAGCATGCCCCAGCGCTGCGCCCGTTTGAATTGCGGCGGAAGGCCCTGGGGCAAAGCCGGGTCGGTCACGTCCGCGCCGCGCAGGTAGCCGGCCGCGGCGGGCAGCAGCCTCAGCAGCGCGGGGAAGACTCCCGGCCGATGCCGCAGCAGGGCGGTGTAGTAGGCGGTCACGCCGACGCCGTACCCGCGCAGCTGCCGTCCCAGGCCGTCGATCTCGCCATAGTGGTCGTGGCGGACCAGCGCGGCGGGCTCGTAGGTGATGCGATACCCGGCCAGCAGCACCAGCGTGAGGGCGAGCGTGTCCTCTGAAGCGCGGGCCGGCGTGCCCGCCCCCATGGCGACGTCGAAACCGCCGATGTGGGCCAGCGCCTCCCGCCGGAACGCCATGTTGCCGCCCGCCCCGAAGGGCGGCAGCGGATACAACGGGCTCTGCGGGCCGTACCGGGAGAAGACGGCCGGCCGGAAACCGCGGCCCTTGCTATGCCCGCCGGCCTGCTCGAACCACTCCTGCACCTGGGTGTCCAGCCGGGCGGGCAGGATCACGCCGGTGACGCAGCCGACGTCGCCGCCGCGGGCGAAACCGCCGGCCAGCCCGGCCAGCCAATGGGCATCCGGTTCCTCGTCATCATCGAGGAAGGCGATGATGCCGGCGGACGCGGCGGCGATGCCCGCGTTACGGGCCCAGGACAGGCCGCGCCGGGGTTCCGGTACGTAGCGGCAGGCTGGCCGCCGGGTTTCGACCAGCCGCCGGACCGCGTCGCCGGCGGGAGCGTTGTCCACCACCACGACCTCGAACCGGGGATACTCCTGCCGGGCGAGGTGGCTCAGGCAGGCCGCCAGCTGGTCCGGCCGGTCCCGGGTGCAGATGACGACGCTGATGGCGGGGGCCGCGGCCAGCACCTGACGGCGGCGGAGCAGGAACGGCCACGCCGCCGGATCGGCCGTCAGCCCCTGACCGGTCAGTGTGGCGGGCTCGGGCAGGCCGGCCGCTGCGAACCGCTCGATCACCGGTTCGCGCAGCTCCGGCCAGAGCAGCGCGCCGAGTTGGTGCGGGGTGAGCCCGGCGGGATCCAGGCGGATGAAGCATGAGCCGACCGGCTCGCCGTGCAGTCGCCCGAGTACCCACGCCCGGCGGTGCCGGCCGTCGTGGCCGACCGCCGGCAGCGGCCGGGTCAGCTCGACGTCCATCATCAGGGCCGGGGAGAACCCGTCGCTCGCGTCCGGCGCGGGGGCCTCCCGGCGCGATACCGCCGCCGGGGCGCTCATGCGACCACTTCCCTGATCTCCGCGGCCGTGGCCGGTATGGCCGGCCGCTTCTCAACCGCCTCCCGGAATCGGGCGTAGGCCTCGCGCCCGGCCTGACGCTGCCGGGCGGCCGCTTCCCGCGCCGCCGCGCGGGCCGGGGCGGGCAGGTCCCACGCCTGGTCGATGGCCTGGCGGAGCCGGCCGGCGAGGTCTGGCTGGTCTAGCGGCACGATGAAGCAGGCGCCGGGGAACAGCGCGGCCAGCCCGGCGAACTTAGCGTCGTAGTATCGCGGCCTGGTCAGGCAGACGGCTGGCACGCCCTGCGCCAGGCCGAATACGGCCGCGTGATAGCTGCCCGTGACGACGGCCCGGCAGCAGGCCGCGGCGGTGACCAGGTCCCCGGGAGCAGCCAGGTCGTTCAGCGCGATGCGGGTCTGGGAGCGCTCCGCCTGGAGCAGTGTGCGGAGAGCATCCAGATCACCGTGCACCGGATAACGGGATACCGGCAGGCCGACGATGGGCGCCCCGTGGTCTTCCGCGGCCCGTAGCACCGGGGCGCGGATCGCCTCGGCCGTGGCCGAGTCAACGCCGGCGTAGGCCGAAACCCGCATGCTGAAGCCCAGCGCGCGCCCGGCCGGAGGGCCGGCCTCGGAGGGGGTCAGTTCCAGCGCGTCATCGCCGGTGACGACCAGCGCGCCGGGCCGAGTTCCCAGGCGCAGCGCCAGGTCCCGGCCGATCCGGTCCTCTCGCAGGCCGAGAACGGCCAGCCCGGGCAGCACGACCCGGGCCTGCCGGCGCAGGATCGCCCGCCCGGCGCGGGATAGCCCGCCCTCGTCACCGATCGGCCCGACGCCCTGGCCGAACATGGCGGTCGGCTTGCCCAGGCGCTGAGCCAGCGACAGCAGGCTGAGCACGCCGACCGCGTGCCACCACCAGGTATCGGTCAGGTAACCGCCGCCGCTGGCCACGATCAGGTCCGCGGCCCGCACGGCCTGGATCGCGGTCCCCGGCCGGCCCGGCCGGATCCGGCGGGACGGAAAGCGGCCGCAGAAGTAGGGCGCCGCCATCTTCCAGGCCTGTTCGGCTGCCAGCCTGGGACGTCGCGGGAGTAGCCGGATGGCCGGCCAGTCGGCGAAGGTCCGTCCGATGGCTATCGTGCCGGGGCAGTAGGCGGCCAGCCGGTCAGGGGCATGGCAGATGACCATGACCTCCGCTTCGGGCCATGCCTGACGCAGCCGGATCACGCAGGACTGCAGCATGGCGGCATCCCCGAGGTTCAGCAGGTCGTAGCCGGACTGGTCGATGAGGATCCGCGGCGGACGCGTCCCGTTCGGGCCCGGCGCCTGTCCGTCTTCGCCCGCCGGGCGCGCGCCAGCCCGGCGCGCGCTAGCCTCGAGCGCCTGCGGCCGGCAGGCCCGGCGGACGATCCCGGCTGTCCTGACCGCCACGAAACCGGCCACCGCGCAACCGAATCCGGCCGCAATGGCCAGGCTGCGCAAGCCTCCGGACACGTCACCGCGTGCGGCATCCCGCACGCCGCGGGCCACCCCGCGAGAGAGAACGCGCCGGGTGTACCGCCGTTCCTCCGACGTGCTCTGGCTGGTGCCGTCCAGCGCGGCCAGCACCGCCTTTCCCGAGCCCTCCAGGAGGCAGCGGCGCAGGAAGAAGCGGGGGGTGGCGCGCTCCAGCGGCACGGCGTGGGCCACCACCCCGGCCGGCTCGTAGATCCAGGTTCTGCCGGGCTGCGCCGCGGCGGCGCGCAGGCACAAGTCGGTGTCTTCGGGGCGGGAACGGTTGCCGACCTTGCCGAAGTCGTCGCGGAAGCCCCCGATCGCGTCGAACGCCCGACGGGACACCGCCATCCCGCAGCTCCACACGTTGCGCACCGGGGTGGCCTCTTCCGGCATCCCGCGGTACGACGCGCCCACCGTCCAGTCGAACTCCCGCGGTAGCCAGCGCGGACGTGAACCCGCCCAGAGCGGGACGATCCGGCTGCCGACCCCGATGACCCGGGGGTCGCCGAAGTGGGCCAGCAAGGCCTCGAGCCAGGTGGGCGAGGCGACCGCATCGTCGTCGAGAAAGGCCGCGATCTCTCCGCGGGATACGGCGACGCCGCTGTTCCGGGCCCCGGACGCGCCGCGGCTGCGCGTGTTGGGGATCACGACGGCGCCCTGGAGTTCGCGCCGGGCCCGGTCGAGGAGCGCCGGATGGTGATCGATCACGACGATCACTTCCAGTACCGGCGCGGTCTGCACCAGCACCGATGACACCGCTTCCCGCAGGTCATCCCAGCGCTCCATGGCGAACGCCGCGGTGACCACCGAGACGGTGGGCGGGCCCGCCGGGTTCGCGTGATCGTTGCTCAACTAGCGCTCCCCTCTGCGGAGGACGGCACCGGCGACGGGGGCGGAGGCGATGGCTGAGGCGACGAGGATGGCCTAGGCGAGGTCGTCGCCGCCGGCGAGTCCGCCGGCGAGTGTGGCGGCGATGCCGCTGGCACGGGCGAGTACGCAGGCGATGCCGTAGGCACTAGTGATCCCGGCGACCTGGCGGCCGCCGAGGTGAGGGCCGCCGATCCGGGCGGCATCGCTCCCGCGCGTTTGAGCAACGGCGACGGCACGGATACCTGGACGGGGCGGTCCGATCCGGCCCGCCCGGACGCTGCCGGGCGCCGGTTGACGACGGCGGTGGGGTGACCGGCCTGACCGGCAGGGTGACCGGCGTAGTACATGGCGCCGCCGAGCACGGCCAGGGCCGCGGCCGCCGCGACCGCGGCCGACAGGTACGTGACGCGCCGTCCCGTCACCGATGGCGGGTCGAGTTGTACCGGGAACCCGTCGACGCCGAATCGGCCCGCGCGGTCCATGACGCGGACGCGATGAGCCACCGCGTCCGGCGACTTGTCCGCGACCAGGGCCAAGGTCCGCCGCCCCAGGTCCCTGGGCAGCGGGATGACCGGTAGCAGGCTGAGCAGGATCGCCGGGTTGAGTCCGCCGCGCTTGCGCTCGTGACATATCGCGCAGCGGCCGATGTGCCGCCTGACCTGCCAGCGCAGCGGCACGCTTGACTGGCCGCCGTGGCCGTCCAGGATGCTGGCCAGTTCCGGGCAGTGCTCCCGCTGCGACCTGGCCACCAGCAGTACGCCCAGGGACTTCTCGAACCGCGCACGGGCCCGCGCCGCGAGCGCCTGCACCCGGTTGCGTGGCACGCCGAGGATCTCGCCCAGGTCGGCGCCGTAGAACCCGTGGCGCAGGTTCAGCTCGCTGATCTCCCGGTCTATCGGGTCCATCCCGGCCAGCGCCGCGCGCACCTGGGCCCCGAATTCCGCCTGCTCCGTGAGGACGGCGAATGCGCCGGGGTCATCCATGGCCTGGGCCGCCTGATAGAGCCGGGCCGAGGGGACGGCCGCCCGCAGCCGCCACTGGCACTGGGTGCGGGCCACGGCGAATAGCCATGCGCGCATCCGGTCCGGCCGACTCAGCCGCGAGAGCCCGGCCGCGGCGATGACGAAGGTGTCCTGCACCGCATCGGCGGCATCGGCGGGCTCGGCGAGCCGAGACCGGCAGTAAGCATGAAGTTCCTGTGCGTACCGGCCGAAGGCCGCGGCCGCGCCGTTGGCATCGCCTTCCGAGATCGCGGCCACGATGTCGCGGTCGTGCACGGCAGGTCCGTGGTCGTCCCCCGTCATGCGGTACCGCCCGGCCGCGGCTCCCGCCGGAACACCAGACGTAACGGCAGCGGGATTCGCCGCACGGTGCGCCGGGACGGCACTGGGTACCGGGACGACGGCGTGCAGGGGGGCGACGGGACGGCGCGCGCCCTCCCGCGGGCCGCCCAGCCGCTCCCGCATGATGACCTTGAGGATCCGCCATCCGTCCCGGACCGTGTGCAGGTTGCTGGCCCCGAATATCCGGGGTGACTCGTGGCTCGGTATCTCGTGGATCCGCAGGCCGGCCTTGGCCGCCCGGATGTTCATCAGCGCCTCGACCTCGAAGCCCGGGCAGTTGCTGACCTCGATCGCGTCCAGGTGACGTGCCCAGAACGCGTTGTAGCCGTAGCACAGGTCGGTGAATGCAGTGCCGAACATCCGGTTGACCAGGACGCTCAGGAGGCGGTTGCCGTAACGGCGTATGCCGGTGATGTCATCGCTGCCGCCGCTGCTGGAGAACCGGGAGCCCTTGGCGTAGTCGGCCCCGGACACCAGTGCGCTGACGAACCTGATGATCTCCGTCCCGTCGGTGGATCCGTCCGCGTCGATCGTCACCAGGATGTCGCCGGTCGCGGCGGCGAAGCCGGCCTGCAACGCGTCACCCTTGCCGCGGCCAGGCTGGGTGACCACCTTCACCGTGGGGCACAGCGCCCGGGCGACCGCCACGGTGTCGTCGACGGAATGCCCGTCCACCAGGATGATCTCGTCGATCCAGGGCGGCAGCGTGCCGAAGACGTGCGGGAGGTTGGCGGCCTCGTTCCGGGCCGGGATGATGACGCTGACCGTGGGCGCGATGGCCAGACTCGCGGAGATCGGCCGGTACCGCGCGCCGCGATTGACCGCGATCGTGTTCTCCCCGTCCCTTTGCGGGTGAGGCCGCCCGCGGCCCGGGAATTCCGGAGAACTCGGAAGTACCATAAACTCATGACCTGACGAGGGCCCCGCGCCCCCATTGAGGTTCCGGTCAATGCTTCATCCCGCTACCTACCTCCTATCTTCCTATGGAAGACGGAAGTTATGCAATTGCCGCACGAAATCGGTTCTCAGTGTGCTGCGGCGTTTTTAGCGGATCAACAGCCGCCGGGCATTTTCCGCTGCGCCCGGCACGTGCCTTCGGTGCAGATTCGTTATGGGCTATTACGGTGAGTTACTTCGGCCCTCCAGCGCTCGGGATGGCGCGGTGCTGTGCCTCTACGTTGGTAGACGTGCAGCCAACTTGACAGGTTTACATATATTTCAACCAATTTATGGGTAATAGTGTCTGTCTGTGACAATATGCGAACCTCCCGCTCAATTACGATCTGTGACCATGTCAACCCGGCCGCGTCGACCTGGGCATCTCGCCAGTGCGAACGCCAAGGTCGGCCCGCTGCCCTTGCCTCACTTGCCCGGACGAGGCCGGGTAAACCAGGCCTGGCCGGGTAAACGGGCTACTGTCGTGACGGCGGTGGTGATACCCGGTAAGTGGGCGGATCTGAGGATCTCGTGATGATCGTTAAGAACGTGGGTCTCACCGGCAACGGTGGCACCACTGTCCTGTCCGCTACCTGCAAGATCCGCAAGATCGGCTGGGACCGGGTCTACTTCAGCCTCGGCGGCGCCGCACCCGGCCACGACGTTCACGGCGACGCCAGCCCGTTCGCCGCGGCGCTGCTGCTGCCCGCGATGAGGCAGGGCGAGGACCTGATCATCGAGGGCAGCGTGTCCCGGCAGCTCTACCAGGGCATGCACGCGATCATGAAGGAGGTGCTGACCTGGGACATCGGCCTCAAGCCGATAAAGATCCAGGCCGCTGCCACGGCCACCGATCCGCCCCGGCCACAGCGGTCGGCGGCGTTCTTCTCCGGCGGCGTCGACTCGTTCTACACCTACCTCAAGCACCAGGCCGATCCGGCCGCATCAGACCGGATCGGCAGCTTCATCCTGGTGAACGGATTCGACATCAGCCGGCGCAACACCGCGCTGTGGCAGCGCACCCTGGAACACATCGGATACATCGCCGCGGCGGGCGGCGTGGACCTGACCGTGGTCCGCAGCAACATCCAGGGCCTGGTCGAGCCGATATTGCTGTGGGACTACAGCCATGGCGGCTGCCTGGCGGCGGTCGGCCTGTTCCTGCGCGGGGCGTTCCACCAGATCTACATACCCTCGACCCATTCGGTCGCGGAGCAGATCCCGTGGGGGTCGAACCTCGCGCTCGATGGCCACTGGAGCACAGAGAGCACCAGCTTCGTCCATGACGGGACCGAAGCGACCAGGCTCGAAAAGGTCCTCTCGCAGATTGCCCGGTCCCCGCTCGCCCTGGAACACCTGCGGGTGTGTTTCGCGAACGAAAACGGCGCCTACAACTGCGGCAGATGCGATAAATGCCTGCGGACGATGATAAATCTATATGTCGCGGGCGCGCTCGGGAAGTCGGGCACCTTCCCGCATCGCATCGACCCCGGTCTGGTCGCCTCGGTACCCACCATTCCGGGCCCGCGCGGCGGGATCTTCCACGCCGAGAACCTGCGTGCCCTCCAGGACCAGAACCGCGCGCCCGAACTGCAGCGGGCCATCGAAATCAGCATGCGCAACGCGGTCGTCATGCGGCCTGGCCGCCAGCAGGCCCTCGAAGACCGGGTCAAGTACCTGGACCACGTCTACGCGCACGGACGCGTGTACGCCGCCTGGGACCGCGTCTTCGGCCAGAGGTTCCCCTGACGCAGTCCCCTCGCCCGGATTACGCTCCCGCCGGAAGGCCTTCGAGTACCGACCGGATGACCTCGCCACACCAGGCCAGCAGCTCAGTATCCCGCAACGGCTGCCCCCCGATGGGGGCCGTCTTCGGCACGGGTACGAGCATCGTGCGCACGGCCGGCTTGAGCACCGTCTTCGGGTACAGGCGCTGCACCCTGACCTGCCGCGAGTCGGGCAGCTCGACCGGCGCGAACCTGATGTGGTTGCCCGCCGCGGTGATGTCGGTGAGCCCCGCCCGCCGGGCCGCGGTGCGCAGCCGCGCCACCTCGAGCAGGTTGAGCACCGGCTCGGGCGGCTCGCCGTACCTGTCGGTCAGTTCCTCGCGGGCGGCGGTGACGTCGGCTTCGGAGTCGATGGCGGCGATCCGCGTGTAAGCCTCCAGCCGGAGCCGCTCGCCCGGCACGTAGTCGTGCGGGATGTGCGCGTTGACCGGCAGCTCCACCCGGACCTCGGGCTTCTCCGCCGGACCGCCGCCCTTCAGCTCGTTGACCGCCTCGCCGATCATCCGCACGTACAGGTCGAACCCGACCCCGGCGATGTGTCCGGACTGCTCGCCGCCCAGCAGGTTCCCGGCCCCGCGGATCTCCAGGTCCTTCAGGGCCACGTACATGCCCGCGCCCACCTCGGTGTGCTGGGCCACGGTGGCCAGCCGCTCATGGGCCGTCTCGGTCAGCGAGCGCTCGGGCGGGTAGAGGAAGTACGCGTAGGCACGCTCGCTGCCGCGGCCCACTCGGCCGCGCAGCTGGTGCAGCTGGGACAGCCCGTACATGTCGGCCCGGTCGATGATGAGCGTGTTGGCGTTGGGGATGTCGAGGCCGGATTCCACGATCGTGGTCGCGACCAGGACGTCGTAGTTCCGCTCCCAGAAGTCGACCATGATCTTTTCCAGCTCGTGCTCGTTCATCTGCCCGTGCGCGACGGCGACCCTGGCTTCCGGCACGAGCTCGGCGACCTGCGCCGCGACCTTGCGGATCGAGCTGACCCGGTTGTGCACGAAGAAGATCTGGCCGTCCCGCAGCAGCTCGCGCCGGATGGCCGCGGCGACCTGCTTGGCGTCGTACCCGCCGACGAACGTGAGCACCGGGTGGCGCTCCTCGGGCGGGGTCAGGATGGTGGACATCTCCCTGATCCCGGCCACCCCCATCTCCAGCGTCCTCGGGATGGGCGTGGCCGACATGCCGAGCACGTCCACCTCGGTGCGCAGCCGCTTGAGGTACTCCTTGTGCTCGACGCCGAACCGCTGCTCCTCATCGATGATCACCAGGCCGAGCC
>Ga0318496_10000324_pt1 | contig 15896 bp, 12 predicted proteins | sample GRESIP109b1f22_FD_203296 | JGI IMG/M metagenome (GOLD analysis project Ga0318496, IMG submission 203296) | Tropical soil microbial communities from Luquillo Experimental Forest, Puerto Rico - GRE.SIPMG.109b1f22 | ecosystem: Environmental > Terrestrial > Soil > Tropical forest > Bulk soil... | reverse complement strand
CTTCATCTATGCACTCGGCATGCGGCACGTGGGCGAGACGACCGCGCTTGCGCTCGCGCGCGGCTATGGATCATGGCGGGCGTTCCATGACGCCTGTCTGAGTATCGCCAAACGAGACGCCGAGACGCGGGCCGAGATGGACAACCTCGACCAGATCGGCGAAACGGTGATCGACAGCATTGCCGCATATTTCGGCGAGGAGCACAATCGCGGCATCGTGGAGCGGCTCACCAAACAGGTGAAGATTCTCGATGCCGAGAAGCCGGCAGCTGACTCTGCGGTCGCCGGCAAGACCGTGGTCTTTACCGGCTCGCTCGAGAAGATGACGCGGGAGGAAGCGAAAGCCATGGCCGAGCGGCTTGGCGCCAAGGTCGCGGGCTCGGTCTCGCAGAAGACCGATTACGTGGTCGCAGGCCCCGGCGCGGGCTCCAAGCTCGGCAAGGCCAAGGACCTCGGGGTGGCGGTGCTTAGCGAAGACGAATGGTTCGACTTGGTGGGCCACAGCCCTTCGTAGCGTGCGAGTCGCGGCTCCGGCTGGGCAAAAGGCGCCATCAAGAAACTCGCCCGGAAGCGCCGGCGAAATGCTAAACGGTACCGACTCCCGCCGGAAATGACCTTTCGCGAATGAACGATCCCAACAAAACGTCCTTCGTCGGCCGCTCCATGCCGCGCCGCGAGGATCATCGCCTGCTGACCGGCCGCGGACAATTCATTGCCGATCTCGCTCCGCCGCACATGCTGCACACGGTTTTCGTTAGAAGTCCGGTCGCGCATGGGCGCATCCGCGGCGTGGATCTGTCGCGCGCCGCCGCGGCGCCGGGCGTGGCCTGTGCGCTGAGCGGCGCCGACCTGCTGCAGCTCTTGCCGCCCGTGCCGGACACGCAGCTCTCGCTCCCCAGCAAGTGGACGACGCTCGTCCAGCACAAGTTCATCAATCCCCAACAGCCCCTGCTGGCTCACGACAAAGTCCGCCATGTGGGCGAGGCGGTTGCCGTCATCGTGGCGGAGAGCCGCTACGCCGCTGAAGATGCGGCGCAATTGGTCGCCCTCGATCTCGATCCGCTCCCGGCCGTCGTCGACCCGGAAGCGGCATTGCGCCCGGGCGGACCGATCATCCACGACAAATTCCAGACCAACCTCATTGGCGCCTTTACGATCGGCAAGGGCGACATCGCCGCCGCGTTCGCGCGCTCCCCGCACCAGCTGCAACGCCGCTTTTATCATCACCGCTATGCCGCCGCGCCCATGGAGTGCCGCGGCGTCGTCGGCGTCCACGACTCGCGGACGGATTGCGTGACGATCTGGTCGGCCACCCAAGTCGTGCATTGGGTCCGGCGCGAGGCGGCCGCGGTCTTGCGGCTTCCGGAAGCGCGCATACGCTGCGTCGCGCTCGACGTCGGCGGCGGCTTCGGCCTCAAGGGACACGTCTATCCTGAAGACTTGTTGATTCCGTTCTTGGCGCGCAGGCTGGGGCGCGCGGTCCAGTGGATCGAGGACCGCCGTGAGCACCTGATGTGCTCATGCCACTCGCGCGACCAGATCCACGATGTCGAAGTCGGCTTTGACGACGACGGCCGCATCCTGGCACTGCGCGATCGTTTCATCGTCGATTGCGGCGCGTGGAATCCCATCGGTGCCGGCGTGGTTTACAACACCGCGGTCCATCTGCTCGGCCCCTACAAGATCGACGCCGTCGCGATCGATGCCAGGATCGCCGCAACCAACAAGGTTCCGAACGCGCCTTATCGGGGAGCAGGCCGTCCAGAAGCCGCCTTTGCCATGGAGCGCATCGTCGATCTCGTTGCCGGCGAGCTCGGCCTCGAACCCGCCGACGTGCGCCTGCGCAACATGGTCCGCGCCGACGAAATGCCCTATCACGTCGGCATTCCCTATCGCGACGGCGAGCCGATCGTCTACGACGGCGGCGATTATCAGGGGGCGCTGCGGCAGGCGCTCGACGCGATCGGCGGCGTCGCGGCGTTTCGCGAGCGCCAGCGCGCGGCGCGGCACGAGGGCCGTTACCTCGGTCTCGGCATCGGCTGCTACGTCGAGGGAACCGGCGTGGGTCCGTTCGAGAGCGCAACGGTGCGGATCGATCCGTCGGGCAAGATCTTCGTGTCGTCCGGCGCCTGTCCCCAGGGCCAGGGCATGGAGACGATTTTTGCCCAGGTCGTGGCCGATGCCTGGTGCGTCGATCCTGCCGACGTGGTCATGTCGCTTGCCGACACCGCGGCGATCGCCATCGGGTTCGGGACCATCGCAAGCCGCAGCACCGTAACCTTGTCGGCGGCCATTCACGGTGCGAGCGAACGGCTGCGCGCGAAGGTGTTCGCCATCGCTGCCAATCTTTTGGAATGCGCGGCCGGCGACCTCGAGCTGCGCAAAGACGGCGTCGGCATCGTGGGAGTGCCCGGTGCCGACGTCTCGCTCGCGGCGGTGGCGCGCGCGGCTCGTCCCGGCTGGGATCACGGCCGGCCGCCGGGCGTCGATGCCGGGCTGGAGGAAACCTATTATTACGAGCCGCCTACGGTCACCTGGTCGTATGCAGCGCACGTGGCGACGGTGGACGTCGATATCGAACTTGGGCGAGTGAAGATCGAGAAATATGTCATCGCCCACGATTGTGGCGTGGTCGTCAATCCCATGCTGGTCGAGGGCCAGATCGTCGGCGGCGCGGCTCAAGGCCTCGGGGGCGCGCTGTTGGAGGAATTCAACTACGATTCCGAGGGCCAGCTGCTCGCCGGTTCATTGATGGATTACATGGTTCCGACTGCGTGCGAAATTCCGGACATGCACCTCATCCACCAACATTCGCCGTCGCCGCTCAATCCCCTCGGCGTCAAAGGCGTCGGCGAAGGCGGGCCCATCGCGCCCCCGGCGGTGATCGCAAACGCCGTCTCCGATGCGCTGCGCCCCTTCGCCGTCGAGTTCAATCGCACTCCGATAAAGCCGCAAGTCGTCCAGCAGGCGGTTCGGTCGGCATCACAGCCGCGCTGACAGCGCCCCCGGCGTCCAGTTAGCGCCGCACGAGCGTCCAAACGGCGATCGCCGTCGCGATCGCGAACATCAGCATGAGTAGCAGCATCGGCGTCGCATCCGAAGCATGCGCGATCACGTGCCCCCCGAGCTGGGCGGCGGCGGCGCCGATCGCCATCTGGATAAAGCCGGTCGTACCGGAGGCGGTGCCGGCAACCTGCGGGCGGATGCTTACGGCGCCGGCGACCGACGTCGGCAGCAACAGGCCATTGCCGAAGCCGATGACGATTTGGGGCAGGAAAATCATGGCCATCTCCCATCCCGGCAGCGCGACATAGACCAACACGTTGAGCAAGCAGCCGATGATAGTGAGCGCGATCCCCCACCAGATCAGAGCATCGATGCCGAAGCGCGCGGTCAGCCGCGACACCGCAAAATTGCCGGCCATGAATCCGATCGACGGAAGGAAGAACCACAGGCCGTATTCGGCCGACGTGCGTCCTAGAAGGGTCACCACCACGTGCGGCGCGGCGCCGAGAAAAGTGAAGAACGGCGCCGATCCGAGCCCGGCGCAGAGCGCGTAACCGAAGAAGCGCGGGCTTGCCGCGAGCGCGGCAAGGTCGGCACGGAAATGACGTTGGCCTGACGCCGGCGAGAGCTTGCGCGTCTCCGGCAAGGCCAGCGCCGCCCAGGCGAAGATCGTAAAACTCACAACGGCGGCGAAGACGAAGATCGCTTCCCAGCCGAACAGCGTGTCGAGGATGCCTCCGATGAGCGGCGCAACCATCGGCATCAGCACCACGACCGAGGTGACCAGCCCGATCATGGAGGCGGCGTGTTCGCGATCGTAGAGGTCGCGGATGATGGCGCGGCCGATGGTTTGTCCGCTCGAGGCGCCGAGCGATTGCGCGATGCGCGCGCTGACCAGGTTTGCGATGCTGACGGCGAAGATGGCGGCGGTGCTGGCGATGGTCGCGAGCGCGAGCCCCGCCAGCACGACCGGCCGGCGTCCGAAGCGGTCGGACAGCGGCCCGAACACCAGCTGCGCCGTCGCCAGGCCCATGAGATAGAGCGAGACCGCGAGCTGCACGCTGGCAGGATCGGCGGCGAACTTGGTCGCCAGCCCGGGGATCGCTGGCACCAGGATATTGAGCGAGAGCGAGCTCACGCCCGCCATCGCGATCAGCAGCGCAAGCAGCCGCCACGGCGTGCGGTGCGCCTCGCTCGCTGCCGAATCCTTTCGCGCCGGGTCGAGCAAAGGAATTGGCCCGGGGCTTCAGCGTCGCCCGAGCGGGCGGGTGGCCGCGGTGAGCCAGGCGCGGCTATCGGCGTCGAGGAGCGGCGAGAGCGCCTCGAACACGCGGGCGTGATAGCGGTCGAGCCATGAGGCTTCATCCGGCGTGAGCATCTCGGCCACGATCAGCCGCCGGTCGATCGGTGCGAGCGTGAGCGTCTCGAACGCGTAGAGCGGTTTCTCGGCGCCGGGGACCGGCGCGGCGGCGACCACCAGCACCAAATTCTCTATGCGGATGCCGTAGGCGCCGGTTTTGTAGTAGCCGGGCTCGTTCGACAGGATCATGCCGGGCTTGAGCGCGGTGGTGCCGAGCTTGGAGATGCGCGCCGGGCCTTCGTGCACCGAGAGATAGCTGCCGACGCCGTGGCCGGTGCCGTGGTCGAAGTCGAGGCCCTGCGCCCACAAGAACTGCCGCGCAAAGGAGTCGAGCTGGGCGCCGGTCGTGCCCTCGGGGAAGATCGCGCGCGCAATCGCGATATGGCCCTTGAGCACGCGGGTGAAGCGGTCGCGCATCTCGGCGGTCGGCTCGCCGACCGCGATGGTGCGGGTAATATCGGTGGTGCCGTCCTCGTATTGGCCGCCGGAGTCGATCAGAAACAACTCACCCGGCGCAACGACGCGATTGCTCTTTATCGTGACGCGGTAATGCACGATCGCGCCGTCGGGACCGGCGCCGGCGATGGTCGGAAAGGAAATGTCCTTGAGCAGCCCGGTGTCGCGGCGAAAGCTTTCGAGCGCCGCGACGGCCTCGATCTCGCTGAGCTTGCCGCGCGGGGCCTCGCGATCGAACCAGGCGAGGAAGCGCGTAACGGCGGCGCCGTCGCGCAGCTGCGCGGCGCGCGCGCCGGCAATCTCGACCTCGTTCTTCACGGCCTTCATCAGCGCGATGGGGCAGGGCGCGCGCGTGACCTTGCCGCCGTGGCTGGTGACGAGACGCGCGAGCGCGTCCGCCGCGGTCGCTTGATCGAGCCGCACGGTCTGCTTTTGCCGGCCGAGCGCTCCGAGCGCGCCCACGAAATCGGAGGGCTCGCGCACATCGGCGAGGACCTCCAGGCGGTTGCGAACGTCGTTCGAGAGCTTTCGTCCGTCGACATAGAGCGACGGCCGCCCCGCCTGCGGAACGATGGCGAAGGCGAGCGGGAGCGGCGTGTGGGCGACGTCCGCCCCGCGGATGTTGAACGCCCAGGCGACGGCGTGGGGATCCGATACGACCAGCGCGTCGGCGCGCAGCTTCGCCACCTCGGCACGGATGCGGGCGAGCTTGTCCTCGGCGGCTTCGCCCGCGAAGCGCACGTCGTGCAACGTAACCGCGCCGAGCGGCGCAGCCGGGCGATCGGCCCAAATGGCGGCGATCAAGTCGGGCTCGACCGCGACCAGCGCCGCGCCGGCCGCGGCGCAGGCTTTGCTCAACCGCTCCGCGCCCTCGACCGTATGCAGCCAGGGGTCGTAGCCGAGCCGATCGCCGATCGCGAGATTCTCCTCGATCCACCGATCCGGCGGCGTCTCCGCCAGGTGCTCAATCGCGAATAATGAGGTATCCACCTGCTCGCGCGCCTGCAGCGTGTAGCGTCCGTCGACGAACAACAGCGCGCGCTGCATCAGCACGATGGCCACGCCGGCCGAGCCGGCAAAGCCGGTCAGCCAGGCGAGCCGCTGCTCGGACGCCGGCACGTATTCGTTCTGATGGCGGTCGGAGCGCGGGACGATGAAGCCGGTCAAGCCGCGCCGCGCGAGCTCGGTGCGCAGCGCCGCAACCCGCGGTCCGCTCGCCGCGCGCTCGGCTTTATCTTCGAACGACTGGAAGCGGGCCTCGAACATGGCGGCAATCTATTGAGCCGATGACAGGCCGGCAATGCTCTCGCCGCATGGCAGGGACCGTGGCGACCGGTTGCGAAGACATAACGCTGTCAGACGCCGCCATGACCGTGCTTCGCCCTGCGCCTGCGCGCCGGACGCACGAGAGTGAGGGTCGCCCAACCCTCGAGCGTCACGCGGCGCGCGAGCGCGAGGCCGCGTGCGCGATAGCTGGCGAGCGCAGCGCCGGCTTGCGCCGTGAGCAGGCCCGAGAGCACGACCTGTCCGTTGGGCGCAACCAGCCGCGCCATCGGGGTGGCGAGCGCTTTGAGCGGATCGAGCAGGATATTGGCGCAGATCAGGTCGTAGGGCGCGCGGCCGCGGAACGGCCTGGTAAGAACGCCAGCGGCATGGATGACCTCCACAACGGCACCGACTCGGTTGATACGCACATTATCGCGCGCGATGGTGACGGCGCGGACATCGATATCGCTGGCAAGTACGGGTCGACGCAGGGCCTTGGCCGCGGCGATGGCCAGCACGCCGGTGCCGGTGCCGATGTCGAGCGCGATGGCCCGTCTCGGCCGCTTGCGGGGCGCCGTCGCGCCAACGCTCGCATCGCGCTGGCGGCGCCGCGCCTTCACGATCCGATCGAGCGCGAGCAGACAGCCGCGCGTGGTGCCGTGGTGGCCGGTGCCGAAGGCGAGCGCCGCCTCGATCTCGATGCCGATACGGTTGGCCCGCACGCGCGCGCGGTCATGCGCCCCGTGCACGACAAAACGGCCGGCTTCGACCGGCGCGAGGCCTTCGAGGCTTTTGCGCACCCAGTCCGTGGGCGCGAGCGTCTCGAACACCAGCGCATGGGCCGCCGCGCTGCCGGCGGCGGACGCGATCAATGCGCGCACGGCTGCCTCATCGGGCCGTTGGCGGAAATGGATGGCGAGCGACCAGCGTCCAGGGGCTTCCTCGAAGGCCGAGGCGGCGAACTGTTCGGCTTCGAAGCTCTCGGCGAGCGCGTCAGCGATGTTTTGCGCGGTCGAGGCGTCGCTCGAGAGCCGCGCGACCACGGTGGCGATGGGCGAAGGATCGGGCATGGCTCAGCTCCTTCGTCCCATCCCCGACATTCGCCGCCGCTTATCCCGAGCCCGCATTCGCCAATTCACAAAATGGTCAACAACCTTATTCGCTGCTTGTCCACAGCATGGCCCTGGTTCGCGAGCTCCGTTTCAGGCCTGGGTTGCGCGTCTCTTCGAGGTTGGTCGGCGTTTTGCACAGGGCTGTCCCCAGCGCCGCGCCCTCGCGGCGCGGGCGGGAAAGCGATAGATTCCTCGCTCAAATAGAAAAGACCCCAAGGACGAGCGCCGATGACAACGTCTTTCTAAGCCGTGCTCGCCGCCACGGCTCCGCTCGCTATCGCCTCGGACCGTAGCGCCAAATTGCTTCAGCGCATCAAGAGCCGGCAGCGCGCCGGTAACAACGACGTCGCCCTCGCGGCGCCGAAGAAGCCACGGCCCAATAATGCATGACCGCATAGGCCTGCCGTCCGTCGAAACCCGGTCGTCCTGGATCATCGCCACTGTGTTACTGGTGATCCTGGCGCTGTCGTTTGGCGCGCCGTGGATCACCATTGTTGCGCTCAAGCTGATCGCCGCCGAATCGGAAGGCCTGCGCGCGGTTCCGGCCTTGGCGACCTCGCTCGCTTGGCTCGGCTTCGGCAGCGGCGGCATCGCCATGGGCTACGTCGCCGAACGCATCGGGGTGCGCGCGACGGTGATCATCGGCGCAATCATGATTTGCATCGGGCTTGCGCTGTCGACGGGGGGCGAGACCTGGCAGCTCTATGTCGGGCAGGGGCTGTTCGTCGGCTTTTTCGGGGTCGGCGCCATGAACGCCCCGTTCTACGTTTATGTCAGCCGCTGGTTCGATCGCCGCCGCGGATCGGCGCTCGCGCTGATTTCGAGCGGCAGCTACGTCGCGGGCGCGATTTGGCCGCCGATCTTCGAGCGCGCCGTCGCTTACGCCGGCTGGCGCCAGACCATGCTCTATTACGGTCTGCTCCAGGTCGCCGTGATCGTCCCGCTGGCAGTGACGTTTCTGCGACCGCCGCCCCAGCTGCCGCGGATCGGCGCACTCGGCGCCATGTCCGCGCCGGATACTGTGATGGGGTGGCCGCCCAATCTCGTGTTCGCGCTGCTGGGCGCCGCCGGCATCTTCTGCTGCATCCCCATGGCCATACCGCAGGCGCATCTGCCGGCGTTCTGCAGCGATCTCGGCATCCTGGCATCCCATGGCGCGGCGATGTTGTCGGTGCTCTTGGGCACGGCCTTTCTCAGCCGTCAATTCTGGGGCTGGGTCGCGGATCGCGTCGGCGGCCTCGAGACGGTGCTGACGGGCTCGGCGTGTCAGATGATCGCGATGACGGCGTTTATGCTCACGCAGGATGAAGTCGGCCTGTTCACCGTCTCCGCCGCCTTCGGCTTGGGCTTTGCTGGCATCATCCCAGCCTATGTGCTGGCGATCCGAGAGCTGTTTCCGGCCTCGCAGGCCTATTGGCGCATCCCGACCTTCCTTTTGTGCAGCGGCGGCGGCATGGCGATCGGGGGATGGTTGGCGGGCGTGCTTTACGATCACTTCGGCACCTATGCACCCGCTTTTGCCGCCGGCGTCGGCGCCAACGCCATCAATCTCGCGATCGTCGGCACGCTGGTCTTTCGTCACAGGTCGCCGTCGCCACGGCTTGCTTGACCGCCCGGCAGCGCCGCTTCAATCTGCCGGGCAAGGGACTTAGGCTCAGGCGCCGGACGTCGAGCAGGAGCAACCGCCATGACCTTCCGCATCGCCGTGGTGCAACCGATCTGCCATCGGCCGGGAGCCGACGCGGCCAATGTCGCCGACGCGACGCGCGCCATCGCGCGCGCGGCCGGGGAAGGCGCCCAGTTCGTCTGCTTCCCCGAAACCTATCCCGGACCGTGGCGCATGCCGGCGACGTTCGATCCGACCGCGGCCATGGTCGAGGCGGCGGCGAAGCACAAGACCCACGTCGTGTTTGGCACTATCGCGCCGATCGACGCGGCGGCCGCCACCGCCCACAACCTCATCTGCATGGCCTATCCCGACGGCCGCGCGCCCGCGCGCTACCGCCGCACGCATCCCAACGGCCCGTGGATCTATACCGGCGGACCGGCGTGGGAATTCCAGTGGGTGCCGGGAGACGAATTCCCGGTGTTCGACACCGTGCACGGCAAGGTCGGACTCGCGATGTGCAGCGAGGTCTACATGCCGGAGGTCGGCCGCGCGCTCGCCTTGCGCGGCGCCGAGCTGATTTTCATGCCGGCGGGCAAGGACAAGGGCAAGCTCTGGGCGACCTGGCGCACGCTCATTTGGGCGCGCGCCATCGAAAACCTCGCGATTGTCGTGACGACGCAGAACCTGTTCGACCATTCCGAACGCGGGCTCGCCATGGTCGCGAGCCCGGAGGAAATTTTGTTCGAGAGCACCATCCCCGGCACCACGGTGGTCGACGTGAGCCTCGAGCGCGTGCGATACCTGCGCGCGACCCGCGACGAGGTGGGCTCGTCCGCGGTATGCGCGGTCAAGCAGGGCCTGCTCGGCCCGCAATGGCAGCGACCTGAGCTCTACGACCGGATTTATCCGCGTCCGCTACGCGAGGCGGCGGAATAGCGCTATCGACGCCGCGAGACTTTGCGTCCGCGGTTTGGCTGTAGCTCACGCCCGCAGTATCGCCCGCAGGATCTCGCAGCAATCAGGGGATCGTCGCAGTCGATGGCGCTGACGTTGACTCCGGGACGCTTGATCGTCGCGTCGGCCTATCCCGATCCGCCCTTCGATCTCATCGAGAACGGGTCGGCGAGCGGTTTCGACATCGAACTGATGCGCGCGATTTGTGCGCAGCTCGGCCTCGCCTTGGCGGCCGGTGCGGTACTCGGGCGGCGACTTCAACGGGATCTTCGACGGCCTCGCGAAGGGCAGCTACGACGCGGTCATCTCGGGAACGACGATCACGCCCGAACGCTCCGGCACGCGCTGTTTTCGCGGCCTTATCTCGAGTTCAACCAGGGAGTGGCGGTGAACCGGCGCTCGACGCCGAAGGTCGCGTCGCTCGGCGATCTGCGCGGCCTGACAGCCGGTATCCAATCGGGAAACACCTCCGACTTCGTCGCCAAGCGCCTGTTGGCGGAAGGCGCGATCGCCAACATCAAGTACTATCCCTATCACGGCATCGCGACCGCCCTCGACGACCTCGAGGCCGGGCGCATCGGTCTCGTGATCAAGCTTCACCCGGTGATCTCGTGGTTGGTGAAGGATCGCCCGGCATTGGCGGTCGCGATCGAGGTGCCGACCCATGAGAAGCTCGGGATCGCGTTTGCCAAGCAAAACGAGGCCCTGTGCGAGGCGGTCAATGGCGTGCTTGCGATGCTGCGCGAGGATGGCGAATTTGCGCGGCTGCAAGCGCGCTGGTTCCCGCGCGCTGCAAGCGTGTGAGGACGGAATCGATCCAGAGGAGAAATGAGCATGCATCGTTTTGCTTTGGCGGCGTTGTTCTGCTCGGCGGTGCTGGCGCCATCGGCGCTTTCGGCGCAGAGTTATCCGAGCAAGCCGATCCACTTCATCCTGCCTTACGTTCCCGGCGGCATCATCGACACCGCTGGCCGCAATCTCGCGCTGCGGCTGAGCGAAAGCTTGGGCGTATCGGTGCTGCCGGAGAACCGTCCGGGCGCCGGCGGGATGGTGGGCGCCGACGTGGTCGCGCGCTCGGCGCCCGACGGCTATACGATACTGCTGACGGATCCTGCGCTCGTCTCCAATCCGACGCTGCAATCGGATGTTCCTTACGATCTGTTCAAGGGATTGCAGGCGGTTTCGATTGTCGGCTCCTCGCCGGCGGTGATCGTTGCGTCGTTGACCCTGCCGGTGAAGACGTTCTCCGAGTTCATCGCCTATGCCAAGGCGAATCCCGGCAAGCTCAACTTCGTATCCGCCGGCGTCGGCACCGCGCCGCATCTCGCGGGCGAAATGATCAAGCTCGCCGCCGGCATCGAGATGACGCACGTGCCGTACCGCGGCATCGGCGCGGCGTACCCTGACGTCATGAGCGGGAAGGTACAGCTTGCGTTCTCGAGCATCGCCGGCGCGGTGCCGTTCACCGCCGACAACCGGGTGCGGCCGATCGCAACCACGGGCGCCGCGCGCAGCCCGGTCTATGCCGATGTGCCGACCGTCGCGGAGTCGGGCCTGCCAGGCTTCGATGTCGACCTCTGGATCGGCATTTACGCGCCGGCCGGGCTGCCGCCCGCGGTGCTGGCGAAGCTCAACGGCGAAATCAACAAGGTGCTGCAGCATCCCGAGCTGAAGGCGGCTTTCGCGAAGATCGGGATTGCGCAGCGCGGCACCAGCCCCGAGCAGGCCGCGGCCTTCACGCGCGCGAAATACGAGAAATGGAAGAAGGTGATCGTCGGGGGCAAGATCAAGCCGGAATAGCGCACCCCGTTCAGCCCATTCCGGATGCGGACGTCGGCTCGATTTCGCACATCAGGCGGACTTCGCCGGGCGCGGCATTCGTATACTTGTCCTGACCGAGGTATTTCTTTGCGAGCGAATCGATGTGCGCAACCGCGCCGTCTTCCGTGACGCGCCGGACGCGGCCACGGATCTGGACGTAACGGTACGGATTGTCCGGATCGGCGATCGCAAGCGCCACGGCAACGCCTTCTTTCAAGTTGCGCGCTTTGACCCGTCCCTTCGCGGTGTTCACCCGAACGAGACCATCCTTGTAATCGCACCAGACCGGCGTCACCTGCGGCGATCCATCGGGCATGATGGTAGCCAGATTCGCGAACGCCTTCTTCCGCTGCAGCAGGTCGAGATACTTCTCGGGAATGATCGCCATGGCACGAACCTCTTTGCGCAGAATAGCGCGACGCAGGCGAGAACGCATCCCGCAAACTTGCAACTTTTGCCACCGCGGTATGGGGTCGCTCCAAGCTCGAGGCCTCGCGGCGCGCGGCTCCCCGAATGAAGAAGGGCTGCCCTCGCGGGCAGCCCTTCCATTGTCGAGCCGTGATCCGGCTGAACTTGCGCGAGCACACCGTTTTCAGACGGTGCGGACCCCCATAGATGCTCCGGTGTAATCCCGCTCCGTTTTGCGGGACGAACACACGGAGACACGATGCTTACTTTAGATGATCGATTGGCATTCACACCGGAGCAGGCCGGCGTTGTGGCTGGCCGCAGCCGCAGCCGGATATTTCTAGCGATCAAGAACCGCGAGCTTGTCGCCAGAAAGGATGGCAGGGCCAAGCGCGACCATCGTCGCTGAGGTAAAGCGATTCTATTACCAGATCAAACGGACGACGTTTTCGGTACACACACGCAGTGGCTGATCTCCTGGAATTCGGCGTCCAATCTGGAACTCTCCTTTTCGACGGTCGTAGGAACGGTAATCAATATTCAGGAACGGCCTACGTCTTCTCGAAACTATGCGGCGCGCTATCATACGCCGTGTTAGGCCCGGCCTCACCGGATGACCGCACCTCACAATGTACGGAAAAGCGCCCAACGTGAGCTCGAATTGTCGTGTGATTGGATATCGGGTTGTGTTAAACTTTTTGCCCCCGGTAGAAGCGCCCCCGAATCAAGAGTTTGTAACTCAGAACACGGTTCAACAGACAGACCAGAACTTGCACGTCAAGGGAGCCCAATCTGTGGCGTCTTGGAGTTTATTCCTCGCGGGGCTCGTCGTAGGCATCACCGTCTGCGTCGCAATCGGTTACATTGTATTCCTTCAGCCAAACCCGGACTCGAACGTGCCCAATCTGCCGCCCAGCGATACCATGGTGGAAACGCCGCCTGACGAAACATCATCTACCTCTCTATCTCTAAGCCCGTCCTCGAAACCGGAGAATGCCAGTGAGGCCACTTCGGTAGGTTTGCCTGCGAGATACATTCAAAACGAGCCGTGTGTACCGAAAACCTGATCCGTATTGATCGAGCAGGGCGCCGGGCGCGCTCGTCGTCGGCACCGATGCATACTTCACCAACCAGCGCGACCGACTTATGACCGTGGCCGCCCGCCACGCCTTGCCCACGTTGGGCTCCTCGCGCGAATTCGCTATCGCCGGTGGCCTGATCAGCTACGGCGCCAGTGTCGCGGATGCGTATCGCCAGGTCGGTCTTACGCCGGTCACATCCTGAAGGGCGCCAAGCCAAATGATCTGCCAGTCCTACAATCGGCTAAGTTCGAGTTGGTGATTAACCTCAAGACCGCGAAGGCGCTCGGGCTCGAGATTCCGCCAGGCGTGCTCGCCATCGCAGACGGGGTGATCGACTCAGCCCCTGTCAGCTCTCACAATGCTTCTTTCGCGTCATACAAGGCGCCGTGCTGCGGCGCGTTAAGACGCTATTGGCACAAAGCGGACACGCCAGCATGTCTGCGCTTTGTCCGCTTTGAGGAGTAAAGCGGACATGGCTCCGTGATGACGCTGCGTCTGCTTATGACCCAAAGCGGACAGGCTGCTTCTCGCGCTTCAACCGGGCGAGTTATGCAAGTTGGCTGGCCTTCCTGAATACTGTTCGAACCGAGCGTTTTGATCAAGTTTTGGCCTTAAGGCCGCTTTTGCCGACGATCGCCAAGGCCGCGTAGGGCAAGGGCGCTCACATGGCCGGAAAAGCACACAAGGCAAGGACCAGGACCTGGCCAAGCCCTATGAACCAGAACGGCATGAGCGCGGCTCTATACGAACGAGGCTGTGAAAGGGTGCCGTCTTGCGCCGCCTGTTGCCCGCGCGCGTGAGCGGCCACGCAGCCGCCGCGCCGCCGAGCAGTGTGATGAACTCGCGCCGCTTCATTCGATCACCTCATCGGCGCGCGCGAGCAGAGTCGGCGGCACGGCCACGCTCGCATCTATCGTGGCCAAGGCCCACCCGGGCATCCGGTTCAACGAGCATGTCGAGGGCGATGGCCCGACCGTCTTCGCTCATGCCTGCTAGCTCGGCCTCGAAGGCATTGTGTCGAAGCGCAAGGACTCCGCCTATCGTTCCGGCCGCTCACCCGATTGGCTCAAGATGAAGAACCCGGATGCACCAGCGGTGACACGCGAAGCGGAGGAGGATTGGGCGAGATGACTCGTCGCAAGCGCGAGATCGTCGGCCCTAGGAACGAACGGGACTTCCCGTATCTGGTCGAACTCGCAGGCACCAGCCAAGGCCTCCGAGCAACTCTTCGATCTGAGCCAGGAGCATATCCGCCCGCTGATCGGGTTGATCGACCGGCTCAACGAAGTCGGTGCGGAACATGAGCTAAGGGTGATCGCCAAACAACTCACGCGGCTGGTCTACAGGGCGCAGCCGTTCCCCCTCGGGTGAGTCGTAAAGCGCCAGCAAGAAGAGGCCGCGCCTGGTTAGGGGCGCGGCCCTAATTTTCGACTTCGCCCGTACCACCACAAACCTCGCAGCGGCGTCTGCCGGTTCCGCCGCATTCTTTACAATTACCGAGTGGAATACCTACGATGGATCTTTTGCCAGTGCCACGACATGCAAGGCAAGAAGTCGTTCTTTGGCCGTGGCATTTAGGACACAATGTTTTATTTGGCATTGCTCGCCTCCCAAGCCTCTAGTCTTGACCGCGATCTCGGCTGCGGCAACGTTAGCGGCCGAGGCGCTACAGCAGATCGAGCAGGACTTGTTGCGGATCACGGACCTGATCGGTAAGAGGTGACCTCCGGAGCCGTCGCGACATGACCCGCACCCTTATCCTCGCCTCAACGCTCTGGCCGGCACCTTGCTGGCCACCAGCACGCATGCGCAGTGGCCCAATCCAACGCCACCGCCGGGTAGCCTGTCCGAATTGCTGGGTCTCCCGCCACGCCAATTCGATCATCCATTCAAGAAGGAGCTATACATCCTGAATCAGCATGACCAAGAAGCGCTACGCCGGGTCTGCCGCCTAGACCGACCACTTCTGGGTTGCGTGATATACGTAGACGCACAAAAGTGCGTCATCGCTGTAGCAGATTAAGGAAACAATTACGCGCTTCCGTTCGTATGAGGCAACCCTCCGACACGAGGTCGCCCACTGCAATGGATGGCGGCATTGAAGGGTTGAAAAGATTCCCCGACCCCGCGAGTGGAGTCGGGGAAGGAAGCCCCGCCGGTGAGGACGACGCGGGGCGGGGGGTCGCCGGAGGAAAGCGGCGGCCCCTCAGTGCATTCGAGGGGGGTAATTGATAGGGCCATAAAATTGAGAGGCACCGCTATTTCTCTGGTTCAAGATTCTTCGCGCAATCGCCTCCGCATCCTCGCCCGGCCGCAGCGGATGGCTGCCAAGCGGCCGACCCTGTAGGTCTTCCACATAGACCACGCCGCCCGACACCCGATACCATCCCTCGGCAATAGTGCCGCCCGGGTTTCTTTCGGACGGACGCTCAAGCTGAGTCCGCACGCGATGGGGCTGCACCTTCGACGACGACGACTGCTGTGACGCCGTCGGCGGCGGGATCGGCGCAGGGGCGCGGGCGGGTAAGCCATCGCTCAAATCGGCTGCCGGGGGCAGCGGGTTCGTCGGGCGCACGGGGCCTGCGAGCCGATTCCTGGAACCTCTAGGCCTGCCGCCGCTGAGCTTATTGCCCGTTTCGAATCTCATCGGTTTTCCTTCATAGCCGCGAGGTAGGAACGGCAGAGACAATCGCCGAACCCGCGGGCATTCATCATGCGCCGGATCACGCCCTGCGGCATGCCTTCGGGCCTACGCTCAGCGGCAAGCGCCTCAAGCGCGTCCTCAAGCTCAGCCATCAAACACTCGACGCGTTCTTCGAGCG
>Ga0318496_10000323_pt1 | contig 15898 bp, 14 predicted proteins | sample GRESIP109b1f22_FD_203296 | JGI IMG/M metagenome (GOLD analysis project Ga0318496, IMG submission 203296) | Tropical soil microbial communities from Luquillo Experimental Forest, Puerto Rico - GRE.SIPMG.109b1f22 | ecosystem: Environmental > Terrestrial > Soil > Tropical forest > Bulk soil... | reverse complement strand
CCTGCCCGGGCCGGGCCGGCCGCCGCGGGCGCACACGGCGGCCACCCGGGACGGCAAGGGCATCATTTTCATCGGCTATGACGGGAATGTCTTCCCGGCCGGCTTCCTCCCGCTCACCCTGGGCAACGTGCGCAGCCAGCGGCTCAGCCAGATCTACACCGATGACCCGCTGCTGCGCGCGATCCGGGCGGCGAGGTTCACCGGCCGGTGCGGCAGCTGCCCCTACGCCGATCTGTGCGGCGGGTCACGGGCCCGCGCGTATGCGGCCGGCCGCGGCCCGCTGGGTTCAGACCCGGCGTGCCCGTTCCAGCCAGCCCATCCGGAGGCCATCCCCGCATAGAGTTGCTGCGTGGCAGATCCGCATGGCTACCGGCCCTCGCCAGGCTCGGTCCCGGAGTCACCGGGGGTCTACCGGTTCTCCGATAGTCACGGACGGGTCATTTACGTCGGCAAGGCCAAGAACCTGCGGGCCCGGCTCAGCTCGTACTTCGCCGACTTCGCGGCACTGCACCCGCGGACCCAGTCGATGCTCACCTCCGCGGTCGGGGTGGACTGGACGGTGGTCGCCACCGAAGTGGAGGCGCTCCAGCTGGAGTACTCCTGGATCAAGGAGTTCGACCCGCGCTTCAACGTCCGCTACCGGGACGACAAGAGCTACCCGTACCTGGCGGTCACGCTGGATGAGCAGTACCCGCGGGTGATGGTGATGCGGGGCGCCCGGCGGCGCGGGACCCGCTACTTCGGGCCGTATTCGCATGCCTGGGCGATCCGGGAGACGGTGGACACGCTGCTGCGGGTCTTCCCGGTCCGGACCTGCTCGGCCGGGGTGTTCAAGCGCGCCCGCCAGATCGGCCGGCCGTGCTTGCTGGGTTACATCGGCAAGTGCTCAGCGCCCTGCGTGGAGCGGATCAGCGAGGCGGAGCACCGGCGGCTGGCCGAGGAGTTCTGCGATTTCATGGCCGGCCACACCGCCCGGTTCAGCCGCCGGCTGGAGGCCGAGATGCGGGCCGCCGCGGCGGCTGAGGAGTACGAGCGGGCTGCCCGGCTGCGGGACGACATCCAGGCGCTGGAACGAGCACTGGAGAAGCAGGCGGTGGTGCTGCCCGACGGCACCGACTGCGACGTCATCGCCTTGGCGGGGGATCAGCTCGAGGCGGCCGTGCAGGTCTTCTACGTGCGCGGGGGCCGGGTCCGCGGCCAGCGGGGCTGGGTGGTGGACAAGGTCGAGGACGTGACCGACGGCGAACTGGTCGAGCACTTCCTCAGCCAGGTCTACGGCGCGGACAGCACCGGTGCGGATGGGGCGGGGCCGTCCAGCAACGGCGGGGGCCGGCGGGCCGCTGCCCGGCTGGCCGGCACCGGGGCGCGCGACCCGGGTGCCCGGGCCCGCCGCACCGGCCCGCAGGCCAGCCCGGCCGTCCCCCGCGAGGTGCTGGTGCCGGTGCTGCCGCCCGCCGCCCCAGCGGTGGAGGAATGGCTGGCCACCCGCCGCGGCGGCCGGGTGAGCCTGCGGGTGCCGCGGCGCGGCGACAAGCGGGCCCTGCTGGACACCGTGGCGCGGAACGCGGCCGAATCGCTGGCCCTGCACAAGACCCGGCGGGCGAGCGATCTAACCACCCGCAGCCTGGCGCTCAACGAGATACAGGAAGCGCTCGGGATCGATCAGGCCCCGCTCCGGATCGAGTGCTACGACGTCTCCAACCTGCAGGGCACCAATGTGGTCGCGAGCATGGTGGTGTTCGAGGACGGGCTGGCCCGCAAGAGTGAGTACCGCCGGTTCAGCATCAAGGGGACCGGCGGTGAGGGCGACGTGGCGGCCATCCATGAGGTGATCACCCGCCGGTTCCGTCGGTACCTGGAAGAACGGGAGGCGACCGGTGAACTCGACGTGCTGGGTGATCCCGGGGTCCGGCCGGGCGACGACGACATCCGGCAGCGCAAGTTCGCCTACCCGCCTAACCTGGTTGTGATCGACGGCGGCCCCGCCCAGGTGGCCGCGGCCGCATCGGCGCTGGCCGGGCTGGGGATCGACGACATCTCGGTGTGCGGGCTGGCCAAGCGGCTGGAGGAGGTCTGGCTGCCCGGTGAGGACATGCCCGTCATCCTGCCGCGCACCAGCGAAGGCCTGTACCTGCTGCAGCGGGTGCGGGATGAGGCGCACCGGTTCGCCATCACCTATCACCGTGCCAAGCGGTCGAAGGAACTGGCCGTGAGCGAGCTGGACAGCGTCCCCGGCCTGGGCCCGGCCCGCCGGGCTACGCTGCTGCGGCATTTCGGCTCGGTACGGCGGGTGGCCGCGGCCACGCCTGCCGAACTGGCACAGGTGCCCGGGATCGGGCCCAGCCTGGCCGAGGCGGTGCTGACCGCGCTGCGGCCACCCGGCACCGGGCCGGACCGCCCGGGAGAGTCATGACCAGCAGGGGGACAGCCGGATGGAACGCACGGTAGCGGGCGCCGGCCGGCCGGCCCCGGGCGAGGAGCCGGGCGCGGGCGCGGCCGATGCCAGCACGTGGGAGCTGGGTGACCCAGCCGCCTCCGACACCGGGGCCGGCGGGCAGGTGACCGACGTCGTCATCATCACCGGGATGTCCGGCGCGGGCCGCAGCACGGCCGCTAAGACGCTGGAGGATCTCGACTGGTTCGTGATCGACAACCTGCCGCCGGGGCTGCTGCCCACCATGATCAACCTGGCCCGCCGGGCCAAGGGAGCGCTGCCCCGGATCGCGGCGGTGATGGACGTGCGCAGCCGTGCCTTCTCCAGCGACCTCCAGTCCGCCATCGCCGAGCTGGCCACCCGCGGCGTCCGGCCACGGGTGGTGTTCATGGAAGCGGCGGACGACACCCTGATCCGCCGGTTCGACAGTGTCCGGCGCCCGCACCCGCTGCAGGAAGACGGCCGGGTGGTGGACGGGATAGCGGCCGAACGCGAGCTGCTGCGGGCGGTGCGCGGCGAGGCGGACCTGGTGCTCGACACCTCCGCGCTGAACGTGCACGAGCTGCGGGCCCGGCTGCAGGACTTTTTCGGCCCGGGCTCGGCGGTGCTGCCCCGGCTCAGCGTGGTGTCGTTCGGTTACAAATATGGCCTGCCAGTGGACGCCGACCTGGTGGCGGACTGCCGGTTCCTGCCCAACCCGCGCTGGATCGAGGCGCTCGCGCCGCTGACCGGGCAGGATCCGCGGGTCAGGGAGTACGTGCTCAGCCAGCAGGGCGCGGCCGAATTCCTGGACGCCTACCTGGCGGCGCTGCGGGTGACCCTGGCCGGTTACGAACGGCAGGGCAAGCAGTTCGCCACGCTGGCGATCGGCTGCACCGGCGGCAAGCACCGCAGCGTCGCGATGGCGGAGCAGATCGCCGAGCGGCTGGCGACGACCGGGCTGGGCATCCAGCTGGTGCACCGCGATCTGGGGCGCGAGTGAGTACCGCTGCGGAGCCCGTGCGGGTGGTCCCGGCCATCCGCCCGCTGAACCCCCGGGTGGTCGCGCTCGGGGGCGGGCATGGGCTGTCCGCCTCCCTGTCCGCGCTGCGCCGGGTGACCCGCCAGCTCACCGCGATCGTCACGGTGGCCGACGATGGCGGTTCCAGCGGCATGCTGCGCCGCGACTTCGGCGTGCTGCCGCCCGGTGACCTGCGGATGGCACTGGCCGCGCTGTGCGGGGACGACGCCTGGGGGACTACCTGGAGCCGGGTGATCCAGCACCGGTTCACCGACGGCACCGGGCTGGCCGGCCACGCGGTTGGCAACGTGCTGATCGTCGCGCTCTGGGAACTGCTCGGCGACAGTGTGCAGGGGCTGGACTGGGTGGGCAGGCTGCTCGGGGCGCACGGCCGGGTGCTGCCGATGGCCTCGGTCCCGCTGGACCTGATCGCCGAGGTGGAGGGCACCGACCCGGACCGGCCCGGTGAGATCGTGACCGTGCGCGGCCAGGCCGCCTGCGCATCCACCACCGGGCGGGTCAGGTCAGTCTCGCTGATCCCGGGCGACCCGCCCGCCTGCCCGGAGGCGGTCACCGCCATCGGCGAGGCCGACTGGGTGGTTCTCGGGCCCGGTTCCTGGTTCACCAGCGTGCTGCCGCACTTGCTGGTGCCGGAACTGGCCAAGGCCCTGACCGGTACCCGGGCCCGCCGGCTGGTGGCGCTCAACCTGGTGCCGCAACCCGGCGAAACGGGGGGATTCTCACCACATACGCACCTGGAAGTCCTCGCCGATCATGCGCCGGACCTTACCGTGGATGTGGTGCTGGCCGACCGCGGCGCGGCGGGCGCGGCGGTCGCCGAGCTGGAGAAGGCGGCCGGGCTGCTCGGCGGCCGGCTGGTGCTGGCTGACCTGGCGATGCGGGACGGCTCACCCCGGCACGACCCGCGGCAGCTGGCCGGGGCCTTCGCGGAAATCTTCGAGGGGGAGTGACAGATGGCGATGACCGCTCTGGTGAAGGACGAACTGAGCCGTGTCACAGTGCTCAAGCCGTGCTGCCGCAAGGCGGAAGTGTCCACGCTGCTGCGGTTCGCCGGCGGGCTGCACCTGGCGAGCGGCCGGATCGTGGTGGAAGCCGAGCTGGACACCGGCGCCGCCGCCCGCCGGCTGCGCAAGGACATCGCCGAGGTGTTCGGCCATTCGTCCGAGCTGATCGTGCTGGCTCCCAGCGGCCTCCGGAAGGGCAACCGCTACCTGGTCCGGGTGCGCCGGGACGGGGAAAGCCTGGCCAGGCAGACCGGGCTGGTGGACGGCCACGGGCGGCCGGTCCGGGGGCTGCCGCGGCAGGTGGTGGCCGGCACCACCTGTGACTGTGAGGCGGCCTGGCGGGGTGCCTTCCTGGCCCATGGCAGCCTGACCGGGCCGGGCCGGTCGATGGCGCTGGAGATCACCTGCCCCGGCCCGGAGGCCGCGCTGGCGCTGGTCGGGGCGGCCCGGCGGCTGAAGATCCCGGCGAAGGCCCGCGAGGTGCGCGGCGTGGACCGGGCCGTGGTCAGGGACGGCGATGCGATCAGCGCGCTGCTCACCCGGCTGGGCGCGCACCACAGCGTGCTCGCCTGGGAGGAGCGGCGGATGCGGCGGGAGGTGCGGGCGACCGCGAACCGGCTGGCCAACTTCGATGACGCCAACTTGCGCCGCAGTGCCCGGGCAGCGGTCGCGGCGGGTGCCCGGGTGGAGCGGGCGCTGGAAATCCTCGGCGACGACGCGCCCGAGCACCTGACCGTGGCCGGCCGGCTGCGGATCGAGCACCGGCAGGCCAGCCTGGAGGAACTCGGCCAGCTGGCCGATCCGCCGCTCACCAAGGACGCGATAGCCGGCCGGATCCGGCGGCTGCTGGCCATGGCCGACAAGCGCGCCCGCGAGCTGAGCGTGCCCGGCACTGACGCCCTGCTGACTCCGGAGATGCTCCTGCCCTGACCGGCTAGCCCGCGGGAGCGGAGGGCGGCGGCCCGGCCGGATCGGAGCCGGCGGCCGGGCCGGGGCCTGCTGCCGGGGATTCTGGTGGCGGGCCGAAGAACAGCCGCTGGCCAGCGGCCGGCTCCGCCGGCGTGGGGCCGCCCGGCTGCGGAGACTGACCATAGTGCGGGCCGTCCGCCGGCCCGGCGGGCATAGTGCCACTTGCCTGCGGCCACTGGCCGTAGTGCTGGCCGTCCGCTTGCGGGAGCCCGGGCCGGACGGCCCGCCGCCAGCGCGGCGCGCCCATCGCGATCCGGTAGCCGTACAGCGCCCCCAGCGCCCAGAAGACGAAGCCAAGGCCGCCCACCGTCGATGGATAGGCACGCAGCACCAGATCGAGATGGGCCATGATGAGGCTGGCCGGGATACCGTGACCGGCCAGCACCAGGATTTCGGCCACAAAGCTGCCCAGCGCACAGCCGAGAACAGCCAGCACGGCGCAGACCACAGCCAGGCCGGGCGACCGGGTACCACCGGCCACCCGCACCGCCACCGTGCCGACAGCGAACCCGATCAGCAGCGCCATCAGCGAGAACTGGTGCTTGGTGAGATAGGCGATCAGTCCCCAGACCAGGGCACCGCCGATCGCGACGCCGATGCCAGCCAGCACCGCCTGCCCCAGCCTGGTCGGCCGCTGGGTCTGCGGATCAATCCCGGTTGCCGCCATGGATCTCCTCGTGCCGCGAAAAGTTGCCCCAGCATAGTGGCCCGGGCCGGGTCCGGGGTAGCCGCACCCGGACCCGGCCCCGGCCCGCGCCGGACGGCGATGGGTAGGCTTTTCAGCAGCGAGAAGCTGCCGGGCAGGGGCTAGCCCCCCGGGCAGATCACAGCTACGGATGAGGAGAATCGAGCCGTGACCATCCGCGTGGGGATCAACGGATTTGGCCGGATCGGGCGCAACTTCTGGCGCGCCGTCCACGCCAGCGGGCGGGCCCGCGACATCGAGGTCGTGGCCGCGAACGACCTCGGCGACATCACCACCTTCGCGCACCTGCTCAAGTACGACACAGTGCTGGGCACCCTGGATCTGGACATCCACCCGGCCCACGGCGCCATCTCCGCGGGCGGCCAGCGCATCATCTGGCTGGCCGAGCGGGACCCGGCCGCCCTGCCGTGGCGCGAGCTGGGGGTGGACGTGGTGATCGAGTCAACCGGCCATTTCACCAAGGCCGACGACGCGCGCAAGCACCTGGCCGCGGGCGCGAAGAAGGTCATCATCTCGGCTCCCGCCAAGGGTGAGGACCTCACCATCGTGATGGGGGTCAACGACGGTGACTACGACCCGGCCCGGCACGATGTGATCTCCAACGCGTCCTGCACCACCAACTGCGTGGCCCCAATGGCCAAGGTGCTGCTGGACAGTTTTGGCATCGTCAAGGGACTGATGACCACCATCCACGCCTACACCAACGACCAGGTAATCCTCGACTTCGCGCACAAGGACCTGCGGCGGGCCCGGGCCGCCGCGCAGAACATCATCCCCACCACCACCGGTGCCGCCCGCGCCACCGCGCTGGTCCTGCCCGAGCTCAGGGGGAAGCTGGACGGCATGGCCATGCGGGTGCCGGTGATGGACGGCTCGGTCACCGACCTGGTCGTGCAGCTAGCCAGGGAGGCGAGCGTCGACGAGGTGAACGCGGCGTTCCGGGCCGCGGCCGACGGCCCGCTCAAGGGCTACCTGCATTACACCAGTGACCCGATCGTGTCCTCCGACATCGTCGGCACCCCGTACTCCTGCACGTTCGACTCGGCGCTCACCATGACCTTCGGCGACCAGGTCAAGGTCATCGGCTGGTATGACAACGAGTGGGGCTACTCCTGCCGGCTGGTGGACGTGACCGCCCTGGTCGGCGGGCGGCTCGGGCGCTGATGAAGCGGGTTGACGATCTCGATGTCGCGGGGCGCACGGTGCTGCTCCGTGCCGACTTCAACGTGCCGCTGTCCGGCGGCACCATCACCGACGACCGCCGCATCCGGGCCAGTCTGCCGACGCTGGCACAGCTCACCGCCCGTGGCGCCCGGATGGTGGTCTGCGCCCACCTGGGACGGCCCAAGGGCGATGACTTCGCCGCCCGCGCCGCGGGCGGGCCGTCGCTGCGGCCGGTGGCAGGCCGACTGGCGGAACTGATTGGCCATGCGGTCGCCTTCGCCGGCGATGTAGCTGGCGAACAGGCCGCCGCCACCACGGCCGGGCTGCCGGCGGCGGGCGTGGCGCTGCTGGAGAACGTCCGCTTCGAGCCCGCCGAGACCAGCAAGGACGACGCAGAGCGGGCCGGGCTGGCGACCCGGCTGGCGGCCCTGGCCGACGCCTACGTCGGGGACGGGTTCGGTGCCATGCACCGCAAGCACGCCAGCGTCTACGACGTGCCGGGGCTGCTCCCGCACGCGGCCGGGCAGCTGGTGCTGTCGGAAATCTCGGTGCTGCGCCAGCTCACCACCGATCCGCCCCGGCCCTATGCGGTGGTGCTGGGCGGCGCCAAGCCGTCGGACAAGCTGGCGGTCATCGGGAACCTGCTGGGCCTGGCCGACCGGCTGATCATCGGCGGCGGCATGGCCTACACGTTCCTGGCGGCGCAGGGGCACCAGGTCGGCGACTCCATGCTGGAGGCCGATCAGATAGCTGCGGTCTCGGCCATGCTGGCGGAGGCCGCCCGGGCCGGGGTCGAGGTCGTGCTGCCGGTGGACCACCTGGTGGCGGACCGGTTTGCCAGTGACGCGCAGCCCGAGCTGGTGCCCGGCGTGGACATCCCGGCTGGCAGGCGGGCGCTCGACATCGGCCCCGCCACCCAGGAACTGTTCGCGCGCAAGCTGGCCGATGCCAAGACCGTCTTCTGGAACGGTCCGCCCGGCGTGTTCGAGTTCCCCGCCTTCGCGGGCGGCACCCGCGCCGTCGCCCGGGCGATCAGCGCGGTACCCGGCCTGACCGTGGTGGGTGGCGGGGACTCGGCCGCGGCCGTCCGGCTGCTGGGCTTCCCCGACGATGCCTTCACCCACATCTCGACCGGCGGCGGGGCCAGCCTGGAATACCTGGAAGGCCGGACGCTGCCCGGGCTCACCGCGCTGGAGGCGCCGTGAGCGCGGCGGGCTCCCGGCTGCCCCTGATCGCGGGCAACTGGAAGATGAACAACACCCACCTGGAGGCCATCGCACTCGTGCAGAAGCTGGCCTTCACCCTGACCCGCAAGGACTTCGCCGCGACCGAGGTGGTGGTGCTGCCCCCCTTCACCGCGCTGCGCAGCGTGCAGACCCTGATCGACGCCGACAAGCTGCAGATCGGGTATGGCGCGCAGGACATCTCCCAGCACGATCGGGGCGCCTACACCGGTGAGGTTTCCGGGCCGATGCTCGCCAAGCTTGGCTGCGGCTACGTGCTGGCCGGCCACTCCGAGCGGCGGCAGTACCACGCCGAGACCGACGAGATCGTGAACGCCAAAGCCAGGGCCGCGTTCCGGGCCGGCATCACCCCGGTCGTGTGCGTGGGCGAGGAACTGGCCGTGCGCCAGGCCGGCGGGCACATCGCCTACACCCTGGCCCAGTTGGACGGCTCACTGGCGGGCCTGACCAGCGCCCAGGTGGCCAGCCTGGTCATCGCCTACGAGCCGGTGTGGGCGATCGGCACTGGCGAAGTGGCGCGGCCGGAGGACGCACAGGAAATGTCGCAGGCGATCAGGGAACGGGTTTCCGCGGTTCACGGGCACGAGGCGGGCCACGATGTGCGTATCCTGTATGGAGGATCGGTAAAGGCCGACAACATGGCCGCGATCATGGCGCGGCCCGCAATCGATGGCGCCCTGGTCGGTGGTGCCAGTCTTGATGCCGGTGAGTTTGTCCGGATCTGCCGGTACCGGGAACTGGCCGTACAGAACTGACCCGCCCGCAGCGGAGCACTGGAAGGACGAACGTCAGCAGTGGTTATCGGGATTTCTGTCGTCCTTATCATCACGAGCCTGCTCATGATTCTGCTGGTGCTGCTGCACAAGGGCAAAGGCGGTGGGCTGTCGGACCTTTTCGGCGGCGGGATGAGTTCCTCACTCGGCTCGTCGTCGGTGGTGGAGCGGAATCTGGACCGGCTCACGATTGTCACCGGGGTCGTCTGGTTCCTCTGCATCGTCGCGCTCGGGCTGCTGCTGAACCACTGAGCGCCTGGTGACATCGGAAAGGGCAAGGGGTGGTCTGTGAGTAGTGGCAACGCTATCCGCGGGAGCCGCGTCGGCGCCGGTCCCATGGGTGAGGCGGAACGTGGAGAGTCCGCGCCGCGGGTGCGGGTGTCCTTCTGGTGCTCGAACAACCACGAGACCCGCCCCAGTTTCGCCAGTGACGCCGCCGTCCCGGACACCTGGGACTGCCCCCGGTGCGGCTTCCCGGCCGGGCGGGACCAGGCGAACCCGCCCGGTCCGCCGCGCAGCGAGCCCTACAAGACCCACCTGGCCTACGTGAAGGAACGGCGCAGCGACTCCGACGGTGCCGCCATCCTGGCCGAGGCGCTGGCCCGGCTGCGCCAGGACATCTGACCCACTTCCGGACCGCGGTGTCGCCGCCGCCCGCCGGGGTGGGCAGGATAGGAAGATGCACCTACCGGTCAACCCCCCGGTCGCGCCGATGCTGGCAAAGCCGGTCACCGACATCCCGCACGGCCCGTACAGCTACGAGCCCAAGTGGGACGGATTCCGCTCGATCGTGTTCGCCGACGACGGGGAAGTGGAGATCGGCAGCCGCAACGAGCGGCCGATGACCAGGTATTTCCCCGAACTGGTGAGCGCAGTCACCGCGCAGCTGCCGCGCCGCTGCGTGATCGACGGTGAGATCGTGGTCCCCAGTGGCGACGGGCGGCGGCTCGACTTCGAGGCGCTGCTGCAGCGGATCCACCCGGCGGAGAGCCGGGTGACCCTGCTGGCCGGCACCACACCGGCGCACTTCGTCGCGTTTGACCTGCTCGCGCTCGATGACACCGACTACACCGGCAGGCCCTTCAGCGAGCGGCGGGAGACGCTGGCCGGGGCACTGGCCGGGGCCCAGTCCCCGATCCACCTCACGCCCGCCACCACCGACCCGGCGCTGGCGGAGGAGTGGTTCAGCCAGTTTGAGGGGGCAGGGCTGGACGGGATCATCGCCAAGCCGCTGGCCGGCACGTACCAGCCGGACAAGCGGGTCATGTTCAAGATCAAGCACGAGCGGACGGCCGACTGCGTGGTAGCCGGGTACCGGGTGCACAAGTCCGGCCCGGATGCCATCGGCTCGGTGCTGCTCGGGCTGTACACCGACACCGGCGACCTGGCCAGCGTCGGGGTGATCGGGGCGTTCCCGATGGCCCGGCGGCGGCAGCTGTTCACCGAGCTGCAGCCGCTGGTCACCACCTTCGATGGGCATCCGTGGAACTGGGCCCATCAGGAGGCGGGCACCCGCACCCCCCGGGAGGCCGAGCACAGCCGGTGGAACGCCGACAAGGATCTGTCGTTTACCCCGCTGCGGCCGGAACGGGTGGTGGAAGTCCGCTACGACCACATGGAGGGACCGCGGTTCCGGCACACCGCCCAGTTCGTCCGCTGGCGGCCGGACCGCGAGCCCCGCTCGTGCACCTACGCGCAGCTCGCCGAGCCGGTCAGCTACGACCTGGCCGGGATCCTCGGCCCGCCGGGCCGCTAGCCCAGGCCCGCTGGCGATCTCTGGCGAGGCGGCCGCGCCGGCCGGGACTGGCGCTGAGTAGCAGAACCGGCCGTCAGGCCGGCGGCCGGGTGTACCGGCAGAGCAGGTGACCGTCCTGCACCAGCACGTGCGCAAGGGTGACCGGGCGGGCGCCTCCGGGCAGCGGGCCGGTGCCCGCCACGATCCGGGCCGCGCCGGGGCCGGTCAGCAGCGGGCTGATGGTCAGGCACAGCTCGTCCACCAGGCCGGCCTCGATGAGCTGGGCCAGCAGCCAGGGGCCGCCTTCGGTGAGCATCCGCTGGTAGCCGCGGCCGGCCAGGGCGGCGACCGCAGCCGGCAGATCCACGCTGTGTTCCCCGGCGACGATCACCTCGGCGGTGCGGGCCACGCGGGCCCGCCGCCCGGCCGGCGCGGACTCGGTGGTGATGACGATGCTCCGGGCCGCCCCGGGACCGGCCAGCAGCTGGCTGGCCGGGTCGATGCTGAGCTGGCGGGTGACCACCGCGATCGGCGGGGCAGCGGGCCGGCCGTCCCGCAGCCAGGCCCACTGCACGCCTTCCTGGCCTGGCCGGACCGGGCCGTACCGCTCGGCGCGGGCCGTGCCCGCCCCCACGATAATGACATCGGCCAGGGCACGGAGCAGGGCGAACACGTCCTGGTCGGCGCCGCCGGACAGGCCGCCGGTGCGGCCGCCGATGGTGGCGGCCCCATCCAGGCTGGTCACCATGTTGGCCCGCAGCCACCATCGCAGGCCGCCCTCACGGCCGGCCACCGGCAGGTCCGGATAGGCGTAACAGGCGGCCAGGCCGTCCCGGCCCAGGTCGGCGGGCTCGGGGTAGATCTGGCGCACGCCCGGCAGTCAATCAGATCCGCCGGCGCCCCCGCGTGGCCTGGCCGCCACCGTCCGGCGCAGCACCATCATCGAATGCCCGGCCAGCTCGGCCACCTCCGCGGCCCGGTAATCGCCGCCGTCCGGCCCGGCCGGGCCGACCGCGGCATCGCCCGCGGTATCGGCTATGACCGCCCAGCGGCGGCCGAACCTCCTTCCCGGCAGCGTGAACGAGAGTGGCTCGTGGTGGGCGTTGAGCAGGAGCAGGAACGAGTCGTCCCGCACCGGCTCGCCGCGGGGCCCCGGCTCGGTGATGGCATCGCCGTTGAGGAAGACCGCGACCGCGCGGGCATAGGACGTCTGCCAGTCGTGACCGGTCATCTCCCGGCCCGCCGGGGTGAGCCAGGCGATGTCGGGCCCGTGGCCGCCGCCGTCCCGGCCGCGGAAGAACCGGCGGCGGCGGAAGACCGGGTGCTCGCGCCGGAGGGTGGCCAGCGCGCGGGTGAACTCCAGCAGGCCGTCCTGCCCCGCGCCGGACCAGTCGATCCAGGACAGCTCGTTGTCCTGGCAGTAGGCGTTGTTGTTGCCCTGCTGACTGCGGCCCAATTCGTCCCCGGCTAGCAGCATCGGCACCCCCTGCGAGCAGAACAGCGTGGCCAGGAAGTTGCGCCGCTGCCGGGCCCGCAGGTCGAGCACGGCCTTGTCCTCCGTTGCCCCTTCCACCCCGCAGTTCCAGGACCGGTTGTCGTCGGTGCCGTCCCGGTTGTCCTCACCGTTCGCCTCGTTGTGCTTGCGCTCATACGACACCAGGTCGGCCAGGGTGAACCCGTCATGGGCGGTGACGAAGTTCACCGACGCCACCGGCCGGCGGCCGCTGGTCTCGTACAGATCGCTGGACCCGGTCAGCCGGGACGCGAACTCGGGCAGGGTGGCCGGCTGGCCGCGCCAGAAGTCGCGGACGGTGTCCCGGTACTTGCCGTTCCACTCGCTCCACAGCGGCGGGAAGTTCCCCACCTGGTAGCCGCCCTCACCGACGTCCCACGGCTCGGCGATCAGCTTCACCTGGGATACCACCGGATCCTGCTGGACCAGGTCAAAGAACGCCGACAGCCGGTCCACATCATGCATCTCGCGGGCCAGCGCCGCGGCCAGGTCGAACCGGAAGCCGTCCACGTGCCCTTCCAGCACCCAGTAGCGCAGCGAGTCCATGATCAGCTGCAGCGCATGCGGGGAGCGGGCGTTGAAACTGTTCCCGCAGCCGGTGTAGTCCAGGTAGTAGCGCGGGTCGTCGTCGCGCAGCCGGTAGTAGGCGGCGTTGTCGATGCCGCGGAAGGACAGCGTCGGCCCCAGGTGGTTGCCCTCGGCGGTGTGGTTGTAGACGACGTCCAGGATGACCTCGATGCCTGCCGCGTGCAGTGCCTTCACCATCGCCTTGAACTCACCGACCTGGCCGCCGGGGGTGGTCGCGGCGGCATAGCCGTTGTGCGGGGCCAGGAACGCGATCGTGTTGTAGCCCCAGTAGTTGGTGAGCCCTCGCTGCACCAGGGCGTGCTCGGGCACGAACTGGTGGACCGGCATCAGCTCGACCGCGGTCACGCCGAGCCGGGTGAGGTGGTCGATGACCGCCGGGTGGGCCAGCCCGGAATAGCTGCCGCGCTGCTCCGGCGGGACCTGCGGATGCAGCCGGGTGAGGCCCCGCACATGAGCCTCGTAGATTACCGTCTCGTGATAGGGGGTGCGCGGCGGCCGGTCGTCACCCCAGTCGAAGAACGGGTTGATCACCACATTGGCGGGCATGAATGGCGCGCTGTCGGTGGTGCTGGGCTGGCCTGGTGCCCAGCCGTGTTCCCCGAACAGCGACTCGTGCCAGCTGACCTGGCCATCCACGGCTTTCGCGTAGGGGTCGAGCAGCAGCTTCGCTGGGTTGCAGCGGTCCCCACGCGCCGGGTCGTACGGCCCGTGCACCCGGTAGCCGTAACACTGGCCGGGCCCGGCTTCGGGCAGGTAGCCATGCCAGACGAAGCCGTCCACCTCGGTCAGCTCAACCCGGGTTTCCGGCCGGGCGCCGCCATCTTCAGGGGCTCCGCCCAGCAGGCACAGCTCCACCCGCTCCGCCACCTCCGAGAACAGCGCGAAGTTGGTGCCCGCGCCGTCCCAGGTCGCGCCCAGGGGATAGGGCGTTCCGGGCCACAGCCGCATCAGCCGACCCTATCCGCCCCGGTCACCCGGGCCAGCCCGATAATGGCTGCCAGGTCGGGACCGGCTGGCCGCGTGCCGAACGGCGCCGCCGGGCCCGCCAGCTGGTCTGGCCCCAGCCGGGAGGCGCAGAACGCGTCGGCGGCTGGCCCGCTGCCGTGCCGCACCAGCAGCGCCGCCTGCAGGGTGACCGCGACCAGCCCGGCCAGCTGCCGCGCCGATTGCTGCGCGGCCAGCGGGCCATCCCCGGCCACCCTGGTGAGCAGCTGCCGCAGGGCGGCCACCGCCGCTGCCAGCCGCTGGTCGGCGCCGGCGGCCAGGTCCAGCTCCGCCAGCAGCGCATCGGCGCTGGCGGGGGAGCGGTCGAGCGCCCGCAGCACGTCCAGCGCGGTGACGTTGCCCGATCCCTCCCAGATCGAGTTCAGCGGGGCCTCCCGGTAGATCCGGGGCAGCCCGGACTCTTCCACATAGCCGTTGCCGCCCAGGCATTCCAGCGCCTCCGCGGCGTGCGCGGGCACCCGCTTGCACACCCAGTACTTGGCGGCGGGCAAGGCGAGCCGCAGCAGCGCCGCCTCCGCCTGGTCGCCGCGGCCGGCCCGGTCGGCCGCCCCGGCCAGCCGGATCGCCAGCATGGTGGCGGCCTGGGATTCCAGTGCCAGGTCGGCGAGCACGCTGGCCATCAGCGGCTGGGCGATGAGATCCTTGCCGAACGCCTGCCGGTAGCTGGCATGATGCACGGCCGCGACGGTGGCCAGCCGCATGCCCGCAGCGCTGCCGGTGACACAGTCGAGCCTGGTCGCGCTGACCATCTCGATGATGGTGGCCACGCCGCGGCCGGCCTCGCCGACCTGCCAGGCCAGCGCCTGGTCCAGCTCGATCTCGGCGGAGGCATTGGACCGGTTACCCAGCTTGTCCTTGAGCCGCTGGATGCGGAAGCCGTTGCGCTCACCGCCGGGCAGCACGCGGGGCAGCAGGAAGCAGGTCAGGCCATCGGGGTGCTGTGCGAGGGTGAGAAACAGGTCACACATCGGTGCTGAGCAGAACCATTTGTGCCCGGTCAGCACGTACGCACCGGCATCCGTCCCGGCGGCGGGCTCGGCGCGGGTTGTATTCGCCCGGACGTCGGAGCCGCCCTGCTTCTCGGTCATCGCCATGCCTGCCAGCAGGCCTGCCTTCGCCAGCGGTGGCCGCAGCCCCGGGTCGTAGCGGGTGGCGGCCAGCAGCGGCTCGAACTGGCTGGCCAGGCCCGGGGCCCGGCGCAGCGCGGGGACGGCTGCGTAGGTCATGGAGACCGGGCAGCCATGCCCGGCCTCGGCCTGGGACCAGACGTAGAATCCGGCCGCGCGGGCGACGTGTGCGCCCGGCCGGTGGCTGGCCCACGGCGCCGCGTGCAGGCCGTGACCGATGGCGGTGGCCATCAGCGCGTGCCAGGCAGGGTGGAATTCGACCTCGTCGATCCGGTTGCCCCAGCGGTCGTGGCTGCGCAGCACCGGCGGGTGCTCGTTGGCCAGCCTGGCCTGCTCGGCGGTCGCCGCCGACCCCGCCAGCCGCCCCAGTTCGTGCAGGCTGTCCCGGGCCCAGCCAGCCCCCTCCCGGTCAGCGGCCGCCAGCAGCACCGGGTCGTCGGCGACATCGTGGCCCGTCAGCGGGGGAACCTGGTTTTGCGCACGGTGGGTGGGAGGAACGACCGTCATCGTGTCACCTCGGGATCCGCGCTGCACCCGGGCGGCAGACGGCAGGGCCGGTAACCAGGCCCGGGCGGTTACTCGTGCAGCCCGCATTCGGTCTTGCCGGTGCCCGCC
>Ga0318496_10000320_pt1 | contig 15933 bp, 15 predicted proteins | sample GRESIP109b1f22_FD_203296 | JGI IMG/M metagenome (GOLD analysis project Ga0318496, IMG submission 203296) | Tropical soil microbial communities from Luquillo Experimental Forest, Puerto Rico - GRE.SIPMG.109b1f22 | ecosystem: Environmental > Terrestrial > Soil > Tropical forest > Bulk soil... | reverse complement strand
AGCACCGGTGGGCCGGCGACGGCCGCCGGGCCTACGGCCGCCGCCGGCAGATCGGTGGGGTGCGCCGGTGCGGAGGGCCGCGGCCGGCCTGCCCGGTGTATCCGCGGCCGAGCGCCGGGCTGGCCGGCCGGCCCGGCGTGGCGGAAGCTGCCGTTGTTGACGAACCCGGTGACGCCGATCGCGCCCAGCGGATCGTGGTACTGGTGGGCATTGACCGAGAAGTTCGGCAGCGAGTCGCCCCCGATGGTGTAGAGCACCCCGCCCGCATCCCTGGTGACGACCTCGATGTGGCCGGGGAACAGCACCCAGTCACCGGCCAGTGGCCGGTAGCCGTCGCCGAGCGGGTGCCAGCGGTGGTGCGCTTCCGCATCCTGCAGCACCGACGTGATGCCGGGTGAGGCCGGATTGGGTTCCACCCGGGCATCGACCCACTTGTGCAGTGGCCACGGGTAAGACGTGCCGCCGGTCACCCAGCTGTGCTGGCCGACCGCCTGGGCCGCCAGTTCCAGGGTCAGGCTGGCGAACGCGGCACACGACTGGCCGTGGTCAACGCCATCGACACTGTCGTGCTGCCAGATGATCGATTCCATCTGGGCCGGGGTCTTGCCCCGCGCAATCCGCAGGAAAAGGTGGGCGAAGTTAACGATGGCCGAGCGCAATGGGGCGTCATCGGCGGCGGCTGGCTTGGCCGCCTTGGCCAGGGCCAGCAGATGGACCGGCAGGCTGGCGGGGGAGGTCAGCTCGGCGCGCGCCTGCGGGCTGAAGGTGAACCCGGTCACCGCCCCGCTCGCGCCGAGACTCACCAGCGCAGTCAGCTGCTGCCATACGGGCTTGCCGGCGGAGTGCACGTGGTTCACCTCATTTCTGCCGGAGACCGCAAGCTGCCTGGCCGGGCCAGCTTTGCCGGGTGTGCTGGTCAGGCGGTGTAACCCGGGTTCAGCTGCCGGAGAATCGCCTGGACCTGCGGATTACCTGGATCGTTCGCGTTCTGGAACAGCACCGCCGCGGCCTGTGCGGTCCGTGCGGTCGTTCCCGGCACCCAGTGCTGGAAGATGTCAGACACCAAGGCCGCCTGCCCGGCCGCGGTGACCGGCCGGGCACACAGGCCGGGGAAGCCCCTGTGTGCGGTGACTGCCGCCGACCCGGTGTAGCGCTGGCAATCTGCGGAGCTGCTCTCCAGCCCGGGCTGGATGACCAGGCTGCCGTTGGCGCCGGTCACAGTCGCGCCGCCGACGATGTTGTTGATGGCGCGGGCCGCGACCGCCAGGCTGTCCAGCGGGTTCGCCGGGTTGTACGGATGGTGCAGGTTCAGCGACCAGGCGATCTCCCCGCCCTGCGCCGGCGTGATCGGTTCCAGGCCCTGCTGGCCGGTCCGGGCGTTCGCGAAGCTGGGGTTGTCGTGGCTGGTCAGCAGCGCGAAGACCCACAAGATCTGGCGGGTGGACTTCGCGCAGGCGAAGTTGACCTGGCCGGGATCCGATTTCACGTCCGGGTTCTGGCAGGCGGTGGCCGCCTCCGCCTGGACCGTGGCCACCCCGGGCGGCCAGGAAGCACCCGGCCCGGGCCACATCATCACCAGCGTCGCTGCCACCACTGCCGCGCCGATCGCGGTGGCGAGCAGCGCCTTGCCGCTCTGCCACAGCCGCCGCCGGTAGGCGCTGGGCCGGCCATGGCTGACGAATTCGTCGGTCGTGGGCCCGGCCGGTGCCGCAGCCCAGGCGTCTTCCAGGTCGGCTGCGTCGGCATACACCTGTTCGTCCTCGAACGCCCAGGCGGCCGGGGCCGCCGGTTCCGCCGAATGGGTCAGCTGGGCCAGTGAGCGCCGCGCCTCAGCGAGCTCGCGCTGCAGTTCGGCGGTCCTTTCGTGCAGGTCGGCCAGCCGCTGCCGCTTGATCTCGAAACTGTCCGCCGTCGATGTCATCGGGTCACCTCCCGCTCGCCACCCTGCTCGTCGCCGGGACCGTGGCCGGACTGGTGGAACGCGATGTGCCGATCGGGTTGCGTCGTGCAGGCCAGGGGTGTGACCGTGGACAGGCGATCCCGGCGACCAGGGGCATGTCTCATTAGAACATAAGTTCGACTACTGCGTAAATGCTTAGCTTGTTCGAACATAAATTCCAATGATGTAACTTGGCCTGTGGTCAGCCGGCCCATGAGGTGGACGCCCTGACGGTCCGGGCCGGCGGCGTTCTGCCCGCTGCTGATGTGCCCGCCTGGTGTGGGGCGTGACCTGACGGTAGGGGTGGCCGCCGACAGCGTCTGGTGGCCGCCGCCTAACGCCCAGCGGCCGGAAACCGCGTCATGCCGTGTCGGCAGCCAGGAAGGCCGCCGCGATCACCTGGTAGCCGGCTTGGTTGGCGTGCACATTCGGGCCGCGTGGGGGGGCCGCGCACTCCCAGGTCCACCGGCAGATATTGGCCACGTTGCGGGGCAGGGTGCCGACACCAGGCACGGCCGCCTGGTTGCCGAAGTCGCCGGTCTGGAACGCCGCGAACACGTTCGCGATGCGCACCCGGTAGTGCTGGTACACCCGCCCGAGCAGGGCGTTGTAGCCCGCTGCGACCGGCTCGATCAGCCGGGCGATGGCCTGGCCGGCCAGCCCATCGCGCCACTGGGCAAGCACGGGCAGGTAATAGTTCATGGCGACGATCCGGGTGTGCGGCGCTGCCGCGCGCACCCTGGCCAGGATGGCCGCCAGGTTGGCCGTCGCCTGCGGGATGGCCTTCCCGATACAGTCGGCCAGCCTGCCCACCGAGGGCTGGGTGATGCACGAGTCGGGGTCGTTCGCCCCGATGTCCAGCGTGACCAGGGACACCCGGCGGTGACTGCGCAGGAACAGGTCAGCGGCGGCCAGCTGCGAGCCCCCGGCATACCGGCAGATCCCGCCGCTGATCATGGTGGCGGTGGTTTCCCCCATGCAGCCCAGCTTGACCAGCCGCAGGCCCGGCTGGCGGGCCCGGAGCAGGGCGTAGAGCTGGTCCGGGTAGCCATAGGGAGTCGACACACTGACCCCGGCCGCGTCCGGCTGGACGCCCTGCGACAGCGAGTCTCCCAGCGCCAGGTAGTAGCTGGCGGGCGGCGGGCGGCGGTGCGCCGCCTGGTGGGTGATGTGGGCCGGCCCGGCACAGCCAGCCAGCGCCGCCGCGAGAACGCAGGCGATGAGCAGGCTCAGGGCGGAGAGCAGGCGGCGCATGTGTGTCCGTGGGGTCGGGTTCCTCATTGTATGGCTGCCATTGCGGCGCTCAGCCGTCCCACGGTCCGGGCCCGGGTGCCGCCCTGGCCGGCCTCAGGCCCGGGTGGCGGCGGGCCGGGGGCGGAACCGGAGCGCGGCCAGGGTGGCGAGGCAGGCGGCACCGATCAGGGCGTACGGGACCAGATCCGAGGTCACCTGCGCCAGCGCCCCGCCTGCCCCAGAGCCGAGGGCCTGCCCGCTCGCCCAGGCCAGGTTGGCCAGCCCGAACGCCAGGCCCTGGTTGAGGCCGAGGTCGTCGGCACCAGCACTGAGCAGCGCCGTCGCCGGGGCGTAGAAGGTGCCAAACGCCGGCAGGCCGACGATGAGGAAGACGACCAGCACCGGGGCGGGCTGGAGCACCGGCGCCAGCAGGCTGACCGCGAAAGCGGCCGTCAGCGAAATCTGGATCGGCCAGAGCGCTCCCCGCCGGTCTGCCATCCGCCCGGCGACCGGCGACAGTCCCGCCTCGATGGCCGCCGCGGCCAGGAAGGTCGCCCCGATCACCAGGCCGGAGGCCCCGAGGGCGTTCAGCCGCAGCGGTGAGAGCACATCGACCACGCCAAACGCCAGGCCGGCCAGCATGGTGAGCCACATGCCGGCGCCGACCCGGCGGTCCCGCAGGGCCGGCCAGGCGGCCCGCAGCCCCTGCGGCTCGACCGCACGCGGCCGCGGTACCAGGAAGGCCGCCACGATCAGCGCGGCGCCGGCCACCCCCGCGCCGGCGAAGGCAGGCCCGGTGCCCACCTGATCGGCAATAGTCCCGACCACCGGCCCGAAGAGCGCACCGATGACCGCTGCGCCGATGGCGGTGCCGAGCAGTTCGCCCCGGCGCTCGGGCGGCGCCTCCGTCGCCAGCCAGGCCAGCCCGGCTGCCCAGGTGCAGGCACCGCCCAGTCCCTGGATGAACCGGGCGGCATCGAGCACGGCCGCCGTCGATGCGAACCCGAAGACCAGCGTGGATACGCTCATCAGCGACAGCCCGAGCACTGCCACTGGCCGGGCACCCAGCCGGGACGTGAGCAGGCCGCCGGGCAGGGCGCCGATGAGGGTGCCGAGCGGGTAGGCGGCCACCAGGTAGCCGGCCTGGGCCTTGGACAGGCCAGCCACCTGCACGTAGTGCGGCAGCAGCGGGGTCAGCGCGGTGAAGAAGATCGTGTCGACCAGCACCAGCGCGCACACGAAGCCGAGCAGTGCGCGCATCGGCGCGGTCAGCCGGACCGGGGCCTTGGTCACTCCCGCTCCCTCACCCTGACCCAACCCACACCATCCATTCGCACGCGGGCCGGCCAGCGACCGGGCCGCAGTGCCTACGTTCTCACACCGGCCGGCGCCCCCGGCCGGACGGCTGCCCAGGTTACCGGCTGCTGAGAAAGCCGCTTGCCAGGTCCGATTCCCGCCGGGAACCGCCGCCGCCGGCGGCCAGACTGCTAGCTGTGAGTGACCGGCACGCCTGCCCCGGCACGCTGCCTGACGCCAGCCGGCCCGCCCGGCCTGGCCGGGTCGCGGTGGCAGCCAGCCGGCCGGTGGAGGCGGTCCGGCCGTCCCAGCCCGTCCGGCCCTCGGGGCCCAGCCAGCCGTCTGAGCCCAGCCAGCCGTCCCGGGCCAGCAGACTGGCCTGGCTGGCAGCCGCAGTGACGGTTGTGCTGTGGGCGTCGGCGTTCGTGGCGATCCGCGGCGCCGGGCGTGACTTCTCCCCGGGCGCGCTGGCGCTGGGCCGGCTGCTGTGTGCCACCATGGTGCTGGGTCTGATGTCGGTGGTGCGCCGGGAAGGGTGGCCGCCGCGGGCGGCCTGGCCGGGCATCGTGGCGTCCGGGGTGCTCTGGTTCGGCGTGTACATGGTGGCGCTGAACTGGGGCGAGCAGAAGGTGGACGCCGGTACCGCGGCGATGGTCGTCAACGCCGGGCCGGTGATCATCGCGCTGCTGAGCGGCTGGCTGCTCGGCGAGGGCCTGCCGCGCACGCTGCTGGCCGGGGTGGCAGTCTCCTTCGCGGGCGTGATCCTGGTGGGCCTGTCCGCCTCCGGCGACGGGCACGCGCCCGTGACCGGGGTACTGCTCTGCCTGCTGGCCGCTGTGTCGTACGCGGTCGCGGTGGTCAGCCAGAAGCCAGCGCTGCGGCACGCGTCGGCCCTCCAGGTGACCACGTTTGGCGCGGCGGTGGGCGGGCTGGGCTGCCTGCCGTTCGCCGGGCAGCTGGCGGCCCAGCTGGCCCATGCGCCGCTCGCCGCCTCCGCGAGCGTGGTCTATCTCGGCGTCTTCCCGACCGCGCTGGCGTTCACGACCTGGGCCTACGCGCTGGCGCGGACCCCCGCCGCGAAGATGGGCGCGACCACCTACCTGGTGCCGGCCGTCGCCGTGCTGATGTCATGGGCGGTGCTCGGTCAGGTGCCCGGCTGGCTGGCCCTGGCCGGCGGCGGGCTGTGCCTGGCCGGGGTCGCTGTCTCCCGCCGCCGGTAGCCGTGCGGGCACCGCTGGCCGGGTTGTCACACCCCGGTGCCAGCATGGCCCTGCTGGAGCTGGGAGCTAGCTGATGGTCACCATCGACGACGTCCGGTCCTGTGCGCTGGCGCTGCCCAGGACCGAGGAACACCTGATCCACGACCATGTGAAGTTCCGGGTTGGGAAGATCGTCTACGTCTCGGTCTCGCCGGACGAGACGATCATGGGCTTCGGATTCCCGCGTGAGGAGCGCGACGCCCTGATCGCCGCCGAGCCCGCCAAGTTCTGCCTGCCGCGGCCCAGCGATCTGCGGTTCCAGTGGGTGCACGCGCGGATGGCCGAACTCGGCACGGCCGAGATGCAGGAACTTGTCACCGACGCCTGGCGGATGGTGGTGCCCAAACGGGTAGCCGCGAGCCATCTCGGGTCATGAGCCGGACGGCCCGGCTACCCGGCTAGCTCAGCTCGGCACCGACCCGGTCCCGGACCTCCTGCACCGCCCAGTTGTTGCCGTCCGGGTCGGTGAGGTAGCAGAACTTGCCACCGTCGCGCGGATCCAGGGTTTCCACCTCAGAGACGTCGACGCCGCGCCCGGCAAGCTCGGCCCGGGCCGCCCCGATGTCCGGCACCACCAGCTGCAGCCGTGCGCTGGACCCGGCGTCGTAGCCGGCCGGCACGATCACCGGCCCGACTACGACCGAGCACCCCGACCCGGGCGGCGTCATGTGCACGACCCGCAGCGACGGGCTCGGGCTCACGTCGGCGTCCAGGTGAAACCCCAGCTTGTCGAGGTAGAAGCTCTTCGCCCGGTCGACGTCGGTCACCGGGATGACCACTACTTCCAGTTTCCAGTCCATGTCACTCATCCTCCGCTTGCCGCGCCCGGGTGGGCGCCCTCACCCCCAGGACGGAGCCGGGCCGCGCGTCTCGACATTGGCTGCCCGGGTAGCGTGCCGTCCATGGACGAGCAGGCGCTGACCGGTTACCTCCGCCGGATCGGCGTGGGCCGGCCGGTGGCTGCCGACGAGGCCACTCTGCGAGAACTGCACCAGGCCCATCTGCTGGCGGTGCCGTTCGAGAACCTGAGCATCCACCTGGCCGAGCCGATCTCGCTTGCCCCCGGTGACCTGCTTGACAAGATCGTCACCCGGCGGCGCGGCGGCTTCTGTTACGAGCTCAACGGGGCCTTCGCGCTGCTGCTGGAGGCGCTCGGCGCCCGGGTGCGGCGGGTGGCCGCGCGGGTGTATGGCCAGGACGGGCTCGGGCCGCCGTTCGACCACCTGGCCCTCATCGTCGACCTGCCCGACGGCAGCGGGCCGTGGCTGGCCGACGTCGGCTTCGGCAGCCACAGTACGTACCCGCTGCGGCTGGCCAGCGGTCCGGAGCAGCCCGATCCGGGCGGGCTGTTCCGGCTGGCCGCCGCTGCCGATACGGACCTTGACGTTTTCAAGGACGCAGAGCCGCAGTACCGGATCGAGCTGCGGGAACGGGCACTGGCCGACTTCGTGCCCACCTGCTGGTGGCAGCAGACGTCACCGGAGTCGCATTTCACCCGCAGCACCATCTGCTCCCGGCTGACGCCGGATGGCCGGATCTCCATCAGCGGGCACACCCTGATCCGGACCAGTGGCGGTTCCCGGGCCGAGCAGCTGCTGGCCAGCGATGAGGTGCTGGCCGCCTACCGCGAGCTTTTCGGGATCAGCCTGGACCGGGTCCCCGGAAGCTAGGCCTGGCACCGAGATGGCATGAGCTGGCGCCGTCCGGGGCCGCCGCGCCGGCCCAGCGTGCCCGCTGGGCCGACAGCCGGGCCAGGCGGCGGGCGGCTGGCCGTCCCGCAGCCGGCCGGCCAGCCATCCGGCGGCGCCTGGCCGGCCACGCCTGCCAGTAACCGGCCAGCGCGACCGCGGCCGGTACCGCGAGTGCCCAGCCGCAGAACCCGAGCATGACGACGACGGCCAGTGCGGCTGGCCGGGCGGCGAGCCGCGCCGTGCCGGGCAGCACCCGCGCAGCGGCGGCCATGGCGCCCAGGTAGACCGAGAGGAACAGCGCGGTCGGCACCGCTACCAGGGCGGTGGTGCTGACGATCCGCAGTCCGTACCCGATGATCAGCAGCAGGCCAGCTGCCGCGATCGCCGCCAGCAGCCGCCGGACCGGCCGCGATTCGTGGCGGCCGGAGGCCGCCGGTGCCAGTTTCCGGGCCATGGCGGTCGCGCCGTTGAGGTAGGCATTCGCGGCGCCGAGGGTGAGCACGATGGCCGCGACCGCGGCGATATCCCGGCCAGCAGTGCCGGCGGCGTGGCTGAGCAGGCCGGCCAGCGGCACATCGGTGGCGGCGCGTGGCCCGAGCACGCTGATCGTGGCGATCGCCAGGCCCAGGTACAGCACGGTGGTGACCGCGACGGCAATGGCCACCACCCGCGGCAGCTGCCGCCGGGGGTCCGCGAAGCGGGTGGTCAGCGGCGCGACGGCCTCCCACCCGACGAATGAGAACATCAGCGTCGCCGCCGCGCTGCCGAGCGAGAGCCAGCCGTGCGGGGCGAACGGGGCCCAGTTGCCAGCGCTCGCCGATCCTGCAGGGCCCGCGGCCGCCAAGATCACCACCCCGGCCAGCAGGCTGACCAGGACAAGCTGGACCGCGGCACTGGCCCGCAGCCCGCCCGCCGCGAGGCCGGTCACGGCCATCAGCAGCGCGGCCGCGATGGCCGCACGCGCGAGCTGGCCGCCACCGGTCAGTTCGGTGACATAGCTCGCCCCGATGAGGCAGACGATCGGGGCGCCGCCCATCACGCCAGCCAGGAACATCCAGCCGGACGCCCGGCCCGCCCGCGGTCCGAGGCCCGCGGTGACGTAGCCGATCACCCCGCCTGCGGACGGGATTTGCCTGCCCAGCGCCGAGAAGACGGCCGCGAACAAGCCGGAAAGGATCAGCAGGGCGAGCCAGGCCAGGATCGAGGCCGGCCCCGCCTCCGCTGCGGCCAGGCCGGGCAGGAGCAGCAGTCCCGGGCCGAGGAGCGCGCCGATGTACAGGGCGGCGCCGCGCGCCGTGGTGAGGTGCTGCGGTCCGCCCGCCGGGTTCCTGGATGAAAGGGCCATAGCTCCACCCTGGCCCAAATGGCCCGGCATGCGATGGCAAATATAGCGTCGCTTGGACCGATCTACGCAACGCTATTGCGTAGCAGGAGCTCTATGCTGGCTTACATGTCAGAGCAAGTTCCGGACAGGGTTGATCGTGCCATCGTCGCCAGGCTGCAGCGCGACGGCCGGATCGCCAACGTCGATCTCGCGGACGCCATCTCCCTGTCGCCATCGGCCTGCCTGCGCCGGGTCAAGGCGCTGGAGGCCAGCGGCATCATCGCCGGTTACCGCGCAGAGGTGAGCCGGCTGCGGGCCGGGCTGGGCCTGACCGTTTTCATCGGCCTGAAGGTTGAAGGTCACTCGCAAGAAACCTCCACCCGGGTCGAGCAGGCTCTGCTCGCGATTCCCGCGGTCGTCGCCTGCTACCTGGTCTCCGGGAGCAGCGACTTCCTGGTGGAAGCGGCCGTGCCGGACCTCGCGGGCTACGAACGGCTGCTGCTGGGGCAGCTGCTGACGATCCCCTCGGTCGTCGAGGCCCAGAGCACATTCGCGATCCGGACCATCCTCAGCCGCGGCCCGCTGCCGCTGGATCATTGGCGGCGCTAGGGCCAGGCGCTGGCTCTGCCATGGCGCCAGCGGATGCGGCACACTCGGGCAGAGGGAGGGACCATGACCGACGAGCCGTTCCGCACCATCATCGAGCCGTTCCGCATCCACTCGGTGGAGCCGATGCGGCAGACCACCCGGGCCGCCCGGGCCGCCGCGCTGGCCGCCGCCGGCTACAACCTGTTCGAGCTGCCCGCCGATGACGTGCTTATCGACCTGCTCACCGACTCCGGCACCGGCGCGATGTCGGCCGCCCAGTGGGCCGGGCTGCAGCTCGGCAACGAGGCCTACGCCGGCTCGCCGTCATTTCAGCGCTTCCACGAGGCGGTGACCGGGCTGTTCCCGTTCCGGCACGTGCTGCCCACCCACCAGGGCCGGGCGGCGGAGAAGATTCTGTTCACCGCGGTCGGCGGCCCCGGCCGGATCGTGCCGAACAACACCCACTTCGACACCACCCGCGCCAACATCGAGTTCACCGGCGCGGACGCGGTCGACCTGCCCACCCCGGAAGGGCTGCAGCCCGCGACCCGGCACCCGTTCAAGGGCAATCTGGACGTCACCGCGCTCGAGAAGCTGCTGGCCGATCACGCCGGTGCGGTCCCGCTGGTGATGCTGACGGTGACCAACAACTCCGGCGGTGGCCAGCCGGTCAGCATGGCCAACATCCGGGCCGTCCGGGCGGTGTGCGACCAGTACCGCAAGCCGCTCTTCCTGGATGCCTGCCGGTTCGCCGAGAACGCCTGGTTCATCAGGACCCGCGAGCCCGGCTACGCCGACACCGGGGTCGCTGACATCGTCCGGGAGATGGCGGGCCTGGCCGACGGCATGACCATGTCGGCAAAGAAGGACCCGCTGGCCAACATCGGTGGCTGGCTCGCGCTCAATGACGACAGCCTGGCCGAGCGGTGCCGCAACCTGGAGATCCTCACCGAGGGGTTCCCCACCTACGGCGGGCTGGCCGGCCGGGATCTGGAGGCGATCGCGCAGGGGCTGCAGGAGTGCGTTGATGAGGACTACCTGCGCTACCGGATCCGGTCCATCGCGTACCTGGGAGAGGCGCTGGAGTCGGCGGGCGTCCCGGTGGTGGTCCCGTTCGGCGGCCATGCCGTCTTCATCGACGCCCGGGCCATGCTGTCCCACCTGGACCCGCTGCAGTACCCCGGCCAGGCGCTGGTCTGCGCCCTGTACGAGGAGGGCGGGGTGCGGGCATGCGAGATCGGGACCGTCATGTTCGGGCGGCGGCCGGACGGCAGTGAGGCACCGGCCGCGATGGATCTGGTCCGGCTGGCAGTCCCGCGGCGCACCTACACGCAGAGCCACATCGACTACGTGATCGAGGTGGTCACCCGGGTCGCGGCCCGGGCGGCCACCCTGCCGGGCCTGCGGATCGTGTCCCAGCCCGCCCAGCTCCGGCACTTCACCGCCCGGTTCGCACCGCTGGCCTGACCGCCCGCAGCCCGTCCGGGCGGCCTCACCGTCCCCGGCTATGCCGCGGGCACGTAGCTACCGCGGCAGATGTCCTGGTAGTGGCCGGCGCTGAAGGACTGCCCGTGCTGCGGGAAATACCACTCCAGCGCCCGGTACATCAGCTTGCCGTGGCAGCTGCCCAGGCTGAACGCGACCACGGTGGCCCGCTGCAGGCTGCCGGTGGCCACACTCTGGCCCGGCCCGACGTAGTCGCTGGTGCCGGTGCCGACCGCGCGCGGCCCGCCCCATGACGTCCAGACAATGTGGGTGACCAGCCCGGTCGGGTCGCCGCCGTTGAAGATCTTGGCTGGCCGCACCTCGCCGAACCCGGTTCCGTGCGCGAATACCCCGGCCGGCCGGCCGAGGGTCGGCATGGCAGCGCCCTGGCTCGGTGTGCTGGCGGCCGCGGTCCCGGCGGAGCTGGCCGGGCCCGCGCACCCAGCGCAGACCAGCACCGCCGCGGTCACCGGCAGGATCGCCAGCGCCGCCGGCCATGGCCGCCGCCCGGGCCAGACAGCTGGCATCGTGGTGACGCGCTCGTTCATGACCGCACCTCCCGCTGCACCGGCCACGCCCGGCCGGCAACGAACTGCCCTTAGGACTCGCCGGAGCCCGCACCGGTTGTCCCGGCGGGCAGGAATTTCCGCGGCTGGCGGCCGGCGGCGTGCGGCTCTCCGCCCGCCCGGGCGCTGCCGGTCCGGCCGGCTATCGTCGCGCCGGTGGAACGGGCGGAGGTGGTGGTCGCCGGGGCCGGCCTGCTCGGCTCGGCCGCCGCGTGGGCGCTGGCCAGCCGCGGGGTGCGGCCGCTGGTGCTGGAGCAGTTCGGGCTGGGCCACATCCGTGGCTCCTCGCACGGGGCGACCCGCATCTTCCGGCTGTCCTATCCCGACCCCGGATACGTGCGGATGGCGCTGGCCGCCCGGCCTGCCTGGGCCCGGCTGCAGGCGGCGGCAGGCGAGGAACTGATGGTCACGACCGGTGGCCTGGACGCGGGACCGGGTGCCGGCGCCTGCGCGGCCGCGCTGGCCGAGTGCGGTGTCAGCCACTCCTGGCTGACTGCCAGCCAGATCCGCGGCCGCTTCCCCGGCATCGCCGTCCGGCCGGGCGAGCGCATGCTGTACCAGCCAGACTCTGGGGTCTGCCTGGCCGGGCGCACGGTCGCCGCGCTGCAGCGGCTGGCCCGGCAACTGGGAGCGGACATCCGGCCGGACTGCCCGGTGCTGGCCATCGAGCCGGACGGCGACCGCGCGGTGGTCCGCACCGCGGCCGGCCCGGTCTCGGCCACGGTAGTGGTCGCCGCCACCGGGCCCTGGAGCGGAGAGCTGCTGGCCGCGGCGATGCGGCAGCCGCCCAGGCTGGCGGCCACCCTGCAGCGGGTGCGGTACTTCCGGCCACGGGACAACCGCCTGGCGGCCTGGCCCACCCTGATCGAATGGCCGGCCAGGGCTCCGGTCTGGTACCTGGTGCCGATGCTCGGTGGGGCGCCCGGGGTCAAGGTGGCCACGCACGCCATCGGCCCGCCGGTCGATCCCGGTGACGGCCCATTCACCGCGCTCGACCCGGGCGGGGAGGAGCAGGCCGCTGCTTACGTCCGGGACCGGCTGCCCGGGCTTGACCCAGCCCCGCTGGCCCCGGAGACCTGCCTGTACACGATGACCGCGGATGAGGACTTCGCGCTCGGCCGGGAGGGGCCGGTGGTGGCCGGCGTCGGCTGCTCCGGGCACGCCTTCAAGTTCGGCCCGCTGCTCGGCGAGATCCTGGCGGCGCTGGCCCTCGGCGAGCCGCCGCCGGTGGATCTGGCCCGGTTCTCGCTGGCGCGCCCGTCGCTGGCCACCGCGCCCACCACCGGTACCTAACGAATGGCCCCGGGCGGGCCTCAGCCCCGGCGGCGCACCAGGCCCACGGCCGCCCCAGCCCGGATTGTCGGCCTTGACAGCTGCCGGGCCCTGGTCGCCGCCGCGTCGCCGGCCGGTGCCGGGGCGGGCAGGATCTAGTCGTGCGCTCCGCCGCGGTCGTCGTGAACAGCACCCGGGTCGGCGGGCTGGCCGCCTTCCGCCGGGCCTGCCGCTCGGCAGCCGCGGCCAGCGGCTGGCAGCTTGAGTTCGCCGAGACAACCGTCGACGACCGCGGCGTTGGGCTGGCCCGGGGCGCGGTCGCGGCCGGGGCCAGCCTGATCATCGCGGCTGGCGGGGATGGGACCGTCCGGGCCTGTGCGCACGCGCTGGCGGATACCCCGGTGCCGCTGGCGATCCTGCCGCTGGGAACGGCCAATCTGGCCGCCCGGGCGCTGGGGGTGCCACCCCAGGTCACGGCCGCGCTGGCGACCGCGTTCGGGGGCCGGCAACGCCGGATCGATCTGGCGCTCGCGGACTTCGGTGACGCCGCGGGTGGGCTGACCTTCATGGCGATGGCGGGCATCGGGCTGGACGCCGAGGTGGTTGCCGCCACCCCGCGGCTGATCAAGCGGCGGGCCGGCTGGCCCGCCTACGCCGCCGCCGGGGCCGCCCGTCTGGCCGGCCGCCGCACCAGGTTCACCATCACACTCGACGCCGGCGAACCGATGACATGGCAGGCGCGGTCGGTGGTGGTGGGCAACGTCGGCCTGCTGCCAGGGGGTTTCCGGCTGCTGCCCGCGGCGCTGCTCGACGATGGCCAGCTCGATGTGGGCATCCTCGCCCCGGCCGGCCCGGCTGACTGGCTGCGGGTGGGCGCCCGGGTGCTGTCCGGCCGCACGCATGACGACCAGCGGCTGGCCAGGTTCCGGGCCCGCCGGATCGAGATCCGCGCTGGGCAGCGGCTGCCCCGTGAGGTCGATGGTGAGGTCGTCACGCCGGGGCGGCGGCTGACGGTCACGCTGCGCCCGCTCGCGCTGGCGGTCTGCGTGCCCTGACTGCCCGCGCGTGGGGGCGCATGAGTCAGTGCGAGCCGGAAAGGGGCACCATAGTGGTGGACCGAGGTAACTGTCAGCCGACGAGGCAGGGTGCGAATGCGGCTCCGGGCAGGCGTGGCAATCGATCTGGGCACGGTGAACACGCTGGTGCACGTGACGGGCCGGGGCATCGTGATCGATGAGCCGTCAGCGATCGCGGTCGAGCCCGGGACGGGCCGGTTTACCGCAACTGGCCAGGCCGCGGACAGCCTGGCCGGCAAGGAGCCGCAGGGCATCGACATCGTCCACCCGCTGCAGGACGGTGTGGTGGCCGATCTGGACGCGGCTGCCGCCATGCTGCAGGCCTTCCTGCGGCGGGCCGGGGTGCGCCGTGGCCTGCTCCGGCCGCGGGCGGTGATCTGCGTCCCGGGCGGGGCGACCTGGGTGGAGCGCCGCTCGCTGGCGACCGCCGCAGCCGCGGTGAAGCCCCGGTGCGCGATCGAGATGATCGAGGAGCCGATCGCGGCCGCGGCCGGGGCCGGGGTCAGTTCGGCGGACGGGGCTGGCGCGTTCATCGTCGACATCGGCGGTGGCACCACCGAGGTGGCGGTGGTGGCGGGCGGGCATCTGGTCCGCGCGGAATCGCTGCGGCTGGCCGGCAATGCGATGGACGAGGCGATCGTGCACGCGGTCAAGGCCGAGCTGGGCCTGCTCATCGGCCGCAACGCCGCCCGGACCCTGAAGATGACCACCGGGCTGGGCGACGGCGGGGCCGGCTGGGTGGAGACGGTCGGGGTGGACGTGGCGCAGCGGATCCCGCGGGTGGAAAAGGTGCCAGGCCAGCTGGTCGTGGACGCGCTGGAGCACCTGGTCGCGAGGATCGTCTCGGCGGTGCTTGGCATTCTGTCGGACATCCCGCCCAACCTCGCCGAGGACGTGGTGCGGGGGAAGATCCGGCTGGCTGGCGGTGGCGCATTGCTGCCAGGCCTGGCAAGCCGGATCGAGGCCGCCGCCGGCATCGCCGTGGTGGTGGTAGACGACCCGCTGCGGTGCGTGATCCGGGGTGCCGCCGAGATCCTGGAGCACGGCGGAGGTCACTGACAGCCGGGTGCCGGAACGCCCGCGCGCCGCTGCGGGCACCGGCTCAGGGCCGGCCGCGCCGCCACACCGGCTTGCGCTTGCCGAGAAACGCCTGCATGCCCTCCTTCGCGTCGGGCAGCTGGCTGGTCGCAGCCATCACCTCGATCGCGTACGCGTAGGCCTTCGGCTGGTCGAGGTCAATCTGGGCGTACAGCGCCTGCTTGCCGACGGCCTTGCTCTCCGCCGACCCGCGGGTGACCCGCTCCAGCAGGTCCTGCACCGCGAAGTCGAGCTGGTCGGCCGGCGCTACCGCGTTGACCAGCCCCCAGTCTTGCGCGGTGTACGCGCTGATCGTGTCGCCGGACAGGGCGAGCTCGGCGGCCCGCTTGCGGCCGACGTTGCGGGCGATCGCCACCATGGGGGTGTGGCAGAACCAGCCACCCTTGCCGCCGGGTGCGGCGAAGCCAGCCGTCTCGCTGGCCACGGCCAGATCCGCGCTGGCGACCAGCTGGCAGCCGGCCGCCGTGGCCAGCCCATGCACCCTGGCCACGACCGGCTGCGGCACCTGCTGCATGAGCGTCATCAGCTCGGTGCAGGTCATCAGCAGCGCCCGGATCGCGGCCAGATCGCCATCGGCCACCTCGGCCAGGTCATGCCCGGAGGAGAACACCGGGCCGTTGCCGGCCAGCACGATACCCAGCGCGTCGCTGTCACCGATCTCGCGAAACGCCGTAATCAGCTCGCGCATGTGCGCCAGCGAGAGGCTGTTCCTTCGCGCTGGCCGGTTCATCGTGATGGTGGCGAAGTCCCCTGACCACTCGGTCAGGATGTGCTCGAACGCCATGGTGGCCTCCTGGTTCCCCTCGCAGCCTACGCGGGCACGCCGGCCCGGGCGGGGCGCCGCGGCACCGGGGCGGTGGCCAGACCCGTTTCCGGTACGCTCCTGATGCACTCCGTCGCCCCGGGCATGACGGTGCCGTCGTTCGCGAAGTCAGGGGGATGATCACCGCGGCCAGCACTCACCAGACGCCGCTGGCTGGCCGCCCCCGGCCCGCCCGGGTGACCTGGCTCGCCTGGGTGGCTGCCGCGGTGGTGGGGGCGATGGCAGTGGTCTCCTGCACGGGCGGCGCCGGCTCGTCGGCGCCCGGGGTGGCCGCCTCCCAGGC
>Ga0318496_10000319_pt1 | contig 15942 bp, 14 predicted proteins | sample GRESIP109b1f22_FD_203296 | JGI IMG/M metagenome (GOLD analysis project Ga0318496, IMG submission 203296) | Tropical soil microbial communities from Luquillo Experimental Forest, Puerto Rico - GRE.SIPMG.109b1f22 | ecosystem: Environmental > Terrestrial > Soil > Tropical forest > Bulk soil... | reverse complement strand
GCTGCTCAACCCCAAGAACCGCATCCAGCTGAAGGTCACCATCCCCGAGGGCAAGCGCGCCTCGCAGATCGTCCTGGCGCTCGCCAAGGCCACGTCCATCCCGGCGGCGCAGTTCCAGCAGGTCATCGACAACCCGGCACAGCTCGGCCTGCCGTCCTACGCCAACGGCAAGGTCGAGGGCTACCTGTTCCCCGCCACCTACACCATCGAGCCGAACGAGACGCCGACGCAGATCCTGCAGGCCATGGTGCAGCGCTACAAGGTCGAGGCCCAGCAGATCAACCTCGTCTCCGCCGCGCAGCGGGCCCACCTAAGCCCGGAGCAGGTGATCATCGAGGCCAGCATGGTCCAGGCCGAGGGCGGCTCCGTCTCCGACTACGCGAAGATCGAACGCGTGATCCTCAACCGGCTGCACGACGGCATGAAGCTCCAGTTCGACAGCGTCCTGCTGTACGGGCTCAACACCTACGGCGTCAACGTCACCTTCAAGCAGATCGACACCCCGGGCCCGTACAACGACTTCAAGCACGCGGGCCTGCCGCCGGGACCCATCTCCAACCCGGGCGACGCGGCGATCCAGGGCGTCCTGCACCCCGCGCCCGGCCCGTGGCTCTTCTTCCTGACCAAGCCCGGGGGCAAGTCGGAGTTCTCGGCGACGCCGCTCGCGGGGCAGTAACCGGCCGATGAAAGCCGCCGTTCTCGGGTCGCCCATCGCCCACTCGCTGTCGCCCGTGCTGCACACAGCGGCCTACCAGGCGCTGGGCCTCGACGACTGGACGTATCAGGCCATCAGGTGCGACGAGGCCGCCCTGCCGGCCTTCGTCGGATCCCGCGGCCCGGACTGGGCGGGGCTGTCGCTGACGATGCCGCTCAAGCGGACGGTGCTCCCGCTGCTCGACTACGTCGATCCGCTGGCGGCCGCCACCGGCGGGGCGAACACGGTGGTATTCCGCCCGGACGGCAGGTACGGCTACAACACCGACGTGCAGGGCATCGTGGACGCGCTGACCGAGGCGGGCGCCCCCGCGCCGGGCAGCGTCACCATCCTCGGCGCGGGCGCGACGGCCTGTTCCGCGCTCGCCGCCCTGCCCGAACTCGGCGCGAAGGGCGCGGACGTCCTGGTCAGGGACCCGTCCCGGGCGACGGGCCTGCTCGCCGCCGCGGAGCGCCTCCACCTGCGGGTCCGGCTGCGCTCGTTCGACGACCCGGCCGCGGCCGGCGCCGGTCCCGGCCTGCTGATCTCGACGGTGCCGGCTGGGGCGGCAGATCATTATTCCGAACGCATCAAGCTGACTGCGCAAGCCCCCACCGCTCTTCTTGACGCCGTGTACGACCCGTGGCCGACGCCTCTCGCGGCGGCCGCGGAGGCCGCGGGCGCGGTGGTGGCGAGCGGCTTCGCGATGCTGCTCCACCAGGCCGCGGCCCAGGTCGAGCTCATGACCGGCAAGCCGGCCCCCCTCGAGGTCATGCGCGCCGCGGGCGAAGCCGAACTAGCGCGCCGCGCGTAGCTACCGCGGCCCGCTCCTCAGCGCGACGCGTTCGCCTGCGCCACGGCGTCGGCGCTGCGCGCGTCGCCGCGCTCGCGCAGGCCCGCGATCACGCCTGCCACGTCGGCGGCCGGCCGGTTCTGGCTGAGCTTGGCCTTCGCCTCGATGCGGCTGATCGCCACCTCGATGCCGACGATGGCGCGCAGCTGGCCCTCGATGAACGCGCGCGGCGCGTCATCCACCGACCACGGGTGCGCGTTCGCCGCCTCGTGCTTGGCGGTGAGCCGGCGGACGAGGCGCTCCGTCCAGACCGGGTCGTCGTGCACCACGAACTGGCCGTACACGTGCGCGGTCACGTAGTTCCAGGTGGGCACCACCCGGCCGTGCTCGGCCTTGGACGCGTACCAGGTCGGGGAGACGTACGCGTCCGGCCCGCGCACGATCGCGAGCGCGTCCCCGACGGCGGGCAGCTTCCACTGGTCGTTGTTCCTGGCCACGTGCCCGTACAGCGCCCCGTGCTCGCCCACCTCCGGCAGGTAGATGAATGGCAGCATCGTCGCGACCAGCCCCTGCTCGGTCAGCGTCACGAGGTCCGCCGCGCCGTGGTTGCGCAGGAGCTCGCCGACCGTCTCGTCATCCGGTGCGAAATGGGCTGGGATGTACATGCCGTCAGCTTATGCGGCACGCCGGAGCCAGTTATCTGGGGAAACACTCGGAAACATGGCTGTCACCTGCTGAAATAGAAGTGGAACAGCAGGTGTCTACCCTGGAGGCCGTGGCGGACATTTTCGATGGTTACCGGCTCGCCGAGGCCTGGGACGAGATGTTCGCGGCCCCCGGCAAACCCCGCGCGTCCTATGACGCGCTGGTCTCGGTTCTGCAGCCGATGGACCCGGGCGAGCTGCGGTTCCGCGCCGATCAGCTGGCGAGGGTGTTCACCGACCGCGGGGTCACCTATGACTACGCGGGAGAGGAGCGGCCCTTCCCGCTCGACCTGATTCCGCGGGTCATCGACGCCATCGAGTGGGACCTCGTCGCGCGTGGCGTCCGGCAGCGGGTCGGCGCGCTCGAGGCGTTTCTCGCCGACGTGTACGGTTCCGGCCGGGCGTTCGACGACGGCGTGGTCCCGTGGCGCCTCGTCTTCACGAGCGAGAAGTTCCGCCGCGAGGTCGCCGGCATCGTCCCGCCGAACGGGGTGCGCGTGCACGTCGCCGGCATCGATCTCGTCAGGGACGAGAACGGCAAGTTCCGCGTGCTCGAGGACAACGTGCGCGTCCCGTCCGGGGTCAGCTACGTGATCGAGAACCGGCTCGCCATGACCCGCACCTTCCCCGCGCTGTTCGCCGAGCAGCGGGTGCATGAGGTGGACGAGTACCCGTCCCGGCTGCTCGGCGCGCTCCGGGCCGCCGCACCGCACGGCGTCGTGGACCCCTTCGTCGTCGTCCTCACCCCCGGCGTGCACAACGCCGCGTACTTCGAGCACACCCTGCTAGCGCGCCTCATGGGCGTGGAGCTTGTGGAAGGCCGCGACCTGTTCTGCTGGCGGAACCGCGTATACGTGCACACGACGCACGGCAGGAGGCCGGTCGACGTGATCTACCGGCGGGTGGACGATGACTGGCTCGATCCGATGCAGTTCCGGCCGGATTCGCTGCTCGGCTGCCCCGGCGTGATCAACGCCGCCCGGGCCGGCCACGTGACCATCGCCAACGGCATCGGCAACGGGGTGGCCGACGACAAGCTCATCTACACCTACCTGCCCGACCTGATCAGGTACTACCTGGGCGAGGAGCCGATCCTCGAGAACGTGGAGTCCTACCGCCTCGACGACCCGGACGTCCTCGCCTGGGTGCTCGCCTCGCTCGGCCAGCTGGTCCTGAAGCCGGTGGACGGGGCCGGCGGGGCCGGCATCGTCATCGGCCCGCGCGCCACGGCGGAGCAGCTGGCCGTCCTGCGGGAGAAGGTAGCGGGGAACCCGCGCGGCTGGGTGGCGCAGCGGCCGGTGGCGCTGTCCACGTCCCCGGTGCTCGTGGGGGAGAAGCTGGCGCCGCGGCACATCGACCTGCGGCCGTTCGCGGTCAACGACGGAAGCGATGTCTGGGTGCTGCCCGGCGGGCTGACCCGCGTCGCGCTGCCAGAGGGTGAGCTCGTCGTGAACTCCAGCCAGGGCGGAGGATCCAAGGACACCTGGGTACTAGCACCGGCCCGTTCGGGACAATCTCAGCGGCAATCACTGCAGGCACCGGTGATAACAGCAAGAAGCAGCGCGCCCGAGGTCGTCGCCATCGGAAGGCAGAGCGGGCCCGACCAGTGAACAGCGAGCTGCTCAGCCGGATCGCCGAGACGCTGTACTGGACCGGGCGGTACGTAGAGCGCGCCGACGACACCGCGCGGCTCATCGACGTGTACGTGCACCGGATGCTCGGCGAGTCCGGTGCGGGGTCGGACGCGGCGTGCCGCGCGCTGTTCGGCATCCTCGGGGTGCCGGCCGGCGCCGACACGGAGCTGGACATCGGCGTGGTGCTGTTCCGGCTGGTCTACGACGCGCAGAGCCCGAGCGCGATCGCCGGCGCCATGCTCGGCGCGCGGGCCGGCGCCCGCGGCATCCGCGAGGTCTTCTCCAGCGAGATGTGGGAGTGCCTCAACGTGACCGCGCACAGCCTGGCCGGGCAGCGGCGGGCCGCCGAGCGGCTCGGCCCGCACGTGTACCTGCGGTTCATCAGGGAGCGGGCGGCGCTGTTCTTCGGCCTCGCCGACTCGACGATGAGCCACGACGACGCGTGGCGGTTCCTCGTCCTGGGGCGCAGCCTGGAGCGCGCCGACATGACCGCGCGGCTGCTGCTCGCCCGGATGTCGGCCCCCGACGATCTCGGCTGGCCGGTCCTGCTGCGGGCGTGCGGCGCGCACGAATCTTTCATCCGCACCCACGGCTGGGCCGCCGAGCCCGCCCGGGTCGCGGAGTTCCTGCTGCTCGACCGCCTCTTCCCGCGAAGCGTGGTGCACGCGCTCGCCACCGCCGAGGAGTGCCTGGCCGACCTCTCGCCCAGCCCCGTCCGGATGGGGATCGACGACCCGGCACGGCGGCCGGTCGGGACGCTGCGCACCAGGCTTGAATACGCTGACCCGAAACAGCTTCCGGCCCAGTTGCCGGAGCTGCTGAGCACCCTCCAGGAGACCTGCGTGCAGGCGAGCGAGGCGATCGCGAAGCGGTACTTCCAGTACCAGTCGCCGGTCGCCTGGGAACGGGACGGCTGAGCGTGAGCTGGCGGCTGCGGATCGAGCACACCACCAGCGTCAGGTACGCGGGCCCGGTGCTGACCTCGTTCAACGAGGCGCGGATGACGCCCTTGACCCTGCCGACGCAGACGACCCTGGACGCGCGGGTATCGGCGGGTCCCGGCGTTCCGGTGTGGACCTACAACGACTACTGGGGCACCTACGTCAGCGTGTTCGACCTGCCCGACCCGCACGACGGCCTGCTGATCCGCGCGGTCGCCATGGTCGAGACGGAGGGGCCCGCCGGCGTCCCCCGGGACGGGCGCCTGGGCTGGGAGCCGCTGCGGGAGGAGGCGTCCGGAGGCCGGCTGCTCGAGTTCATGCTGCCGACCGAGCTGACCACGGTAACGCCGCAGATCGCCGCCACGGTGACCGGCGACCTGCGGAGCGTGCCGCCCGACGGGGCGGCCGAGGCGATCTCCTCCCGGGTCCGTGAGCGGGTGAGTTACATGCCCGGCGCCACCGGGGTGCGCACCGACGCGCAGGAGGCCTGGGACAAAGGCCAGGGCGTCTGCCAGGACATGGCCCACGTGACGGTCGCGCTGATGCGCGCCGCCGGCCTGCCGGCCCGCTACGTCTCCGGGTACCTGCACCCGGACACCAGGGCCAGGCCGGGCAGCACCGCGGTCGGGCAGAGCCACGCGTGGGTCGAGTACTGGGCCGGGTCGTGGGTCGCCGTCGACCCCACCAGCGGCGCCCCGGTGGGGGAGCGGCACGTGGTGGTGGCGCGCGGCCGCGACTACGCCGACGTGCTGCCGCTCAAGGGCATCTACCACGGCCCCCCGGAGAGCGCGATGGACGTCACGGTCGAGGTAACCCGCCTGGCCTGACGTGGCGGCCGCCTCAGCGGGCGGAGCGGGACCACTCCTCGGCGAGCAGCCCGAAGACCGCGTCGTCGGCGAACGCGCCGCCGGCCCATGATGCGCCGCGCAGGGTGCCCTCGCGCGTGAAACCGGCCCGGTTAGCGGCGGCGATCATCGCGGCGTTGTCGGCCAGCGTCTCGATCTGCAGCCGGTGCAGGCCGCGGACCGCGAACCCGTAGTAGCAGAGCAGCCGGACCACGTCGGTGCCAAGCCCGAGGCCACGGAACGCCGGCCGCAGCGAGACCCCGATGTGCGCGACACGGTTATGCGTGTCGATGTCCCACAGCAGCGCTTCTCCGGCGAGCTGCTCGTCAGCGAGCCGCACGACCGAGAAGTCGGCCGCGTCCGCGGCCGGCTCGCCCACGGCATACGGTGACTCGTCAGAGTCAGGCGGGATCGGCTGCCAGGGGCGAGTGTCGGCGCGCATCCATGTCGGCACGTCGTCATGCAGTTCCGCGTGCAGGACCGGGACATCGTCGGCCCGCCGGGCCCGCAGCCCGGCCACCTCACCGCGTAGCATGCGACGTTCCTACCGGACGCAGCCCTCGCACGGCAACATCCGGAGCCCGCCCCTGCTGGCAACACCGTTTCCCGGCCTGGAGTTCACCCACGCTGCGAGCCGCGACCCAGACTGTGCGATCGAGTCACACTCGTGCTCGATTATCACGGTGCGTTGCTTTCGTCGCGTAAGCTGGCGCGGATCCAGGCTCGTAAACACCATGATCTCGAAAATATTATTTATGGCGTAAAGAATTCGTTCCATAAGGCCACATAACTTTCCTGATCATGGGCCTGAACGGGAAACAGTCAACAAAAGGCATAAAACGGACACTCGGCGGAAGGATTGGCCGCGCTAGCCCGTTCTCCCGTCCGGAAAAGCTTTGAGGTAGAAATATTTGACCACGAATATCTAGGCGAGCCATACTAGGGGCATGTCATCGGGGGAATCGGGGGAGGAGACCAGCTCGGCGCCGGACGCGGCAGCCGGGCCGGTGTCCCCCGCGGCCCCGGACGGCCTCTCGTGCGCCGCGCCGCCGCCGGCCGCGTGGGACTGGCCGACGGACGTCGCGGACTTCCCCGCGGACGCCCCGCTGCAGGCCCTGATGATGACCGCGATGAAGCTGATGGGCGCGTTCGGCCAGAACACCGTGCAGGCGGCCGGCCTGCGGATCAGCCTGGCCGGCCTCGGGGTGCTGCGGGTCCTGATGGACGCCGACGGCCTGAAGTCCAGCGAGGTCGCGGCTCGCGGCTGGTCCACCCCGGGCACCGTGACCACGGTGGTGAACACGCTCGCCAGGGACGGCTTCGTCGAGCGGCGGCCCGACCCCGGGGACCGGCGCGTAGTAAGGCTCTACATCACCGACCAGGGCCGGGCCGTGTGCGAGTACTACGTCAGCCAGGCCGCGCCGAAGTGGCGAAAAGCATTCGACTTCGCTGACAAGGAAGACGAGGCTGTGGTGCGCAGGTTTTTCGTCCAGATGATCGGCCACTTCGGCCGGCTATTGCGAGAGGAGCGCGGCAAGTGACCGCCGTGATCGGGCAGTCCCCGGGAACCACGCGAGAAACACACGACGCGGCCATCAGGACCGAGGACCTGCGCAAGACCTACAAGTCATCCCGCGGCGACGTCGAGGCGGTGCGCGGCATCGACCTGAACGTCCCCCACGGGGAGTTCTTCGGCCTCCTCGGCCCGAACGGCGCCGGCAAATCCACCACCATCGGCATGCTCACCACGCTGGTCCGGCCGACCGGCGGCCGCGCCTGGGTGGCCGGCCACGACGTCACCAAGGACACCGTCGCGGTCAAGCGCAAGATCGGCGTGGTCACCCAGAACAACACGCTCGACATGCAGCTGACGGTCGCGGAGAACCTCGAGTTCCGCAGCCGGTTCTTCGGCCTGTCCGCCCGCGCGGCGAGCAAGCGGGCGGCGCAGCTTATCGACGCCTTCGGCCTCGGCGACCGGCGGAACGCGATGGCGGACGCCCTCTCCGGCGGCCAGGCCCGCCGCCTGCTGATCGCCCGCGCCCTGGTGCACCGCCCGGAGGTGCTGTTCCTCGACGAGCCGACGGCCGGGCTGGACCCGCAGACCCGGGTGAACCTGTGGGACATCCTCCACGTGCTGCATGACCTGGGGCAGACGATCCTGCTCACCACCCACTACATGGAGGAAGCGGAGGCGCTCTGCGACCGCGTCGCGGTCGTGGACCACGGCAAGGTCCTCGCCTGCGGCACCGTCGACGAGCTCAAGGAAGGCGCCGGCGCCGACACCGTCATCACCGTCCGGTACGAGGACCCGGTCCCGCCAGGCTTCGCCGACCACGCCGGGCTGGCGGACCGGCTGGGCGTGAGCAAGGTGGAGGCCGACGGCGACCAGCTCCGGGTCTTCACCCGCGACCCGGAAGGGCTGCTCGGCGAGCTGGTGACGGCGGGGGCGGCCGCCGGGCTGCACGTCCGGGACGCCGCGCAGCTCAAGCCCAGCCTGGAAACCGTGTTCCTGACCCTGACCGGCCGAGAGTACCGGGAGTAGCCATGACCGCCAGCACGATCAGGCCCGCGGACATCGGCGCGGGCGCGGACCCGGCCGCGGCCGGGAGCATCGCGACGCTGATCACCGACGCGCCGGAGCCTGCGCCGACGCTGGCCAAGACGTTCGCCGCGATGATGGCCCGCGAGTTCCGCGTGCTGCGGCGCAGCGCGGTCGCCACGTTCACCCGGGCCGTCATCCAGCCGCTGCTCTTCGTCTTCGTGTTCGCCTACGTCTTCCCCAAGATCGGCGGCGGATTCATGCTCGGCGGCGGCGGTGCCTCCGCATCTTCATCCGTAACGGGAGCGGGCGCCTCATCAGGCGTCAACTTCGCCACCATCCTCCTGCCCGGCCTGATGGCGTCCATGCTGTTGATGCAGGGCATTACCGCCGTGACGTTCCCGCTTGTCATGGAGTTCTCCTGGCAGCGCACGATCGAGGACCGGGCGCTGGCGCCGGTGCCGATCCGGGTGCTCGCCGGGCAGAAGATCCTCGCGGGCGCGGTCCAGTCGTTCATCGGCGCGGCCATCGTCTTCCCGATCGTCCTGCTGGTGCACGCCGCCGGGCAGGGGCCGCACGTGCACGTGACGAACTGGTTCCTGTTCACGCTGATCATGGTGGCGGCGTCGACGCTGACGGCCTCGCTGGGGCTGCTGATCGGGACGGTGATGGACCCGCGCAAGATGCAGATGCTGTTCGTGGTGATCCTGCTGCCGGCGACGATGCTCGGCTGCGTGTACTACCCCTGGGCGGCGCTGCACTCGATCCGGTGGCTGCAGATCCTCGTGCTGATCAACCCCATGGTCTACATGTCAGAGGGCCTGCGCGCGGTGCTCACCCCGTCGCTGCCGCACATGCCGCTGTGGGCGGTCCTGCTGGTCCTGGTCGGCGGCACGGTGGTGTTCGGCTACCTGGGCACGCGGACCTTCCGCAACCGCGTCATCAACTAGGTAGGTCCCGCCAGTTCGGGACCAAAGCCTCGGGGTGTTTTCGCACCAGGTGTCCGAGTCTGGCAAGTGATGATGACGCGTGAACGGACCCCGATCCCGCGGCTGGAGGACGACTATAGCCCGGAAGCCGCGGGTAAGCGCGTGGAGTTCGTCGCCAGCGTCACCGGCGCCCGGCTGGCGCATGTCGGCAGGTACTCCCTTGACCCGGCGGCGGTCGCCGGGAACGTGGAGAACTTCATCGGCGCCGCCCAGGTGCCGATCGGGATAGCCGGCCCGCTGCTGGTAGACGGCGAGCACGCGCGGGGGGAGTTCTACGTACCGCTGGCGACGACCGAGGGGACGCTGGTCGCCAGCTACAGCCGGGGCATGAAGCTGCTGCATGCCGCGGGCGGCGTCAAGACCACCGTCATGGACGACCGGATGCAGCGGGCGCCGGCGTTCGGCTTCGACAGCGCGAGGCAGGCCAGGGCGTTCGGCCAGTGGGTGACGGCCGCCTTCGATGACATCAAGCGGGAGGCGGACGCGACCACCCGTACCGGCCGCCTGCGCGATATCGAGCAGTTCTCCGCCAGCAGGTTCATCTTCCTCCGGTTCAATTACACGACCGGGGACGCCGCTGGGCAGAACATGACCGGGAAGGCGACGTCGCGGGCATGCGACTGGATCCTGGCGCACTACCCGGGCGTGCGCCGGTTCTGCCTCGAGTCCAACCTGGCCACGGACAAGAAGAGCTCGCAGGTGAACATCCTGGACACCCGGGGCAAGCGGGTCACCGCGGAGGCGACCATCCCGGCGGACCTGGTCCGCGAGGTCATGCACACCACTCCGGAGCAGATGTTCCGCGCCCGCCAGCTCTCGAACCTCGGCGGCCTGATGTCCGGTGTGCACAACAACGGCAATCACTCCGCCAACGGGATCGCGGCGATGTTCGTGGCGACCGGCCAGGACATCGCGAACCTGGCCGAGTCGTCGGCCGGGCTCGTGTACGCCGAAGTGCTCGCCGACGGCGCCTACTACTACTCGATCACGATCCCCGCCCTGATCGTCGCCACGTACGGCGGCGGTACCGGGCTGCCCACCCAGCGTGAATGCCTGGAGCTGCTCGGCTGTTACGGCAGCGGCAAGGTGCGCAAGCTCACCGAGATCGTCGCGGCTACCGCCCTGTGCGGCGAGCTCTCGCTGGGCTCCGCGGTCGTCGCCGGTGAGTGGGTCGGCGCCCACGAGCGCCTGGGCCGCAACCGGCCCTAGTCATGGTGTCTTGAGCGTAGAAAGGAGGCGTCGTGGACAGGCTAAACCCGCTAGATGCCGTGTTCGTCGACGCGGAGGATGAAGATCGGCACACCAATATGGCGATCGCGTCGACCGCGGTGTTCGAGGGGCCGATACCGTCCCGCAAGGAGTTCCTGGCCTACATTGCCGGGCGCCTGGCGGAGGTGCCGCTGTACCGCCGCAAGCTCCGTACGGTGCCGTTCCGCCTGGGGCGGCCGGTCTGGGTGGAAGACCCGGCCTTCGACCTCCGCTATCACGTCCGGTTTACCGCCCTGCCGGAGCCAGGCGGCGACCAGCAGCTGGCCGAGCTGATGGCGCGGGTGATGTCCCAGCGGCTGGACCGCGATCACCCGTTGTGGGAGTACTGGGTGGTCGAAGGGCTCGCCGGGGATCGCTGGGCGCTGATTTCCAAGATCCACCACTGCATGGTCGACGGGGTTTCCTCCACCGACCTGTACCGCGTGATCTTCAACGTCACGCCTGAGCTCCCGCCCGTCTCCACCGTCGCTGACGACCAGACTGTGCACGGCGAACCGTCGTCGGTCCTGCTTGCCGCTCAGGCTGCTCTGGACATGGTCATGCTTCCCGGGCGGCAAGCCCTCGCGCTCGGCCGCGCCGTGACTGATCCCCGCCGCACGGTTGCGCAGGCAGTCGGCACGGCACGGGGCATCGCGAAGATGGCGCCGTCGGTGCGGCCAGCGGCCAGGTCCTCCCTGAGCGGGCAGATCGGCAGGCAACGGCGGTACGCCTGGGCTCGCGCGTCCCTGGCGGACATCAAGACAGTCAAAGGCGAGTTCGGCGGCACGGTGAACGACGTCGTCCTCGCCGCGATCAGTGGCGGCCTTCGCGCGCTCCTGCTCGCCAGGGGCGAGGAACTCAAACCGCATGAGGTGCCGTCGCTGGTTCCCGTCTCCGTGCGAGCGCCGGGCGAAGAGAGCATCTACGAGAACCGCGTGTCGGCGCTCATAGCCGACCTTCCGGTTCACATCGCCGACCCGGTGGAACGGCTCGCGGCCGTCCGCGCCGAGCTGGAGGACCTCAAGGAGAGCAAGGAAGCGCTCGCCGGCGAGGCGCTGGTCACCCTGGGCGGCTACAGTCCCTACCCGCTCGCGTCCTGGTACGTCAGGACGGTGCTCGGGCTGCCCCAGCGGGAGATCGTCACCGTCACCACGAACGTGCCGGGTCCCCGGCAGCCGTTGTACGGGATGGGCCGCCGCCTGGTGGAGATCATCCCTTACGTTCCCATCGCAACCACGGTGCGCATCGGCATTGCGATCTTCTCGTACTGCGGCGACATCACGTTCGGCCTCACCGGTGACTTCGCCGCGAATCCAGACCTCGACGTGCTTGCCCACGGCATCGAGGATGGCGTAGCCGAGCTGCTGGCAGCCGCCATGGACCGGAGCTTACGCCCAGACGCGGTCGAGGAACTCGGCGATCTCGGCGGTCAGGCGAGCAGGCTGCACCCACAACTCGGCAAAGGTGCGAGTACGGATCAGCCGGGCTTGCGGGAGTTGCTGCGCGAGCCGTTCCGCGTCCTTGAACGAGTGGATCAGGTCGATCCCGTGCCCCAGGACAAGCGCCGGCGCCGTGATCGTCCGGCGCTGGTCGATGGTCGGCGCGACGGGCCCGAGCAGGATGCCGTGCAGAACGGAGGCGATTACCGCCGGATCATTCGAGGCGGTGTTCAGGAGCGCGTCGATCGCGTCGATCCCGACACGGGGGAGCAGGGACACGGCCAGGGTCGCCAGCCGCATGACGGGACGGGCGTAGTGCGTCTCCAGCAGCAACGGCACGAACGTCAGCGCCGCCGCCGGGGCGGCCCGCTCGAGCACGGGCATCTCCAGGACCAGGCCGCGAACCCTCTCGGGCGCCCGAACCGCGGTGAGCAGGCTCACGTTGGTGCCGAGCGAGACCCCGCCGAGCACCACCTGGTCCGCGCCGAGCTCGTCCAGCAGGCAGAGCACCTGCTCGGCGTATATATCCATCCGGTGCTGCCCGGCGTGCCGGGGCTTGTCGCTGTGGCCATGGCCCAGCAGGTCGAGCAGCACGACGCGGTTGCCGCGAGCGGCCAGCCTGCGGGCCAGGCTACGGCCGAGGGTAGCGTCGAACAGCAGGGCGTGCAGCCACACGAGCACCCTGTCGCCCGAGCCGTAGACCTCATAGGACAGCCGGTGTTCGCCAAAAGCCAGCGTGCGCCTGGTCTTCATGACATTCGCCCCCACTAGCGTTAGCTCGGATCAGCGATCAACTCTATGAATATTCACGATCGGCGTCCTGGGGCAGCTAGCCACATGTTCGCAGGACCTTCAGTCCTGGTCGCTTAGCTCCACCGCGATTAAGCTGCGGCCGACGGTAGAAGATGCTGGGACCTGTTCGTAGGGAGACCGCGATGCGGGAATTCTCCATGCCCGTGGCATACGTCGTGAAGCCCGATGACAACATCACCGATGATCTCTTCCGGAATGCGGAGGACTGGCCCGACGCGGTTGGCCTTAAACGCCGGACGCACGGCATCTGGATGCCGGTGACCTGGCGTGGTTTCGCCGCCGAGGTGTGCGGCATCGCGGCCGGCCTGATGACCGCCGGCGTCCAGCCGGGCGACCGGGTGGCGCTGATGTCACGCACCCGGTATGAGTGGACGGTCCTCGACTACGCGATCCTGACCGCCGGCGGCGTCGTCGTGCCGATCTACCCGACCTCCTCGCTCGAGCAGGTCGAGTGGATACTCCGTGACTCGGGCGCCGTCGCCGTCGTGGTCGAGACCGACGATCACGCCAAGCTGATCGCCGAGGCGCGAGCCAAGCTCCCGGCAGTCGCCCACGCGTGGCAGATCGAAGGCAGCCGGTTCGGCGGGCTCGCTGACCTCGAGCTGGGCGGCTCCCACGTCACGCCGGAGCAGGTCGAGGAACGGCGCCGGACCCGCGGCGCCGGCGACCTCGCCGAGATCGTCTACACCTCGGGGACGACCGGCCGCCCGAAGGGCTGCATGCTGAGCCACGGCAACATCGTCTCCAACACCCGCAACTGCATGCAGAACGACGGCTTCCAGAAGGTCTTCAACGAGCACCACTCCACGCTGTTGTTCCTGCCGCTGGCGCATAGCTACGCCCAGCTCATCCAGTACGGCGCGATCTACTCGCGCACGGTCCTGGGGCTGGTGGACATGGCCGACGCCGTCGCCGAGCTGCCGGCGTTCCGGCCCACAGCGGTGCTGTCCGTGCCGCGGGTATGGGAAAAGGCATACAACAGCGCCAAGCGCCAGGCCATTGCCGGAGGGCACGGCAAGGTCTTCGCGGAGGCGGAGGCCACGGCTATCGCCTACAGCCGGGCGCTGGACGCCGGCGGCCCGGGTCTCGTGCTCCGCCTCAAGCACCTCCTGTTCGGCCGGCTCGTGTACGGCAAGCTGCGCGCGGCTCTTGGCGGCAAGGTGCAGTACGCGTGGAGCGCGGCTGCCCCGCTCGGTACCCAGCTGGGGCACTTCTACCGCGGCTGCGGCATCAACGTGCTCGAGGGTTACGGCCTGACCGAAACCAGCCCCGCGACGAACTCGAACACGCCCGGCGCGCAGAAGATCGGCACCGTGGGCAAGCCGATCCCGGGCTGCACGATCCGGATCGCGGCGGATGGCGAGGTCCTCGTCAAGGGCGACATGATCTTCCAGGGCTACTGGAACAACGAGGCCGCCACCAAGGCGATGATCGATGAGGAAGGCTGGCTGCACACCGGGGACATCGGAGTGCTCGACGACGAGGGGTTCCTGGCGATCACCGGGCGCAAGAAGGACCTCATCATCACCGCGGCGGGCAAGAACGTCGCGCCCGCCGTGCTCGAAGACCGGGTGCGCGCCCACTGGCTGGTCAGCCAGTGCCTGGTCGTGGGGGACGCCAAGCCCTATATCGCGGCGCTGGTAGCCGCCGACCCGGAGACGCTCGCGCAGTGGAAGGCGGACAACAGCAAGCCGGAAACGGTGACCATCGCCGACCTCAATGAGGACCCCGCCCTGCGGGCGGAGATCCAGACAGCCGTCGACGAGGCCAACAAGGCGGTGTCACAGGCCGAGGCGATCAAGAGGTTCGCTATCCTCGACGAGGACCTCACCGAGGCGGGCGGCCAGCTGACGCCGACGCTGAAGGTGCGCCGCAGCATCGTCGTGGAGCAGTACGCGGCTCAGATCGAATCCCTGTATGGCTCGCCCTGACCGTCGACAGGGAGGCCTATCGCGAGCGGGAATACCACCCTGGGCCGAATTGCTGTTACTCTTGGTCGCTGACCGGTCTGGTGCTCAGGCACCGGACGTGCAAGCGGAGGACCACCTCCCACCTGGCTGGCCTAATGGCTGGCGGGTCTGGCCGCAGCTGGCCGCGAAGGCACGTGCGCAGCACGTGCGATGCGGGACAGGTTCGCGGCGCGGCGCGGTCGCCAGCGGAAGCTGGCCGACGGTGCCGCTGTTGTGGTAGCCCCGCGGGCATGTGCCTGGCGGGGCTTTTTCCGTCCGGCGAGGTCGCGGCAATAGCCGCCGGAAAGGCCGGCGGCGATAGATGGGCTCTGGAGGTCACATCAGCGCCGAAACGCGTGTCAATGAGCGCATCCGCGCTCCGGAGGTCCGGCTTGTCGGTCCGAAGGGCGAGCAGATCGGGATCGTCTCCATCAACGAGGCGCTCCGGCTCGCTCAGGAGGCTGACCTCGATCTGGTCGAGGTTGCCCCGACCGCGCGGCCCCCGGTCTGTAAGCTCATGGACTACGGAAAGTTCAAGTACGAGTCCGCGGTCAAGGCCAGGGAATCGCGCAAGAACCAGACACAGACGATCGTCAAGGAGATCAAGCTCCGCCCGAAGATCGACCCGCACGACTATGGCACCAAGAGGGGCCACGTCGAGCGGTTCCTGAGGGCGGGCGACAAGGTCAAGGTGACGATCATGTTCCGCGGCCGCGAGCAGTCCCGGCCCGAACTCGGCTTCCGCCTCCTGCAGAAGCTGGCCGACGACGTCAACGAGCTTGGCTTCGTCGAGTCACAGCCCAAGCAGGACGGCCGGAACATGATCATGGTGATCGGCCCGCACCGGAAGAAGACCGAGAGCAAGGCCGATCGCAGCGCACAGCAGGCAGCCCCGCAGGCGCGCCAGGTCCCAAGCCCGCGCAGCGAAGCGGCGGCTCCGGCGCCGACTGACGTGTAACCCGGCCGCGGCCGGGCAACTGACCCGGCCACAGCTGGTGTCCCGCCCGGTCAAGTGCCGGGAGGTTTACCCCGCGCGAGCGGGAGACGGGCCATGCGGCCACACCCCAAGGTCGCATGGCCGCATGGCCGATAAGGCTGCCCCTGGGCGGCGAAGAGTACTGGATTACTGGATGAGGAGACGACGGCGACCATGCCGAAGATGAAGACGCACAGCGGCGCCGCCAAGCGGTTCAAGGTCACCGGCACCGGCAAGTTGATGCGGCTGCGTGCCAACCGCCAGCACCTGTTCGAGCACAAGTCCTCCCGGGTCACGCGCCGGCTTTACGGCGAGATCGAGGTCTCGAAGGGCGACCGCCGCGAAGTCAAGCGGCTGCTCGGAAGGTAATCGCAGGCC
>Ga0318496_10000318_pt1 | contig 15966 bp, 17 predicted proteins | sample GRESIP109b1f22_FD_203296 | JGI IMG/M metagenome (GOLD analysis project Ga0318496, IMG submission 203296) | Tropical soil microbial communities from Luquillo Experimental Forest, Puerto Rico - GRE.SIPMG.109b1f22 | ecosystem: Environmental > Terrestrial > Soil > Tropical forest > Bulk soil... | reverse complement strand
CCACACCCGAGGCGCGCGGCCTCCCCCACTACAAGGAGCGCATCCTCGCGTCCGAGGAGGACGGGACGACCGTCTCGCGCGCGTTCTCCGGCAAGACGATGCGCGTGCTGCGCAACGAGACCACCGCGTTCTACGACGCCAACCCCGACGCGCTGCGGCCGTTCCCCGACCAGCTCGGCGTCTCTCACCGCGACGGGACGTTCCACCTCGGCGGCGACGAGTCGACCGAGGGCGTCGACCCCGACCGCGAGGGGTACCCCGCGGGGCAGGCGGTCGGCGGGATCACCTCGCTCGTGCCGGCCGGCGAGCTGCTCCGCTCGATGGTGGACGAGGCCGAGGCCGTCCTCGCGCGGCTCGCCGCGGTCGCGGGGCGGTGAGCGAGCCGCAGCCGCTCGCGGCACCGCTGCCGCGGCTCGTCGTCGGGCCCCGGCTCCGCCTCGAGGCGTGGCGACGCGATCAGGTCCCCGAGGTGCACGCCCTCGTCGTGCGATCCCTCGGCTCGTTCACGGCGTACCTCCCGTGGGCGCACGAGGGCATCACCGTCGAGGAGGAGGCGGCCGCGCAGCTCGACCTCGAGCGCCGCTGGGAGGAGCGGGTCACCGGCGCGTGGGTGATCATCGAGGACGAGCCGATCCTCGGGACGATCGGGCTGCACCGCCGCGGCGGGCCCGACGAGATCGAGATCGGGTACCTGCTCGACGACGCGGCGACCGGGCGCGGCGTCATGACCGAGGCGGTGCGGATGGTCACCGACCTCGCGTTCTCGGTGCCGGGGATCGAGGTCGTCGAGATCGTGCACGACCGGTCGAACACCCGGTCAGAGGCGGTCCCCGCTCGCTGCGGGTACCGCCGCAGCGGGTCGTTCACGTCCGCGCCGCAGGCGCGCTGCGAGACCGGGGTGAAGGTGCGGTGGACCGCGAGGCGGGGGGAGTGGCTGGCGCGGGGCGTGCCGTCGACCGTGGTCTCGGCGACCTGAGCTACCCGGTGTCGGCGACGAGCACGCCGACGGGGCACGAGACGCCCGTCCCGTCGAGCCCGCAGTACCCGTTCGGGTTCGCGACGAGGTACTGCTGGTGGTACGCCTCGGCGTAGTAGAAGGGCCCGGCCTCGGCGATCTCGGTCGTCACCTCGCCGTGGCCGGCCGCGCGCAGCAGATCGCCGTAGGCGCCGCGCGCGCGCTCGGCGAGGGTGCGCTGCCGGACGGTGGTCGTGAAGATCGCGCTGCGGTACTGCGTGCCGACGTCGTTGCCCTGCCGGTTGCCCTGCGTCGGGTCGTGGGACTCGAAGAAGAGCGAGAGCATCGCCTCGTAGGTGGTGCGTGCCGGGTCGAGGACGACGAGCACCGTCTCGGCGTGCCCGGTGCGCCCCGAGCAGACCTCCTCGTACGTCGGGTTCGGCGTGAACCCCCCCATGTACCCGACGGCCGTCGTGACGACGCCGGGCGCCTGCCAGAACTTGCGCTCCGCCCCCCAGAAGCACCCGAGCGCGAAGTACGCGACCTCGTAGGCAGGGTCGAACGGCGGCGCGATCGCGACGCCCTTCTCGAGGTGCAGCCCCGTCACGGGCATCGGCGTCGTCCGACCACCCAGCGCCGCGTCCTCGGTGACCATCTCGGGATGGCGGCGGAGACCCATGCGACCCCTCTCGGTCCGGCGGCAGCGTACCGGCACGACGTCGCGGGGACGCGCCTGCGCCGCGCACCGCGCATGCGAGACTCTCGCGCGATGATCGAGGCGAAGGGGCTGGTCAAGCACTACGGGTCGACGACGGCGGTCGACGACCTCTCCTTCGTCGTGCGTCCGGGGATCGTGACGGGGTTCCTCGGGCCGAACGGCTCGGGAAAGTCCACGACCATGCGGATGATGATCGGGCTCGACCACCCCAACAAGGGCACGGTCACCATCGACGGGCGCGCGTACGACCAGATCCGCTGGCCGCTGCGCGAGGTCGGCGCCCTCCTCGAGGCCAAGGCCATCCACCCGGGCCGCACCGCGCGCAACCACCTGCGCGCGCTCGCGGCGTCGAACCGGATCCCGGTCCGCCGCGTCGACGAGGTGCTGGAGCTCGTGGGGCTGACGACGGTCTCGGGGAAGCGCGCCGGGGGGTACTCCCTCGGGATGGGCCAGCGCCTGGGCATCGCCGCGGCGCTCCTCGGCGACCCGCACGTGCTCCTCTTCGACGAGCCGGTGAACGGGCTCGACCCCGAGGGGATCCAGTGGGTGCGCGAGCTGCTCCGGACGCTCGCCGGGCAGGACAAGACCGTCTTCGTCTCCTCGCACCTCATGAGCGAGATGGCGCTCACCGCCGACCACGTGATCGTGATCGGCAAGGGCCGCCTCCTCGAGGACGCCGACATCGCGACCATGGTCGCCAAGGCCGGGGTGAGCGTCCTCGTGCGCTCCCCCGACGCCGACCGGCTGACCACCGCGATCGCCAAGGCGGGCGGGACCGTGGTCTCCCAGAACGACGGGGGGCTCGTCGTCACCGACCTCGAGGCGCCCCAGATCGGGGACCTCGCCGCGCGCGACGGGCTGCGGCTGCACGAGCTCACGCCGCAGCGCGCCTCGCTCGAGGAGGCGTTCATGGCGCTCACCAAGGAGCACGTCGAGTTCGGCGGGACGCATTGAACCTCTGGCCGACGGTGCAGGCCGAGTGGCTGAAGTTCCGCTCGGTGCGCTCCACGCCGTACACGCTGGCGGTGACCGTCGTGCTCTGCATCGGGCTCGGCGCGCTCGGCTCGTGGGCGGAGCGGAGCCACTGGCCGAAGGCGAGCCTGCAGGAGCACCTCGCGTTCGACCCGGTCGCGATCAGCCTGCTCGGGTTCTTCTTCGCCCCACTCGCCGTCGGGGTCGTGGGCGTGCTCGTGATCTCCTCGGAGTACTCGTCGGGCTCGATCCGCTCGACCCTCGCGGCGCAGCCGCGCCGCACCGCCGTGCTCCTCGCCAAGTCGATCGTGCTCTTCGCCGCGACGCTCGTGGTCGGCGAGATCTGCTCGGTGGCCTCGTTCCTCGTCGGGCAGTCGATCCTGCGCGGGGTGACGCCCACCGCGTCGCTCTCGACGCCGTCGGTGCTCCGCGCCGTGCTGCTCGCCGGGCTCTCGCTCGCCCTGCTGGCGCTGCTCGCCATGGGCATCGCCACGATGCTGCGCCACACCGCGGGGGCGATCGCCGTCTACGTCTCGGCGCTGCTCGTGCTGCTCATCATCGTCTCGGCGCTCCCGAGCGACTGGAGCGCGCGCATCCTCAAGTACCTCCCCGAGATCCTCGTCGCCACGATGCGCTCGACGACCGCGGCCGGCACGAGCGCGCAGCTGTTCTCCCCGTGGGTCTCGACGCTCGTGCTCGCCGCGTACACGCTCGGCGCGCTGATCCTCGGCGGCGTGCTCCTCGCGCGCCGCGACGCGTAGCTCAGCCGTCCCAGGTCTTGGCGCCGTCGAGCACCGGGTCGTCGCCGTCCACGCCGCAGACGCAGAACGCCATCCCCGCGGGGTCCTCGAGCACGACCCACCCGCCGTGCCGCGCGACCTCGGTCGCGCCGAGGCCGGTCAGCCTGACCACCTCGGCCCCGATGTCGTCGGTGTGCACGTCGAGGTGGACCCGGGGCGGGGTCTCGCCCACGTCCTGGACGAGCCCCTCCATCGGGCCGAACCGTCCCTCGAGGACCTGGAACTCCGGGAGCTGCGTCCCCTGGCGCGACGTCCGGCCGAGGGCGGCGCGCCAGAACGCCGTGGACGCGGCCACGTCTCGGGAGGGGACGTCGATGCTGAGGGCGCCGAGCGCGCTGCGGTGCATCCGGTGATCCTCGCAGGCGGTCGCGACCCCGGGTTCAGGCGCGCTCGAAGACGTCGAGGCGCCACCTGCCGGTGCGCTCGTAGTCGCACAGCACGCTGAGCGCGGCGCGCATCACGTCGAGGACCCGCGCTGACCCGGTCTCGGGCGGGACCTCGAGGAGCAGGCCGCGCTGGGTGTGGTCCTGGCGGACCGCGAAGGGCTCGCCGTCGAGGAGCTGGGCGATCCGCTCGCGGCCGAGCCGGCCGCGCGTGTGCAGGATCCCGAGCGTGGCCGGTCGGCGCTCCCCGCGACGCGGTGGCGCGGTGACGAGCGACGCGACGGGCGCGCCCTGCTTCACGCGAAGCGAGAAGACGCTCGGCGTCAGCACGTCGACGTCGCCGGCGTCCACCTCGGGCGTGAGGTTGCACCAGCCCCGTCCGTCGCGGATCCCCTCGATGGCCGACACGGCGGGTGCGGGGTCGTCGCCGAACTCGACGAGGCGGTGCGTCGTCATCGCCGTGGCGCCACGGCGTCGCGGACCTCGTCGCCGTCCTGGTCGAGCGCCGGCGGAGACCGGCGCACGGGGAGCCACGCGCCGTCCACGAGGATGGGCGAGCGCAGCGTCTCGAACGTGCCCGCCTCGGTCGTCGCGGTCGTCACGAGCCCCCCGCCGCGCACCTGCGGGTCCTCGATCGCGCTCGCGACGCCGTGCACCGGCCCGCACGGTACCTGCGCCTGCACAAGGAGCGCCGCCCACTCCGTCGCCGTGCGCGACGCGAACGCGCGTGCGAGCGCCTCGTCGAGCGCGGCGCGGTTGGCGACCCGGCCCTCGTTGGTCGCGAACCGCGGGTCCGCGGCGATCGCGTCGTCGTCGAGCACCCGGCACAGCGACGCGAACTGCGAGCTCGTGGCGACCGCGATGATGAGGTCGCCCTCCTTGGTCGCGACCGGGCCGTAGGGCGCGATGCTCGGGTGGTCGTTGCCGAGCCGGCCGGGGTCCTCGCCGGTCACGAGGTACCCCTGGGCCTGGTTGACGAGCGCGGTGACCGTCGCCTCGAGGAGCGGGACCTCGAAGCGGTGGGATCGGCCCCCCCGCCGCGCGTAGAGGCCGGCGAGGAGCGCGGCGGCGGCGTAGAGCCCGGTCACCACGTCGGCCACCGGGGCGCCGACCTTGAGCGGCGGGCCGTCCGGCGTCCCGGTCACGCCCATCAGCCCGGAGCGCGCCTGGGCGAGCAGGTCGAACGACGGCGCGTCGGCGAGCGGGCCGGTGGACGCCGCGCCTCGCACCGAGACCCAGACCACGTCGTCGAGCTCGTCGCGCAGCGCCTCGAGCCCGAGCGGGCCGAGCTGGTGGGGCAGGAAGTTCTCGACGACGGCGTCGGCGGCGCGAGCGAGGGTCGCGACGAGCCCCCGGCCCTCGTCGGTCGAGAGGTCCGCCACGACCGAGCGACGGTTCCGGTTGACCGCCAGGTAGTACGTGGCGTCGGGTCCGAACGAGGGCGGTGCGAAGGCCCGGATCCCGTCACCGTGGACCGGCGCCTCGACCTTGATGACGTCCGCGCCGAGGTCCGCGGCGACGAGCACGCACAGCGGCCCCGCGAGGATCCGCGAGAGGTCCAGCACCCGCACGCCCTCGAGCGGCAGCCCCGTGCGCTCGGATCGCGGGTCGTCCGGCCACGCCGCGCGCGCGTCGTCGCTCACCGCGTCCGCCCGCATGGCACGGGCGATGCTCGCATCCCGCTCAGCACGGGACAAGTCCGCGGGCCAAGGGGCGTTGGCGCGAACCGGCGGTCGCGCCGAGCCGCTCCGGTGGCGTGCGTGCCGACCGAGGAGCGTGCAACGCCCCAGGTAGCATCGCGCCCGCCGTCGAGCGAGGCGGCCGGGAGGGACGCGATGCGGATGCCACGGGTTCGACGCGCGGCGCTGGCGGCGGTGCTCGGCGCGGGGATGGCCGCGGGGCTCGCGGCCTCGGCGTCGGCGACGGTCCGGCCGCACACGGGCCGGGTGCTGCTCGTCGGGACGTTCCACGGCGTGGCGGGCGGGTACGGGACGATCCAGGCAGCGGTGAACGCGGCCCAGCCGGGCGACTGGATCCTCGTGGCACCGGGCGACTACCACGAGACCGACGACCTGACCACGACGTCGCCGTACGAGACCGCGGGGGACTTCGGCGGCGTCCTCATCACGACCTCGCACGTCCACCTCCGCGGCATGAGCCGGACGAGCGTCGTGGTCGACGGGACGAAGCCCGGCGCGCCGGCGTGCTCGTCCAACCCCGCCGACCAGCAGTTCGGCGCCTCGGTCGGCGGGATGCCCGCGGGGCGCAACGGGATCGTGGTCTGGCAGGCGAACGGCGTGAGCGTGGACAACCTCACGGTCTGCAACTTCTTCTCTGGGTCGGAGCCGTCGGGCAACGGGGTCTGGTGGAACGGCGGTGACGGCACCGGTGTCCTCGGGATCACCGGGTACGAGGCGTCGTACCTCACGGCCACCTCGACGTACTTCGGGGTCGAGCAGCAGGCGGCGTCCTACGGGATCTTCTCCTCGAACTCGAGGGGCCCCGCCTCCTGGAGCCAGCTCTACGCGAGCAACCAGAACGACTCGGGGATGTACGTCGGGGCGTGCAAGCAGCTGTGCGACATCACGATCTCGCACGCGTGGATGGAGTTCAACGCGCTCGGGTACTCCGGGACCAACTCCGGCGGTGCGATCGTGATCACCCACTCGAGGTTCGACAACAACCAGGACGGCTTCGACACCAACACCCAGCTGAACGGCGACCCGCCCGCGCCGCAGAACGGCGCGTGCCCGCACAACGGGATCTCGAAGATCACGCACACGCACTCGTGCTGGGTGCTGATGGACAGCACGTTCACGAACAACAACAACGCGAACGCGCCGGCCTTCGGCGGCGCGGCGATCGCACCGACCGGCACGGGCATGACCCTCTCGGGCGGCAAGAACGACACCGTGATGAACAACCACTTCTCCAACAACGAGGCGTGGGGGATCCTGTTCGTCCCGTTCCCCGACCCGAACCCTCCCTCGCTCAACCAGACGTGCACCGGCACCGGCGGGCACCAGGCCTCCGGCCTCGGCTGCGTCTACGACCCCCAGGGCGACGCCCTGATCGGGAACGTGTTCTCGCACAACGGGTCCTTCGGCAACGTCTCGAACGGCGACTTCGGCGAGCTGACGCTGAACCGGCACGTGCAGAACTGCTTCTCGAGGAACACCGCGCCGGACGGCGCCTACCCGCCGACGATCGTGAGGAAGGAGACGCGGTGCGCGGGGCGGATGGTCGGCGGGAACGCGCTCGGCTCGGCCCAGAACCTCTACTTCCAGGCGCTCTGCGACACGGGGCTCGGGACGTGCCCGGCCGGCTCGCACTACCCGAAGCACGGCGCGGTGATCCTGCACGCGCTCCCCTCGCTGCCCTCGATGCCCAACCCCTGCAAGGGCGTGCCGGCGAACAAGTGGTGCCCGGGTGGCACGCCGCTCGCCGCCGCCCCGCCGGGCCGCTCCGGCTGACGCCCGAGGGGGCGTCAGCCACGCAGGAGCCGGACCGCCTCGATCCGGCGGGGGCGGCCCCGTAGCCTCCGAGTGGTGGCCGCGCGGCGACGCACCCGCAGCGAGGCGCTCGAGCCGGCGATCCTCGAGGCCGCCGGCGCGATCCTCGAGGCCGACGGCCCCGAGGGGCTCTCGATCCGCCGGATCGCCGAGCGCGCCCAGGTCGCTCCCATGGGCCTCTACTCGCGGTTCGACGGGAAGCACGGGGTGGTCGACGCGCTCTACGAGGCCGGGTTCGCGAGCCTGACCGAGGAGCTCGAGCGTGCGACGGCCGCCGAGATGGACCCGGTCGCGGCGGTGCGGGCGGCCGCCCGGGCGTACCGGGCGATCGCGCTCGCCCACCCGGCACGGTACGCGCTCTGCTTCCTCCACGGCGTCCCCGGGTACGTCCCCTCCCCGCAGGCGCGGGCCTCCACCGGCCCCGCGTTCGGCGCGCTCGAGAAGGCGCTCGTGCGGTGCGTCGAGGCGGGCGCGCTGCACACGGAGCCCGACGTCGCCACGCGCCAGCTGCTCGCGGCGTGCCACGGGTTCGTCGCGCTCGAGCTCCTCTCGATGAGCCCGGAGCCCGACGGCGACCGCGCCTACGAGGCGCTCCTCGACACCGTGTGGTGCGGCCTCAGCGGGTGAGGAGCTCGGTCATGGCGTCCCGGGTCGGCCACCGCCCGAGACGGTCCTTCGAGAGCAGCATCGAGGTGTAGGTCCGGTCGAGGTGCTCCTGGCGCCAGCCGGCGAGCGCCTGGGCGAGCGGCAGCACCACGGTCGGGTCGGTGGCCTCGGTCCGCCAGGTCGGGTCGGCCGAGAGGTCGAAGCACCGCCACGAGCCGTCGCCGAACTGCACGTAGGCGTGCGTCGCGGTGCGCACGACGGCCAGGTTCTGGCGCTCGAGCCGCCGCTCCACCGGCCACCCGTCGCGAGCCCCCCACCGGATGAGCAGGTACCGCCAGTCCCACTCCCAGTGCGCGGCCGCTCGCCACGCCGCCGGCTCGGCTCCGGTGAGGAAGGGCGTGAGCGGCACCCCGTCGACCTGCGGGGGGATCGGCGCGCCCATGAGGTCGCAGAGCGTCGGGAGGACGTCCACGTTCTCGGTGAACGCCTCGACCGCCCGGCCGTGGGCGCCGGGATGGCGCGGGTCGCGGACGACGAGCGGCACGTGGTAGCTCTCCTCGAAGTACCCGAGCTTCTCCACGAGCCCGTGGTCCCCCAATTGGTCGCCGTGATCGGCCGCGACCACAACGGCCGTCTCGTCCCACTCCCCGCGCGCGCGGATCGCGTCGATCACCCTGCCGAGCTGGGCGTCGACCTCGGTCACCATGCCGAGGTACTGCGCGCGCATCATGCGCAGCGACGGCTCGCCGATCGGCGCCGCCGCCAGTGGGCTGCCGAGCGCGGCGTCGTGCAGCGGGTGGCGCACCTCGGCCGGCGGGATCGGCATCGACACCTCGGCGGGGTCGTAGGCCAGCGCGTACTCCCCCGCCGCCGCGTACGGGGAGTGCGGCCTGAGGTAGGAGAGGTGGGCGAACCACCCCGCGGGCTGGCGCTCGAGCCACTCGAGGAACCGGTCGGTGAGGAACGTCGAGTGCGAGTGGGCCGCCGGGCGGTCCGGCTCGCCGCGCAGGGCGTCGACCCAGTGCGCGGGCACGTCGTACCCGAGCGAGGTGAGCCACTGGAGCCACGGGGACTGGTCCTCGGTGAGGCGCAGCCCGACCGAGAACCCCGGGAGCACGCCGTCCCACTCGTCCAGCCGCGCGTCCTCGGGCCCGTCGGCGACGAGCGGGTCGAACCCGGTGTCGGTGTACCCGAACAGCGTCGGGTCGTACCCGCGCCTGCGGGCGACCCGCGCGACGTTGTCGAACCGCGCAGCGAGCGGCGTCCCGTTCGCGACCACGCGGTTGTTCATCTGGTAGGTGCCGGTGTAGAGCGCCGCACGACCCGGTGAGCACGGCGCCGCCTGGGAGTAGTGCCGGGCGAAGCGGACCCCGCTCGCGCACAGCGCGTCGAGGGTGGGGGTGGCGACGACGGGGTTGCCGGCCGCGCCGATGGCGTCGGCCCGGAGCTGGTCGAGCGTCACGAGGAGGACGTTCACGGCCCGCACTGTGGCAGGTGCTGTCGTGGACCGCCACCGCTCTTGTATCGAGTGCCGATATCGGCTATCGATAGCGCTGTGGACGTGGCCCGAGAGTTCCGGCGCGGGGCGGTGCGGCTCCACGTGCTGTTCCACGCGGCCGAGGGCGAGGTGCACGGGGCGGCGATCGCCGCCGAGCTGGCCCGGCACGGCCACCTAGTCGGGCCCGGCACGCTCTACCCGCTCCTGCACGACCTCGAGTCGGCCGGCGACCTCGTCTCGCGGACCGTGGTGGTCGACGGGCGACGACGGCGCTGCTACCGGATCACGCCGCGGGGGCGCCGCACGCTCGCCGCCTGCGTGCGCGCGCTGCGCGAGCTCGCCGACGAGGTCCTCGGGCAGTGAGCGGGTCGGCGAGGGTCCCGATCCCGACCGTCGTGCGCGAGTTGGGTCGCATCGGGGCGATCGGGTTCGGCGGCCCGCCGGCGCACATCAGGCTCCTGCGCGCGCTGTGCGTGGAGCGCGAGGGGTGGCTGAGCGCGCGGGAGTTCGAGGACGGGGTCGCCGCCACCAACCTCCTCCCAGGTCCGGCGTCCACGCAGCTCGCGATCTTCTGCGCTTGGCGCGTCGCCGGCACGCTCGGCGCGGTCGCCGGGGGGGCCGCGTTCATCGTTCCGGGTCTCGTCGCGATCCTGGCGCTCTCCGCGCTCTTCCTCGCGCACCACCCGCCGACCGTCGTCCTCGGCGCGGCGGCGGGTGCCGGCGCAGCCGTGCCCGCGGTCGCCGTCGCGGCGGCGCTGGCGCTCGTGCCGTCGAGCTGGGTGCGCGCAGGTGACCGTCGCGCGCCACGGGTCCGGTGGGTCGCGTTCCTCTGTGCCGGCGCCGCCAGCGCCGCGACCATCGGGCCGTACCTCGTGGCGGTGATCGCCGCGTGCGGGGCATTGGAGGTCGCCGCCCGGCGGACGGCGCGCTCGGCGACCGCGCCCTCGGTGCTGCTCGTGCTCCGTCGGGCCACCCCGATCGTGGCAGGCGGCGTCGGCGCGCTCGCCTGGGTCGCGTTCAAGGTCGGCGCGCTCTCCTACGGCGGCGGGTTCGTGATCATCCCGCTGATGCAGCACGACGCCGTCTCCGTCTACCACTGGCTCACGCCGTCGCAGTTCCTCGACGCCGTGGCGCTCGGGCAGGTCACACCCGGCCCGGTGGTCCAGACCGTCGCGGTGGTCGGGTACGCCGCTGCGGGTGTCGGCGGCGGCCTCCTCGCGGCGCTCGTGGCGTTCACGCCGTCCTTCGTCTTCGTGCTCTGCCTCGCGCCGAGGTTCGACCGGCTGCGCGCGAACCACGGCGTCCAGTCGTTCCTCACCGGCGCCGGCGCGGCGGCGATCGGCGCCATCGCGGGTGCGGCGATCCCCCTCGGCCTCTCCCTCTCCGAGTGGTGGCAGGTCATCGTGCTCGTGGCGGCCGGCGTCTGGCTCCTCGCCCTGCGCCGCACCACGGTGCTCTGCCTGCTGCTCGCCGCGGGGATCGGGTCCGCGCTCGCGCTCGCCGGCGCGCCCGTCCCGCGCTGAGCGAGCGGGCGTCGGCCTCCGCCGGCTGGCGGTCGCCGGCCTCGATCGAGGTCGCAGCGCCCGGTCGGGCGGGGCGCGGGTCAGGTCCCGAGCGCGGTCTGCCAGTCCGGGTCGCACTGGTAGAGGAACAGCTCGCACCGCGACGCCTCGTCGTCCTCGCCGATCGCGCACGCGGCGGCCCGCAGCGCCTCCAGCGACCGGAGGAACCCGACGTTCTCGGCCCTGCTCGCGCGGACGAGGCCGCTCCCCTTCCACCCGGCTCGCCGCAGCGCGTCGAGCCCCCGGTGGTACCCCACACGTGCGAACGCGTAGGACGAGACGGGGTCGTCGGCCGTCTCGGCGAGCTCTGCCCACGCCGCGAGGTACGCCGGCCACCGCGCCGCGACGCGGCGCAGCGCCTCGGGGTCGCCCGCCGCCTTCTCCAGGGCGGCGCGCTGCTCGGTCGTGACGTCGGGCAGGACGGTCTCGCGCGCCTGCGGGCTGAACGTGACCGGGTGGTCCTCTCCCATCGCCCCTCCCTCGCTGCATGCTACGAACCGCGCGGCCGGATCGCGTCGGGCGCGTGCGGATGGCCCGTGTAGGGTGCCGCGGAGGTTCGCAACCCGTGGTTGAAGCCGCCCCCGCCTATAGCCGCGACGCCGCGCCCGCGCTCCGCGTCCTGACGTGACCACATCGGTCGCCCGCTCCCGGGCCGAGCCCAACGCGTTCGCCCAGGGCCTCTTCCGCGGGCTGCCCCCCCGGTACAACCGGCTGGCGGCGGTCCTCTCCCTCGGGCAGGACCGCCGGTGGCGCGCAGAGATGGTCGCGCACGTGGCGCAGGCGTCGCCGGCGCGGGTCCTCGACGTCGCCTGCGGCCCGGGCGCGGTCACGCGTGCGCTCGCCGCCGCTACCCCCGCGGCGATCGTCGGCGTCGACCTGAGCGAGGCCATGCTCGCCGAGGGCGCGACAGAGATCGGGCGCGTCGGGATCACCGAGCGCGTCGCGCTCGTGCTCGGCCGCGGCGAGCAGCTCCCGTTCGCCGACGGCGCGTTCGACGGTCTCACCTTCACCTATCTCCTGCGCTACGTCGCGGACCCCGCGGCGACGATCGCCGAGCTCGCCCGCGTGGTCGCGCCCGGCGGGCCGATCGCGAGCCTCGAGTTCGCGGTGCCGCCGAGCCCGGCGGCGCACGCGGCGTGGTGGGCGTACACGCGCGTCGGCCTCCCGGTCGCTGGGGCGTGCCTCGGCGGGCGCGCGTGGTGGGACGTCGGGCGGTTCCTCGGGCCGTCCATCTCGCGGCACTGGGCGACGTACCCGCTCGAGTGGACGCTCGACGCGTGGCGCGAGGCGGGGATCGTCGCGGTCTCGCACCGATCCATGAGCCTCGGCGGCGGGGTCGTGATCTGGGGGACGCGCGCGTGAGGGACAGAAGCGCCAGGGCGCGCACGCCGGTCGGTCCTGCGTACTACACCGACCCGCGCGTGCTCCGGCGACGGTGGGCACGGGACTGGTGGGCGCTGCTCCACCCGCCGTACACGGCGTGGCACCTCTCCTATGTCGTGATCGGCGCCTGCGTGCTCGCGCCGGTCAGCGTCTCGCGGCTGCTCGCGACGCTCCTCGCGTTCTTCCTCGCCGTGGGCGTCGGCGCGCACGCGCTCGACGAGCTGCACGGCCGCCCGCTGCAGACCCAGCTCCCCGAGTGGGCCCTCGTCACCGCGGCGGCGGTCGGGCTGGGCGGTGCGGTCGCGATCGGCATCGCCGGCGTCGCGGTCGTGGGCGGGTGGCTCGTCGCGTTCATCGCGGTCGGGATCGTCCTCGCGCTCGGGTACAACCTCGAGCTCTTCGGCGGCGCGCTCCACACCGAGGCGGGGTTCGCCGCCTCCTGGGGCGCGTTCCCGGTCCTCACCGCGGCGTTCGCCCAGCGCGGCGCGCTCGGCGGCGCGGCGATCGCCGCGGCGGCCTTCGGGTACCTGACCGCCACCGCCCAGCGCCGCCTCTCCACCCCCGCACGCACGTTGCGGCGCCGCACGCTCGAGGTCGAGGGGGTCGCGCACCGCACCGACGGCACGACGGTGCCGGTCACGGCGCGGACGATCCTCGGTCCCCTCGAGGGCGCGCTCCGCGCGTGCAGCTGGGCGATGGTCGCGATCGCGGTCTCGCTCGCGCTCGCCCGCCTCGGCCCCTGGCGCTGAGGGAGCCCGCGCGCACCGCGCGCGGTCAGACGCGCCGCGAACCTGAGCGCGGACGCCGCGCAGGTGGGCGTCCTGTGGGCTGAGACCGCGGGCCATCCACGCGAGCACTGCGCGGGGACACCACGACACTCGAGTTGTCCCGAGTTGTCCGAATGTTGCGACATCGGAGCGGGCGCGTGGATGTTGGACTGCCAACTTCTAGCGCGTGATGCGGCGCTTGACGAACCCTGGCGACGGCGTTGACGTGCCCCCTGCGACCATCGCAGGGCCGGCCCACCCGTCTGGCCGGTTCGTCGGGTCCGATCACGTGGCGCGTCCCACGCCGACGGCACCGCTCGCGACGAGTGCGTCCCCCCCGCCCCGTCACGAGCGGACCCGGCAAGCCGCGATCCGCCTCGGCATGGCCGCCCTCGCCGTCCCGCTGCTCTCGGGCATCGGGGCCCAGCGGGCGACCGCCGCAGGCATCCTCCCTGGCGCCAACCCGCAGGCGAACCGCGCTCCCTCCCCCGATTTCCTCGCGTCGGGCGCCTGCGGGGGGGTGCCAGGGGCATGGCACTGCGCGAACCCGTGCGTGACCACGTGGCTCACGTTCCCGACGTTCACGGTCGCACCGCGGTGCGCGGTCTACGTCACGATCGCGATCGACAAGGCCCGGGCGGCCGAGGGTGTCGGGCCCCTCGTGCTGCCGAGCAACTTCGAGTCCATCTCGGTGCGCGAGCAGCTCTTCGTGCTCGCCGACCTCGAGAGGACCGCCCGAGGTCTCCCCCCCTACCTCGGGCTGGATGCGGCGCTGAGCGCGGAGGCCCAGCACGCCGCACGCGCCGGCGCGGACCCCGGGCCCGCCCCGGGGTTCGCGCCCGGCGCCGACTCCGCCGGGGCGCAGGCCGTCGACGGGGCGTGGGCCTCGGCGTTCTCGACGCTCGTCGCCGATTACCTCTGGATGTACGCCGACGGCTGGAGCGGACCCGGCACGACGACGTTCAACGGCCCGTGCACCACCCCGCGCGCGCCGTTCTGCTGGGCCCACCGTGACGAGCTGCTCGGTGCGGACTGGCGGCTGCACGCCGTCGTCGGGCTTCGGTGCCGCGACTGCGAGATGGGCACCGGCGCAGCGATCGTGGGCGGTCGCGCGTCGCTCGTCGACCTCATCGAGCGCCCGGCCCACCGCGCGCCGGCGATGACGTTCACCTGGGCGCACGACGTGGTGCCCTACCTCCCGGCCACGGGGCTCGTCGCGGCGCGGGAGCGGCTGCGCGCGCGCGTCGAGGCGCGGCGCGCGACGGTCCACGGCACGTGGCCGGCATGGAACGCACCCGGCACGGCGCACCCGTGCCGCACGCCCGGCGCGGGACGGCTCGCGCCCCAGTGCCGGGCCAGGACCTTCACAACGGGCCGGCATGTCGTCGGGGCCCCGGACAAGGAGGAAAGATGACCAACGACACGACCAACGGCGTCACCTCCTTGGTGGCACCCCTCTCGGAGTTCGACCTCGCGGCGCTGAACGAGCTGCTCCGCGCGGCCGCGCCGCCGAGCGGCGAGGGACGCTCACAGGCGACGAGCGCCGTGCTCGCGCGGATCTCCGAGCGGCTTCCGACCGAGGCGTCGGCGTACGAGCTGCTCGAGCACCTGCGCTGGCGAGGCCACCCCGAGTGCCCGCACTGCGGCGTCATCGGGCCCCACGCGTACCTTCGCCCGGCGAACGGGATCAGCCGCACGACCAACCGAGGCCGTCAGTCAGAGCGGCGCGTGTGGAAGTGCCGCGCGTGCAAGCGCCAGTTCTCGGTGATCACCGGGACGGTCATGCACGGCACGCATGTCCCGATCCGCACCTGGATCCTCGTCGCCTTCGAGATGGCCTCGACCCAGCGCGAGCTCTCCGACCGCGAGGTTGAGCGCCGCTACGGCCTGAGCGCGAAGTCGGCGCACTTCCTGCTGCAGCGGATCCGCGACGACCTCGCCCGCCCGGTCGAGGACTCGCTGTTCGGCCGCGTGATCGCGAGCGAGCACCGCGCGCGCGTCGGGTCCGTGGCGGACTCGAACGTGACCGCGGTGCCCGCGCGTGAGGCACCCAAGCCGGTGCCCCCGCCCTCCTCGCCGCGCGGGGTGATCTCGATCTGGTGACGGCGCGCGCCGCGCCGCGGCCGGGGGCGCCCCTCTAGACCCCGGTCGCGGCCGCGGCGCGCGTGCGCCCCAAGAGCTCAGCCATGTTCGCGCGGTAGAAGCGGTCCTGGTCCGCCTCGTCGACGCCGTCGAGCGCTGCCTCGAAGCTCGCCAGCGGGTCACGCCCGCCCTCGGGGTGGGGGTAGTCGGTCGAGAACATGAAGAGCTCCGGCCCCGCCTGGTCGATCATCCACCCGACGGGCTCGCCGGGGAACGGCGTGAACTTGAGGTGGCGCCGCACGTACGCGGACGGCGCGTCCGACAGCTCGCTGAGCGGCGGCTCGGTCCTGCGGAACGCGCGCTGGGCGTGGTCCAGGTGACGCAGCCACGAGACCACCCACCCCGCTCCCTGCTCGATGCACCCGCCGCGGAGGCCGGGGAACCGGTCGAAGAGCCCGTCGAGGACGAGCACGCCGAGGAAGACCGACGGCGAGTGGTGGATCGCGAGGAAGTCCTTGGAGCGCACGTTCTCCCCGCCGCCGAGGTGGTCGGTGACCGGGCGCGCGTTCTCGTGGAACGCCGGGTCGAGCAGCCGCCCGCCCCCGCCGACGTGGAGCACGAAGGGCACGTCGGCGGCCTCGAGCCGACCCCAGATCCCGTCGAGGTCCGGGTGCGTCGGTGATCGGTCGCCGGCCGGGGTCGACGGCACCATGACCGCGGCGCACCCC
>Ga0318496_10000316_pt1 | contig 16010 bp, 10 predicted proteins | sample GRESIP109b1f22_FD_203296 | JGI IMG/M metagenome (GOLD analysis project Ga0318496, IMG submission 203296) | Tropical soil microbial communities from Luquillo Experimental Forest, Puerto Rico - GRE.SIPMG.109b1f22 | ecosystem: Environmental > Terrestrial > Soil > Tropical forest > Bulk soil... | reverse complement strand
CGAGCCGGCGATGATGGCGATGGCCGCGATGCCGCGGGCGATGGACACCATGCGGCGCCGCCGGGCGGTGCCCGCGGTCAGGGAGTGCCATCGGCCCGCCGGGGGTGACGGGCTCATCCCTGGCCGCGTCATGACGGCTGTCCTTCCGGTGGCGGCGGCGGGGCCTGCGGCCTGGGCGCCGGGGTCCGGTTCTGGTTGCTGGTCGCGTCGGCCATGGCTGGTCAGGCCCGCTGGTCGCGTCCGGCGATGTCCGGGGCGGGCAGTTCGGCCCGCAACAGCCTGGCGGGCCGGACGATGTCATCTGTCGGCGGAGCGATCAGCCCTCCGTCCGTGGTGACGTAGGCGCGACCCGGCCGTAGTCCCCGGGATGCCGTCCCCACGCGGCGGAGGAGGGCCCGATGAGCTGCTCGTCGAACGGCTCACCCGCCACGATCTGCCCGGCGCCGTGGCCGGCTGGCTGCAGCGGCACGCGGTCAATGGTGTTCTGCCTGTGGCTGGTGAGGTACGCGACGCTGGCGTCCTCATCCAGGCAGAAGCCATCGGCCATGACGCCGCCCGCGACGAACTCCGGCGTGCCGGCGGGCTCGCGTGTCCGGGGGTCGACGGGCACCCGCATGAACAGCTTGTGCGCCGTCGAGGTGTAGTACAGGTAGCCGGTCCTGGACGCATACCGGACGCCGTTGACTCCCGGCGGCGGGGGTACCAGCGGGCTGTCGGGGTCGGAGGCCATGCTGTCGTGCTTCAGCCAGACCCGCGCGGTCGTCGTGCCGTGGTCGGCGGGCAGGTCAACGCGCCAGATCAGGCCGGCGACGGAGTCGGCCAGCACGATGACGCCCGGGGCGAGCAGGCAGCTCCCGTTGAGCCCGCCGACCGGCTCGCCGAACTGGAGGACAGTCTCGGCGCTGACCGGTTCGCCGGGGTTCCAGTGCCGCAGATCGAGGCGGTGCAGGAAGGACTCGTGCGTCGTGTAGCCGTCTGAGGTGCTGATATAGAAGACATCCGGCTGTGTCTCGACGATTCCCGACGCCAGCTGATCGAAGGTGTGAACCAGCATCGGTCCGGCCGGGCCGGCCGCATCCGCAGGCGGGACGTACCAGAGTTCCTGTTGCAGGGCCGCGGTCACCAGAATCGAACCGTCAGCTCGTACCGCGAGATTCTCCAGGAAGCAGTACTGCGGAAAGACGGCCACCGTGGTGAGCGTGGCCAGTGACGTTTCCTCCGTTTGCATGGTTTCTCTTGTCAGTGGTTCCTGACAGCGGAGGGCTGGCGTGCCGGTCATGCGGCCCAGTCCAGGACCGGGGCCAGGGACCGGGTGAATGATGAGGGGGCAGCAGCCGCAGCGCGGTGTTGCGCATGTGCACGGCGGGCGGGGAGACCCACTGGGCGGCGGCGCCGATCCGGCGGGAGCGTCGGGCGATCATCTGGGTGCGCGGGCGTCGCTGCCGGTCGTAGGCGGCCAGCCCGGCATACCGGGGGACGGGGGCGTCTGGCCATACTGACCGGCGGGTGATGCTGTGCACCCCTTCCGCGCCGACGATCAGGTCTGCCCGGGACACCCCGGCCGAGTGCGCTGCCGTCCCATCTGGCTGCACCGCGGTCACCGTGGTCCCGGGGCGAAGCGCCTCGTCCGGCACTGCGGCGCGCAGCACGGCGAGCAGGTCGGCGCGGTGGATCATGGCGACCGGCCCGTAGCGGCGTTCCAGCTCGGCGGTGTCGGTGGGGGACAGCCACCGCCCGGCGGCGTCCCGGATCCCGGCCTGGCCGGACAGCGTGGCCCGGCCGCGGACCAGCTCGCCGACCCCGAGGGCGTCGAGTGCGCGCAGCGCGTTGGGCCACAGGGACAGGCCCGCGTCGGCCTCGGTGAACTCCGGCGCGCGCTCGAGGACCTCGACCTGCCAGCCGCGCCGGGTCAGGGCCAGCGCGGAGGCCAGCCCGGCGATCCCGCCGCCGATGATGATCGCTTTCATGATGCCGTCCTTTCCTTGTGCTGTTGAACGGGGGCGTGTATGAGTCGTGGTCCGGTCCTGCTGCCGGCGGGATCGCTGCCCGCGGCGCCGCCGGCGGGTGGCCGGCGGGCCTGTGCCGCGGGGCCGGCCCGGCGGGGGGCTGGTCGCCGACGATGAGGCCGCCGCCGTGCCGCCAGGTCATGTACCGCCAGGACAGATTGACCAGGGTGGTGATGCGGTTGCGGCCGCCAAGCAGGGTGATCAGGTGCAGCCCGAGCCAGGCCAGCCAGGCGGCGGTGCCCCGGATGCGGACGCGGTGGGGGAGCTGGACGACCGCGGAGCGGTATCCGATGGTGGCCATGGTGCCCTTGTCGCGGTACGCGAAGGGCACCGTCGCCTTGCCCTGCGCCAGCCGGCGGATCTGGGCAGCGGCGTGCGTTCCTATTTGCAGGGCCAGCTGCGGCAGCGGCTGCCCGCCGGTCAGGGCGATGTCGCCGACGGCGAAGATCCCGTCCTGCCCGGTGACCCGCAGGTCCGGACCGGTGCGCAGGCGGCCGCCGGGGCCCGGCGGCAGCCCCCGCCGGCGGACTGCCTCGGGGGCGGCCACGCCGGCCGCCCACACGGTGATCTCGCTGGGCAGGACGGTGCCGTCGGCGAGGGTGACCATGCCGGGGGCGATCCGGGCGGTGGGGCGCCGAGCCGGACCTCGACGTCGCGTCTGGTGAGCTGGCGGCGGGCGTACTCCCGTAGGCCGGGTGGAACGGGGCGAGCAGGTCCGGGCCGCGGTGGAGGAGGGTGATGTGGATGCGGGCGGGGTCGATCTCGGGGAACAGCGCGGCGAGGATGGTGTCGCGCAGGTCGGCCAGGGTGCCGGCCAGCTCCACCCCGGTGGCGCCGCCGCCGATCACGGTCACCGTCACGTCGCTGCGATCGCCGGTGCGGCTGATCTGGTCCAGCTCGGCCGTGATCCGGTCGCGCAGGGCGATGGCGTCGCGGCGGGTGTACAGGCCCAGGGCGTGCTCGGCGGCCCCGGGGATGCCCGTGGTGGGCGGCGGCGGCCCGGTGGCCACGATGAGGTGGTCATAGCCGAGCGTGGTGCGGTCGGCCAGGGTGACCTGCCTGGTCGCCGGGTCGATCCCGGCCAGTTCGCCGTGCCGGAACACCGCGCCGTATCTGCGGGTGATAGTCCGCAGCGGGTAGGCGATGTCGCTGTCGGCCAGCCCTGCGGTGGCCACCTGGTAGAGCAGCGGCTGGAAGGTGGCATAGATATTGCAGTCGATCAGCGTGACCTGCATCCCGGCGCAGGCCAGCGCCCGCACCGCGGCCAGGCCGCCGAACCCGGCGCCGGCCACCACCACTTGCGGCGCATTGTCGCGGGCGGGACGGGGCCGGGGCCGCCTGATCGTGGTCATGGTGGGTGCCTTCCGTTGTGCTGGTGGTGATTAGCGGGTGGCTGGGGCCAGGTCGGTCTGACCGCGTGCGGCATGCCGGGAGCGCAGGCCGCCGGGCAGCAGGACGGCGACGGTGATGGCGGCGATGATGGCGGCGCCTGCGGCGTACAGCAGCCCGGTGTGGATGCCGTCGGTGAAGGCGGTGGCGGCGGTGGCCCTGACCGGGCCGCCGGCGTGGATGGCCATGCCGAATGAGCCGCGGGCCTTGCTGGCCAGGCCGGCCGGTACGCCGGTGAGCTGGAGGTTGCTGCGGTAGACGGCGCTGACGATGGAGCCGATGACGGCGATGCCCAGAGCGCCGCCGACCTCGCGGGACAGGTCGTTGAGCGCCGACCCGACGCCCTGCTGGGCGGCGGGCAGCCCCTCGGTGATCGCAGCGGTGGCCGGGGTCATGGCCGCGCCTATGCCGGTGCCGAGCGGGATCAGCCCGGCCAGCAGCAGCCAGTACGGGCTGCCGGTGCCGATGCGGGAGATGACGGCCAGGCCCGCCGCGACGAGGACCAGCCCGGTGACGCAGACGTTGCGGGCGCCGAAGCGGGCGGCCAGCTTCGGGGTGATCCTCGCGGTGGGCATCATCGCCGCCGACAGGGGCAGCACGGACAGCGCGGCGGCCAGCGGGCTGTCGCCCCGCACGCCCTGCAGGTACTGCAGCGTGACGAAGGTGAAACCGAAGAACGCGAAGAACTGGATGAAGATGGACAGGCTTCCGGCCGACAGGTGCCGGTTGCGGAAGTGCCGCGGGTCGAGCATCGGGTTGGCGGTGCGCAGCTCCCAGGCCACGAACACGGCCAGGATGGCCAGGCCGCCGCAGATGCCGCCCAGGGTCCGGGCGCTGGCCCAGCCGGCCTCGGGCGCCTGGATGATGCTGAACACCAGGGCAGTCAGCCCGGCCACGGCCAGTACAGCGCCGCCTGCGTCCAGCCGCGGGGCGTCCGGGTGGGAGGATTCGGGCACGAAGCCGATCGTGCAGGCGATCGCGATCACGGCCAGGGCCAGGTTGACCGCGAAGGCCGACCGCCAGGAGAACGACTCGAGCAGCGCGCCGGTGCCCAGCAGGCCGAGCAGGGCGCTGCCGCCGGCCACGGCGGCCCACACGCTGACCGCGCGGGTGCGCTCAGCCGGCGGGAAGGTGCCGGTGATGGTGGATAGCGTGGCCGGCATGACCAGGGCCGCGCCCAGGCCGGTCAGGCCGCGCAGGACGATCAGCTCGCTGGCCGACGAGGCCGTCATCGCGGCCGCGGAGGCGCCGCCGAACACGGCCAGCCCGGCGATCAGGGCGCGGCGCCGGCCGTACCGGTCGCCGAGAGCGCCGGCGGGCAGCAGCAGCGCCGCGAAGACCAGCGAGTAGGCGTCGATGATCCACTCCAGCTGGGTCTGGGTGGCCCCGGTGCTGCGCGCCAGGTCCGGCAGCGCCACGTTCAGCGACGCCATCGCCGCGGCGACCGCGCCCAGCGCGATGCAGACCACCGCGAGGACGGCCGAGGTGCTGACCCGGCGGGAGGTGCCTGGCGGGGAAGCGCTGATCCCGGTGTTCTTCATGAAGTACTTGTGGACGTTCATGGCTGGTTTCCCTTCGGGGTCTTTCTGACCCCTGCAGCCTGGTCGCGGTGGCCTGCGGTTCGCATCGGGCAGATTGAGCCCGGGGACCCTGAGGTTTTCCCTACACCGCGGGGTACGATCCGGCCGTGCCAGGAGAAGCGCTGCTGGAGCGGGACGGTGAGCTGGGCGTCCTGGCCGCGGCGCAGCGCGCGGTCACCGCGGCGGCGGCCGACGTCCGCCGGGAACGGTGGGACCTCATCGACGCGCAGGTCAAGCAGGCCAGGCGCGACCGGCAGGGCCGGAACGCGTCGGACGGCCTGCCCAAGATCATCGTGGGTGCGCGCAAGCGGCAGGGGCACGAATCTGCGGGCCGGTCCCGCGAGCTGCACGCCGAGCGGCTGCAGGCGGCGCGCGGCCGGCTGGAGGAGGCGGAGCAGGCCGTCAGGGACGACCCCGAGATCCGGGTCGATCTGCCGGGCACCGCCGTCCCGGCCGGCCGCACCGTGCTGGCCGTGACGGGGCTGGCGGCGGCGCGCTGGCATCCGGCGGCCGCCATGGCGGCGACGGGGGCGCTCGGCCGGAGGCGCTGCCGGAGCTCATCCTGCGCGGTCTGGAGCGGATCGCGCTCACCGGCCCGAACGGCGCGGGCAAGACCACCCTGCTGCGCGCCGTCGCGGGCCAGGCGGCGCCGCCCGGCGTCACGGTCTGCCTGGGCGCGGCGGTCGGCTACCTGCCGCAGCGGCTCGACATCTTCGACGATTCGCTCACCGTGGTCGACAACGTGCGAACGGCGGCGTCGGCCGCGTCGGTGAACGAGGTCCGGGCCGGCCTGGCCAGGTTCCTGTTCCGCGGCGAGCGGTTCCGCGCCTGGTCGCCGCGCTGCTGCTCGCCCAGCCCGCGCCTCAGCTGCTGCTGCTCGACGAGCCGACCAACAACTTGGAGACGGCCTCGGTCCGGCAGCTGTCCCAGGCGCTGGAAAGCTACCGGGGCGCCCTCAGACGCCGGTCGAGGTCAGCCGGATCGGATCGCGCGATCGCGGCGGGTGACGCGAGCGCCGCGAGCGCGAGGCACAGCGGCCCATAGTAGCGCCGGTCCCTGTCGCGGAAGCGCTCGCCCGGCGTCCAGGAAACGAGAACGTTCGTGCATCCAAGTACGCCAGCGCTGCCGCGCACGGTCAGCACCGCGACGACGCACGCGGCGCCGAGCCGGCGCAGTCGGGGCAGTCGCCTCGGGTGACCCCCGACGACCGCCGCGGCCGTGCTGAGCAGCGCCGACACGGCGAGGGACGCGGCCGCGGGGGGCATTTGCCGGTCCGGGCGGCCGGCCACGAGGTCGCTCAGCGTCTCGCGGTCCTTGCAGGGCCAGGCCGACCCCGCGGCCCACGCTGCGTGGAGGCCGGCGATCGCGAGGAGGCCGCTCGACGCCGTGCGTGTCGCGGTGGGCCACCGGGACAGGCCCGCGCCGGCCCCGGTGAACTCGGGCGCGCGCTCGGGGACGTCGACCTGCCAGCCGTGCCCGGTCCGGGCCAGCGCGGAGGCCGGCCCGGCGCTCCCGCCGGCGATGATGGCTGTCATGATGCCGTTCCTTCCTGGTGCTCTTGAGCAGGCGAGTGCCTGAGTCATGGTTCGGTGTGGCTGTGGGCGGGATCGGTGCTCGCGGCGCCAGTCGCCGGCCAGCAGGACGGTGACGGTGATCGCGGCGAGCTCGGCGTGGGAGTTGCCGGGACGCTCATTTGCATCTCCTTTGCGCTTGGCCGCGATGGGGGCTATCGCGGCCGAGCCTGGTTGGGGTGGCGTGCTACGCGGGTGCGGCCGCTTCTGCGGCCGGCGCAGGAGTGTGTGCGCGCGTGGCGGGGCGACGGTCGCGGAGGTAACGGCTGACGATCGGGGCGGCTACCGCGGCGGCGATGGCGGCGGCGAGGAAGCCGATGCCGAGCGCGTGCGTGAAGGCGTTCGCTGCGGCGCTGTCGAGGTGGTGAGCGGCCTGGGCGGGAAGGTGCTGGGCGACGGCATGGGCGGAGCCGATCGAGTCGCGCGCCGCGTGGCTGAGGTTTGCCGGCAACTTCGCCACGGCGCCAGTCATGCGGCCGTGGTAGACGGAGTTCATGATCGAGCCGATGATCGCCACGCCGAGTGCGCCGCCGACCTCCCGGTTGACGTCGTTCATCGCCGAGCCGACGCCGGCCTTCGCCTCCGGAACGGCGCTCATCACGGACGCGGTCGCGGGCGCCATCACGTTGCCCATGAAGAAGGCCAGCCCGGCGAGGGTGAAGCCGATCAGCCAGACCGATGTGCGCGGTGTCCAGGCGAGAGCGGTGGTGAGCACGACCGCGAGGCCGGCCAGGCCGCCGGCGATGACGCGGGGGGTGCCGAGCTTCTGGGCGAGCCGGTCGGAGTTGCCGCCGCCGGCGGCGAGGCCGACGACGAGCGGGAGCATGATCGCGCCGGCCGTGAGGCTGGAGAAGCCGCGTGCGAACTGCAGGTACTGGGTGAAGGCGAAGACGGCGCCCATCAGGCCGAAGTAGGCGAGCGTGATGCCGAGCGAGGCGACGCTGAAGGCGGGGTTGCGGAAGAACGAGAGCTCGAACAGCGGCTCGCGGTTGTGGGTCTCCCACCAGGCGAACACCGCACCGAGCGCCGCCGCGGCGGCGAAGGAGCCGACGATGCTGGTGCTCGTCCAGCCCTTGTTCGGCGCCTCGATGATCGCGTAGACGAGCGCGACGAGCGCTCCCACCGAGAGCAGGGCGCCGAGCGGGTCGAGCCGGCCCGGCTTGCGGTCGCGGGTCTCGGGGACCAAGACGGAACCGGCGGCCAGGGCGGAGGCGGCGATCGGGACGTTGAGCCAGAAGACTGATGCCCAGGAGAAGTAGTGCAGGAGGAGGCCGCCGATGAAGGGGCCCAGCCCGATCCCGACGGAGGCGGTCGCGGACCAGATGGCGATCGCCTTGCCGCGCTCCTGGCGGGGGAAGATGTTGCTGACGGTGGAGAGGGTGGCCGGCATGATCATCGCGGCGCCGACGCCCATCAGGGCGCGCAGGCCGATCAGCTGCCCGGTGCTGTGCGCGAGCGTGGCGAGCGCGCTCGCCCCGCCGAAGAGCACCAGCCCGCCCTGGAGGACTCGCTTGCGGCCAAAGTGGTCGCCGAGGGTGCCCATGAGAAGGAGCAGGCCGGCGAAGGCCAGGATGTAGGCGTCGACGATCCACTGGAGCGTCGCGCCGGAGGTGTTGAAGTGGCGCTGCAGCGTCGGCAGCGCGACGTTGAGCACCGTGTTGTCCAGGCCGATGATCACGAGGCTGATCGACAGCACGATCAGGGTCTTCCATCTCCTGGCGTAGATCTTGGGATCGATGGCTGGTGCGCTGGTCATGGCTGGTTCCCTTCGCTGGGTGTTGCTCACCCTGCAGCCTGGCCGCGGTGGCCTGCGGCTCGCGTCGGGAACATCCGGCCCGGGCACCCTGAGGTTTCCCCTACATGTGGGGGTACGATCCGGCTGTGGCCGGGCAGGAGCTGCTGGAACGGGAGGGCGAGCTGGGCGTGCTGGGGACGCTCGTGGCGCAGGCTGCGGGCGGGGACGGCCGCGTCGGCTTGATCGAGGGCCCGCCGGGCATCGGGAAGACCCGGCTGGTCGCGGCGGCCCGGCGGCTGGCGGCCGAGGCGGGAATGCGCTGCCTGTCCGCGCGCGGAGGCCCGATGGAGCGCGCGTACCCGTTCGGCGTCGTGCGCCAGCTGTTCGAGCCCGTGCTCGCAGTCGGCGCGGGGGAGCGCGGCGAGGTGTTCGCCGGGCCGGCGGGCCGTGTTGAGCGCCTGTTGTCAGGTGAGGGCCAGCCGGCCGCGGACGGCGGCGGGCCGTTTGCCGTCTACCACGGCCTGTACTGGCTCACCGCGAACCTGTCGGCTGCGGGCTCGCTGGCCCTGCTGGTGGATGACCTGCACTGGGGTGACCCGCCGTCGTTGGCCGCGGTGGAGTACCTGGGCCGGCGCCTGGAGGGCCTGCCCGTGCTGCTGGTGATCGCCTCGCGCGCCCACGAGCCGGGATTCGACCGCGCCGTCCTTGACACCCTCGGCCGGGAACCCGCCGCGCGCGAGGTGACGCCGCGGGCCCTGAGCGAGGCGGCCACAGCCGAGCTGCTGCGGGCGCGGCTGTCTGCCGCAGCCACCGACGGATTCTGCCGCGCCTGCCACGCGGCCACGAGAGGAAACCCGCTGCTCGTCGCGGAACTGGCCAGCGCACTGGCCGCCGAGGGCGTCACCGGGCGGGCGGGCGATGCCGCCAAGGTCGCGGAGATCGGGCCGGAGGCGGTCGCGCGGGCGGTGCGGCTGCGGCTGGCGCGCCTGTCCGATGAGGCACGATCACTGGCTGCGGCGGCCAGCGTGCTGGGCGACGGCGCGCCACTGGAGGACGCGGCCGCTCTGGCCGGGCTGGACCTGCCCCTGGCGGTGGCCGCGGCGACCGCGCTGGCCGAGGCGGACCTGCTGCGCGCGCACGAGACGATCACGTTCGTGCACCCCGTCGTCCGGGCCGCGGTCTATGCCAGCCTCGGGCCGTTCGGCCGGCGCGAGGGACATGAACGGGCCGTGCGGCTGCTGACCCGGGCGGGACGGCCCGCGGAGCGGATCGCCGCGCACGTGCTGCGCTGCCCGCCCGCCGCCGACCACGATGCTGTCGGGATCCTGCGCGCGGCCGCCCGGCGCTCGATGGCCGACGGCGCCGCCGGGCTCGCGGCAGACTATCTGCTGCGGGCCCTGGACGAGCCGCCGCCGGCCGGGCAGCGGCCTGAGATCTTGTTCGAGCTCGGCGCCGCCGAGCGGCTCCAGAACCCGCCCCGGGCTGCCGGGCACCTGCGGGAGGCACTCACCCTGACCGGCGACCCGGCCCGGCGGGCGCAGATCGCACTCGGCCTGGGCCGCGCGCTGTTCGGCGCGGGGCGGATAGGCGAGGCGAAGACCGTGTTCGAGGAGGCGCTGGCCGGCCCGTCACTGGACGCGGCGCAGATACGCAGCCTGGAGACCGGCCTGGTCGCGCTCGGCTTGTTCGAGTCGCAACTGGTCCCGCTCGCCCGGGAGCGGCTATGCCGGTTCGACCCCGACGCGCCGCTGGATGATCTTGAGAGCCGCATCCTGCTCGCGTGTGCCGCCTACGATCAGGCGCGGGCGGGAACCAGCAAGGACGCCGCGGCCGGGCGGGCGCTGCGCCTGGCCGGCGACCCGGCCATCCTCACCGAGGACAGCCAGGGCGCATGGGCGCAGGTGGCCGGCGTGCTGCTGGCCGCCGACCGCCTTGACGACGCCCAGCGCCTCGCCGGGGATTTGACGCGCACCGGTGAGGAGTCCGGATCGGTCCTGCTGGCCACGGGCGCGCTGTGGCTGCAGGCCAATGTCCTGCACCGTCGCGGCGCGCTGGCCGACGCCGAAGCCTGCTTTGCCTCCGCGGTCGATACCGCGGCCGCGCACGGTTTCCTGACCGTGTCCGGCTGGGCCGGCGCGCAGTACGCGACCGTGCTCGTTGACCGCGGCGACCACCAAGCGGCCGGGCAGGTGGTGCGCCGGCTCGGGCTCGACGGGCCGCTGCCGGACACCGTGCACCTGCACGAGGCACGGCTGGCCGCCGGGCTGGTCCGGGTCACAGCCGGGCAGGTCCGCGAGGGCATCGACCAGATCCGCGAGGCCGGCCGGCTGTGGGAGGCGATCGGCGCGCGGAACCCGGACATGGCCGCGTGGCGTCCGCACCTGGCCCAGGCCCTGCTGCTAGCCGGCCAGCAGGACGAAGCCCGCGCGGTCGCCGCCGAGCACGCCACCCTGGCCCGCGCCTGGGGCGCCGCCCGGCCGCTGGCCCGCGCGCTGCGAGTTCAGGGACTCACCCGCGGCGGCGAGGAAGCAATCGTGCTGCTGCGGGAGTCGGTCCAGGTGGCCCGGGACTCGCCCGGACGGCTGGAGCTGGCGTTGTCGCTGGTCGAGCTGGGCGCGGCCGAACGCCGCGCGAACCGCAGGGCCGCCGCCCGGGACCCGCTGGAGGAAGGCATGGCGCTGGCCCACCAGTGCGGGGCCCGCGCCCTGCAGGACCGCGGCCTGGCCGAGCTGCTCGCGGCCGGCGCGCGCCCGCGGCGGCCGCCCGCCAGCGGCCGCGACACCTTGACCCCCAGCGAGCTGCGCATCGCCGGGCTGGCCGCCGACGGGCAGACCAACCGGCAGATCGCCCAGCGGCTGTTCATCACCCCCAAGACGGTCGAGGCCCACCTCGCCCGCGCCTTCCGCAAACTGCACATCGACTCCCGCGCGCAGCTTCCCGCGGCCCTGTCCCGCTAGGGAAAGCCGGACAGCCGTAGCCTGACCACGACCAGGCAGGAACATCGGGCCGCGGGGCTATTCATGCGGGGGGGCGGTACACGTCACTCCATGCCGTTCCGTGCCTCGGCAAGGCTACGCGGGGTTCAGCGGTGCCCGGTCCAGCGCGGGCCGGTAGCGGCCCAGGCCGACTCCCACCCAGCGAGACGATGCCGGTCAAGAACCATCCGGCACACGAGGTAACCGAGGATGAGCACGACGGCGGCACCTGCCGTGACGCTGAAGCCGGCAAACAGTGCGATGAAGATCAGGTCGCCCGGGGCTGAGCGGGGAAGACAGGGGCTGTCCGGAATGGCCCCGCCGGCACCTGCAACGAGGCTGGGGCTGGCGCGTGGTAGACGGCCGGGGCGGTCGCCGTGGTCAGGAGGCCGGACCTTCCGGTTTCATCGGGCAGTCGCCACCTGGCCGCAACGGCGATCGTCCGGCTGCTGGCGGCCACCGCCGGCTGGGACAGTACCGCGACAGCTGACTGCAGGCGGGCCGCCACCGCGTGCTCGAACTGTCAGAGGTGCCAGCTGAAGCACCCCGCTCCGACAGCGGCGGTGAGGGAGGCCGCTATCAGGGACACGATGACGGCTGCCTCGATACGGTCAGAGGGCCGCCGCAGCTCGTTCCGGCCGGAAACAGCCGCCCCAGGCGGCGCAGCGGGCTCGGCGGGCTGGACCTGTCATGACGATCACGTCGTGCCGTTGCCCGGGAGGCTTCGGCGTTGCCCTCAGCCTCGTGAGCCTGGCCATTCACCCCGCGAGCCGGTGCGTCTCGTCCTGGATGACGACGGCCACCAGGGCCAAGGCGGGCGCGTGCTGCCGGTAGTGATGCGCGCAGAACAGCAGGTCATGGCGGCTGCGGAGCAGGACACGAACCCAGGCCCGAGCACCGCAGCTGTCGCAGCGGTGCATGGCATTCATCGGCCCGGTCGGCGCCGGTGCTTCGCTGGGCGATGCTTCCTGGGGCGCTTGGCGCTGGGCCCGGCGCTTGGTCCATGATTCTCTCGCGCTCATGGCGAGTACCTCCTTTGCCCGGTCAGGCGGTGGGTCTTGCTCACCCCTGCAGCTTGGTCTTGGTGGCCTGCGGTTCGCATCGGGCAGATTGAGCCCGGGGACCCTGAGGTTTTCCCTACACCGCGGGGTACGATCCGGCTGTGCCAGGAGAAGCGCTGCTGGAGCGGGACGGTGAGCTGGGCGTCCTGGCCGAGCTGGTGGCGCAGGCGGCGGGCGGGGACGGGCGGGCCGGCCTGATCCAGGGCCCGCCGGCATCGGCACGACCCGGCTGGTGGCGGCGGCGCGGCGGCTGGCCGCTGAGGCGGGGATGCGCTGCCTGTCCGCGCGCGGCAGCCCGATAGAGCGGGCATTCCCGTTCGGCGTGGTGCGCCAGCTGTTCGAACCTGTGCTCGTGGCCGGCACCGGGTAGCGCGGCGAGGTGTTCGCCGGGCGGGCCGGCCGGGTGGAGCGGCTGCTGGCGGGCGAGGCGAGCCGGCGGATAGTGGCGGGCCGTTCGCGATCTACCACGGCCTGTACTGGCTGGCAGTGAATCTGTCGGCTGCGGGCGCGCTGGCCCTGCCGGGTGGATGACCTGCACTGGGGTGACCCGCCGTCGCTGGCCGCGGTGGAGTACCTGGGCCGCCGCCTGGAGGGCCTGCCCGTCCTGCTGGTGGTTGCCTCGCGGGCGCACGAGCCGGGCTTCGACCGCTCCGTCCTTGACGCCTCGGCCTGGAACCTGCGGTGCGCGAGGTGGCGCCGCGGGCGCTGAGTGAGGCGGGCACCGCCGGGCCGGTGCGGGCGCGGCTGCCGACGGCTGACGACGGGTTCTGCCGCGCCTGCCACGCGGCCACCGGGGGAACCCGCTGCTGGTTGCCGAGCTGGCCCGCGCGCTGGCCGCCGAGGGCGTCACCGGGCTGCCGCGAGAGGCCCGATTCGATGACGTGAAGGTATGCCCCGCAGACCCGGCCCGCCCGCAGGTCAGCTTCCCGGCACGCTGGATGGTGCGGTCCGTCGTTCCAGCAGCGTCACGGTGGTAGCAGGCCCGACCTGGCGGATGCCGGCGGGTGTGAATCCGCGCCGCCGGTAGAGCGCGAGTGCGGGCAGGTTCGCAGTTCCCGTGGCGACCACGGAGCGTGCTGCGGGTTCGAGTCGGTCGAGGCTGTCGAGCAGCGTGGTAGCGATGCCACGGCGGTGCGCGCGAGGGTGCACCATCAGCCGGCAGATGTCCAGGGTGCCGTCATGGAGCCGGGTCCAGGACACCGCTCCGGCCAGACCGGTCTCGTCGTCGAGGCCGAGAAAGGACTCCCCGCAGTCGCGCAGTTGCTGGAGCGACTCGTGCAAGGGCGGAATGCCGGCGAATCCGATCAGCTCGGCCTCGACCGCGTACGCGGCGCGCTGGAGTTCCCACACGCACCGGAGGGTGTCCCGATCGGACAGGTCGAGCCGTCTCGGCTCGGCCATCAAAAGGCGCACCCCAGTTTGCTGCCGTGAGAACCCGACATACTGCAATCGTACCCGCACTGCGCCTGCCAGCGTGCCTGCGCACCGCCCGGGCACCACCCTTTCCATCTGGGATGGTTGCGGTGTCCCCATTGAAAGGTACAGTTATCCCTGTACCGAATCACAATTATGCGCGGCCATGGCTGTCAAGAATTGACACAAGAGAGCCAATCAGATCGGCGGATCTCGCGTGTCGCGCGACCCAGAGCTGTTACCGTCGGTAACGAAGCGCCGATCTGGCACTCGCCGGACCCAGCGCCACGACGGTATCGGCGACTTGCCGTAGTCGGCCTGCTCATGCTCGTGTGCGGCTGGTGTCACCTTTGCTCACCGATGTAGCAGCGTGTGTAGCAGAGACGCCATGGACCGGGGGAGCGGTGCGAGACGGCGGGAGACACCGCGGCTCCCCCGTGCAGGATGGTTGCCGGACTACGTGGACTTCCGGGACCGTCGTGGACGGCGGTCGTCTGACTCATAACCCAGAGGTCGCGGGTTCAAATCCCGCCCCCGCTCCTAGTTTTCGCAGGTAAAGGCCCTTTCCTAGTCGAGAGGGGGCCTTTTGCGTATCGAGCGCTGTAGCAAAGCGTGTAGCAGAAACCGGGCTCCGCGCGGCCTGGCAGTGAGACGGGGGAGACGGGGTGACACGGGATAAGACAGCGTGGACATGGTGGACGCTGGCGCCCGCGGTCGCTGGGTGCCTGGCCCAGAAGTATCGTCGGCGTAACGGCGTCCGCGCTGACCCGGCTCGAACGCGCACTCATGCCGGATCGAGACTCGGCGGCGGCTGCTACGTGCTGAGACCGTAAGCAAATACGGCCCGTGCGCTGAGCCGCTCCCTGCCGAATCCGTACGGCTAATTACGGTGCCGGCTGCGCGGACGGCCAGGTACAGATGATCCGATTCTGGGCTATTTAATAAGGCTGCATTCCTTAAATGCCTGGCGGGCCGCGGATTGTCCGGGTCGCCCAGGTGGCATCGGCCCTTGGGTGTTCAGGCGGGGGAGGGTTTGGGCAGGCCGTCGCGCACGAGTTGGGTGCGGGAGGCGATGCCGAGCTTGGTGAATACCTTCCGCAGGTGGTAATCGACGGTACGCGGGCTGAGATACAGCTGCGCGGCGATCTCGCGGTTGGTCAGGCCTTGCGTGACCAGCCCGGCGATCTGCAGTTCCTGTGGTGTGAGCTGGTCCAGGGCCAGGCGGTCGCGCTTGCTGGTGGTTTCCCCGGTTGCCCGCAGCTCTGCTGCGGCGCGGTTCTCCCACGGCAGCGCCCGGAGCTGGTGGAACAGCTCAGCCGCCGTGAGCAGGTGTCCGCGGGCTTCCTGCCGCCGGCGCTCTCGCCGCAGCCACTCGCCGTAAAGCAGTTCGGTGCGAGCGCGCCAGAACGGGGACAGGGCCGGACGTGCGGCAAGTGCCTGGCGGGAAATGCTCGCCGGCGCTGTCCGGTTCAAGGAGCGCACGCGACCGGCTGCACAGCGCGTGGTGTTCCCCGGCAGGCGATCGTGTTACCCACTGCTGATAGCGGGCGAATCTGCTGGTGACCTCGGGCTGGCGTCCGGCGCGCACGGCTGCCTCGACGGCGTCGGGAGTCGCGCGCAGCGCGATCATCGGGTGTGCTTCCGGGCTGTCGGCGGCGGTGGCGGCGAGCAGGTGCGTGGTGGCCTGGTCCGGTCGGCCCTCGGTTAGATGCAGCATGCCTAGCCGCCACTCGGCGACGCCGATGAGGTATGGAGCCTCGCGGTTGCGTCCCAGCGCGAGTAGCTGCTCGGCGTGGTCGCGTGCGTCAGCGCCGCGCCCCCAGATGGCCTCCACCAGGGCCATCGTGGCCAGGTGCCAGCTGATGCCCCAGATCTGCCCAGCATCCAGGGCGAGCCGGTGCCCCTCCTCGGCCGCGGCGAGGGCCAGATCGAAGCGGTCACGGTCCAGCAGCGCGGCTGCCTGATGCTGAAGGGCCAGCGGAAGCATACTCACCAGCCCTTGCTGTCTTGCGAGCGCGACGGCGCGGTTGGCGTAGCTGAGCCCGTCGGCAATCTCGGGTGCGGCCCATGCCGCAGACGCCGCCCAGATCAGCGCACGGGGATCGTCAAGGTCTGCGGCGCGGGTGACGACATCGCTGAACGCGCTGTCTGCGCGGTTCTGGTCGCCGGTCATCGCCGCCGAAAGACCGGTGAGTACCGCGGTGAGAAGCCGGTCACGGTCTGTCTTGGATGCTACGGTGGCGGCGCGCCGCCCCAGTTCGGCCGCCGTCGCGAAATCGC
>Ga0318496_10000313_pt1 | contig 16025 bp, 13 predicted proteins | sample GRESIP109b1f22_FD_203296 | JGI IMG/M metagenome (GOLD analysis project Ga0318496, IMG submission 203296) | Tropical soil microbial communities from Luquillo Experimental Forest, Puerto Rico - GRE.SIPMG.109b1f22 | ecosystem: Environmental > Terrestrial > Soil > Tropical forest > Bulk soil... | reverse complement strand
GCCGCTGACGGCGCTGCTTCCGCCCGGCTGCCACGGCGTGGACCTGCCCACGCTCACCGGCGAGCAGGCGACGATCGAGCTGGGCCTCCAGGCGCTGCTCGACGTGCCGCGCGGGCACCTGCTGGTGGAGATGGAGTACACCGACCAGCGGCACCGGCTCCCCGCGCTGGCCTGGGCGATGGCCGAGTCCGGCGGGCGACCCGAGCTGGCCGGGGCGGTCGAGGCCGCCTACCAGGAGCTGGTCCGGCCCTTCTGGCCGCGCATCCGCGCCTGGCTGCACGCCGAGCAGGCCACCCGCCGCCGGACGCTGGCCCGTGAGGGCCCCGGCGCGCTGCTGGCCTCGCTGCAGGGTCCGCGGATCCGCTGGCGGCCGCCGATCCTGGAGATCCTGAAGCCGGGCAACGGGGAGATGGAGCTGGGCGGCCGGGGCATCGCGCTGGTTCCCTCGGTCTTCGTCGGCAAGGAGCCCAGCCTGCACGAGAACCCGAACGACATGGACGAGGTGCCCCGGCTGGTCCTGCCCGCGTCCGACGCGGGCGGCGCGCGCCTGTGGGCCGCGCCGCGCTCCCCGGGATCGGCGCTGGCCGCGCTGGTCGGGCGGAACCGGGCGGCGGTGCTGCGGAGCATCGCGGACGGGTGCAGCACCACCGAACTGGCCGACCGGGTCGGCATCTCGCTCGCCGCGGCCAGCCAGCACGCGGCGGTGCTGCGCGGGGCGGGCCTCATCGCCACCCGCCGCCAGGGCGGCGCGGTGCTGCACGTGCTCACGCCGCTCGGCGCGGAGCTGCTGCAAGCCGGATAAGGGTCGAGCCTGGGGCGGCGCCGCCTCGGAGGCTCCGGCCGTCGTCTGTACCGGAGCCTCCTGCCGCGTAACCGCACCAGGCTCTTAGTGGACCACCGGCGTGTGGTTTCCCTTTCAAGCATCGCCAGCGGCGGCCGCGCCCGCAAAGCCTTTCAACCGTGCCTTAAACGCCCAGGTAAGACGGGATTGACAGCACGCACAGAACTGCATCAAGATCAGTAAACAACGGTCATACAGGAGCTGTATGCTGCCAACTCAGCGACGTCAGGCCATCCTCGCCGAGCTCCGCCAGGCGAAGGCGGTCTCCGCCGAGGAACTCGCGCGGCGGTTCGGCGTGTCGCTGGAGACGATCCGCCGCGACCTGCGCGGGCTGCGGGACCGGGGGCTGCTGGAGCGGGTGTACGGCGGCGCGCTCTCGGTCCGGACCGCCGAGGGCGACTTCGCGACCCGGAGCACGCTGCACGCGGCGCGCAAGCTGGCCATCGCCCAGCTGGCCGCGACCCTGGTCGAGCCCGAGGACACCATCGTCATCGACATCGGCACCACCGCGCTCGAGGTGGCCCGGGCGCTGCCGGAAACCTTCCGCGGCCGGGTGCTGACCAACTCGGTGCCCGCCGTGATGGCGCTCGCCGAACGGGAGGAGATCGAACTGCTGCTGTCCGGCGGGCAGGTGAGGCACGGCGACGCGGCCTGCTTCGGCGCGCAGGCCGAGGCCTTCTTCGCCGACTTCTACACCGACAAGGCGTTCCTCGGCTCCGGCGGCGTGCACGCGCAGGCCGGGCTGACCGACTACCACCCGCCCGAGGTGGCCACCCGGCGCACGATCATCGCGCACGCGGCCGCCTCCTACGTCCTGGCCGACTCGAGCAAGCTCGGCACGATCGCCGTGCACCGGGTCTGCCCGCTGAGCCGCGTCACCGCGGTCCTCACCGACTCAGAAGCCAGCGCAGAGGCCGTGCAGGCGCTCACCGCCGCTGGCTGCACGGTGATCCGGGCCCCCGAAGGGGGTCCCCCGGGGGAAATGGAGGAACATTCATATGGATCAGGTCACGACGGGCGCCGTCCCTGAGGACGAGGAACTCACCAGGTTCGGCTACCGCCAGCAGTTCGTCCGCTCGCTGCGCCACTTCGAGTCGTTCGCGGTGGCATTCTCGTTCATCTCGATTACCACCGGCATCTTCACCACCTACGCCTTCGCGCTGGCCACCGGCGGGACCCGGTCCATCTGGACCTGGCCCATCGTGATCGCGGGCCAGTCGCTGGTAGCCCTGGTCTACGGCGCGCTCTCGGTCCGGGTGCCGCTGTCCGGCTACTCCTACCAGTGGGCCTCGCGGCTGGCCAACCCGCACGTCGGCTGGTGGTTCGGCTGGATGTCGTTCGCGTTCCTGACCATCGTCACCGTCTCGGTCGACTACGGCCTGGTCCAGGTGGCCTTCCAGCCGCTGATCGGGCAGGCGTACACCCCGACCAGCGCGATGCTGGAGACGCTGGTCGTGCTGGCCCTGCAGGCCGCGTTCATCATCACCTCGACCAGGGTCACCACCCGGACGAACAACGCGGCGGTGGCCACCGAGGTCATCGGCATCGTCGGGCTGACCGTGCTGCTGCTGGTCGTGGCCGCGGTCAGGTCGCTGGGGCACTGGTCGAACCTCACCTCCACCGGCCCGGTGCCGTCGGCCGGCTACTACGCCTGGCTCGGCCCGTTCATGCTGGCCACGCTGCTCGGCGCGTACACCATCGTCGGCTTCGAGTCGGCCAGCAACCTGGCCGAGGAGACCCACGAGCCGCACCGGGTCATCCCCAAGGCGATGCTCCGCGCCGTGCTCGTCTCCGGTGTGGTGGGGTTCGCGTTCCTGATCGCCCTGGCCTACGCGACCAACAAGGCGGCGTACGCCAGCGCCGCGCCGGTGGCGTCGATCGTGCACGACGTGCTGGGCGGTGCGGTGCAGAAGATCTTCCTGGTCTTCGTGTGCGTGTCGATCTTCGCCTGCGGCCTGATCATCATGGTGACCAACAGCCGCCTGATCTTCTCCATGGCGCGGGACCGGCGGCTGCCCGGCCACCAGCTCCTGCACCAGGTGCCGAGGGCCACCGGCGGCCCGCCCTGGGCCACCATCCTCGCCGCGGTGCTCGGCGCCGCCATCGCGCTGGTGCTGCGCACCCACACCGCGGCGCTCACCACCCTGTTCACCGCGTCCACGATCATGCCGGCCCTGTTGTACGCGGGCACGGTGCTGCTGTACGTGATCACCGCCCGGCGGCGGGGCGTGGGAGAGAGCCAGGGCACGACGCCCCGCCCGTTCGGGAAATTCGAACTCCCGATCGTGGCCGGGGCGGTGATCTGGCTGGCGTACGAGCTGATCATCCTGATCGGGCCGAACGAGTTCCGCGACGCGCAGTACTACGTGCTGGGGGCGCTCGGCGTGGGCCTGGTGTTCTACATCGTGCAGCTGGTGACCGAGCGGGACGCGATGCGAAGGGAGCCCGGTCAGGAGTGAACGTCCTGGCCATCGACCAAGGCACGTCGGCGACCAAGGCGCTGCTGGTCGGGCCGGGCGCCGAGGTGCTCGGCCGCGGCGAGGTCCCGGTCCGCACCCGCAGCGTCGGCGCGGACGGGGTGGAGGCCGACCCGGAGGAGCTGTTCGAGTCGGTCGCGGCGGCGGGGCGGCAAGCGCTGGCCGCGGCCGGCGGGGCGCGAGCCCACGCGGTGGCGCTGGCCAACCAGGGCGAGACCGTGCTGGCCTGGGACCGCGGCACGGGCCGGCCCCTGTCCCCCGCGATCGTCTGGCAGGACCGGCGGGCGAGCGGCGTGTGCGCGCGTCTCGCAGGCCGTTCGGCCGAACTGACCGCGATCACCGGCCTGCCGCTCGACCCCTACTTCGCCGCGCCGAAGATGACCTGGCTGCGGGAGAACCTGGCTCAGCCGATTTCCGGGGCCGGCACGGTCACCACCACCGACACCTGGCTGCTGGCCCGGCTCGGCACCGGGTACGTGACCGACGCGGCCACCGCGTCCCGGACCCTGCTGCTCGACCTGGACCGCGCGGTCTGGTCGCAGACGGCCTGCGCGGCCTTCGGCCTGGACCCGGCGGCGCTGCCGGAGGTGGCGGACTGCGCCGGGGTGGTCGGCGAGACGCCCGTGTTCGGGCCTTCGCTGCCGGTCGCCGGGATCGCGGTGGACCAGCAGGCCGCGCTGCTGGCCGAGGGCTGCCTGGCCGCGGGCGACGCCAAGTGCACCTACGGGACGGGCGCGTTCCTGCTGGTCACCACCGGTACTCGCGCGGCCAGGTCCGGCTCGGGGCTGTCCACTTCGGTGGCCTGGCGGCTGGGCGGCGCGGTGACATACTGCCTGGATGGGCAGGTCTACACGGCGGGTTCGGCCCTGCGCTGGCTCACCGGCGCCGGCGTGCTGCGCGAGCCCGGCGAGCTTGACGCGGTGGGCGGGACGGTACCGGACGCGGGCGGCCTGACGTTCGTGCCCGCGCTGGCCGGGCTCGGCGCGCCGTACTGGGCGCCGGGCGCCCGCGGGCTGCTGACCGGCCTGCACCTGGGCAGCTCGCGCGGGCACATCGCCCGGGCCGTGGCCGAGGGCATCGCCGCGTCGGTCGCGCTGCTGGTCTCGGCCGCCGTCGCCGACCTGGGCCGGCCCCTCACGGCGCTGCGGGCGGACGGCGGCCTGACCAGGTCCCGGTTGCTCATGCAGGCCCAGGCCGACCTGCTCCAGATGCCGGTGCTCGTCTGCCGGTCGGCGGACGCCACCGCGCTGGGGGTGGCCGCGCTGGCCCGGCTCGGTCTCGGGGACGCGGCTTCGGTGGCTGAGGCAGTTGGGCCGGCCGAGGTGGAAACGGTGGTGGAGCCGTCGGTCACCGCCGATCAGGCGGCCGAACGGCTCGCGGTTTTCCGCGCCGCCCTCGACCTCACGCTGGCCTCGGGATGACGCGGCCCCCCGCGGACGTGGTGATCATCGGGGCCGGGGTGGTCGGCACGGCGATCGCCCGGACGCTGGCCGCGTACTCGCTGGATCTGGTGCTGGTCGACGCGGCTGGCGATGTCGGCGCCGGCACGTCGAAGGCGAACACCGCGATCCTGCACACCGGGTTCGACGCCAAGCCGGGCAGCCTGGAGAGCCGGCTGCTCAGCCGGGGCTCCGGGCTGCTGCGCTCGTACGCCTCGGCGGCGCGGATCCCGGTGGAGCGCACCGGCGCGCTGCTCGTGGCGTGGACGCCGGACCAGGTCGCGGCGCTGCCTTTGATCGGGGAAAACGCGCGGCGCAACGGGTACCGGGCGGTGCGGCCGCTGGCCGCCGCCGAGCTCTACGCGCGGGAGCCCGCGCTCGGGCCGGGCGCGCTCGGCGGGCTCGAGGTCCCGGACGAGAGCATCATCTGCCCGTGGACCACGCCGCTCGCCTTTGCTACCGAGGCCGTCGGCGCGGGGGTCCGGCTCCTGCTGTCCGCCCGCGTTACCGGGGTCGCGGCCGTCGGCGATGTCCATGAGCTCGCGACGACGCGCGGGCCGGTGCGGTGCCGGTGGGTGGTGAACGCGGCCGGGCTCGGCAGCGATGAGGTGGACCGGATGTTCGGCGGTGACGGGTTCACCATCCGGCCGAGGCGGGGCGAGCTCATCGTGTTCGACAAGCTGGCCAGGACGCTGCTCCGGTCGATCCTGCTGCCGGTGCCGACGGCGCGGACCAAGGGGGTGCTCGTCGCGCCCACGGTCTACGGGAACGTGCTGCTCGGCCCCACCGCCGAGGACGTGCCTGACCGGTCCGATACGGCCACCACCGCGGCCGGGCTGCGGTCGCTGCTGGCGGCCGGGCGGCGGATCCTGCCCGGGCTGGCGGAAGAGGAGGTCACCTCGACGTACGCGGGGCTGCGCGCCGCCACCGAGCACGCGGACTACCAGATCCGGGTGGACGCCTCGCGACGGTACGCGTGCGCGGGCGGCATCCGCTCGACCGGCCTGTCCGCGTCGCTGGGCATCGCCGAGCACGTGGCCGGCCTGCTGGACGAGGCCGGTCTCGAGCTGAAGCCGCGGCCTGGCTTCGCGGTTTCGCCGCCGGTGATGCCGTACATCGGGGAGGCCGGGGTGCGTCCGTACCAGGACGCGGCCACGATCGCGGCCGACCCGGCGTACGGGCAGATCGTGTGCCACTGCGAGCGGGTCACCCGCGGTGAGATCAGGGACGCGCTGGCCGGCCCGGTGCCGCCCGCCGACCCGGGCGGGCTGCGCCGCCGGACCCGGGCGGGGAACGGGCGCTGCCAGGGGTTCTACTGCGGGGCCGCGGTGTCGCGGCTGCTGAGCGCGGCCGGGGTCGGTACCGGGCCCGGAGCGCCGTGACCGCGGGGGTGGTGGTGGTCGGGGCCGGGCCGGCCGGGCTGTCGGCGGCGGCTGAGCTGTGCCGCCTCGGGGTAGGCCCGGTGCTGGTGGCCGACCGGGAATCCGAGGCGGGCGGGGTGCCCAGACACAGCTGGCACACCGGGTACGGGCTGCGCGACCTGCACCGGGTCATGACCGGGCCGGCCTACGCGCGTTCCCTGGTGTCGGTGGCGTCGTCGGCGGGCGCGGAGCTGCGGACCGACGCTACGGTGACCGGCTGGTCGACGGGGCCGGACGGTTCGCACACGGTCACGGTGACCAGCCCGGCCGGACCGGAGACGGTTCAGGCGACGGCAGTGCTGCTGGCCACCGGATGCCGGGAGCGGCCGCGGACGGCGCGGCTGGTCCCCGGTGACCGCCCGGCCGGGGTGATGACCACCGGCGAGCTGCAGCAGCGGGTGTACCTCGGCGGGGAGCGGCTGGCCGGGCGGGCGCTGGTCGTCGGGGCCGAGCACGTGTCGTTCTCGGCCGCGATGACGCTCGCGCACGCCGGGGCCGACGTGGTCGCGCTGGTCACCGAGTACGAGCGGCAGCAGAGCTACGCCGCGTTCCGGCTCGGCGCGGCGGTGCGCTGGCGGGTGCCGGTCTGGACCTCCTGCGCGGTCCGCCGGATCGCGGGGCGCGGGCGGCTGGAGGGCGTCGAGGTGGCGGACGTTCGGACCGGGGTGGCGCGGTTCGTGCCGTGCGAGGTCGTGGTCTTCACCGGCGACTGGATTCCCGACCACGAGCTGGCCCGGCTGGCCGGCCTGGCCATGGACCCCGGCACCCGCGGCCCGGCCGTGGACACGACGCTGGCGACGTCGGCCCCTGGCGTGTTCGCGGCCGGCAACCTGGTGCACGCGGCCGAGACCGCGGACGTCGCCGCGCTGTCCGGCCGGCACGCCGCGCGGCACATCGCGGCCGCGCTCGCCGCGGGGTCGCCGGGGTCGCCGGGGTCGCTGGGATCGCCGGGATCACCGGGATCGCCGGGGTCCGGGCCACCCGCGGTCCGGCTTCCGGTCCTGGTGGAGCCGCCGCTGCGGTGGATCTCACCCAACATGGTCGGCGGCTCTGGCCCCCCTCCCCCGCTGGGCCGGTTCGTGCTGCGCAGTGCCGATTTCCGCCGGACGGTCCGGCTGGAGGTCCGGCAGGACGGCCGGCTGCTGGCCAGGTCCCGCCCGGCCCGGCTGATCCCGGGACGCCCGGTGCACCTCGATGCCGCCTGGCTGCCCAGGGTCGACCCGGCGGGCGGCCCGGTGCGCATCACCACTGGCACGCTGCCCTGATGATCGTGGATCGTTTCCGGGCGGGCGGGACGCCGGCCGGACGGGGTGGCACGCGCCGCGGACCGTTCGGCCCTCTTACCTTGCAGACGGAATAGCGCAGGTCTGATCGCTGCTGAACCTATTGCCGTTCCCCCCATTCGCGCCATCTTTCGCGCATGCACTCGTCCGGGCACGGCACCATGGAACCGCTATGACGCTCACTGACCTGCTGCCGGCCACGCCCGAACCCGACGCCGTCTTCGACGCCTTCGCCGGGTGGTCCAAGCGGCGCGGGCTGGCGCTGTACCCGCACCAGGAGGAAGCGCTCATCGAGGTCGTCTCGGGGGCGAACGTCATCCTGTCCACCCCGACCGGGTCCGGCAAGAGCCTGGTCGCCATGGGCGCTCACTTCACCGCGCTCGCGGACGGCAGGCGCACGTTCTACACCGCGCCGATCAAGGCGCTGGTGTCGGAGAAGTTCTTCGACCTGTGCCACGCGTTCGGCCCGGCCGAGGTCGGCATGATGACCGGGGACGCCAGCGTCAACCCGGAGGCGCCGATCATCTGCTGCACCGCCGAGGTGCTGGCCAGCATCGCGCTGCGGGACGGCGCCGACGCCGACGTGGGCCAGGTAGTGATGGACGAGTTCCACTTCTACGCCGACCCCGAGCGCGGCTGGGCCTGGCAGGTCCCGCTGCTCGAACTGCCGCGGGCGCAGTTCGTGCTGATGTCCGCGACCCTCGGCGACGTGACTCGGTTCGAGGCCGACCTGACCCGGCGCACCGGCCGCCCCACCGCGGTGATCCACTCGGCCGAGCGCCCGGTGCCGCTGATCTTCTCCTTCGTCACCGAGCCGCTGCACGAGACGCTGAAGGAACTGCTGTCGACGAATCAGGCGCCGGTCTACGTGGTGCACTTCACCCAGGCGGCCGCGCTGGAGCAGGCGCAGGCGCTGATGAGCGTGAACGTGTGCAGCCGGGCCGAGAAGGACGCCATCGCCGACATGATCGGCAACTTCCGGTTCTCCGCTGGCTTCGGCAAGACCCTGTCCCGGCTGGTGCGGCACGGCATCGGCGTGCACCACGCCGGCATGCTGCCCAGGTACCGGCGGCTGGTCGAGACGCTGGCCCAGGCCGGGCTGCTCAAGGTCATCTGCGGCACCGACACCCTCGGCGTCGGCATCAACGTGCCGATCCGCACGGTGCTGTTCACCGCCCTGTCCAAGTACGACGGGAACAAGACCCGGCTGCTGCAGGCCCGTGAGTTCCACCAGATCGCCGGGCGGGCCGGGCGCGCCGGGTTTGACGTGGCCGGGCGGGTGGTGGTGCAGGCCCCCGAGCACGTGGTGGAGAACGAGCGGGCCCTGGCCAAGGCGGGCGACGACCCGAAGGCGCGGCGGAAGGTGGTCCGCAAGAAGCCGCCCGAGGGCTTCGTCTCGTGGGGTCGCCCCACGTTCGACAGGCTCGTGGCCGCCGAGCCGGAGCCGCTGACCTCGAGCTTCAAGGTCACCCACGCCATGGTGCTGAACGTCATCGCCCGGCCGGGCGACGCGTTCGCCGCGATGCGCCACCTGCTGACCGACAACCACGAGGAGCGTTCGGCCCAGCGGCGGCACATCCACCAGGCCATCGCGATCTACCGCGCGCTGCTGGCCGGCGGCGTGGTGGAACGGCTGGATGAGCCCGATTCCGAGGGCCGGCTCGTGCGGCTGACCGTGGACCTGCAGTTCGACTTCGCGCTCAACCAGCCGCTGTCGCCGTTCGCGCTGGCCGCCATCGACCTGCTCGATGTTGAGTCGCCGTCCTACGCGCTCGACGCGCTGTCGGTGATCGAGTCGACGCTGGAGAACCCGCGGCAGGTGCTCTCCGCCCAGCAGTTCCGGGCGCGCGGCGAGGCGGTGGCCCAGATGAAGGCGGACGGCATCGCGTACGAGGAGCGGCTCGAGCTGCTGGACGACGTGACCTACCCCAAGCCGCTGGAGGACCTGCTCGACGCGGCGTACGAGATCTACCGGCGCGGCCACCCGTGGGTCGCCGACTACGAGGTGCGGCCGAAGTCGGTGGTCCGCGACATGTACGAGCGGGCGCTGACCTTCGCCGAGTACGTGGCGTTCTACGGGCTCTCCCGGTCCGAGGGCCTGGTGCTGCGCTACCTGGCCGACGCCTACAAGGCGCTGCGGCAGACGGTGCCCGACGAGGCCAAGACCGAGGACCTGACCGACCTGATCGAATGGCTGGGCGAGATCGTCCGGCAGGTCGACTCCAGCCTGATCGACGAGTGGGAGCGGCTGCGCAACCCGCTGGACGCCGCGGAACCATCGCGGGACGAGCGGCCCGCCACGGTCACGTCCAACGTGCGGGCGTTCCGGGTACTGGTGCGCAACGCGCTGTTCCACCGGGTCCGGCTGGCCGCGCTCGGGCAGTACGAGGAGCTCGGCGCGCTGGATTCGGAGAGCGGCTGGGACGCCGCGGCGTGGGAGGACGCCCTGGAGGGCTACTTCGAGGTGCACGACGAGATCGGCACCGGGCCGGACGCGCGCGGGCCCGCCCTGCTGATCATCGACGCTGGCCGGCCGGGCCAGTGGGCGGTACGGCAGATCTTCGACGATCCGGCCGGCGACCACGACTGGGGCATCGGCGCGGTCGTCGACCTGGACGCGTCGGACGAGGCCGGTTCGGCCGTGCTGCGGATCACCGACGTCGGCCAGCTCCCGGGGTTCTAGCCCCGGGGTTCTGGCCCCGGGGTTCTGGCCCCGGGGTTCTGGCCCCGGGGTTCTGGCCGAAGTCGGGTAGCACGATCGAGGCGTCAGGGGCCAGGGTGAAGCTGGGGTTCCAGGCGATCTCCCAGACGTGGCCGTCTGGGTCGCGGAAACAGCCGGCGTAGCCGCCGTAGAAGGTCTCCCTGGCGGGCTGCGTTATCTCGCCGCCCGCGCCGGCCGCCTCGGCCAGCACCGCGTCGACCTCGGCCCGTGACCTGACGTTGTGCGCCAGGACGACGCCGTCGAAGCCGCCGGTGGTGACGCCCTCGTCCTTGGCGCCCCCGTCCTTTACGCCACTGTCTTTGACGCCACTGTCTTTGACGCCACTGTCTTTGACGCCACTGTCGTCGGCGAGCTTTGCGCGCCCCCACAGGATCAGGGCCATGGCCCCGGCCTGGAAGAAGACGGTCTCCTCGGCTTCCTGGCCGCGCCAGCCGAGGCGTTCGTAGAAGGTCCGGGCACGGCGTATGTCGGCGACTCCGAGCGTGATCAGGCTGATGCGTTGCTCCACCGCAGCAACCTAACCCATGCCACCAACAGTGACGTGGCGTGGATGCCGCGGGGCCAGCACTGACCAAGGGAATCGTAACGCCAGGGAACGGTGTGACAACAGTGATCAGATTCCCCTCACAGCTGCGACCACCCCCCGGGGGGGTGACCAGGCTTACGACGTGGATGCCACATCCACGTCGTCCTAGCGACATGGCTGGGACATCCACGCCTTATGAGCCGACTGCGGGCGGGTACCACGGGTCACGGCAGTGCGCCAGGAGCACGGCAACACCAGGAGTGCCCGGAGTCCGGGGCGAGTGCGGTCAGTCCGGGGCGAGTGCGGTCAGTCCGGGGCGAGTGCGGTCAGTCCGGGGCGAGTGCGGTCAGTCCGGGGCGAGTGCGGTCAGCAGATGGCCTTCGCGAGGAGCCCGGCCGCCGTTACCAGCTCCGACTCGGTCGGGAGCGCGAAGCCGAGCAGGAGCGCCGGAGGGGACGGCGCGTGCGTGGTGCAGTGGCGGTGCAGCTCGTGCAGGCCGACGCCGGAACGCCGGGCCCGCCTCGCCGTCTCGTGCTCGTCGGCGCCGTCCGGGAGCCAGGCGAGCAGGTGCAGCCCGGCTTCGGTCCCGCTGACCCGGACTTCGGGGAGGTGCTTGCCGAGCTCGCCGACCAGGAGGTCCCGCTTCGCGTGGTACCGCCGTCGCATGGACCGCAGGTGCCTCTCCAGCGCGGCCTCCTCGATGAACGAGGCCATCGCCACCTGGTCCAGCGTGGGCGGCGTCACGCCGGTGACCAGCAGCACGTCCTCCACGTCGTCGATCAGGTGCGACGGGGGGACGACCCAGGCCAGGCGCAGCGCCGGCGCGAGCGTCTTGCTCGTCGTCCCGACGAACGCGACCAGGTCCGGCGCCAGGCCCTGCAAGGAGGCCATCGGGTCCCGGCCGAACCGGTACTCGACGTCGTAGTCGTCCTCGATGATCAGCGCCCCGCGCTCCCGGGCCCAGGCGATCAGGGCGGCGCGCCGCTCCGCGGTCATGACGACCCCGGTCGGGTAGTGGTGGGCGGGTGTCATCACCACGGCGTCGACATCGGCCGCGGCGAGTTCCGTGACGACCATGCCGTCGGCGTCCACCCGGACGGGAACGGCCTCGAGCCCGGCTTGCTCGGCGGTGTACCTCTGCCAGCGCCAGCCGGGGTCCTCGACCGCGACCCGGCGCGCGCCGCGCCTGCGGAGCACGTACCAGAGCACGGTCATCGCCTGCGACGCCGCGCAGCAGATGACCACGTGGTCGGGATCCACGACCACGCCGCGCACGCGGGCCAGGTATCCGGCGAGGGCGTTCCTGAGCTCGGGCACGCCGCGATGCTCACCGTAGGTCAGCCGGCTGTCGGGCAGGTCGCGCAGCGCGCGCACCAGGGCCGCCTTCCAGGCGGCGCGCGGGAAGGCATGGTAGTCGGCCAGCCCGGGCCTCAGCTCGTACCGGTAGGCGCGCGCCGCGGTCAGCTGGCGCCGGGCCGGCGGCCGCCCCGACGCCGCCGTCGCGGCGACGCGGGTGCCAGAGCCGCGCCGGGCCGACAGGTAACCTTCGGTGGCCAGCTGGGCGTAGCTGTCCACCACCACGCCGCGGGACATGCGCAGCTGCTCGGCCAGATCCCGGCTGGGCGGCAGCACCGAGCCTGGCGGCAGTCGGCCGGACCGGATCGCCACCCGCAGCGCGTCCTCGAGCTGACGGCGGAGCGAGACGCCGGCCTGGAACTCGATCTCCAGGTCCACCCCCCTGACGCTACCCCGGTCCCGGCGGCGCGGCACGATTGGACCCAATAAAACGCGGACGATTGGACCAATCCGCGAAACCACTTGCGGGTTAGGCTGGTCAGCACCGGGCGGTTGCGGGGACCGGGGGCTGATGCCCGGCGACGGTGTGCTCGTGGTCTCGGGCGAACGCGGGAGTTCCGGGGACGGGGGCGAGCACACCGTCATCCGCCCGGGAGCCGGGGAAAGGTGCTGGGAGGATCCGATGAAGCTGGTCACGCACGCGTTCCTGACCCTCGACGGGGTCATGCAGGGCCCGGGCGGGGCCGAGGAGGACCCCAGCGGAGGGTTCGGTCGCGGCGGGTGGCTGGTCCCGTTCTCCGACGCCGACATGGGCGTGATCGCGGAGAGCTGGTTCGCCCGGACCGAAGCGATCCTGCTCGGCCGCAACACCTATGAGATGATGCGCGCCTACTGGAGCCAGGTCACCGACCCGGCCAACGGCGCCGCGACCAAGCTGAACCACGGCCGCAAGTACGTCGTGTCGAACACCCTGACCCGTGCCGACTGGGGTGACACCACGGTCCTGCGCGGCGACGTCATCGGCCAGATCGCCGACCTCAGGAGGGGCGGCCGGGGTGAGCTGCAGGTGCACGGCAGCGCCCGGCTCGCCCAGGCGCTGCACGCCGCGGGGCTTATCGACGAGTACCGGCTGCTGGTGTTCCCGGTCACCGTCGGCGCCGGCAAGCGGTTGTTCACCGACGACGCGCCGCCCCGGGGATACGACCTGCTCGAGTCCCGCAGCACCAGGGCCGGCGCCGTATACCAGGTCCTAGCCCCGAAAGCCTTCGAGGCCGGCGGCCTGGAGGTGCAGGATGGCAAGGAAGCCATCCGGTAACCGGGCAGTCAAGGGAGGAAGAACCATGGGAGCCATCCGGGTACACGAGTTCATCAGCCTGGACAGCGTGATCGACGCCCCGAGCTGGACCTTCGAGTTCGGATTCGACCCGCGGATGGGCGAGGCGATCGGCCGGGTCACGGCGGGCAGCGACGGGATCCTGCTGGGCCGGACGACCTACCAGATGTTCGAGCCGGCCTGGTCCACGCGCACCGTGGAGGAGGACCCCGGCGCGCCGTTCTTCAACGACACCACGAAGTACGTCGTGTCGTCCACGCTCACGACGCCGACGTGGCGGAACTCCGAGATCATCGGGGGGTACGACGCCAAGAGGATCCAGCAGCTCAAGGAGGAGTCGGCCAAGGGGCTCTACGTGAGCGGCAGCGGGACGCTGGTCCGCGCCCTCATCGCCGACGGGCTCGTCGACGAGCTGCACCTGTTCGTGTACCCGGTGACCCGTGCGGCCGGGCCGCGCCTGTTCGACGAGAGCCTGCCGCCCGCCAGGTGGACGCGGGCGGACGCGGACCTGTACGACAACGGGGTCACCTACCTGAAGCTCACCCCGGCGTCGTGAAGCTCCGCCACCTCAGCGACCGAGACGCGACCGGAGCAGGTGGGGCAGGACGGCTGGCCCGGTGACCGGGCGGAAGCGGACGGCCGCCCCGTGCAGCGCCTGGTACTCGTCCTCGGTCAGGTTGATCTCGGCCGCGGCGACGTTGCTCTCGAGCTGGCCGACGCTCGACGCGCCCGGTATGGCCACTACCGCCGGATGGTGGATGACCCAGGCCAGGGCGATCTGGGCGGGCGCTGCGCCGTGCGCGTCCGCCACCTCGCGCAGGGTCGCGATCAGGTCGCCGGCCCGGTCCAGGTTCTCCGGCAGGAACAGCGGGCTGCCGGCCCGGAGCCGGTTCACCGGGCGGTGGTCCCGGTCGTACTTGCCGGAGAGCAGCCCCTGGGCCAGCGGGCTGTAGGCGATCACGACGTGGCCGGTCGATTCGGCGAACGGCAGCAGGTACTGCTCGGGCGACCGGTCGACGAGGTTGTAGCGGACCTGGTTGCTCAGCACCCGGCTGCCCAGGGCCTGCTCGGCGGCACGCCAGCGGTCCAGCGAGTAGTTGCTGACGCCGACCTCGCCCACCAGCCCGACCCGCTGCAGCGCGCGCATGCCGCGCATGATCGTGCCGTCCCGCACCACCGGATTGGGCGAGTGAACCTGGTACAGGTCGAGCCGGCGGGTGCCGAGCCGGTTGGCGCTGGCCACCGCGCGCTGCTCGACGACCGGAGCGACCGGCAGCAGCGGGAAGATCTTCGTCGCCAGGAAGACCGAGTCCCGGTCTTGGCCGATCGCCGCGCCGAGGATCCGCTCGCTGCGCCCGAAGCCGTAGATCTCGGCGGTGTCGAACAAGGTGACGCCGAGCTCCACCGCCCGGCGCACGATCGCGTGCGCCTCCTGCTCGGCGTAGGCCTGGCCGTAGCCCCACTCCGCGGAGCCGAACTGCCATGCGCCCAGCCCGATCCGGGAAATCCTGGCCGTCGTGGGGTCGGTCCCGGCGCTCAGATAACGCATGCCCCTAGTGTCCGCCTCCCGGGGGTGCAGCGGCTAGCCGCCCGCCGTTACCATCTCAGCCTGGCGATCTGGTCGTAGTCGGCCGAGGAGTATCCGACCAGCCCCTCCGACAGGGCGAAGATCCACTCCGCCACGCCCAGGGACAGGGCAAGGCGGCTGCACCGAGCGCAGAAGTGCGGCTCGTCCAGCCGGACCGAGTCGTCGGCCTCGAGCCGTACGTAGATCAGCTTCGATCCCTGCAGCTTCCGCCAGCCATCGCCCTCGCGGGCCAGCGTGATCGCCCGCTGCTCGGCGTGGGTCCGGCAGCGGTCATGGTCCCCGGCCTCCCCGAACTTGCAGTAGCAGTGGTCCTCCCCGGGGAACGGCACGCCGTTGGTCCCCCAGGCCAGCAGGCTCTCGTCCTTCACCAGCACCGCCGCGTACCTGGTCTGCGCATGGGAATCCCTAGCCAGCTCCGCCGCCCGCTCGACCATCTGCTCCGCCACATGGCTGTCGTGGCGCTTCAGCGGCCGCCATACCGGCCCGTGCCCTGGTTGCATGCCCACCACCTCTCGCAGCGAAGGCTATTCTCCGCGACCGCGCGGCGCCCGGCCAGAGGGACTACGGCCTTTCCTGGCGGAACGTCAGGGGGAACCGCCGCCGGGCCACGCGCCGGGCACGCCGTAGGCCTCGTCCTCACCCGGCCAGGGCGGCATCGTCACGCCCACCGCCGCCAGCGGCCCGTCACCGTCGGCGCGGAACTGAAAGTGCGTGCCCGCCGGGATGGACAGGCACGTGCCGGGCCGCAGCGGCACCGTCTCCTGCCGGTCCCCCTGGCGCCGCCACATCCGGCCCTGGCCGCCGAGGATGTACCAGAGCTCGTCGACCGCGCGATGGGCCACCGCCCGGGAGACCTGGCCGGCGGCGAGCTCGAAGTGGGCCATCGAGCCGCCGCCGAGCCGTAGCAGGATCCGCACCTCCGAGCCGTCCGGCGCTATCGCGTCGGGCGCGGCGGGCAGATGCATGGTGTCAAAGTCCTGGTCCACTCGCCGACCTTAGTAGCTGGCCGGGGTGTTGCGGATGACGATCAGGCGTTGACAATGGCCGGGTGGCAACAGAGCTCACCGAGGCGGAATGGAGGACCGAGATTGGCTGGCCC
>Ga0318496_10000311_pt1 | contig 16050 bp, 13 predicted proteins | sample GRESIP109b1f22_FD_203296 | JGI IMG/M metagenome (GOLD analysis project Ga0318496, IMG submission 203296) | Tropical soil microbial communities from Luquillo Experimental Forest, Puerto Rico - GRE.SIPMG.109b1f22 | ecosystem: Environmental > Terrestrial > Soil > Tropical forest > Bulk soil... | reverse complement strand
ATGCTGTCCGAAGCCCTCAAGCCGATCTACTTCGACTACGACAAGTCGGCGATCAACGCCCGCGGCGAGGACATCCTGCGCGGGATCGGCGCGCTGATGAAGCAGGACAAGACGCTTTCCGTCACCATCGAGGGGAACACCGACGAACGCGGATCGACCGAGTACAACCAGGCGCTGGGCGACCGGAGGGCCGCCGCCGCGCTCCGCTGGCTCGCCTCGTACGGAGTCCCCAAGGCGCAGCTCAAGCCCGTCAGCTACGGCAAGGAGAAGCCGGCGGTCGACGGCCACGACGAATCGGCCTGGTCCAAGAACCGGCGGGACGAGTTCGTATCGAAGTCGATCTGAACCCGCCGCCGTCCGCCCCCTCCCGGAAAGGCAATTTTACCGGGATGATCCTTTCGTCGCGAACCGGTCCGCGTGGAATCGCGCCGGTCCTCTTGGTGCTCGGATCCCTGGCCTGCGCCGGTCCCGCGCGGACCCGGGCCCGGTCGGTGGAGGATGTCCGGATCCGGCTGCCCGGTCGCGAATTCCTGCTCTCGCGGGACGGGATCGATTCGGCGGACCAGCGCTGGCTGCCGTTCGACTACGAGGACGACGACCAGACCTGCGAGGTGCGGGTCCGCCCGGCGCCGCGCACGCCGCGCCTGGAACTCCTCCCGACCTCGGGATACGACGTGCTGGACACCCTCGTCCCCTCCGCCCCCGGCGAGCTGGCCTGGAAGGTCCGGTTCTCCGGCCTGACCCGGAGCGAATTCCTGCGCCTGCGCCTGCGCGACCCCTCCGATTCGGAGACGGAGGAGATCCTCCTCGCGCCGACCACCACGACCCGCGCGGAGCTCGACACCGTGGGGCTCGAGCTGTACGCGGGCCAGGACAAGGCGATCGACGTCCTGGTCGACAACCCCGGGAACGTGCGCATCCGGCAGGGATGGGTCCAGGCCGACGGATTCGAGTACCGCTTGTCGGATTCCGACGACAGGATCGCGCTCCACGTCCTCCCCTTCGCCGTCGGGTCGCGGGACTACCGGATCCCCCTCCCCCTTCGCAAGCCGGCCCTGGTGGGTGGCCGTCCCGGTCCGCTCCAGACCTTCCTCGAGGGCCGCTTCCAGTTCCGCAAGGCCGCCCTTCCGTTCGTCCGCATCGACCCGGGCACCGTGCTCCTCGACGACCGGACCGGAAGGGACGGGGTCGAGGTCCAGCTCGACGCCGACCGCTCCATCGCGACGGGGCGCACCTACCTGCTGGAGGAAGGATCAGCGCCCGGAGGTCCCGCAGTGGCCGAGCTGTACGTCAAGGAACGCCTCGCGACGGGCCGGGCACTGGCCGTCCTGCGCGCGTTCAACGTCCACAGGAGGGGATCCGGCTCCCTTTTCCTGCGCGACGGCGACGGCGCGCGCGCGCTCACCAATCTGGACGTCCTCCCCCGGGTGCGCGTGGAGAAGGTCCAGGTGATGCGCAACGGCAAGGACTGGGAGAACGACGCCTCGGTGCGACCGGGCGAGACCGTCCACGTCCGCCTGGAAGGGCAGAGCCTGGACCAGGGCAGGTTCGGGTTCGGGGAGGTCGCGATCGTTCCCGACGCCAAGGACCAGTCGAGCGACGACGTGTTCGAATGCAAGCTCTCCATCCCGCTCGGGATCTCCCGGGGCGGAATCCAGATCCTGGACCACGACCGCCCCACCGGGAAGGTGCTGCAGGTGCGCGAGGTGCAGACGGCCCGGGCGTTCGACTTCGTGAGCGTGGACCACGGGACGGGGATCCGCCCGCTGCCGTCCATCTCCGGGCCCGAGCTCCACGCGGGGACCATCCAGGACGTCGTGCTCCGCTTCGATCCGTCGCGGCTCGATTCGGGCGGCGTCCTCGACGGGAAGCAGTACCTGTCCGTCGACGTGAAGGTCACCGGCCCGTCGGGGAACATCCTCGACTACGGGACCTTCGCCGGGATCGTCGTCTGCCCCGAGGCACCCACCCCGCGAGCCACCTACTACGACCGGTCCGATTGCAACTCCGCCCCGTTCAGCCTCAACGAGAAGCTGTCGACCGTGAACACCTACGACCTGGAACCCTGGTCCCGAATCAGTCTCGTGGTATCCGACGCACCGGGTCACGACCTGTCTCCGCAGCCTGCGCGAAAGATCGACATCTACCGGCAGCAGAAGACCTGGTTCGACGTGGACGTCTCCTTTCCGGTGGGACTTCTCGTCCATCGCATCAACGATCCGGGCTGGGCCGACTTCAGCGGGGTGAGCATGGCCATGATGGCGAAGTTCGGCTGGTACGAGCAGGGAGCGCTGGCGAAGAAGGAACCTTGGGAATTCGACGCCGGATTCATCGCGCTGGACGCGTTCGACCTGAGTCGCACGGCCACCGATCGCGACCTGGGGGCGGTGGGGCTGCTCACCTTGAATCCGGTGGACCCGTCGAGGAAGCTGAGCTTCCCCATCTACCTGGGAGGGGGCTACCTGCTGTCGGCGAGAAGCTGGTTCTGGCTGCTCGGTCCCGGGATCAGCGTGCAATTGTAGGAGGCGGAATGAGGTCGAGGATCGAGAGAGGGACGCGGATGCTTTACACCGCGGCGCAGGACAGGATCGCGAAGGCGCGGTACGCGCTCCGGTGGCTGGCCCTGCGGGGGCCGCGCGCGGCTTCGCGGGAGATCTCCACGCTCTGGAAGACGCGGGTGCTCCTGCGCCTGCTTCCGCAGGAGTCCGCCCGGATCCTCGCGATCCACCTCGTGCTGGGCATGACCTGCGGCCTCGTGGCCGTGGCGTTCCACGGGACCCTCCAGGCCTCGAGCGCCCTCGTCGCCCGACTCCTCGCTTCGGTCCCCTCGCCGGTCTCGATCGCGCTCCTCCTGGTCCTCCCCGCCGGTTCCGCCGCGCTCGCGGGGGTCCTCCTCGTGCGTTCGGGACTCCCGGCGGCGGGCTCGGGGATCCCCCAGGTCAAGGCGGCCCTGCACCATCGCCTCGCCTATCCCGGGATCGCCACCGGGGCGCTGAAGTTCGGCCTGTGCCTCCTGCAGATCGGCGGCGGGGCCTCGCTCGGCCGCGAAGGTCCGACCGTGCAGATCTCGGCGTCGTTCGTCCCCCGGTTCCTGCGGGTCTTCGCCCTCCCCCGGAAGATGGTGGACCGCTTCGTGCCCGTGGCCGCCGCGGCCGGGATCGCCGCCGCGTTCAACACCCCGATCGCGGCCGTGACCTTCACGATGGAGGAGATGATGGGCTCCTCCACGCCGACCGCCATGACGGGACTCGTCCTCGCCGCCGCCGTCGCGGCGATCGAGGAGAAGCTCTTCCTGGGCGGCTATCCCCTGTTCCACGTCCCGGGCTGGAGCTTCGGCGGACTCGCCTCCCTCCCCTCCTTCCTCCTCCTGGGGATCTGCGGCGGCTACGCGGGCGTGATGTTCCACCGCGGCCTCCTCTGGCTGCGCACCCGTTTCCAGCTCCTGCCCGTCGGCATGCCGATGCGGATGGCCCTCGGCGGGCTCGCCACCGGGATCGCCGCCGCCATCGCCTGGGGATTCCTCGGGTCCCGCGGGATCGCCGGCCCCGGGTACGCGCTCCTGGACTCCAGCCTGGGACACAAATTGTCGATCACCCAGTCGGTGTGGCTGATGGTCCTCAAGTTCGGCGCGACCCTGGGAAGCTACTCCAGCGGCGGCGTCGGCGGCATCTTCTCGCCGGTGCTCTCCATCGGCGCCCTCCTGGGATCGGCGATCGGCCAGCTCCAGGCCGCCTTCCCCTGGAGCGACTCCACTCCCGCCGGAGCGTTCGCCCTGGTGGGCATGGGCACCTTCTTCGCCTCCGTGATCCAGGCGCCGATCACCTCCGTCCTCATCATCTTCGAGCTGACCGGGAACTACGGCCTCGTGATCCCGCTGATGCTCGCGAACACCGCCTCGTTCCTCCTCGCCCGACGGATGAACCCCGTCCCGATCTACGACGCGCTCCTGCTGCAGGACGGGATCGACCTGGAGGAGAAGGGCGACGAGGACCAGCCGCGCGTGTCCGACCTCTCGGTGCGCGATTTCCACACCGCCGACGCCGAGTCGAAGGTGTCGGAATTCGTCCGCTCGGAAGGCCGGGTGCCCTGCGTGCTCCTGAATCCGGACGGGACCTGCGCGGGGATCCTGGAGACGGCTCCCGCGGCCGAGTTCTCCGATTCGAAGCTGAGGGACCGCGTCGACTCGCGGGCGACGCTGCGCGAGATCGATCCGGCCTTCCCGGCCCTCGCCCTCCTCTCCGACGAGGGGCGCCGGTGGGTTCCCGTCGTGGATTCGTCCGGTCGGCCCGTCGCCCTCTTCGGATCGTCCGAGGCGCTGGCCCTCCTGGCGAACCGGCACTGGACCGTGGAGGAGATCGACTAGGAGCGCCTCCAGGCGTGGAGGCGCTCGAGGAGCCCGACGAGCCCTTCCGGCCCGTCGACGGTCAGGGCTCCGTAGGGACGCCCCACTCGGCTCTCCTCGGAAGCGACCAGCACGCCGACGCCCCGGCGGCGGGCCCAGCGGATCGCCTCGACGTCGGTCCGGTCGTCGCCCGCGTAGAGCACTCCCGTGGCCCCGGACATCCGCGCGATCTCCGCCAGCGCGACCTCCTTCGAGGGACGGCCCGCCATCACCTCGAGGACCATCCGGCCCGGAAGGACCTCCAACCCCTCGACCTCGGCGATTTCCCGCACCTGTTCCGTCCAATCGGCGGGTTCGCCCCCTTCGCGCCCCCTCCAGTGGAAAGCGATCGAGGAATGCTTCCGTTCGATCCGGACTCCGTCGGGAACGGCCAAGGTCTCCAGGGCCTGCAGGCGGGGATCGCACGGCGTCGCGTCCGGGACCTCGCCGGGAGCGGCCAGGATCCGTCCGTGGCTTCCCGAGATCCAGACCGATCCGCGGAACGGGATCCTTCCGGACACGTCGTCGAAATCCCTCCCCGTGATGATCGCGAGCTCGGTTCGGGGGAGCCTCCCGAGATTCCGGAGGACCTCCTCGGCCCCCGGCAGCATCTCCGCCATCTCCGGCCTCGGGACGATGGGCGCCAAGGTCCCGTCGAAGTCGAGCGCGACCAGGAGCCGATCGGTCCTCGCGAGACGCGCGAGCCTCTTCATTCCGCGATCCCTTCGACCAGGCGGCGGACGGGATTCAGCCTCTCGGTGAGCCTCTCCTGCCTCCGCAGGCGGGAGGCGTCGAGCAGCATGCGCCCGGCCCAGCGGTAGACGTTGCGCTCGGCGACCAGGGCCCGCATGGAGCGCATGCGATCCCTCTGCTCGGACGACGGCATCCGCAGCGCGGCGGCCAGCGCCGACCCCGCCTCGGAGAGGTCGTACGGGTTCACCACGAGCGCCTCGGTCATCTCCTTCGCGGCGCCCGCGAAGCGGCTGAGGACCAGGCAGCCCCGCTCGTCGTCGCGCGCGGCCACGTACTCCTTGGCCACGAGGTTCATCCCGTCGTGGAGGGAGCTGACGTAGCAGAGGTCGGCGGCCTTGTAGTACCGGTAGATCTCGGCGGGTTCGTGGTGCGTCTTGAGCAGGACGATCGGCTTCCACGACCCGGTCCCCCACCGCGCGTTCACCTCCTCGGCGACGTCGGTCACCGCCTCGTTCAGCCTCTGGTACTGCGGGATCCTCGAACGGCTGGGCGCGCCGATCTGCACGAACGTGAAGCGCTCCCGATGCTCCGGGCAGGTCTCCATGAGCCGGTCCACGGCGAGGAACCTCTCCTCCAGGCCCTTGGTGTAGTCCAGCCGGTCGACCCCCACGCCGATGCGGACCTCCGGACCCAATCCGAGCCGCTCGCGGGCCCAGGCCAGGCATTCGTCCGACGGGGGCAGGCCCTCCGCCCAGGAATCGGGCCAGGCGATCGAGATCGGGTACGGCCGCACGAGGCTCGCCTTTCCGCCCCGCACGATCGAGGAGCTCTCCCGGTCGATCCGCGCCTCCAGACAGGAATCGACGCTCTCCATGAAGTAGTTGCAGTGCTGGCGCGTGTGGAACCCCAGGATGCTCGCGCCGAGCATCCCGTCGAGGATCTCCTCGCGCCAGGGACAGATCCCGAACCGTTCGGCGTTGGGCCAGGGGATGTGCCAGAAGGAGAGGATGGTCGCCTTGGGAAGGCGGTCGCGGATCATGCGCGGCGCCAGGGCGAAGTGGTAGTCCTGGACCAGCACGACCGGATCGTCCTTGCCCGCCTCGCGGCAGACGGCCTCGGCGAACCGCTCGTTCACCATCCGGTACTGCTTCCAGTCCTCGTGCCGGAAGTGGGGCCGCGTGTGCGCGAGGTGGCAGAGCGGCCAGAGCCCCTCGTTGGAGAACCCGTAGTAGAAGCCGGATTCCTCCTCCTCGGAAAGCCAGACCCTCCGCAACTGGTAGGATGGAGCCCCGGGAGGGACCGCCACGCGGTCGCGGGAGTCCACCGCGGCCCGGTCGCCCGATCCGGAACCGTGCGCCACCCACGTCCCCGAGCAGGCGCGCAGGAGCGGCTCCAGCGCGGTGACCAGGCCGCTGGCGGGGTGCAGCACGCGGACGCCTTCGGGCCCCGCGTCGTGGATGTAGGGCTCGCGGTTGGCGAGCACCAGGATCCGTTCGCCGCTCAACTGCTCCTTGAGCACGGACTTGAGCCGGTCCGGATCCCACCCGCCCTTCCGCCCTTCGGCGCTCCGCTCGGAGGCCAGGTCCTCGACCAGCTCGCGGACGTCGCTGAGCAGGGGCAGGTATTCGTCGGACACGGATTCCCCGCGGACCGCCTTCCGGGCCGCGCGCATCCATCCCTTCCGGGCGAGGTGGGAGGCCAGGAGCGTCACCAGCGCCGCGGCGAGCGCGAGCCCACCCAGGATCGCGAAGACGGCCAGCCGGGTCTCCTCGCCGCGCCGGCGCACGGAAGACAGATCCTGCACCACCGCGACCCATCCGAATTCCCTGCGCTGCGTGCTGAGCGGATGGACCGAGAGGAGGATGGGCCCCGAGGGGTTCTCGAAGGCCATCTCCCAGACGGAATCCGACTCCATCCCGCCCTTCCACCGCTGCACCATGGAGGCGCAGGTGAGGTCGCGCGGGAACAGGGGGGTGGACTGGACGGGACGGGCCGAATCGTCGCAAAGCCCGATCGCCATGATCCTCTCGTCGCACGTCAGGTCGTTGAGGACCGAGGCGATCATCGCCGAGTCGCCGAAGCGGATCCGCGAAGCCAGCGAGACCCGCGCGCTCGAGACCGCCAGCCGGGATCGCATGGACGCGTCGCGGAGGAGCCAATCCCTGGTGGTCCTCACGAGCCGGATCTCGGCGATCCAGGCCAGCGCCCCGAGGACCGCGAGCAGGAGGAACAGGGATTTCGCCAGGCGTACCATGTATGGTATGTTACTCAATCCATGCCGATCCGGCATCCGTACCGGTCGATCCCGGCACGACAGATTCCGTTCAAGGGAGGAACGAAGCGCCATGGACCCCAGCATCCCCGTCATCGCCGGGAGCGCGCTCGTCCTGCTCCTCTACCTGGCCGACATCCTCTCCTCCAGATGGAGGCTGCCTTCGGTGGTGGTGCTGGTCCTGCTGGGCTGGATGGCGCGGGCCGCGCTGGAGAGGGCCGGCTTCCCTCCGCCCCCGCTGCGCCCGTACCTTCCGACGATCGGCCTTCTCGGACTCGCCCTGGTCGTCCTCGACGGCGCCCTCGAGCTGAGGTGGGAGCCGGGGAAGGGGACGCCCGCCCTGCGGGCCGCCGCGACCGCGGTGCTCGCCCTCGGATCGATGACCGCCCTGGCGGGAGCCGCCCTGCGGTGGGGCGAGGGGATCCCGTGGCGATCCGCCCTCCTCGACGCGGTCCCCCTCTCGATCGTCTCCAGCGCCATCGCCATCCCGAGCGCGGCCCGGCTCGACCGCGCCGACCGGGACCACGTCGCGGTCGAGTCGTCGCTTTCCGACATCCTGGGAGTCCTGCTGTTCAACGCCCTCGCGACCCCCGCGCCGTCGGGGATGTCGACGCTTCTGCACCTGGGCGGCAACGCCGCGGCCACGGCGATCCTCTCGGTGGCGGTCTGCACGGGCCTCCTGTACCTGATGTCCCGCACCACGCACAAGGTCCGCTTCTTCCCGCTTCTCGCCGCCCTCCTCCTCGCGTTCTCGCTGGGGAAGTTCTTCCACCTCTCCTCCCTCCTGCTCCTGTTCGTGTTCGGGCTGCTCCTGGCCCACATCCCGTCCCTCCCCAAGGGAGCGGTTCGATCGCGGCTCCTGTACCCCGGCTTCCCCCGCGACCTCAGGCTGCTCGAGACGCTCGTCCGGGAGACGACCTTCGTGGCGAGGACGTTCTTCTTCTTCCTGTTCGGATTCACGCTGGACCTCTCCGACCTCGCAGGACCATCGGCGTGGATCGCCGGTGCCGCCCTCCTCGCGGTCGTGTACGCGACCCGGGCCGGGTCGCTCGCCCTGGCGTTCGGAAGCGCCCCCCGGAACCTCGTATTCCTCGCTCCCCGGGGGCTGATCACCATCCTCCTCGCCGAGAGCGTCCCCCTCGAGAACCGCTCGAGCTGGCTCGGAGGGGGAGCCCTGCTCATCGTCATACTGGGGACGAGCCTCCTCCAGGTCCTCGCGGGACGCAAGGTCGCGGAGTCCGCGGGAGTCGCTCCGCTCCTGGACCACCTGCGCATTCCCGGACTGGGGAGGACGCCGTGAACCGCGACACCGCCGAGGGCTGGTACAAGGACGCCGTCGTCTACGAGGTCCACGTGAAGGGGTTCCAGGACTCCAACGGCGACGGGATCGGCGACTTCCAGGGACTGCGTTCACGGCTTCCCTGGCTGCGCGGACTGGGAGTGGACTGCCTCTGGCTGCTGCCCTTCTTCCCCTCTCCCCTGCGCGACGACGGCTACGACATCTCCGACTACATGGCGGTCCACCCCGACTACGGCACCCTGCGCGACTTCCGCGAATTCCTCGCCGACGCGCACCGCCTGGGGATCCGGGTCCTGATCGAGCTCGTGCTCAACCACACCTCCGACCAGCACCCGTGGTTCCAGGCGGCCCGACGCGCGCCGCGGGGTTCGGCCAAGCGCGAGTGGTACGTGTGGAGCGACGACCCGCGCCGCTACGAGGGGACGCGGATCATCTTCACCGACACCGAGACCTCCAACTGGACCTGGGATCCGGTCGCCGGCCAGTACTACTGGCACCGGTTCTTCTCGCACCAGCCCGACCTGAACTTCGACCATCCGGCGGTGCGCCGCGCGGTGGGACGGGTGCTGAGGTTCTGGCTCGACCGCGGGGTCGACGGAGTCCGGCTCGACGCGGTGCCCTACCTGGTCGAGCGCGAGGGGACCTCCTGCGAGAATCTTCCGGAGACCCACGCGATCCTGCGCGATCTCCGCAGGATCGCCGACGGATACTCGCCGCAGCGGATCTTCCTGGCGGAGGCCAACCAGTGGCCCCAGGACGTCGCGCAGTATTTCGGGGACGGCGACGAATGCCACATGGCCTTCCACTTCCCCCTCATGCCCCGCCTGTTCATGGCGCTGGCGCAGGAGGACGCGCACCCGGTGCGCGAGATCCTCGAGAGCACGCCGGCCATCCCCCCCGACTGCCAGTGGGCGATCTTCCTGCGCAACCACGACGAGCTGACGCTGGAGATGGTGACCGACCGGGAGCGCGACTACATGTACCGCGCCTACGCCTCGGACCCCCGGATGCGGATCAACGTGGGGATCCGGCGACGGCTCGCCCCGCTGGTGGGGAACAGCCGCACGCGGATCGAACTGCTCGACGCCCTCCTCCTCTCGCTGCCCGGCACGCCCGTCCTGTACTACGGCGACGAGATCGGGATGGGCGACAACATCTACCTCGGGGACCGCAACGGAGTGCGCACGCCCATGCAGTGGTCCCCGGACCGCAACGCGGGGTTCTCCTCCGCGGAGTTCGCCCGACTCTACTCGCCGCCGGTGATGGACGGGATCTACGGCTACCAGGGCCTGAACGTCGAGGCGCAGGAGAGGGATCCCTCCTCGTTGCTGCACTGGACACGACGGATCCTGTCGATCCGGTCCGGACACCGGGCCTTCGGGCGCGGCGGGATCCGGTTCGTGGAGGGGTCCAACCGCCGCGTCCTGGCGTTCCTGCGCGAATCCGGGGAGGAGACCCTGCTCGTGGTCGCGAACTTCTCCCGCCACCCGCAACCCGTCTCGCTCCAGCTGCGCGACCTCGCGGGCCGCGTCCCGGTGGAGATGTTCGGCGGAAGCCCCTTTCCCGAGATCGCCGAGGAGGACTATCCCCTGGCCCTTTCCCCGCACGGATTCTACTGGTTCCGCCTCGAATCCCCGCGGCAGGCCGCGGAGGGCATCCGCACCGGGCGCGTCCCCGTTTCCCGCGGTTCGTTCCCCCTCCTGGAGACGGATCGCCCGGAGGGCTGGTGGGAGGACCCGGCGGCGCTCCTGCGCCTGCAGGAGGCGGCCCTCCCCACCTGGCTGCAGGGGAGGGTCTGGCTCGAGGAGTCCGACGGGGCCTTCGACGCCTGCTCGATCGAGGAGGTCGCGCACCTGGGCGGAGGCTGCGCGGCGATGGTGTGCGAAGTGCGCCGGAGGGGACGTCCGCGACCCACCCGGTTCGGGCTCGTCCTCCTGCGCACCGGGGAAGACGAGGCGGAATCCGTCCTGCGGCAGTCGCCCGGGGCCGTGGTGGCCCGGACGCGCTCCGGCGAAGGTTCGGAGGAGCTCCTGGTCGACGCCCTCGCGACCCGGCGCGGGCTGGCCCTGGTCGAGGAGTCCCTGCGGTCCGGGGCGCGGTCCGGACCCTTCCGCTTCGAGTGCGATCCCGACTGGGAGGCCGGTGGCGGCGGATTCCGTCTCCCGGAGCCCGACATGCGGCATCCCGTCCTCCTGGGAGGAGGGCGCGCGCTCAAGGTGTTCCACCGCCTGCGGCCGGGTCTCCATCCCGGCGAGGAGGTCCTGCGCCACCTCGAGGCGGCCGGATTCGGGCGCGTCCCCCGCGTGCGCGGCGGGATCGTCCACGAGCCCTCCGGGTCGCGGCTGGGGATCCTGATGGACCGGATCGCGCACCAGGGCAAGGCCGACGAACGCTTCCGCGAGGCGTGCCTGGCCCATCTGGAGGCGCCGTCGGACGATCCGGTCGATCCGACCGTGGTCGGGATGGCCCGGCTGCTGGGCCGCCGGACGGGCGAGCTGCACTCCGCCCTCGCCGACGACCGGGGCGACCGTTCCTTCGCGGCGGCACCGTGGGACGGAAACTGGCAATCGCGGACCGTCGCGGAGATCGACCGCAGGCTCGACCGCCTGGGTCCGGAATCCCCGTTCGAGGCGGAGAGGGACCGGATCGGCTCGTTCCTCGCGTCGCTGGGCCGGCTCCCCGATCCGGGGTCCCGGATCCGCGTCCACGGCGACCTCCACCTGGGCCAGGTCCTCTGGACGGAAAACGACTACACCTTCCTCGACTTCGAGGGGGAGCCCGGTTCGACCCCCGAACAGCGTCGCGCACCGCAGAGCCCCTCGAAGGACCTCGCCTCCCTGCGCATCTCCATCCACGTCGAGGCGCTGCGCGCCGCCTCTTCGCGCCCCTCCGCGTCGGTCTCCGCCTCCACGGCCGCCGCCCTGTGGGCCGAAAGGACCTGGGAACACCTCCGCGCCGGATACGCCGAGACGGCTCCCGCGAGGATCCTGCCCGGTCCCGGTTCCGAGGAGGGCCTCCTCCGGCTCCATGTGCTGGCCCGGCTGGTCGCGCGGGCCGAGACCGCGCACGTCCCGCATCCGGCGATCCCCCGGCTGGTGCGGCACCTGGTGCTGGGCGACACCGGGGTGGAGGGATGACCGGACCGGAATGGGGTGAGGTTCCGATCTCCGCGCTCCGTCTGGCCGCCGCCGCCTGCACCGGAGCGCTCTCGCAACCGCTGCTCGCCCGGCTCCTGGGGAGGATCGCCCGCCGGACCCGGACCGATTGGGACGACATCGTCCTGGGCGCGTTCGCGCCGCCCGCCCGGGTCGGGCTTCCGCTCCTGGCCGTCCAGCTGGCCCTCCCCTGGACGATCTGGTCGTCGGGCAGCGCGACCATGGACCACGTCCTCCAGCTCGCCTGGATCGCGACGACGGCCTGGGCCGCCCTGCGGCTCCTGCGGGGGAGCGAGGAGCACTTCCTGCGGAAGGTGTCGGAGGCGGGATCGGACAACCTCGGCCAGCGGCGGATCGCGACCCAGGTGCGCATCCTGCGTCAGATCCTGTCCGTGACCGCCGTCTTCGTGGCCGTCTCCCTGGGACTGATGTCGTTCGACCAGGCCCGCCGCCTGGCCACCGGTCTGCTCGCCACCGCCGGCATCGCGGGCGTGGTGGTGGGACTCTCGGCCCAGAAGACCCTGGGCAACCCCGGGGTCCAGATCGCCCTCACCCAGCCGATCCGCCTCGACGACGTGGTCGTGGTCGAGGGAGAGTGGGGGCGGGTCGAGGAGATCTCGCTCACCTACGTGGTCGTGCGGATCTGGGACGGGAGGGCGCTCGTCCTGCCCATCGGCTACTTCCTCGAGAAGCCTTTCCAGAACTGGACGCGCAGCTCGGCGGAGATCCTCGGGACGGTCTCGGTGTGGGCCGATCCGTCGGTGCCCGTCCCGCCGGTGCGCGCCCACCTGGAAGGGTTCGTGAAGGCCCATCCGCTCTGGGACGGCCGGGTCTGCGGGCTCCAGGTGGTCGACGCCGATCCGCGTGCCGTGGAGCTCCGCGCCCTGGTCTCGGCCTCCGACAGCGGACGTTGCTGGGACCTCCGCTGCGCGGTGCGCGAGGAGATGCTCGCCCACATTTCGCGCGAACACCCCGGCGGCCTCCCGAGGGCGCGGTACCAACGTGTCGACGATCCCGCTCCGAAGCCGACCGGACCGGCTTGAACCGGGCCCTCCCGGGAACGCCCCTACCGCCCCGGTGCGACCGGCAGTCCCGCGGCGATCCAGGCCTCGATGCCGCCACCGATGTCGCGGACGTCCCCGAATCCCATCGACTCCATCCGCCGCAGCGCCATCCCCGATCGATGTCCGCTCCGGCAGTAGATCAGGATCTTCGCGTCGCGCGGAAGCTTCGCGATCTCGTCGTCGAACGAAGGGGACTTGAAGTCGACCAGGTTCGCCTTCGCGAGGTGGCCCTGGGCGAATTCCTCCGGCGTCCGCACGTCGACCAGGAGGAAGCGGGGATCCCTCGCCTCGGCACGGAGGAGGCTGTCGGCGGCGGCGGGGGCCATCGAACCGGCCGAGCCTGCCGTGCAGGCCGAAAGGCCGAGGGAGAGGAGGAAGGCGGCGATCATGGGTGCGCTCCTGGTTGGGTGCATGGAGATCCCGACGTTCGGGCGGGAGCGGAGGTTACGCCGGGTCTTCGGGATGTCCGACCGACCGATCGAAGATTAGGATTCCTTCCTACACCAGGAGATCCCATGAACGGAACCAACCACACCCAAGGACTGCTGCTGCTCGGACTGTGCGCGGGGATGCTGGGCGGGATGTTCGGGATCGGCGGAGGCGCCGTCATGGTTCCCGCCATGGTCCTCCTCATGGGCTTCGAGCAGCGCTTCGCCGTGGGGACCTCGCTGGCCGCCCTCCTGCTTCCGGTGGGCATCCTGGGCGTCCTGGTCTACGCCCGCGAAGGAACCATGGGCTGGAAGGAGGCGGGTTTCATCGCCTCCGGACTGGTGGTGGGAAACCTGATCGGGGCGCTGTTCGCCAACCAGACCTGGGTCCCGCCCCAGGCGATGCGCGTCGCCTACGGGATCCTGCTGGTGGCCACCGGCATCCGCTACATGTTCCCCGCGAAGGCCTGACCGCCCGAGCGCCTCGCGCGCAGCCAGTCTTTCAGCGACCTCTCGAGGGCGCCCAGTTCGAGGGCCCGTGCGCGCCCCGTCGGCGAGAGGTCGTAGTGGGGAAACCCGATCCGGTCCTGGAACCACTCGCGCCGCATGCCCACCGCTTCGGCCATCCGGTGCAGCGCCTCGGGATCGTCGCTCCACAGGTGGCACCAGAGGTGCCCCCAACGCTCGCCGGCGGTCCGGGCGGGTTCGGTGCGGCTCCGCTCCTCGCGCAGGGCGTCGACGAAGACTGCACCGGGTCCTCCCGCCGGGGAGGCGCCGGGCGTGGCGCCCCCTTTCGCGGCCGCCATGCTACCGGGCGGCGACCGAAGCGAGGCCGCGGATGTCGGAACCCTTGAACATGCCGCCCGCGAAGAGGCTGTCGCCGATCTTGGCCGAATCGACCATGGAGGCCTCCTTCGCGAAGAGGACCTTCCCCTGGCCGTCGAGGGCGGAGAGCTGGAACAGGATGCCTTCGGGAAGGGGGCGCTTCCCCACTCCGGACACCTGGAGGTTGATCTTGAATTCGCCGTGCCAGAAGTCGGGGACTCCGATGGAGCCGTGCCCGAAGGCGACCGGGATGGAATCGGTTCCCTTGCCCAGCGGGATCTCGATGCGCGATCCCTTGCCCCCCAGGAGCGCGTTGATCCGCGACACCGCCGAATCGACGATGATCTTCTCCTGCTTGCCCAGTTCGACCATCTCCTTCAGGTCCTTGGAGGCGTCGCGCTTGGCCGCGTTCTCCTGGAGGTCCTTCTCGGCCTGCACCCCGATGTCGAGGATCTGCTCGACCTTGCTCTTGGGGGCCTCCTTCTTGCAGCCCGCCAGGGCGAGCAGGGCGAGGGCCAGTCCGATCTTGCGCATGAGTTCCTTCCCGCCGGCGGGTGTCGCGATCGCGTTCCGCGCGGCCTGCGTGAGCCCGCCAATCTAAGTCGCGTAACCCCGGGCACCCGGGAAGCGTCTCAGGGGGAAAGGACTGGATTCCACGACAGGAGGTGTTCCCATGGGCGCGACGCAGGTCAGGACCCCGGATTTCCCGGGGGAGGTGCTTCTCTCCGACACTCCGGTGGCGGTCGACTTCTTCGCCGAATGGTGCGGGCCGTGCAAGATGCTCTCGCCCGTCCTGGAGAAGTTCGCCCAGACCTACGACGGCAAGGTGAAGGTCGTGAAGGTCGACGTGGATCGGGAACCGGAGCTGGCGGGCCGGTTCGGGATCCGCGGGGTCCCCACCGTGATGTTCTTCAAGGGGGGCAAGGTCGTCGACCAGGTGGTGGGATTCCTTCCGCCGCCCGAGCTCGCGCGCCGGTTCGAGTCGCTGGCCTCCTAGTCGGCGGTGCGACGGGCGCGCTGGCGGTAGAGCCAGTCGAGCCGTTCGTGGAAGCCCACGCCGTCCTCGTCGGGGATGGCGCGGCCCACCAGGAATTCGCAGCTCTCGATGGCGGGGTCCCAGATCTTCCGGTTCTGGAAGTAGGTGCAAAGGGCGCCGCAGATGGAGGCGAGGAACCTTTCGTTCAGCCCCAGGCGGCGGCTGTGCTCCCGGAAGAACCCCAGGAGCGCGCGCGCGGAGGCGACGCGGTCGAGCTTGGACCGGCTGTTGCGGATCCGGTGCTCGGCCTCCTCCACGAACTCGTGGACCCGCTCGACCTCCCGCGGCCCCCGCTCCGGGTCGGAGGCCCACTTGACGAATTCCGACATGACCTTCGGATCGTCCTTGGAGAGCCTCCGGAGGAAGTCCACCACCGGATCGACCGATTTCTGCGCCCTTGGCATCCTGTTCCGCTCCTTCTCAGTCCAGCCGCTCGAGTGCGGCGAGCATCTCCGTGGCGTCCCGGTACCGCCGCGCCACCGCGGGGGCGAGCGACCTGCGCAGGAACGCGTCCCACGCCTCGGGGAGGTCGGGACGGACCTCGCGCGGCGTGGCCGTGAACATCCTCGGGTCCTCGCAGGCCCGCGTCCGGAAGATCCGCTCCGGCCGTTCCACCCGCACCGGGAGGTGTCCCACGGCGAGTTCCAGCAGGACGCAACCCAGCGAGAACAGGTCGGCGCGGCCGTCGAGGTCGTCCCCGCGGGCCTGCTCGGGCGAGACGTAGAGGGGCGACCCCAGGATGAAGTGCTTCTCCGCCTCGTGGGTGAAGTAGTTCACGCTGGCCAGCCCGAAGTCGGTGACCATGGCGCGCCGCGCGTGGTCGGCCCACAGGATGTTCTCGGGCTTGATGTCGCGGTGGACCACTCCGCGCGAGTGCGCGTGGTCCAGGGCCGACA
>Ga0318496_10000304_pt1 | contig 16293 bp, 14 predicted proteins | sample GRESIP109b1f22_FD_203296 | JGI IMG/M metagenome (GOLD analysis project Ga0318496, IMG submission 203296) | Tropical soil microbial communities from Luquillo Experimental Forest, Puerto Rico - GRE.SIPMG.109b1f22 | ecosystem: Environmental > Terrestrial > Soil > Tropical forest > Bulk soil... | reverse complement strand
CGCCGCGCCGGACACCTGGCGCCCAACCTCGGCATCGTCGAGCTGACGCTCGCGCTTCACCGCGTGTTCGACTCGCCGCGCGACAAGATCATCTTCGACGTCGGCCACCAGTCCTACCCGCACAAGCTCCTGACCGGGCGCGTCGAGCGCTTCGACAGCCTGCGCTCGCTGGGGGGGATCGCCGGCTATCCCAGCCGGGCCGAGAGCGAGCACGACCCGTTCGGCACCTGCCATGGCAGCACCTCGATCTCGGCGGCGCTCGGCTTCGCGGTGGCCCGTGACCTGCGCGGCGAGGACCACCACGTCATCGCGGTGATCGGCGACGGCGCGCTCACCGGCGGCATGGCGTTCGAGGGGCTCAACAACGCCGGCGAGCTGGGCAAGCGGCTGATCGTGGTGCTCAACGACAACGAGTGGAGCATCTCGCCCAACGTCGGCGCGATCGCCCGCTACCTGACCAAACTGACCACCAGCCGGCTGTACCGCGCCTTCGAGAAGGACGTGTGGGAGCTGCTCGGCAAGCTGCCGCGCGGCGCCAAGGCGCGCACCCTCGCCCATCGCATCAAGGAGGGGCTCCAGAGCCTGGTGGTGCCGGGACTGCTGTTCGAGGAGCTGGGCTTCAAGTACTTCGGCCCGATCGACGGGCACGATCTCGACGTGCTCCAGGAGACGTTCTCCGACCTCAAGCGCTTCGAGGGCCCGACGCTGCTCCACGTCATGACCCGCAAGGGCCGCGGCTACGCCCCGGCCGAGAGCGACGCCGGCACCTTCCACGGTGTCGGGGTGTTCGACCCCGAGACCGGCCTGACCTCGAAGAGCGCGCGTCCCACCTACACCCAGGTGTTCGGCGACACCGCGGTCGAGATCGCGGCCGCGATCCCGGAGGCGGTCGCGGTGACCGCGGCGATGACCGACAACACCGGGCTCAAGAGCTTCGCCCGGAAGTTCCCGGAGCGCTTCTTCGACGTCGGCATGGCCGAGGAGCACGGGGTCACCTTCTCGGGCGGGCTGGCGGCCGCCGGGCTGCTGCCGATCACCGCGATCTACTCGACGTTCCTGCAGCGCGGCTTCGACCAGCTCATTCACGACATCGCGGTCCAGGAGCTCCACGTCGTGCTGGCGGTCGACCGCGCCGGGCTGGTGGGGGAGGACGGCGCGCCGCAGCACGGCTGCTTCGACGTCGGCTACCTGCGCATGATCCCGGGCATGACCCTGATGCAGCCGCGCAACGGCGAGGAGCTGCGCGACATGCTGTGGACCGCGGCGCGCCACGGCCGCGGCCCGGTCGCGGTGCGCTACCCGCGCGCCAGCATCCCGGAAGAGAAGCTCGCGCCGCGCGAGCCGCGCCTGATCCCGATCGGCACCTCCGAGACGCTGCGCGCCGGCGGCGACGTGGCGCTGATCGCGCTCGGCACCCTGGTGGCTCCGGCGCTCGCCGCCGCCGAGACCCTGGAGACCCAGGGGATCAAGGCGACGGTGGTCAACGCCCGCTTCGTGTGCCCGCTCGACGAGCGCATGGTGCTGGGGCTGGCGCGCTCGGTGGGGCGCCTGATCACGCTTGAGGAGAACGTGCCGATGGGCGGCTTCGGCAGCGCGGTCAGCGAGTGCCTCGACCGCGCCGGGCTGTCCGCCACGCCGCTGCTGCGCATCGCGCTGCCCGAGCAGTTCGTGGCCCACGGCAAGCGCGATGAGCTGCTCAGAATCGTCGAGCTCGACGCCCCGGGCATCGCCCGCCGGGCCCTCGAGTGGACGCGAGCCACCCAGCGCCAGTACACATGACCGGCCCGCGCCGCGTCGGCATCCTCGGCCACGTCGGCCGGCTGGAGGTGCGGCGCGTGGCGGCGCGACTCGCGGCCGGGCTGCAGCGCCAGGGGCGCGACGTCCGTCTCGACGAGCTGCTGGCCGCCGAGATGGGGCGCGCCGGCGTGCCGCTCGGCGAGCTGGCGCGCTGGTGCCAGCTGCTGATCACGCTGGGCGGCGACGGTACGGTGCTGGCCGGGGCGCGCGCGCTCGCCGGGCGCTCGGGCGCGATGCTGTCCGTCAATCTCGGCGGGCTCGGCTTCCTGGCCGCCGCCGAGAGCCGCGAGCTGGTTCCGGCGCTGCGCGCCACCCTGGCGGAGCGCTGGCCGTTGGTGCGGCGGCGCCTGGTGGGCGCCGCGGTCCATCGCCGCGGGCGGCCGCTCCACCGCGGGCTGGCGATGAACGACGCGGTCATCAAGGGCGCGGGCGGCTACGCCGCGATCCACCTGCGGCTCGCCGCGTTCGGGCAGGACATCGGCCACCTGGTGGCCGACGGTCTGATCGCGGCCAGCGCGTCGGGCTCGACCGCCTACTCGCTGTCGGCCGGCGGGCCGCTGCTCGCCCCCGATCTCGAGGCGCTGGTGGTCACCCCGGCCTGCCCGCACTCGCTCGGCAGCCGTTCGCTGGTGCTGGCCGGCGACGCCGAGATCCGGGTGCGGGTCATCGGCTCGTTCGACCGCACCGCGCTGCTGCTCGACGGCCAGGACTCGATCGCGCTCGAGCCGCGCGACGAGGTGCGGATCCGCCTCGAGCGCACCACGGTGCGCATGGTCCAGAACCCCGCTCGTCCGTTCGTGCACGCGCTGCAGAGCAAGCTCGGCTGGCAGGGCAGCACGCGCCGGAGCCTCTAGAACCACATGCTCGAGCGGCTGGCGGTGCGCGATCTGGCGCTGATCGCCGGCGCCGACGTGCGCTTCGGACCCGGCCTCAACGTGGTGACCGGCGAGACCGGCGCCGGCAAGTCCCTGCTGGTCCAGGCGGTCGACCTGCTGCTGGGCGGCCGCGCCGACGCGGACGCGGTGCGCGACGGCGCGGAGCGCGCGGTGATCGAAGGGGAGTGGGCGCTGTCCGGATCGCGCGCCGGGCGCGCCGGCGCGCTGCTGTCGGGATTCGGGATCGAGTTCGACGGCCAGACCCTGATCGTGCGGCGCGAGGTCGAGAAGGGCGGCAAGTCGCGCGCGCTGGTCAACCAGTCCGCGGTGACGCTGGCGAACCTGCGGCGCGCCGGCGAGTTCCTCGCCGATCTCCATGGCCAGCACGAGCACCAGAGCTTGCTGCGCTCCGACGCCGGGCTCGAGGTGCTGGACCGCCTCGGCGAGCTGAGTGCCGAGGTGGCGCGCTACGGCGAGGCGCTGGCGGCGTGGCGCGAGGCGGCCGGCGAGCAGGCGCGGCTCGCGGCCTCACTCGCCACCTTCACCGAGCGGCGCGAATGGCTGGAGCACGCCGCGCGCGAGCTCGACCAGGCCGAGCTCCGGGCGGGCGAGGACGAGACCCTGGCCGGCGAGGCGGCGCGGCTCGCGCACGCCGACCGGCTCCGCGGCCTGATCGGGGCCGCGCTCGAGCGCCTCGCCGAGGGTGACCAGCCCGCGGTCGACGGGCTGGCCGCGGCGGCGCGCGCGCTGGAGCAGGCGGCGGCGCTCGATCCATCGCTGGCCGAGACCCGGCCGCTGGTCGAGGAGGCCCGCATCGCCGCCGGCGTGGCGGCGCGCGCGCTCACCGATTACGCGGCCGGGCTGGCCGCCGATCCGGCGCGCCTCGTGGCGCTCGCGGCGCGCCGCGACCAGCTGGCGCACCTGGCCCGCAAGTACCACCGCGACCTCGCCGGGCTCATGGCGTACCGGGCCGAGCTCGCCGCCGAGCTGCTGACCGGCGAGGACGGCGCCGGCGCCGACCAGCGCGCGCGCGCGCGCGTCGAGGAGGCGCGCGCCGCCTGCCGGCTCCATGCCGAGGAGCTGTCGCGGCGCCGCCGCGCTGCGGCGCGCGAGTGGGGACGGCGCATCTCGCGCGAGCTCAAACCTCTCGGCTTCGCGCAGGCGAGCCTCGAGTTCGCGGTCGAGAGCCGACTGCCGCAGGACGAGGCCTTCCGGGCCCGCGGGCTCGACGAGGTCGAGATGCGGTTTGGCGCCAATCCCGGCGAGAGCCCGCGCACCCTCCAGCGCATCGCCTCGGGAGGGGAGCTGTCGCGGGTCATGCTGGGCTTGAAGGCAGCGCTGGAAGCCCAAGACCCCGTTGACCTTCTGCTGTTTGATGAAGTAGATTCCGGAATCGGCGGTGCGGTGGCGCACGCGGTCGGAGAACGGCTCCGGCGGCTGTCCCGGCACCGCCAGATCATTTGTGTGACCCACCTGCCCATGATCGCCGCCCTCGCCAGCCACCACGTGCGTGTCACCAAGCGTCCGGCGGGCGGGCGCACGGTGGCCGAGCTCGACGTGGTCGAGGGGCGCGAGCGGATCGACGAGCTGGCGCGCATGCTGGCCGGCGACCAGGTCACCGAGACCACGCGCCGCCAGGCGCGCGAGATGCTCGCCAGCGAGGCGTGACGAGGCGTGCCGGCATGATCGTTCCCACCCGCTCGGAGTTCGAGACCCTGGCGCGCGGCGGCCGCCTGGTGCCGGTCTACCGCGAGGTGTTCGCCGACCACGACACGCCGGTCTCGGCGTTCCGCAAGATCGACGAAGGTCCGTACGCGTTCCTGCTCGAGAGCGTCGAGGGCGGCGAGAAATGGGGGCGCTTCTCGCTGCTCGGCGCCCGGCCCTCGCTGGTGTTCGTGGCGCGCGGCGGACGCTGCGAGATCCGCGAGGGCGACCGGGTGCGCGCCGGGACGCGCGCGCCGCACGAGGAGCTGGGCGAGCTGCTGCGCGCCCATCAGGCGGTGCCGTTGCCGGGCCTGCCGCGCTTCTGCGGCGGCGCGGTCGGCTACCTGGGCTACGACACGGTGCGGTGGTTCGAGAAGCTGCCGGCGCGCGCCCCCGACGACCTCGGGCTCCCCGACGCGGTGTTCCTGTTCGGCGACGTGGTGAGCGTGTTCGACAACCTCACCCACACCATGAAGGTGGTGACCCATGCGCGCGGCGGCGACGATCCCGGCGCGGCCTACGACGCCGCGGTGCGCCGCCTCGAGGCCGAGGTCGAGCGCCTGCGCCGCCCGCTCGCCTGGGCCGAGCCGCCGGCGGCAATGGGGGCGCCCCAGATCCCGCGCTCCACCATCCAGCGCGACGACTTCCTCGAGGCGGTGGAGCGGGCGCGCGAGTACATCCGCGCCGGCGACATCTTCCAGGTGGTGCTGAGCCACCGCATGACCGCCGACGTGCGCCAGCCGCCGTTCGAGGCCTATCGCGCGCTGCGCGTGACCAACCCGTCGCCCTACATGTACTTTCTGCGGCTCGGGGAGTTCGCGCTGGTGGGCTCGTCGCCCGAGGTGCTGGTGCGCCGCACCGACGGCGTGGTCGAGGTGCGTCCAATCGCCGGGACCCGCCCGCGCGGGCGCACCCCGGACGAGGACGGGCGGCTCGAGGAGGAGCTGCGCGCCAGCGACAAGGAGCGCGCCGAGCACGTCATGCTGGTGGATCTGGGGCGCAACGACGTGGGCCGGGTCGCCGAGTTCGGCACCGTGGAGACCAACGAATACATGAAGGTCGAGCGTTACTCGCAGGTCATGCACCTGGTCTCGAACGTGCGCGGCCGCGGCCGCTCGCCGCTCGAGCCGCTCGACGTGGTGCGCGCGTGCTTCCCGGCCGGCACGGTGTCGGGGGCGCCCAAGGTGCGGGCGATGGAGATCATCGAGGAGCTGGAGCCGGTGCGCCGCGGGGTGTACGCCGGCGCGGTCGGGCACTTCGACTACCACGGCAACCTCGACCTGTGCATCGCCATCCGCACCCTGGTGTTCGCGGACGGCAAGGCCCACTGGGGCGTGGGGGCGGGGATCGTCGCCGACTCCGAGCCGGAGCGCGAGTGGGAGGAGACCATGAACAAGGGCCGCGCCCTGTGGCAGGCGCTGCAGCGCTCCGAGCGGGGGGAGCCGGCGTGATCGGCATGATCGACAACTACGACTCCTTCACCTACAACCTGGTCCAGTACCTGGGCACGCTGGGCGCCGAGATCGAGGTGTATCGCAACGACGCGATCACGGTCGAGGCGCTGGCGGCACGGCCGCTCGAGGGCCTGGTGATCTCGCCGGGGCCCGGGGTGCCGAAGGCGGCGGGCATCACCGAGCCCGCGATCGCGGCGCTGGCCGGCCGGGTCCCGGTCCTGGGGGTGTGCCTCGGGCACCAGGGGCTGGCCGAGGTGTACGGCGGCCGGGTGGTGCGCGCGCCGCGCCTGATGCACGGCAAGACCAGCCCGATCCTCCACCGCGGGCGCGGACTGTTCGCCGGGCTCGACAATCCGTTCGAGGCCACGCGCTATCATTCGCTGATCGTCGAGCGCGATTCGCTGCCGGAGGTGCTCGAGATCGTCGCCTGGACGCCGGAGGGGGAGATCATGGCACTCAAGCACCGCGAGCACGAGACCTGGGGGGTGCAGTTCCATCCCGAATCCATCCTCACCCGTCCCGGCCTCAAGCTGGTCGAGAACTTCCTGACCCTGTGCCGCCAGCAGCGGCGCGTGGCGCGATGATGCAGACGGCGATCGGCCGCGCGGTGCAGCGCGAGGCGCTGAGCCGCGAGATCGCGCGCACCGCGATGGAGCTGGTGCTGTCGGGCGAGGCCACTCCGGCCCAGATCGCGGCGCTCGCGGTGGCGCTGCGCATGAAGGGCGAGACCGCCGACGAGATCGCCGGCATGGCCGAGGCGATGCGCCAGCGCGTGCCGCCGATCCGCACCCGCCGCGCGCCGCTGCTGGACACCTGCGGCACCGGCGGCGACAACGCCGGCACCTTCAACATCTCGACCACCGTCGCCCTGGTCACCGCCTCGTGCGGCGTGGCGGTCGCCAAGCACGGCAACCGCGCGGTCTCGAGCCGCACCGGCAGCGCCGACGTGCTGGAGTCCCTGGGGGTGCGCATCGACCTCACGCCGGAGGGCGCGGCGCGCTCGCTCGACCTGCTGGGGATCACCTTCCTGTTCGCGCCCAACTACCATACCGCGCTGCGCCACGCCGCCGGGCCGCGGCGCGAGATCGGGGTGCGCACGGTGTTCAACGTGCTGGGCCCGCTCACCAACCCGGCCGGCGCCAGCCGCCAGCTGCTGGGCGTCTACTCCGACACCCTGGTCGGCACCGTGGCCGAGGTGCTGCGCCAGCTGGGCAGCGAGCGCGCCTGGGTGGTCCACGGTCGCGACGGGCTCGACGAGCTGACGGTGTTCGCGAAATCCCACGTCGCCGAGATCGACGGCCGGTCGATGCGCGAGTTCGAGGTCGATCCCGCGCAGCTCGGGCTCGCGCACACCGATCGCGGCGGGGTGGCGGGCGGCGACGCGCCCACCAACGCCGCGCGGGTGCGCGCCGTCCTCAGCGGCGAGCCCGGCGCGGCGCGCGACATCGTGGTGCTCAACAGCGCCGCCGCGCTGGTGGTGGCGGGCGTGGCCGGCCGCCTCGAGGACGGGGTGGCCCGCGCGCGCGCCGCGATCGACGAAGGCCGCGCGGCCGCGAAGCTCGCCGAGCTCGAGGCGTTTCGAGGCTGACGGGCGCGGAGGCCGGATGTTCTGTCCACGCTGCGGCCGGCCGGTGCCCGAGTCGGCGGCGTTCTGCCCCAGCTGCGGCACCGCGCTCGCCAGTCTGATGCCGGCGCAGGCCGCGCCGTCCGCGGCCCCCGTGACCGCCCCATGGGGTGCGACCGCCGCGCCCGCCGCCGCGCCCGGGGCGCCGCCGGGCGCCCTGCCCGGCGCGATGGTCGCGAGCGCGGCGCTGGTGCCGGCCGGCTTCTGGCTGCGCGTGGGGGCCGCGCTGGTCGACACCGTGATCTTCGCGGTCATCGGCGGCCTGTGCGGGTTCATGGTCGGTGTCGGCGCGACGCTCGTGTCGGGCGGCAACACCGACCCCGACAGCCTCGCCGGGGCCACCGGCTTCGCGGTCGGGCTGCTCTCGATCCCCGGCATCTGGCTCTACTACGCGTGGTTCGAGAGCTCCCCGCTCATGGCCACCCCCGGCAAGCTGGCGCTCGGACTGCGCGTCACCGACCTCGATGGCCGCCCGACCGGCTTCTGGCGCGCGAGCGCCCGCTACGTCGCCAGGATCCTCTCCAACCTCACGCTGGGCGCGGGCTACCTCATGGTCGCCTTCACCGCCCGCAAGCAGGCCCTCCACGATCTGGTCGCCGGCACGCTGGTTCAGCGACGACGCGGGTGAGCGGCGGGCGGTGCGGGCCGCAGCCCGCGCCCGCATCGCCGGGTAGCGCGGCGGGCGGGGTTCGGGCATCATGATCGGGCGCGTTCATCCCCGCGCCTCAGCACGTCCATCCGGAGCCCCTCATGCCCGCCCAGCCCGCCGCCGCCGGCTTCCTCCAGCGCCTCGCCGACGACCGCCGCCGCCGCATCGCCGAGGCCCAGCAGCGCCTGCCGGCCTGGCGGCTGCGCGAGCGCCTCGGTCCGACGCGTCCGGCCGGGCGGCTGGAGCGGGCGCTGCGGCGCGGGGCGGCGGCCGGCGCGCTCCGGCTGCTGTGCGAGATCAAGCGCGCCTCGCCGTCCAAAGGGGAGCTGCGCCGCGATCTCGACCCGGTCGCCTTTGCAACGCTCTACCAGAGCGGCGGCGCGGCGGCGATCTCGCTGGTCACCGAGCCCGACCACTTCCACGGCGACGTGGCGTGGGTCGACGCGGTGCGTCCCGCGGTCACCTTGCCGCTGCTGCTCAAGGACTTCGTGCTCGACTCCTACCAGCTGCTGGACGCCGCGGTGAGGCGCGCCGACGGGGTGCTGCTGATCGCCGCGCTGCTCTCGGACGTGCAGCTGCAGCGCCTGATCGGCGAGGCCCGGCTGCTGGGGCTCGACTGCCTGGTCGAGGTTCACGAGACGCGCGAGCTCGAGACCGCGCTGCGCGCCGGGGCCACCCTGGTCGGGATCAACAACCGCGACCTGCGCACCTTCGAGGTGCGGCTCGAGACCTCGCTCGAGCTATTGCCGCGCGTGCCGCCGCTGGTCACCGCGGTGGCCGAGAGCGGGCTGTCGCGTCCCGAGGACGTGAGCCGGCTGCGCGCCACGCGCTGCGACGCGGTGCTGATCGGCGAGGCGTTCATGACCAGCGCCGATCCGGCCCGCACGCTCGCCGAGCTGGCCGCCGCCGCGCGGGGCTGAGATGCGCGGCGCCGGAGCACCGCACCGCACCCGGGTCAAGATCTGCGGGCTGACCCGGCTCGAGGACGCGCGCGTCGCGCGCGAGGCCGGCGCCGACTGGCTCGGGTTCATTGTCGCGGGGGAGAGCCCGCGCCGCATCGCGCCCGCGGCCGCGGGCGCGATCGTCGCGGCGCTCCCCGGCGCCGCCGCGGTCGCGGTCATGGTGGCGGTCACGCCCGATCAGGCGCTGGGCTTCGCGCGCGCCACCGGCGCCGCGCGGGTCCAGCTCCACCGCGTCGACCCGGCCGGCTGGCCCGCCGATTTCCCGCTCCCGGTGACGTTCGTGGTCCCGGTGCGGGCCGACGGCCGGCTCCAGGCGCCGCTCCCGCCCGACCGCTTGCTGCTGATGCTCGACGCCCACGATCCGGTGCTGGCGGGCGGCACCGGCGCGACGCTGCCGTGGGCGACGGCGGCGGCCCTGGCCGCCACGCGCGACCTGGTGCTGGCGGGCGGGCTCGATCCCGACAACGTCGAGGACGCGATCGAGCAGGTCAGGCCATGGGCGGTCGACGCCAGCTCGGGGCTCGAGCGCGCTCCGGGGCTCAAGGACCACGAACGGGTGCGGCGCTTCGTCGCCGCGGTGCGGAGGGCCGATGCGGTCCGCGCCTGACGTCAGCGTGCCCGACGCGAGCGGGCATTTCGGGCCCTACGGCGGGCGCTTCGTCCCCGAGACCCTGATCGAGGCGCTCGATCAGCTCGAGGCCGAGTACCGCCGGGCGCGCGCCGACGCCGCCTTCGAGCGCGAGCTCGAGGAGTCGCTGCGCGACTTCGCCGGCCGGCCCACGCCGCTGATCGAGGCGCGGCGCTTCTCGGAGGCCGCCGGGTGCCGGGTGTTCCTCAAGCGCGAGGACCTGCTCCACACCGGGGCCCACAAGATCGACAACACCATCGGCCAGTGCCTGCTCACTCGCCGCATGGGGAAGCCGCGCGTGATCGCCGAGACCGGCGCCGGTCAGCACGGGGTGGCGACCGCCGCCGCCGCGGCGCGCTTCGGGCTCGCCTGCGTGGTCTACATCGGGAGCGAGGACGCGCGCCGCCAGCGCCTCAACGTCGAGCGCATGAGGCTGCTGGGCGCCGAGGTGCGCAACGTCGACGCCGGCAGCCGCACCCTGAAGGACGCGACCAGCGAGGCATTGCGCGACTGGGTGACCAACGTGCGCGACACCCACTACGTGCTGGGCTCGGTGCTGGGGCCGCACCCGTTCCCGATGATGGTGCGCGACTTCCATCGCGTCATCGGCATCGAGGCGCGGCGCCAGTTCGCCGCCCAGGCCGGCGGCGAGCCCGACGTGCTGGTGGCGTGCGTCGGCGGGGGCAGCAACGCGATCGGGCTGTTCCACGCCTTCCTCGACCGGCCGGCGATCCGCAAGGTGGGGGTCGAAGCGGGCGGGCTCGGCCTCGCCAGCGGCCGGCACGCCGCGCGGCTGCCGGAGCACAGCGTCGGGGTGCTCCACGGCACGCGCACGCTGGTGCTGCAGGACGCGCGCGGCATGATCCGCGAGACCCACTCGGTGTCGGCGGGGCTCGACTATCCGGCGCTCGGCCCCGAACACGCCTGGCTCGCCGACCAGGGTCTGGCCGAGTACTCGAGCGCCACAGACGGCGAGGCGCTCGCCGCCTTCCAGGCGCTGGCCCGGCTCGAAGGCATTCTCCCCGCGCTCGAGACCGCGCACGCGCTGGCCTGGGTGCTGCGCGAGGGCCGGGCGCTGGGCCGCGAGTGCCGGGTGATCGTCAACCTGTCGGGGCGCGGCGACAAGGACGTCGACGAGGTGCGGCGGGTGCTGGGGGCCGGGCCGCCGCCGCCCGGCTGAGCGGCGCGCGTGGCGCGCGGGCGGTATGACGGGCGCCGCGCCGGTGTGCTATAAACGCGTGCTGCGCGCCCGTAGCTCAATTGGATAGAGCGTTAGCCTCCGGAGCTAAAGGTTACAGGTTCGATTCCTGTCGGGCGCATGACTCTCGTCCCTCGCGGCCCGCCCGCCATGCCTTCCTCGCCCACGTCCGGCACCTCCGATCGGTTCGAGCCACGCGCCGTCTCGGCGCTGGCCGGGATGTTCGACGACGTGTCGGGGCGCTACGATTTCCTCAATCGCGTCCTGTCGCTGGGCCAGGACGGGGCGTGGCGGACGGCGATGTGGCGCATGGTGCCGGACGCCGCGCGCGTGTGCCTCGATCTGTGCACCGGCAGCGGCGCGTCGCTGCCCGGCCTGCTGCGCCCCGGGCGGCTGGTGCTGGGCATCGACGCCAGCCCGGGGATGCTCGAGCTCGCCGCGGCCGCCACCGCGGGGCCGGGCTGGGCTCCGCGTCTCGCGTGCGCCGACGCGTTCCGGCTGCCGCTGCGCGATCGCTCGCTCGATTGCGTGACCATCGCGTTCGGGATCCGCAACCTGCGCCCGCGAGCCGGCGCGCTCGCCGAGCTCGGGCGCGTGCTCAAGCCCGGCGGCATGCTGGTGGTGCTCGAGGCGGTGGCGCCGCGTCCCGGCCCGATCGCCCCGCTCCATCGCTTCTACCTCGCGCGGCTGGTGCCGCTCGCCGGCCGGCTCTCGCCCGACCCCAGCGCCTACCGCTACCTGAGCGAATCGATCGTGGAGTTCGGCGACGGCGTCCAGTTCGAGCGCGATCTCGAGGCGGCGGGATTCGAGGTCGCCGCGCGACGGCGTTTCCTGCTCGGGGCGACCGGCCTGTGGGCGGCTCGCCGCCGTCCGGCGGCCGGCGAGATTCAGGCCGGATCACCCACCGCGATGCAGGATGCACGATCGGCCCTCACGGCCCCTGGGGCATCGGCCCCGGCCGACCCGGGGCTCGAGGCGGAGTGGCGAGCCTGGACCTGGGCCCAGCTCACGCTCGCCGTCGGCCTGGTGGTGGCGCTGGGCTGGGCGCTGGTGGTGTTCTTCAAGTCCGGTGCGGACTTGCCGCTCGAGCCCTGGCAGCGGCGCGGGCTCGGATTCCTGATCGTGGCCGGCCTCGTGCTGTTCGTCGCGCGCTCCCTGATGCTCGCTACCCGGCTCCAGGGTCCGGCCTCGCGCCGACCGCCGCGAACCGGGCTCTAGCCCCGTGGCATGAGCGTTGCCTGTCCGGGTGGGTCATTCCGCTCATACCCGGAGCCTCACACCATGACCGGTCACGAACGGGAGATTTTCTCCCTGCTCGATTTCGGCTCGCAGCTCGGGGCGCACTCGCTCTCCGAACGCCTCGAGCTCGCGCTGCACGCCGCGCGCTCGCTGGTGAGCTGCGATGGCGCGGTGGTCGCGAGGCTCGACCATCGCGTGCTCGAGCGCCGCATGATCGGCCGCGAGGGCCAGGAGCCGCTCGAGCTCGAGCCCGAGAGCGACGTGGCGCGGCGCTGGCTCGCCCGCGCCACCCGACCGCTCACGGTCGCCGACCTCTCCGAGGACGTGCGCTTCCGCGCCGACGTCTGCCCGGGCGTCGACGCCGGCCCGGCGCTGTTCGTGCCGCTGCGCGGGCGCGCGCCGGTGACGGGCTACCTCGCGCTCTACCGCGCGCGCGGCGCCGCGCCCTTCGGCGATGGCGACGCGCGGCACCTGGCGCTGATCGCGGCCTGGACCTCGGTGGCGCTCGAGAACCTCAAGCTCGCCGAGCGGGTCGAGAAGCTGGCGATCACCGACGACCTGACCCAGGTCTACAACTACCGCTTCCTCAAGACCGCGCTGCGCCGCGAGCTGAGGCGCGCCGGCCGCTTCGGGCAGGAGCTGTCGGTGGTCATGATCGACGTCGACAACCTCAAGGCCTACAACGACCGCCACGGGCACCTGCGCGGCAGCTTCCTGCTCAAGCGGCTGGCGCAGCTGCTGGGGCAGAACCTGCGCTCCTTCGACCTGGTGGCGAAGTACGGCGGCGACGAGTTCACGCTCATCCTGCCCCAGACCGCGCGCGAGGGCGCGGTGGCGGTGGCGGAGCGGGTGCGGCTCGCGGTCGAGGCCACTCAGTTCCCGCTTGCGGAGCCCGGCTCGATCACCATCAGCCTGGGGGTGGCGACCTACCCGCACGACGCAAGCGACGGGATGGGCCTGCTGCGGGTCGCGGACCGGGCGCTCTACCGGGCCAAGCTGGGAGGGCGGAACCGCACCGAGCTGCTGAGCGAGGAAGCGGCCTGACGCGGCGGCCGGGCCGCCCGGCGCGGTGGTCCCCGCGTTGACCGGGTAGGGCCGCCGATATACACTTCGCCGCGTTTGCGCCCTGGCATGTCCAGGCGCCCTAAGTCGAACCGGGGCCTTGGGTTGAAGCGGATCATGGAGGCATGATGTCAGAGCCGGTCGGGATCGCCGTGGTGGGCACCGGGGACTGGGGCGCCAACCTGGTGCGTAACTTCGCGGGCCTCCCCGGGGCGCGGCTGGTGGCGCTGTGCGACAGCGACCCCCAGCGCCTCGGCCGCACCGCGGCCCAGCACCCCGGCGCCCGCGCCGCCGCCCACGTCGACGAGATCGCAGCCGCCCCCGACGTCCAGGGGGTGGTGGTGTCGTCGTCGGCGGTCGCCCACTACCCGATCGCGCGCACCCTGCTCGCGGCGGGCAAGGATGTCTACGTGGAGAAGCCGCTGGCGCTCGAGGTGGCCCACGCCGAGGAGCTGGTGCGCCTGGCGGCGGAGCGCGGGTCCATCCTCATGGTGGGCCATCTGCTCATCCACCATCCCGGGGTTCGCTACCTCAAGGGCATGGTCGATCGCGGCGATCTCGGCGAGCTCTACTACATCTACTCGCAGCGCGTGAACCTGGGCAAGGTGCGGCGCGACGAGAGCGCGCTGTGGAGCTTCGCGCCCCACGACCTCTCGGTCATCCTCCACCTGCTGGGCATGGAGCCCATCGACGTGGTGGCGCGCGGCTCGGCGTTCCTGCAGGGCCGGGTCGAGGACGTGGTGTTCGTGGACCTGCGCTTCCCGGGCGGGCGGCTCGCGCACGTCCACGTGTCGTGGCTCGATCCCCACAAGCTGCGCAAGTTCACCGTGGTGGGGAGCCAGAAGATGGTGGTGTTCGACGACATGGAGGCGAGCGAGAAGGTGCGCATCTACGACAAGGGCGTGGACCGCGCCGGACAGGTGGTGTCCTACGGCGACGCCCTGACGGTGCGCAGCGGTGACATCGTGATCCCGCGCATCTCGCTCCAGGAGCCGCTGCGGATCGAGTGCCAGCACTTCATCGACTGCATCCGCGAGCGCCGCGCCCCGATCACCGACGGCCAGGACGGCCTGCGCGTGGTGCGGGTGCTGGCCGCCGCCCAGGCCTCGCTCGACGCCGGCGGGGCGCCGATCCCGGTCGCAGCGCTGCCCGCGGGGGTGTCGTGAGCCCGCAGGTCCATCCCGGCGCCGCCATCGACCCCAGCGCCATCCTGGGCGAGGGCTGCGTGGTGGGCGAGGGGGTGTCGATCGGCCCCGGCTGCCGCATCGGCCACCACGTGGTGATCCACGACGGCACGGTGGTGGGCCGCGACGTGCGGGTCGACGACCTCGCCACGCTCGGCAAGCGCCCGATGCGGGCCGCCAACTCGGCCACCACCCGCGAGCAGGAGCTGGCGCCGCTCACCCTCGGGGACAGCTGCATCGTCGGCACCGGGGTGGTGCTGTACCGCGGGGCGGCGATCGAGGCGAAGGTGCTGATGGCCGACCTGTGCACGGTGCGCGAGAACGTGACGATCGGGCGCGGCACCATCGTCGGCCGCGGGGTGACGATCGAGAACTTCTGCGCGGTGGGGCGCTACTGCAAGCTGGAGAGCGAGTGCTACATCACCGCCTACTCGACGCTCGAGGACCGGGTGTTCGTGGCCCCGGGGGTCGTGACCTCGAACGACAACTACGTCGGCCGCACCGCCGAGCGCTTCAAGCACTTCAAGGGCGTGACGGTGCGGCGCGGCGGGCGCATCGGCGCCGGCTCGGTCATCCTGCCGGGGATCACGATCGGCGCCGACGCGCTGGTCGCCGCCGGCTCGGTGGTCACCCGTGACGTCGAGGCCCGCACCATCGTGATGGGCGCGCCGGCGCGCGCCTGGAAACCGGTTCCCGAGGAGCAGTTGCTCGATCAACAGGGCTGGACCGATGCCTAGACCCCGTTCCACCGCACGCCTGCACGAGGAGATCGCACCCATGAGCACACCCACCAACATCGCGATCCGGGTCCCGCTGCTGGACCTCAAGGCCCAGTACGCCGCCATCCGCAAGGACGTCGACGAGGCGGTGCGCCGGGTGATGGAGAGCCAGCGCTTCATCGGCGGGCCCGAGGTCTCGGCCCTCGAGGAGGAGATCGCGCGCTACTCCCAGTGCGCCCACGCCGTGGGGGTCGCCTCCGGGACCGACGCCCTGCTGCTGGCGCTGCGTGCACTCGGCATCGGCCCCGGCGACGAGGTGGTCACCAGCGCCTACTCGTTCTTCGCCAGCGCCGGAACGGTGGCCAACAATGGCGCCACGCCGGTGTTCGTCGACATCGACCCGCGCACCTACAACCTCGATCCGCACCGCCTCGAAGCCGCCTTCACGCCGCGCACCAAGGCGGTGGTCGCGGTGTCGCTGTACGGCCAGTGCTGCGACCTGACCGCGATCCGCGCGATCTGCGAGAAGCGCCGGGCGTGGTTCATCGAGGACGCCGCCCAGTCGATCGGCTCGGAGTGGGAGGGGAAGCGCTCGGGCTCGATGAGCGACTTCGGCTGCTTCTCGTTCTTCCCCTCCAAGAACCTGGGCGGCGCGGGCGACGGCGGCATGGTGGTGTCCCAGAACGCCGAGCATGCCGACCGGGTGCGCCTGCTGCGGGAGCACGGGGCGCGCCCCAAGTACTACCACGCGATCGTCGGGACCAACTCGCGCCTCGATGCGCTGCAGGCCGCGATCCTGCGCGTCAAGCTGCGCCACCTCGACCGCTGGAGCGAGGGCCGGGCGCGCAACGCCGCGCTCTACCACCAGCTGTTCGAGGGCTCGCGGGTGGGGCGCCCGTTCCGCGACCCGCGCGCGCGCCACATCTACAACCAGTACGTGATCCGGGTGCCGGAGCGCGACCCGGTGCGCGAGGCGCTCACCGAGCGCGGGATCGGCACCGAGATCTACTACCCGGTGCCGCTCCATCTCCAGAAGTGCTTCGCCACCCTCGGCTACCGTGAAGGCGACATGCCGAACGCCGAGGCCGCGGCGCGCGAGACCCTGGCGCTGCCGATCTACCCCGAGCTCACGGAGGAGCAGATTCGCCACGTCGCCGCCGCGGTGCGCGACGTCGTGGACCGTTAGCGAGCCATCCCA
>Ga0318496_10000299_pt1 | contig 16354 bp, 10 predicted proteins | sample GRESIP109b1f22_FD_203296 | JGI IMG/M metagenome (GOLD analysis project Ga0318496, IMG submission 203296) | Tropical soil microbial communities from Luquillo Experimental Forest, Puerto Rico - GRE.SIPMG.109b1f22 | ecosystem: Environmental > Terrestrial > Soil > Tropical forest > Bulk soil... | reverse complement strand
ACGTGCGCGGGCGCGTCGCCTGGGCCGACGGCTTGGGGACGTCGCTCGTCTTCGCGTCGTTCGGCTTCGGGGCGGTGCGGTCGAGCAGCGCGACGATCTTGGTGTCGTGGCGGTCCATGGCGAGGCTGCGGGCCGTGACGCCGCCGCGCCCGCGCACGTCGGTCTTCACGCCCTTCTGCAGCAGGTACTCGACGATGTCGCCGTGCCCGCCCGCCACCGCGAGCATCAGCGGCGTGTAGCCGCGCTCCTCGCGGTTGTCGCGATCCGCGCCCTTCTCGACCAGGAGCGTGACGAAGTGCCCGCTCCCCGAGTTTGCCGCGAAGCTGAGCGCGCACATGCCGTCGCGGTCGCGCGCGTTCAGGTCCACGCCGAGCTCGAGCAGCATCGTGCCGATCTCGACCCGGTCCGAGCTCGCCGCCGCCATCAGCGCCGTCGCGCCGAGGTCGTTCGTCGCGCCGGGCAGCGCGCCGTGCTTCAGCAGCTCGAGGGCGATGTCGGTGTGGCCGCCGAGCGACGCCTGGATCAGCGGCGTCCAGCCGCGGAAGTCCCGCGCATTCGCGGAGACGCCCTTGTCGAGCAGGCGCTTCACCTCCGCGGCATCGCCTTCGCGAGCTGCCTTGACCAGCGCTGCCTCGTCGCGCAGGCCCGCGCGCGCGGGGTCGGTGGAGCTCTGCAACTTCGCCCACTCGGCGGCGCCGGCCTGGTCGATCAGGCCGAGCACGTCGTGCTTGTTGCGCTCGTAGGCCTCGGTCTCGGCGGTGTGGCCCTTGGAGTCGCGCGCGAGCGGGTCGGCCTCCAGGCGCAAGAGCGTGCGCACGGCCTCCACATAGCCGCCGCGCGCGGCGAACATCAGCGGAGTCTGGCCGACGTTGTTCGGGGTGTTCACATCGCCGCCGTGCCGCGCGAGCGCATTGATGATCTCCGCCGAGCCACCGCTGGCGGCGCGCAGGATCGGCGTCTGACCGTCGCGGTCGGCCTGGCGCGCGTCGGCGCCCACGTCGAGCAGCGCCACCACCAGCTCGTCGTCGCCCCGGCGCGCGGCGTGGAGCAACGCGGTGTCGCCGTTCGAGGCGGCGGCGTTCACGTCTGCGCCCTTCGCCAGCAGCTTCTTGGCGATCGCGTTCTGGCCGGCGGCGGCGGCGTGGATCAGCGGGGTGCGCCCGGCTGGGTCGCGCAGGTTCACGTTGGCGTTGTGCGCGAGCAACAGGTCGGTGAGCTCGTTGTCGCCCTTGCTGACCGCGTACATGAGCGGGGTCTGGCCGTTGCGGCTGGCGGTGTCGACGTCGGCCCCGCGCTCGGCGAGGTGCGTCGCAATCTGGTTCAGGCCCATGGCGACCGCGGTGCGGAACGCGGTCGCGCCCCCGTCGTCCTTGAGCTCGATCTGCGCGCCGGCGTCGAGCAGCACGTCCACGGTCGACTGCTTGTTCGCGGCGGTGGCGATGATCAGCGCGCTACGGCCGTCGCTGTCGCGGGCGTCGATCTGGGCGCCGTTCTTGAGCTCGAGCTGCACGGTCGCGTCGTTGCCACGCTCGGCCGCGACCATCAGGTCGGTGTGCTTCCCGCGCGCGCCCTCGCGCGCGGCGCGCGGCGCCTTCTCCGCCTCCTCGAGCGCGTACGCGATGCGCCGGTAGCCAGACACGTTCGCGTACTCGCGTGCAGTGTGGCCGCTCGCGCTCTTGAGCGTCGGGTCGGCGCCCGCCTCGAGCAGCGCCTTCACCACCTCGAGGTTCCCCGTGCCGGACGCGCTCATCAGCGGAGTCTGCTTGTCGCTGCCGGACACCGGGTCGAGCTCGGCGCGGTGTCCGATCAGGAAGCGCAGGACCTTCACGTGGCCGCGCGAGGCGGCGTGGGCGAGCGCGCTCGCGCCGTCCTTGTCGACGGCGTTGACGTCGGCGCCCAGGTTCACCAGCTCCTCGACGCACTCGAAGCGGTTCTCGTAGGTCGCGACGATCAGCGCCGTGTGGCCGCCGTCGTCGCGAGCATCGAGGTCGGCGCCGTCCGTCACCAGCGTCTTCACGTAGTGGCGCAGCCCGAGCCCGGCCGCCGCCATCAGCGGCGTGCGGTCGTGCGCGCCGCGCATCTCCACCTCTTTCTTGGAGAAGATCGGGCCGGTGCTCTCGCCGGCCATGATCCGCGCAACGTCGTCGTGCCCCTCCTCGAGCGCGAGCACGATCGGCTGCATGCCCTTGGTGTCCTGGCGCTTCGGATCGCCGCCGGAGTCGACCAGGCGCAGCGCGATCTCGGTGTCGCCCTTGCGGGCCGCGGCGTGCATGGCGGTCTCCCCGTTGCTGCACGCCTTGTTCGGATCGGCGCCCGCCTTCAGCAGCGAGTCGACCATGTCGCGGTCGCCGTTGCGCACCGCCTGGAACAACGGGGTCGCGCCGTCGTTGCCCGCGGCGTTGACGTCGGCGTGGCCGTCGATGAGCGCCTTCACCACCTTCGTGCGCCCCTTCTTCGCCGCGATCACGAGCGCGGTCGAGCCGTCGCGCCGGCGCGCCTCGGTGTTGGCGCCCTTGTCGAGCAGTGCCTGCGCCACGTCGTCCCGCCCCTCGACCGCGGCCGCGATGAGCGCGCTCTCGCCGTTCCGGTCGATCGCATTGGGATTGGCGCCGTGCGCCAGAAGCGAGTTCACGACCCCGGCGTTGCCGCGCGCGGCCGCGCGCATCAGCGGTGTGCCGCCCGACTGGTCGGGCACGTCGACGGCGGCGCCCGCGTCGAGCAGGGCGTCGGTGAGGTGCGGGTCGTCGTGCGTGGCGATCAACGCCAGCGGCGTGTCGCCGCGCGCGCTCCGCGCATTCGCGTTGGCGCCGCTGCGCAGCAAGAGCTCCACCGCGTCCAGGCGGCCGGCCATGGCCGCGTACATGAGCGGCGTCCAGCCGTCGCGGTCGGCCAGGTCGACCGGCACCCCGCGCGCCAGCAGCCGCCCGATCTCGGCGAGATCGCTCTCGCGCGCGGCCTGGTCGATCAGGTCGACGTCCGAATCGCCCTTCGCGTTGGGGTCGGGTGCCTTGGCGGCGCGCGTGGCGAACGGCACCACCAGGACGAGGATCAACACGAGCGAAGAGATCCAGCGCATCTCTCTTCCGTATCGGCTGGGGATCGGCAGGGGGGCAGCAACGGCGCGCTTCGGCGCGCGAGCACCACAGGCTAACAAAGCCGCCTAGCGCGGGCCCACCGCCGCGGACACGGCGTCGCCAACCTCGTGCGCGACCGCCATCAGCGCGTCGCCCAGCGCGTCGGCGATGGCCTCGGGATCGTCACCTGCGATCGGCCGCGACACCTGGAAGCTGCGGTCGAAGATCGTGGCGCGCCTGCCGTCGAGCATGCGGACATCGAGCTCCACGACCGCCTCGTGGCTGGGCGCGAGCCGCTCTTCGAACGCCTCGAGGCTCGCCTCGAGCGACGGCGCGGTCGCCGCCGACGCTGGCTGGAAGCCGCGCCGGCCGAACAGCTCGTCGTCGAGGGCGGCCTGCGCGAAGCGCGACGGCAGCTCGGTCCAGCGCCACATGTCGTAGAAGCCGACCTCGACGCCACGCCGCCAGACCATCCGGGCACGCAGGTAGGCGGCAGCCTCGACGCGGCGCAGCCGCAGCGGCTTGCCCGGGTCCGAGACGGCGGGCGGCCCATCGGCGGGCGCCGGCGCCTGCGCTGCGACCGGATCCGGCATGCGCGGCGTGAAGTAGCGCAGCTCGGCGGGAGGCTTCGGGAGAAGACAGCCCGCTGCGAGCGCGGCGGCGGTCAGCGCCAGCCCGACTCTCACTGGCGCGGGCCCCTCGCTCCGGTCGCGGGCGCACGGCCGCGCACCAGCGAAGCCGGATCGCGCTCGAGGTAGTCGGTCAGCGCGCGCACGGAGTCCATCGTCTCCTGGAACGCGGCGAGGCCGTCGCGCGCGTCGTCGGTCGTGGCGCTCACGTCGGTCGAGAAGGTGATCACCGCCGCCGAGGCGTCGCGCAGCGCCGTGGTGGTGGTGGCGATCTTGGCGCCGCGGACCTCCTGGTCCAGGGTCGCGGCCGTGCGCTGGAGCTGCGCGCCGGTCTGCGTCCACTGGTTCAGCGTGCGCACCACGGCGCCATTGTCGGCCAGGAGCGGCTCGATCGTGTGCTCGATGTTCTCGACCGAGTTCGCGAGCCGTTGCAGCGTCTGGCTGGCGCGCATGGTGAGGTCGGGCAGCTGCATGCCGACGTCCACGGCCGCTTCCTCGATGCTCTTGAGCGTCGACGGTGTGGAGGGCACGTAGTTCGGCCCCGGATCGAACGGCAGCTTCTCGACCGGGAAGCGCTTGGTGTCGAAGAAGTCGATCTGCAGGAACTTCACGCCGGTGATGCCCGTGGACGCCAGCTGGATGCGCAGCTCGCGATCGTTCGGCTCGCCGTGCAGGAAGCCGCCGCTCTGCTTCTCCTGCTTCTCGGCCAGGCCGAGCCGGCGCAGCACGTTCTCGTACACCAGGCCGGTGACGCGCACGTGCCGCAGATCCGAGGCCACCGAGATCTGGCTGACCGTTCCCACCGAAACACCGCGGAACTTGAACGGCGAGCCCACCTCGAGCCCCTGCACCGACTCGTCGAAATAGGTGGTCACCGTGATCGTGCGCCGGCTCCAGTTCGCCGCGCCGAGCCAGATCAGCACCGCGAACGCGAGCGAGATGCCGCCGAGCACGAACGCTCCGAGCTTCCAGTAGTTGGTCGGGTTCATGGCCGCGCTTCGCCTCCTGGGGGTTTGCGGTTGAAGAACGCCGAGACGCGAGGGTCGAGGCTGCGGTCGCGCAGCTCGCGCGGGTCGCCCAGCGCGATCGCGCCCTTGGCGTCGCTGTCGAGCAGGATGCAGCGTCCGGCGATGCTGAAGATGCTGGGCAGCTCGTGGGTCACCACCACCAGCGTCGTGCCGAGCCCGTGGTTCAGCGTGAGCAGGAGCTCGTCGAGCTCCGCCGAGGTGATCGGATCGAGCCCGGCGCTCGGCTCGTCCAGGTAGACCAGCGAGGGCTCGAGCGCGAGCGCGCGCGCGATGCCCGCGCGCTTCTTCATGCCGCCCGAGAGTTCGTCGGGCGCGTGGTTCTCGAACCCGCCCAGGCCGACCAGCCGCAGCTTGCTGTGCACGACCGCGTCGATCTCGTCCGGCTTGAGATCGGTCCAGGTGACCAGCGGCAGCGCCACGTTCTCCGCCAGGGTGAGCGAGCCGAGCAGCGCGCCGGACTGGAACAGCACGCCGGCCGTGGGGGCCCGCGCGCCCAGCCGGGGCGGCGCGTCCTCGACCAGGATCTCTCCGCGCAGCGGCTGCTGCAGCCCGATCAGGTGGCGCAGCAAGGTCGACTTCCCGCTGCCGCTGCCGCCCAGGATCGCGAAGATCTCGCCGCGCTGGATCTCGAACTCGATGTTTTCGAGCAGTACCTCGCCGTCGTAGCCCATCGCCAGGCCCGACACTCGGATGTGTGGCTCAGAGGTCCCAGGCATTGAACAGCACCGTGAACACCGAGTCGATCACCACGATGAAGAACAGCGTGGACACCACCGCGGACGTGGTCGAGCGGCCCACGCCCTCGGCCCCGCCGCGCGTGGCGAGGCCCCATTGGCAAGCGATCATGCCGATCGCACTGCCGAAGGCGACCGACTTCACCAGGCCCGTGCCGAAGTGGGCGAGCGTGAGCGCGCGCCGGGTTTCCTGCATGTAGCCCGCGAAGGTGAGGTCGAGCCCGATCACGCCCACGAACGCGCCGCCCATCACCGCCACGAAGTCGCCCAGTACGGTGAGCAGCGGCACCATGGCGGTGATCGCGACCACGCGCGGCAGCACCAGGTAGCGGAACGGATCGAGCCCCATGGTGCGCAGCGCGTCGACCTCTTCCGACACGCGCATCGTGCCGATCTCCGCCGCGAACGCCGCGCCGGATCGCCCCGAGGCCACGATCGCCACCATCAGCGGGCCGAGCTCGCGAGTCACTCCGATCGCGATCCCGTCGGCCACGAAGATGTCGGCACCGTACTTGTGCAGCGTGATCGCGCCTTGGAACGCGCTGACCATGCCCACCAGGAAGCTGATCAACGAGATGATCGGCAGCGCGTCTGCGCCGCTCCGCTCCATCACATGACCGACCACGGGCCACGGGATCGAGCGCGGGTCGCGCAGCGCGGCCCACGCGGCCACGGCGGTCTGGCCGGTGAAGTCCAGCACCTGGCGTGCGAACGCGAGCATCCCCGCGCTGGTGCGGCCGACCTCTTCGACGATCCCAGGCGGGGTGATCGGCACGCGCGGCGCCATCCCGCGCGGGCTCGCGGCCACCAGGTCGAGGATCGAACGCACGCGGCCGGCCGCGCCCACCACGCGGGCGTCGCTGCCGCTCGTGCGGACCTCGTCGCAGAACTCCAGGAGCAGCGCCGCGCTCGCCGCATCGATCGACGAGAGCCCGCCCACGTCGAAGCGCACGCGCGGCGGGGGCAGCGCCAGGAGCTCGCGCATGCGCCGCACCGCGGCGTGCGCGCCGCGCAGCGACAGCCGGCCCTGCAGCTCGAGGTCGGCGCAATCGGGCTCGCGGTCGGTTCGCTCGACCTGCCAGTCGAGCAGGGCTGCGGAGAGATTCGCGGTCAGTGCCTCTTCTCCGGGGCGAAGGCTGCCCAGTCGGCCGGGGAGCGTCAAGGCGCGCGCGCTGCAAACGCGCGCCCGTTCCGGATAGCATGGCGGGAATCCACCGAGGAGTGCGCGTTGTCTGAGCGAGTCAAGATCGATCTCACGGACGGTGTCGCGGACGTGCGCATGTGTCGCGCGGACAAGATGAACGCGATCGACGCCGCGATGTTCACCGAGCTGCAGGAGGCGGGTCGCGCGCTGGCGCAGGACCGCCAGGTGCGTGTGGTGGTGCTCTCGGGCGAAGGCCGCGCCTTCTGCGCGGGTCTCGACATGGACAGCTTCGCGGCGATGGCCGGCCCCCGCAGCGGCGGCGGCGCCGATCCCAAGCTGTTCGAGCGCTCCCAGAGCGGCGCGAACCGCGCGCAGCTGGCGGCGTGGATCTGGCAGGAGCTGCCCGTCCCCGTGATCGCGGCGGTCCACGGCGTCGCGTATGGCGGCGGCCTGCAGATCGCGCTCGGCGCGGACCTGCGGCTGGTCGCGCCGGACGCGCGGCTCTCGGTGATGGAGGTGAAGTGGGGCCTCGTCCCCGACATGTCGGGCACGCAGACGCTGCGGCGGCTGGTGCGCCTGGACGTGGCGAAGGAGCTGACCTTCACCGGCCGGGTCGTGACCGGCGAGGAGGCCGTGGCCCTGGGGCTCGCGACGCGCACCTCGGCGAAGCCGCGCGAGGACGCGCTCGCGCTCGCGCGCGAGATCGCCGGCAAGAGCCCCGACGCGGTCCGCGCGGCGAAGCGGCTGCTGCAGGAATCGTGGCAGGGCTCGGTGGCCGACGGCCTGCGGCTCGAAGAGGAGCTGCAGCGCAGCTTGATCGGCAAGCCGAACCAGCTCGAGGCCGTGAGGGCGAACTTCGAGAAGCGCGCGCCGAAGTTCGCCGACTGAGTCCGGGTCGGATTAGCGCAGCCCCGACTCCTCCGCGCGGTGGTCGAGGTAGGCCCGCAGCTTCGCCAGGTCGTCCTCGCTGATCTGGTCGGCGAAGGCCGGCATGCCGTTCGCGCGCAGCGCTCCCTTGCGGACGATGTCGGAGAGGGCGGCGCGCGTGTCGGGCGAGATCGCGCGCAGGTCCTTCATGCCGACCATGGCGACCGCCGCGCCGCCGTGACAGCCCACGCAGAACTTGTGGTAGATGCGCTCGCCGTCGTAGACCTCGCCCGGCGCGGTGATGCGGTCGAGCACCGTCTGCACCGCCGGGGCCTCGCCGCTCGACAGCGCGAAGGTGAGCAGCCGCCCCTTGCCATCGCCGCCCGACGCGTGCGCCAGGTCGCCCGCGACGAGCCCGAAGGCGCCGCCCCAGCCGGCCAGCACCGAGACGTACTGCTTGCCGTCGATCAGGTAGGTGACCGGCGCGGCGATGATCGCCGTGCCCGCGTGGTCCTCCCAGAGCTCGACGCCGTCGCTCGCGCGGTACGCGACGAAGCGTCCGTCCGAGGTGCCTTCGAACACCAGGTTGCCTCCGGTCGAGAGGACGCCGCCGTTCCAGGGCAGCGCGTACGGATGGCGCCAGACCTCGCGCTGGCTCACCGGATCCCAGGCGACCAGCGCCCCCGAGACCGCCTCCTTGGTCAAGAGCCCGAACACGTTGAAGTCGGTGCCGGTGTTCCAGCCGTCCGCGCGCAGCTTGAAGTCGTCCTCGTTGCGGTACACGCCCAGGATGTCGTGCGTGGGGATGTACACGAGCCCCGTCTTCGGGCTGAACGACATCGGGTGCCAGTTGTGTCCGCCGAAGGGCGTGGGCTTCACCATCGCGAGCCCGTCCTTGTAGTCCTGCCCCGCGACCTCGACGGGCCGGCCGCTGCCGCGGTCGACGCGCGAGGCCCAGCTCACCGCGGTGTACTTCTCCGCGGAGAGCAGCTCGCCGGTCTTGCGGTCGAGCACGTAGAAGAAGCCGTTCTTCGGCGCCTGCATCAGCACCTGGCGCACGCGCCCGCCGAGCTTCAGGTCGGCGAGGATCATGTGCTGGGTCGCGGTGAAGTCCCAGTTGTCGCCGGGCGTGGTCTGGTAGTGCCAGACGATCTGGCCGCTCTCGGGATCGAGCGCGAGGATCGACGACAGGAACAGGTTGTCGCCGCCACCGGGGCTGCGCAGCTTGCGCACCCAGGGCGAGCCGTTGCCCGTGCCGACGTAGAGCAGCCGGAGCTCCGGGTCGTAGGCCATCGAGTCCCAGGCCGTGCCGCCGCCGCCGGCCTTCCACCACTCGCCGGTCCAGGTCTTCGCGGCCTCCTCCATCGCCTTGGACTCGAACGGCTGCGCGGGGTCGCCGGGGACGGTGAAGGTGCGCCAGACGAGCTTCCCCGAGTCGGCGTCGTAGGCCGACACATATCCGCGTACCCCGAACTCGGCGCCGCCGTTGCCGATGATCACCTTGCCGGCGACGATGCGCGGGGCCCCGGTGATGGTGTAGGGCTTGCTCTGGTCGACGGTGAGCGTGGACCAGATCGGCGTGCCGGTCTTCTCGTCGAGCGCGACCAGCCGGCCGTCGAGCACGCCCACGTAGACGCGGCCCTTGTACAGCGCGACGCCGCGGTTCACGACGTCGCAGCAGGCCTTCGCCGCGACCAGCTTGTCGACCTCGGGGTCCCACTTCCACAGCTGCTTGCCACTGCGCGCGTCGACGGCGAACACCACGCTCCACGAGCCGGTGAAGAAGAGCGCGCCGTCGTGCACGATCGGCGTGGCCTCGTGACCGCGGCCGAGCCCCGTCTCGAAGGTCCAGACCGCGTGCAGCCGCCCGACGGTGTCGGGGTTGATCTGGTCGAGCGGGCTGTAGCGCTGCTCGCTGTAGGTGCGGCCGGTGGTGAGCCACTCGCCGGCGTCGGCATCGGCGCCGCGCAGCCGCGCGTCGTCCACTGCCTCGGACTCCGAGCCGACGCGCACCGCGCCGGTCGCCTCGGCTGCGGGCGACGCCTCCGCTGCCTTGTCTCGCTCGCGCTCGCGCTCGTGCCGTCCCGAGCCGCAGGCCAGCGCGAGCGCAACCGCGAACCAGACCCCCGCGCCGAGCGCTCGCCCTCGCATCTCCCCCCCGCGGCGCCTCCGGCTAGGCCAGGAGTCGCGCCAAGATCTCGCGCAGCCTCGCCGGATCCGCCTTGCCGCCGGTGGCCTTCATCACCTGGCCGACGAAGAAGTTGAGCAGCTTCGTCTCTCCGGCGCGGTACTTCTCGGCCTGGGCGGCATTGGCCGCGATCGCCTCGCGCGCGTGGCGCTCGAGCTCGCCGGCGTCGGACACCGCCTCGAGCCCCTTGGCCCGCACGATCGCCTCGGCGCGCTGGCCGCTGCGCGCCATCTCGGCGAAGACCTCGCGCGCAGAGCCGGCGGTGATCCGCCCGGCGTCGACCAGCCGCAACAGCTCGACCAGATGCTCGGCCGTGAGCGGCAGCTCGCGCAGCGGCTTCGCCAGCTCGGTCGCTGCGGCGAGCACGTCGCGCATGACCCAGTTCGACACCGCCTTGGGCTGGCCCGAGAGCGCGACGGCCGCCTCGAAGAACTCCGCCACGTCGCGGTCCTCGGTCAGCACCTGGGCGTCGTAGGCGGGCAGGCCGAGCTCGTCGCGGTAGCGCGCGCGCCGGGCCTGCGGGAGCTCGGGCAGCTTCGCGCGCTGGGCAGCGAGGAACGCCTCGTCGAGCAGCAGCGGCGGCAGGTCGGGATCGGGGAAGTAGCGGTAGTCGTCCGCGTGCTCCTTGCCGCGCATCGGCGACGAGCGCCCCGCCCGGTCGTCCCAGTGCAGCGTCTCCTGCAGCACCTTCCCGCCCGACTCGATCAGCTCGATCTGGCGCTCGATCTCGTGCGCGATCGCGCGCTCCACGAAGCGGAACGAGTTCAGGTTCTTCAGCTCCGTGCGCGTGCCGAGCTTGGGCTCGCCCTTGCGCCGCACCGAGACGTTGGCGTCGCAGCGGAACTGGCCCTTCTCCATGTCGGCGTCCGACACCTCCAGATGGCGCAGCACCTGGCGCAGGCTGCGGAGGTAGGCGCCGGCTTCTTCGGGCGAGCGGATCTCCGGCTCGGAGACGATCTCGATCAGCGGAGCGCCGGCCCGGTTCAGGTCCACGTGAGTCACTCCGCCGCCGGTGACCGCATCGTCGTGGATGTTCTTCGCCGCGTCCTCTTCCATGTGGATGCGGGTGAGGCCGATCGCGCGCGGTGCGCCGCCGTCTTCGAGGGGCACGGCGCCGCCTTTCGCGAACGGCTCGTCGTACTGTGAGATCTGGTAGCCCTTGGGCAGGTCCGGATAGAAGTAGTGCTTGCGCGCGAAGGTCGACGTCGGCTGCAGCCGGCAGCCCAGGCCGAGCGCCGCGCGCACGGCGAGCTCGACCGCGCGGGCGTTCAGCACCGGCAGCACGCCCGGCAGGCCCAGGTCGACCTCGGTGGTCTGCGAGTTCGGCGCCGCGCCGAAGGCGTGCGGCGCCGAGCTGAAGAGCTTGGTCTGGGTCTTCAGCTGGGCGTGGACCTCGAGGCCGATCACGGCCTCCCACCCCGACGGGATCTGGAACGCGGCAGCTTCGGCCACGCCGCGAATTTATCCTAGCGATCGGGGTTTTCGAGCAGCTCGCCGTAGTCCGTGATCACGCGCGCCAGCCGGAACTCGTCCGGCAGGCGCGCGCGCGGCGGCGGCTCGGGGCCGAGCGCCCGGGCGATCGCGCGCGCCAGGCCGCGCAGGTCGCCGTCGGCCACGAGCTGGGCTCCGGGAATCGCGGACACGATCTCGCGCGTCCCGCCCGGGCAGTCGAACGCGACCAGCCGCGCGCCCGCCGCCGCCGCCTCGAGCACCGCGACGGGCAGCCCCTCGCGCCGCGAGCTCTGCACGAACGCGTTCGCGAAGCGCATCCACGCGTAGGGCTCGGGCTGGAAGCCGGCGAAGTGCACACGCGCGGCGATGCCCAGGCCGGCCGCGCGCGACTCGAGCGCCGCGCGCTCGGGCCCGTCGCCGACCAGCCAGAGCTCGGCGGCGATGCCACCCGCGATCACCTGCGCGAAGGCCTCGAGCAGGCGGTCGTAGCCCTTCACCGGCGCCAGCCGCCCGACCCCGACCACGTGCGGCCCGTCTCCGGGGAACGGCGAGCGGCCGCTCGCGAGCGCGCCCTCGATCCGCGGCTCGTCGATCGGGTTGCGGATCAGACGGATCCGCGCGGGCGCGAGCCGGAAGATCGACACCAGGTCGTCGGCGATCGCGTGCGAGCAGGCGACGATGCGGGTGGCGCGCGGGTAGAGCAGCCGGTAGGCGGCGCGCCAGAGCGCGGGACGCCGCTGCTCGGCCACCTCGGCCGACAGCGTGGTGTGCTCGATCGGCACGATCGCAGTCGCGCGCGGCATGAGCCAGCGCAGCGAGAGGATCGCGAGGTTCAGATAGCCGAGGTTCGGCACGATCACGTCGGGGCGCAGCTCGCGCGCGAGCCGCACGAGCGGAAGCGCCGCCCGGCGCACCCGCTTCGCGCCGAGATCGTGCACCGCGACGTCCGACGGCAGCTGCGCCAGGAACTCGCCTGCGGCGTCCACCAGACCCACGTGCAGCTCGAAGCGCTCGCGCGGCAGCTCGCGCAGGAGCAGCGCGACCACGCGCTCCGCACCGCCGAGGCGCAGGCTCGGGATCAGGAACAGGACGCGCCGCCGCGTGCGGGCGCTCACGGCACCAGGTTGATCAGGCGCCCCGGCACGTAGATCACGCGCCGCGGCTCGCGCGCGCCCAGGTGCTTCTTCACGTTCTCGTCGGAGAGCGCAGCGGTCCGCACCGCGGCCTCGTCCGCATCGGCGGGCACGCGCACGCGCGCGCGCAGCTTCCCGGCGACCTGCACGCTGACCTCGATCTCGTCGACGGCCAGGAACGCGGCCTCGGGCTCGGGCCACTTCGCATGGGCGAGCGACTCCGCGTGTCCGAGCCTCTCCCACAGCTCCTCCGCCAGGTGCGGAGCGAGCGGCGCGAGCGCGAGCACGAACGGCTCGACCAGCGCGCGCGTGGCGGGCGCGTCCTTCTCGAGGTCGCGCACGAACACCATCAGCTGCGCGATCGCGGTGTTGAAGTCGAGCGCCTCGTAGTCGGCGCCGACCTTCGCCAGCGTGCGCGCGAGGAGCCGGCGCTGCTCGTCGGTGCCCGGTCCGGGCGCGAACGCGCGCACGCGGTCGCCCGACTCGTGCTCCTCCAGCACCAGCCGCCAGGCGCGCCCGAGGAAGCGCTCGACCCCGGGAACGCCGTCGGTCGACCACGGCGCGGCCTTGCCCAGCGGGCCGATGAACATCTCGTACAGCCGCATCGCGTCGGCGCCGAACTCCTCGATCACCTCGTCGGGGCTCACCACGTTGCCGCGGCTCTTCGACATCTTCTCGACGACCTCCTCGAGGTCGACGTCGACGGCGGGCGCGAGCGCGCGCTCGCCCTGCCAGCGCACTTGCTCGGGCTCGATCCACTCTTCGGCGAGCTCGGCGCCCGAGCCGACGTGGAGCGGCGTCTCGCCCTCGAAGCGCACGTCGGCGCGCGAGTAGTACTTGGGCGTGCCCGACGAGTCGTCGCGGAAGAGCCGGTAGCTCTTGCCCTGGATCATCCCCGGATTCAACAGCTTCTGGAACGGCTCCTTCGTGTGCACCAGTCCCAGGTCGTACAGCACCTTGTGCCAGAAGCGCGCGTAGAGCAGGTGGAGCACCGCGTGCTCGGCGCCGCCGACGTACAGGTCGACGTTCATCCAGTAGCGCTCCGCTTCGCGCGAGAACGGCTCGCGGTCGTTCTTCGGGTCGCAGAAGCGCAGGTAGTACCAGCAGCTTCCCGCCCACTGCGGCATGGTGTTGGTGTCGCGCAGCGCGCGCCGGCCGGTCTCGGCGTCCACCGTCTCGACCCAGTGACTCGCCCGCGCGAGCGGCGGCTCGAACCCGCCGCGCGGCTTGTAGTCGTCGAGCTCGGGCAGCCGCACGGGCAGCTCGGACTCCGGCACCGGCTTCACCACCCCGTCCGCGGTGTGGATCACCGGGAACGGCTCGCCCCAGTAGCGCTGGCGGCTGAACAGCCAGTCGCGCAGCTTGTACGACACCGCGCGCTTGCCGACGCCGTGCTCCTCGAGCCAGGTGGCGATCTTCTCCTTGGCCTCCGCGGTCGGGAGGCCGTCGAGGAAGCCGGAGTTCACCGCGACGCCGTCGCCTTCGAACGGCAGCTCGCCGCCTTCCACCACCTTCACGATCGGCAGGCCGAACGCCTGGGCGAAGGCGTAGTCGCGCGCGTCGCCCGAGGGCACAGCCATGATCGCGCCGGTGCCGTAGGAGGCGAGCACATAGTCGGCGACCCAGACCGGAATGCGCGCGCCGTTCACGGGGTTCGTCGCGAACGCGCCGGTGTCGACGCCCGTCTTGCCGCGCGCGTCGGCCGCGCGCGCGCGCTCGCTCTTGCGCGCGGCCGCCTCGACGTAGGCGCGCACCGCCGCGCGCCGCGCGGGCGTGGTGATCTGCTCCACCAGCGGGTGCTCCGGCGCGAGCACCATCCACGTGGCCCCAAAGAGCGTGTCGGGGCGGGTCGTGTACACCTCGATCGACTCACCGGGGTGGTCGGGCAGCGGGAAGAAGACGCGCGCGCCAACCGATCGCCCGATCCAGTCGTGCTGCATCTTCACGATGTGCTCGGGCCAGTCGACGAGCGCGAGGTCCTCGATCAGCCGGTCCGCGTAGGCGGTGATGCGCAGCATCCACTGCTTCAGCGGCAGGCGCACCACCGGGTGTCCGCCGATCTCGCTGCGGCCGTCGCGCACCTCCTCGTTGGCGAGCACGGTGCCCAGCTCGGCGCACCAGTTCACCGGCACCTCGGCCTCGTAGGCCAGCCCCAGCTCGAACAGCTTGCGGAAGATCCACTGGGTCCAGCGCACGTAGCCCGGATCGGTGGTGTCGATCTCGCGCTCCCAGTCGTACGACAGCCCGAGCGCGTGCAGCTGCTCGCGGTAGCGCGCGATGTTGCGGGCGGTCGTCACCGCCGGGTGTTGCCCGGTCCGCACCGCGTGCTGCTCGGCGGGCAGGCCGAAGGCGTCCCAGCCCATCGGGTGCAGCACGTTGAAGCCGCGCATGCGCTTGTAGCGCGCGTACACGTCGGTCGCGACGTAGCCCTTGGGGTGCCCCACGTGGAGCCCCTCGCCCGAGGGGTACGGGAACATGTCGAGCACGTAGAACTTCGGCCGCGAGGGATCGATCTCGGCATGGAAGGTTCGGCGCTCGAGCCAGGCGCGCTGCCACTTGGCCTCGAGCCTGCGCGGCTCGTACGACATGCGGCGGGATGGTAGCAGGCGCCCCGCGCGTGACACCGGGACTTTGCGCGGCTCTCGGGACGCTTTAGAGTGGCGGCCGACATGGCGGATCCGAAGGAGAACGCGAGCAGCGAGTGGCCCGCGCCGGAGCTCTCGCCCGAGGAGCTCGCGCGCAAGGCGGAGTTCCTCGCGCAGCGCGTGCGCGCCCCCGTGCCCAGCCAGACGCGTACGGTCGCGGACCTGGTGCGCGCGTTCGGCGGCATGAGCATCCAGGCGCGCAACCTCGGCCGCTGCTACGAGGTGCTCGAAGCGATGCTGCGCGACCCCGAGCGGCCGACGGTCCTGCTCGGCATCGCCGGTCCGCTGATCGCGGGCGGGCTGCGCCAAGTGATCCGGGAGCTGGTCGAATTCAACCTGGTCGACGTGGTGGTCTCGACCGGCGCGATCCTCTACCAGGACATCTACCAGGCGCGCGGCTACGCCCATTACCGCGGCTCGACGAGCGCGAACGACGCCGAGCTGCGCGAGCTCTACGTCGACCGGATCTACGACACCTACGTGGACGAGGTCGGCTTCGCCAAGACCGACACCTGGATCGGCCACGTCGCCGACGAGCTGCCGCCCGGGGCGTACTCGAGCCGGCAGCTGATGGACCTGCTCGCGGACCGGCTCGACGACCCGCTCTCGATCGTCGCGACCTGCCGCCGGCTGGGCGTGCCGATGTTCGTGCCCGCGCTGAACGACAGCTCGATCGGGATCGGCCTCACCGAGCACCACCACCGCGCGGTGTCGCAGGGCAGGCCCGGCGTGGTGGTGAGCTCGATCCAGGACAACTACGAGCTCGGCCAGCTGGTCGCGCGCGCGCCGGCGACCCCGGCTTTATTCGTCGCGGGCGGCGTCCCGAAGAACTATATCAACGACGCCGTCGTCACGAGCTACGTGTTCGGCCGGCCCGAGCAGGCCCACCGCTACGCGCTGCAGATCACCACCGCGATCACCATGGACGGCGGGCTGTCCGGATCGACGCTCGAGGAGGCCGAGAGCTGGGGCAAGATCCAGCACGGCGCGACGCGCGCGATGGCGTGGCTCGAGCCGACCGTCTCGCTGCCACTGCTTGCAACCGCGGCGATCGAGCAGGAGCTGTACAAGGGCCGCTCGCGGCTGCGGCTCGAGTGGAACGGGCAGCTGCTGGAGCGGCTCGAGCCGGTCGAGGTCGGCTGACTTGCCGCTGCTCGTCGAGCCCGCGTGGCTCGAAGCGCATCTTGCCGACTCCACCGTCCGCGTGATCGACGCGAGCTGGTACCTGCCCGCGGCGGGCCGCGATGCGCGCGCCGAGTACGCCCGCGAGCACATCCCGGGAGCGGTCTTCCTCGACCTGTCGACCGACCTCGCCGACCCGAGCGCCCGCCTGCGCAACACCATCGCCGCGCCCGCCGCGCTGGCGCGCACCTTCGCCGAGCGCGGCATCGGCACCGACCACCACGTGGTGGTGTACGACCGGCTCGGCGGCTACTCGGCCGGCCCTCAGCCTTCCAGCG
>Ga0318496_10000298_pt1 | contig 16378 bp, 17 predicted proteins | sample GRESIP109b1f22_FD_203296 | JGI IMG/M metagenome (GOLD analysis project Ga0318496, IMG submission 203296) | Tropical soil microbial communities from Luquillo Experimental Forest, Puerto Rico - GRE.SIPMG.109b1f22 | ecosystem: Environmental > Terrestrial > Soil > Tropical forest > Bulk soil... | reverse complement strand
CTCGGATGCATGGGACTGTCGCAGGGCTACGGCCCGGCCGATGACGACGAGTCCGTCCGGGCGATCCACCGGGCCCTCGACGAGGGCATCACGATGCTGGACACCGCGATGAGCTACGGGCAGGGCCACAACGAGCGGCTGGTCGGCCGGGCCCTGGCGGGCCGGCGAGACCGGGCCGTGGTGGCGACCAAGTTCGGCCTCGTCCGGGACGATCACGGCGTGCGGGTCGACAGCGATCCCGATCACGTCCGCGGCTACTGCGAGGCCTCGCTGGCCCGGCTCGGCACGGACGTGATCGACCTGTACTACCTGCACCGGATCGATTCCCGCGTGCCGGTCGCCGAGACCGTGGGCGCGATGGCCGAGCTGGTCCGCGACGGCAAGGTCCGCCACATCGGATTGTCCGAGGCCACGCCCGGCCAGCTGGAGCAGGCCGCCGCCGTGCATGCGATCACCGCGGTGCAGTTCGAGTGGTCACTGCTCTGGCGCGACCCGGAGGACGACATCGTGCCCGCAGCCAGGCGCCTGGGCATCGGGCTGGTGACCTACAGCCCGCTCGGCCGCGGCCTGCTGACCTCCACGCTGACCAGGGCCACCATCGACGACAGCGCCTTCCGGCGCGATGACCCGCGCTTCCACGGCAGCGACCTGGACCGCAACCTGCGCCAGACCGAGGCGCTGCGCGAGGTCGCGGCCGGCCTGGGCATCACGCCCGGCCAGCTCGCCCTGGCCTGGCTGCTCGCCCGGGGCCCCGACGTGGTCCCCATCCCGGGCAGCCGGAATCCGGACCGGATCGCCGAGAACGCGGGCGCCGCCGACGTGCGCCTGCGCCCGGATGACCTGCGCGGGCTCGAGGACCTGGTACCCCGCTCGGCCTGGTCCGGCGACCGGAGCAGCTTCGCGGCTGCGGTCACGGCCCGGCAGCCGGCCTCGTAGGGTGCCCCGGGCTTGCGCTCCCGATACGGTGGCCACCATGGACGCGACGCGGGAGCGGGGCACGGGCAGGCCCGCCACGTGGGCTCGGTCATGGCTGACGGCCTGACCCCCGGCGGGCTGGCCCGGCTGCACGACACGGCCGAGCGGCACGTCGGCGACGACCGCGTCCCGGGCCTGGTCGCGCTGGTCGCCCGGGGAGACCAGGTGTACGCGGAGGCGCTCGGCCGGCTGGCCATCGGCGGCGCGCCCGTGGTCAGGGACTCGCTGTTCCGGATCGCCTCGACCACCAAGCCGATCACCGCGGCGGCCACGCTGGCGCTGGCCGACGAGGGCCTGATCGGTCTGGACGAGCCGGTCGACCGGCTGCTGCCCGAGCTGTCCGGGCGCCGGGTGCTACGGCGGATGGACGGGCCGCTCGACGACACCACGCCGGCCGTGCGGGCCATCACCGCCCGCGACCTGCTGACCTTCACCTTCGGGTTCGGGATGGCGACCGAGATGTTCTCCTCGCCCGCGCCCTGGCCGGTGATCGAGGCCAGCCGGGCCCTGGACCTGTCGCCCATCGGGCCGCCCGAGCCGGACGTGCAGCCCGACCCCGACACCTGGATCGCGGGCCTGGGCACGCTGCCGCTGCTGGCCCAGCCCGGCGAGCGCTGGCTCTACAACACCGGCGCCTCGGTCCTGGGCGTGCTCATCGCCCGCGCGGCCGGGGTGCCGTTCGGCGAGTTCCTGCGGTCCCGGGTTTTCGCGCCGCTGGGCATGCGGGACACGGCGTTCTTCACCACCGACACCGGCCGCCTCGCGACCAGCTACCAGCCGACGCCGGGCGGGCTCACCGTGTGGGACCCGCCGGACGGGGCCTGGAGCCGCCCCCCGGCGTTCGGCGACGGCGCGGCCGGCCTGCTGTCCACCGCCGACGACCTGCTGGCGTTCGCCCGGATGCTGCTGCGCGGCGGCGCGCCGGTCCTGTCGGCAGGTTCCGCCCGCGCGATGACGACCGGCCAGCTGACACCGGAGCAGAAGGCCCGCGGCGGCCTGGGCCCCGGCTTCTTCACCGGCCGGTCGTGGGGGTTCGGCCTGGCGGTGAACGACGACGGCAGCTACGGCTGGGACGGCGGCCTGGGCACGTCGTGGCTGGTCGATCCGGCGCACGACCTGACCGTGATCGTGCTGACCCAGCGCATGTTCGAAACCTCGGATCTGCCGCAGGTGCACCGCGACATCCGGGCGGCGGCGTACGCAGCGCTCGCCTGAACGGCCTAAACACCATCAAAAGGTGCCATAACGGGAGATCCGTTACGGCAGGCGGACGACCGCCCGGGCCCTGGTGAGTACCTTGGCTTCGCCCGACCGCGCGGTGAGCGCCAGCGCGACGCGGTTGCCGTCCAGCTTCTCCTCGACGGTGCCGCTGACCTCGATCGTCGCCCCGATGTCGTCGTCGGGGACGACCACCGGCGAGGAGAACCGGACACCGAACTCGACGACCGCGACTGCGGGACCGGCCCAGTCGGTGACAAAGCGCCCGGCCTGCGCCATCGTGAACATCCCGTGCGCGATCACGTTCGGCAGCCCGACCGCCCGGGCGATCCGCTCGTTCCAGTGGATGACGTTGAAATCTCCCGACGCGCCGCAGTACTTGACCAGGCTGAGCCGGGTCACCGGGTAGCTGGCCGGCGGGAGTTCCGCGCCCGGCTTGACGTCGTCGTAGCTGACCTGCTCGCTCACGCGGCACCGCCCCGTTCCACCAGCGTCGAGTGCGCGGTGCACACGTGCTCGCCGCCGACCGTGCTGATCTCGGTCTTGGTGCTGACCATCACGTTACGGCCCGCGTCCCTGATGTCGGAGATCGTGGCCTGCGCCGTGACCACGTCGCCGGCCATCAGCGGCCGGTCGTACTCGAATCGCTGCTCGCCGTGCACCACCATCGCGTAGTTCAGGCCGAGGCCGGGATCGGCGATGGCGGGGGCGCTGCCGGCCATGCTGATCACGATCGCGAACGTGGGCGGCGCGATCACGTCGGCGTACCCGGCGGCCTGCGCCGCGGTCCGGTCGCGGTAGAGCGGGTTCGGGTCACCGATCGCGTCGGCGAATTCCCCGATCTTGACCCGGCTGACCTCGTAGGGCGCGGCGGCCGGGAAGGCGCGGCCTATGTAGTCCCGGTTGATGGCCATCCGGTGGCCGCCTACCGCGTCTCGCGGTGCGGCCGGTGGCAGCGGCAGTTCGGGCAGTACTTCTTCAGCTCAAGCCGGTCAGGGTCGTTACGCCGGTTCTTGCGCGTGATGTAGTTGCGGTGCTTGCACTCCTGGCAGGCCAGAGTGATCTTGGGCCTGATGTCGGTCGCAGCCACGGTGGAGTGCCCTTCTTTCGTACGGATTTCCCGGTCGACTCACGGACACCTAACAAGGTCTGCCGCGCGAGTCTTCCCCCAGCATGCTCAAGGGTAACCGCCCGCGCAATCCGCGAGTTCTGCGAGCCTTCGCATCCTCCCTAGACGCCCCGGGTGCCCCCGGGCGTGACCTCGACGGATGAGAAGGTTCGTAGCGGAGGCCGGACTTGAACCGGCGACACAGCGATTATGAGCCGCTTGCTCTGCCTGACTGAGCTACTCCGCCCGGCCAGCCCTCCGCGGTGCAGGATCACCCTGCGCGGACAGCCGGAACCGCCCCGGACGCCGCCGGGGCCCCACTAGCTTACCGGGCTCCGGCGCGGGGATGTTCCGGTGTTCGCGCCGTAGGGAGCCGAACTGGCCTCCAGCCGGCTCCGGGGCTGATCAGGGGCTCAGTCAACAATCTGCAAGGATCGGGAACATGACAGCCGACATCATCAGCTTCCCGCGCCAGTTCGCCCGCACCCAGGGGTTCAGCCTGGGCGTCCCGCACTCGTTCTCGATCGCCCCGGACGGCAGCCGGATCGCGTTCCTGCGGGCCCGGTCCGGCATCGACCGTGACACCTGCCTGTGGGTGCGGGACACCGAGTCGGGCACCGAACGCCTGGTCGCCGACCCGCGGGTGCTGCTGTCCGGCGGGGCTGAAGACCTCCCGGCCGAAGAACGCGCCCGGCGGGAGCGGACCCGGCAGGCCGCGGCCGGCGTGGTTTCGTTCGCGACCGACGACGCGGTCACGATGGCGGCGTTCGCGCTGTCCGGCCGGCTGTTCGTGGCCGACCTGCGGGCCGGCGCGGGGCCGGCCGGCACCGTCCAGGAAAGCCCCGCGGGTGAAAGCCCCGCGGGTCAAAGCCCCGTGGGTGAAAGCCCCGTGGGTGATAGCAGAGTGCGCGCGCTGGCCACGCCGACGCCGGTGCTCGACCCGCACCCCGACCCGACCGGGGCGCACGTCGCGTACGTGGCCGACGGGGCGCTCCGGGTCGTGGCCAGCGGCGGCGGCAGCGACCGGGCGCTGGCCGTGCCGGAGGGCGCGAACGTGACCTACGGCCTGCCCGAGTTCGTGGCGGCGGAGGAGATGTTCCGGACGCGCGGGTTCTGGTGGTCGCCGGACGGGCAGCGGCTGCTGGTGGCGCGCGTGGACACCACGCCGGTCATGCGCTGGTACATCAGCGACCCGGCCAACCCGGACCGCCCGCCGACCGTGGTCGCGTACCCGGCCACGGGCACCGCGAACGCCGACGTCAGCGTGGTGCTCGCCGGGCTGGACGGGGCGCTGACCCCGGTGGACTGGGACACCGCCGCGTTGCCGTACCTGATCAGCGTGCACTGGTCGGCCGGCGGCCCGGCGCTGCTGCGGGTCGCGGCGCGGAACCAGCGGACGATGCAGGTGCTCGCGGTGGCCGACGACGGCGCCACGAAGGTCATCTGCGAGGACACCGACCCGGCCTGGGTGGACGTGGTGGTCGGGACCCCGGCCTGGACCGCGGACGGCCGGCTGGTCCGGGTGATCGCCCGGGACGGGGCGTACCGGCTGATGATCGGCGACGAGCCCGCCACCCCGGTCACGGTGAACGTCCGCGAGGTGCTGGACGTCGCCGCGGACGTGTTGTTCACGGCCACGGCCGAGGACTCCACCCAGGAGCACGTCTATGCCAGCGGGCCGGACGGCCCGGTGCGGCTGACCGGCGAGCCTGGCTGGCACCAGGCGGCCCGGGGCGGTGACGTGGTGGCCCTGACCTCCAGGTCGCTCGACTGGTTCGGCGCCCGGGTGACCCTGCGCCGCGGCGGCGAGCCGGCCGGGGAGATCCGCTCGCTGGCCGAGACCCCGGTGCTCACCCCCGACGTGACGTTCTTCACCGCCGGCCCGTACCAGCTGCGCTGCGCGCTGCTGCTGCCGCGCGGGCACCAGCGCGGGTCGGCGCGGCTGCCGGTGCTGTGCGACCCCTACGGCGGGCCGGCCGCGCAGCGGGTGGTCTCCTCGCGGAACATCTACCTGACCTCGCAGTGGTTCGCCGACCAGGGCTTCGCCGTGCTGATCGCCGACGGCCGGGGCACGCCGGGCCGGGGCCCCGACTGGGACCGGACGGTGCTCTACGATCAGGCCACGCCGAACCTCGAGGACCAGGTGGAGGCGCTGCAGGCGGCGGCCGCGGCCCATCCCGACCTGGACCTGTCGCGGGTCGGCATCCGGGGCTGGTCGCACGGCGGCTACCTGGCCGCGCTGGCCGTGCTGCGGCGGCCGGACGTCTTCCACGCGGCCGTGGCCGGCGCGCCCGTGACCGACGAGCGCCTCTACGACACGTTCTACACCGAGCGGTACCTGGGCCACCCGGACGAGCATCCCGAGGTATACGTGCACAACTCGCTGATCGCGGACGCGCCCAAGCTGGACCGCCCGCTGATGCTCATCCACGGTCTCGCCGACGACAACGTGGTGGTGGCGCACAGCCTGCGGCTGTCCTCGGCGCTGCTGGCGGCCGGGCGGCCGCACACCGTGCTGCCGCTGTCCGGTGTCACCCACATGGCCCGGCAGGAGGAGGTCGCGGAGAACCTGGTGCTGCTGCAGGTCGACTTCCTGCGGCGGGCCCTCGACCTGGACTCTGGCTGACCTGGCCGGACCGCTCAGCGATCGTCCTCGGCGGCGTCGTCATGCTGCACCCGGTCGGTGACGGCGACCGCGATCACGACGGCGGCGGCGCAGGCGCTCAGCGCGAGCGCAGAGACGTGCGGGGCGGCCAGGCCGAGCAACGCGAGCACGGCCAGGGCGATGATCCGCGACCATGGGACCGTGCGCCAGATGACGGCCTTGAACGCGGCGTGCCCGGCCAGGAAGAGCCCCACGCCGCCGAGGATCATCCAGGAGGCCGGCCCGTGGCCGACCGCGCCCGGATCGGCCAGCGTCAGCTGGTCGGCGGCCGCGCTGACGATGATCCCGGCCACCATGACCGGGTGAATGTCGTGGTAGGCCGAGCGGCCCAGCCGCCCCGGGTCGTCGGACGCGGCGATGACCCGGGCCGCGTCTTCGGCGCTGCGGTCGAAGTACAGCCACCACAGGCCCGCGCTGCTGACCAGCGACACGGCGAACGCCCCGACCTCCGCGCCGGTGACGTGAGCCAGGCCGGACAGGGCGGCCCCGGTGACCACGATCGACTCGCCCAGCGCGATGAGGATGAACGCCTGGCACCGCTCGGCGAAGTGGCCGCCCTCGATCGTCCAGTCCCGGGTGGTCGAGCGGCCCAGCCCCGGCGTGTAGAAGCCGACCGCCCCGCCGAGCAGGTCGACGCCGACGGCGGCCACCCACAAAGCGGTGCGCGCGGCGGGCGCGGCGAGCCCGCCCAGCACCGCCAGCAGCCCGCTGACCAGGCACCACGCCAGGATGCGCTGGAAATTGCGCTGCAGCGGCCGCCCCCGCAGCGCGACCACGGCGAACACGCTGCGCCCGATCTGCATCACCGCGTAGGCGACGCCGACGGCCAGCCCGCGCGCGGAGAACGCCCCGGGCAGGGCGGCGGACATGACCAGGCTGGCCCCCGCGAGCGCGAGCAGCAGCAGCCGGACCGCGATCCGCTCCGGGTCGAGCCAGTTGGTGACCCACGTGGTGTAGGCCCAGATCAGCCAGATCATGGTCAGCAGCAGTCCGGCCCGCAGCGCGCCGACGAAGGTCGGATGGGCCAGCAGGTAGTGCGAGATCTGGGTCACCGCGAACACGTAGACCAGGTCGAAGAACAACTCGACGTTGGTGACCCGCTCGGCGCCGGCCCGCGCCCGCATCAGGTTCAGCGGCCTGGCTTGGCGCACGCTGAGCTATCGTAGGCCAACCTCCCGCGGTGCGCGGGCGCCAGGTCCGCGTGATCAGCGCCAGGCCGGATAAGTTGGGCTGGGAACGGCGGAGGACAAGCGGGCATGTGAAGGATGCTGGGCATTTACAGGAGCGATAACCGGTCGGCGCGGCCCGGGCGGGTGACGTCCTCGTGACCCGCCGCGACGGCACGCCCGCGGGGTCGCCGGCCGCGGCCGCGCGGGTGGGCGGGGCGGTGCGCCCGGACTGGTCCCGGTGGCAGGTCGTGCTGCCCGAGCACAGATCGCTCGATCACCGGCGCCTGGTTCCCTGGTATGCCGTCTTCGCCGCGTACGCCGCCGTGTTCGCCGTCTTGAGCGGCGGCGGCGCTGACCGGGTCTGGGCCCTGTGGGCCACGGCCGGCTACGTGCTGGCCGCCGCGGCGGCGTGGCGCTGGCGCCACCTGGCCGGCCCGCTGCTCGCGGCGCTGGCCCTCGCCCTGCTGGTCCCGACCATCTGGCTGATCCTGCGCGGTCCGGCCACGGCGGACCCGATTGTCGTCGCCCGGTCGGCGGTGCTGCTGCTGCGGCACGGGAACCCCTACCTGTCCGCGGGGCAACTGGCCACCTGGCAGGCGTACAACCCGTACCTGCCCGCGATGACGGTCTTCGGCCTGCCGTGGGCGTTCGGCCTGCGGGGAGTGCTCGGCGACACGCGGCTGTGGCTGGCGGCCGCGACTGTGGCCCTGCTCGCGGTGGCGTTCTGGATGGGCGCCCCGCACCGCGCCGAGGGGTGCGGGGCCTGCCGCCGGGCAGCGGTCTGGAGCGCGGTGTTCGCGGTGGCCTCGCCGGTGCTGGTGCTCCCGCTGGCGGTCGGCATCACCGATCCGCCGATGATCGCGCTGACCTGCCTGGCGTTCGCGTGCGTGGCCCGGTCACCCCGGCTGCCGCTGGTGGCGGGCCTGGCCATCGGCGTCGCGTGCGCGATGAAGGCCACCGCCTGGCCGGCCCTGGCGGTGATCGCGGCCATGCTCGTGGCCCGGGACGGCGCGCGGGTAGCCGCCCGTTTCGCGGCCGCGTCCCTGGTCACGACCGCGGTCCTGGTCGCCGTGACCGCTCCGGGGCTGCTGGCCACGCCCGGTGCGCTCGTCCAGAACATCGTGCTGTTCCCGCTCGGGCTGACCCAGCATCACACCCCGGCGGCCAGCCCGCTGCCCGGTCACCTGCTGGCCAGCACCGGCCCGGCCGGGCACCTGGCGGCCATCGGGCTGCTCGCCGCGGCCGCGGCCGGGATAGTGGTGTGGCTCGTGGTCCGGCCGCCGGGCGATGTCCCGGCGGCGGCCCGGCGCCTGGCCATCGCGCTGACCGTGATGTTCCTGCTCGCTCCCGCCACCAGGTTCGGCTATTTCGCCTACCCCATCGCGCTGCTCGGCTGGTCGGCCATGACCAGGGGCGACCGGGCCGCGGCCGGGCCCGCCGGCCTCGCCCCCACCGCCGGTCCGGCGGAGCCCGCCGTCCGGTGACGCCCTAGCCGGCTGCGCCGGGTAGCTCCAAGGCGACCGCGGCGCCGTGGCCGGGCTGGTTGCGGGCCACGGCACGGCCGCCGTGAGCCTGCGCGATGGCGCTGACGATGGCCAGCCCCAGGCCGGCGCCGCCGTCGGACCTGGCCCGTCCGGAGTCCGGGCGCCGGAAGCGCTCGAAGGCGTGCGGCAGGAAGTCGGGCGGGAATCCGGGGCCGGAGTCGCGGACCTCGATGACGAGATCGCGGTCGGCGGCGCGAGCGCAGATGTGAATCGCCGTCCCACGGGGCGCGAACCTGAGCGCGTTGTCGACCAGGTTGTCGACGGCCTCACGGATCCGGTCCGGGTCCATGGTCGCGGTCAGCTCGGCGGGCGCGTCCACGTCGCACGACACGCCGGCCGCGGTCGCGCGGACGGCCGCCTGATCCGCGCTGCCGGCCAGCAGCGGCCGGACCTTCGTCCGCTCCCGTTGCGGATCCGTCCGGTCCTCGTCACTGCGGGCCAGGAAGAGCAGCTGGTCGGTGATCCGGGCCAGCCGGCCCGCTTCGTCGGCGGCGTGCGCCACCGCCTCGGCCAGTTCCTCCCGGCTCCGGCCGGGCCGGCCGGCCAGCTCGAGCTCGCCGCGCAGCACCGCGAACGGGGTGCGCAGCTCGTGACTGGCGTCGGCCACCAGCGCGCGCTGCCGCTCGAGCGCGCTGCGAAGCCTGCCCAGCAGGTCGTTCATGGTCGTGGCCAGCGCCGCGATCTCGTCCCGCGTGTGCGGGACCCGTACGCCGGGCGCCGGGTCCCGCTCGGACAGCGCGGCCACCTCCCGCCGCAGCCGCTCGACCGGGGAGAGGGCGGCGCGGGCCAGCCCGTAGGCACCGAGCCCGGCGGCGGCGACCAGCACGATCCCGGCGATGATCAGGCTGCGGGTCACGTCGCTCAGCGTGCCGTTGTACGCCTCGAGGGAGACCCCGGCGACGGCAACCCAGCCGGGGCGGGCCGGCGTGCCGGCCAGCGGCCCGGCCATCAGGCGTTCCTGCTCGCCCTCATCGGTGGTGGTGAGAACGATGCTGTGACCGCGGGCCCGGGCGAGCTGGGCCGCGGTGAGCATCGGGGTCAGGCCGGCGTCCGCGCTGGCCCCGCGGACCCGGCCCGAGCGGTCGATGACCTGGACGACGTACTCGCCCGGCACCGGGCTGCCCCCGGCCGGCGCCGTGGCGAGGTAGCGGCTGGCCGCGCTGAGCTGGGCAGCAAGCTGGGCATCGATCGAGCTGAGCAGCGAGGATGACAGCTCGGCGACGAACAGCAGGCTGCCGAGCACGTACAAGACGGCCGCGGCCACGGCGAACACGACCGCCAGCCGGAGCCGGATGGACATCTACGGCTCCGGCTGCTCTTGGCGGAGCCGGTAGCCCATGCCCCGCACCGTCTCGATGTCATGGCGGCCGAACGGGCCGTCGACCTTGCGGCGCAGGTAGTTCACGTACTGGTCGACGACGTTGGACCCGCCGTCGTAGGCGAAGTCCCACACGGCCTCGATGATCTGGGACCGGGTGAGCACGGTGCCGGGATGGCGCAGGAAGAACTCGAGCAGGGAGAACTCCTTCGGGGACAGCTGGACCTCGGTCCCGCCGCGCCAGGCCCGCTTGCTGGCCGGGTCGAGCCTGAGGTCGCCCTCGGACAGCACGGCCGGCCGGCTCCGGTCATCCCGGCGGGCCAGCGCGCGCAGCCGGGCCGCGAGCTCCAGCAGGCTGAACGGCTTGACCAGGTAGTCGTCCGCGCCGGCGTCCAGGCCGCGGACCCGGTCACCGACCTCGTCGCGGGCGGTGAGCATCAGCACCGGCGCCCAGTTGCCCGCTTCACGCAGCCGCCGGCACAGCTCGAAGCCGTCAAAGCCCGGCAGCATCACGTCCAGCACGATCGCTGCGTAGGGATTCTCGGTGGCCATCCACAGGCCCTCGGGGCCGTCGCCCGCGACGTCGACGGCGTGGCCCTCCTCTTCGAGCGCGCGCTTCAGCAGGCGCGCCATCCGCACCTCGTCCTCGATCACGAGTACCCGCATACCCGTGAGGCTACGCAGCGCCAGATGTGAAAACGATGAGAGACCGGGGCCGCCGGGAAATGTGAGGGCTCTCACGAGCCTCTCACGAACGATTCATCCCCGCCCGCGCACCATCGAGTCGGCAGGCACATCCCCGGCCGACAAGGAGGAAAGACCATGGAATCGGATCGCGATTACGGCGGCGGGCAGGTCCCGCTGCGGGAATTCGGTGACTGGGACCCGGGCCCGGCCGGCCCGCAGCGGCGGCCCGCGGCCCGCCGCGACGGCATCCGCCTGGCCCGGCGAATGTCGAACTGGACGGCGGCCGCGCTGATGATCGGCAGCGGGGCCGCGGCCGTGGCCCTGGCCCACCAGGCCCTTCCCGCGGCGGCCCCGCCCGCTGGCTCCACGGCCGCGCCGGGCGCGGCGGCGGGCTCCGCGGCACCCGCCGCGGCGGCCGGGCCGCAGGTGGCGCACTCGGTGGTCACGACCAGCGGGTCGGGCGTGACGACCACCACCACGACGCGCACCGTGCACGGCCGGGTCATCGTCACCCGTGTCCGGCACGCCCCGGTTTACCAGGACAACTGATGACGACGGCACCGGGCCGTGCGCCGGCCGTGGCCGAGGCGTGGCGGCACGTCGCGACGGGCGACGACGCCGTCGCCGTCGCCGAGCGCCACGCGCTGGGCACGAGCGCCCGCGTCGCGGTGTGGCCGCCGGAGAACCTGGCCCGGGCACGCGCGGCCGTCGACGAGGTGCTGACCGCGCTGGACCGGCAGGCGAGCAGGTTCCGGGCGGATTCGGAGATCTGCTGGCTGCACCGGGCCGGGGCAGCCAGGGGCGGCGTGTTCCTGCTGAGCGACGGCCTGGCCGAGGCCGTCAGTGTCGCGCTCGCCGCCGCCCGGTGGACGGGCGGGCGCGCCGATCCTACGGTCGGCGACGCGCTGGTCAGCCTGGGCTACGATCGCGACTTCGCCGCCATCGGCCCGGACGGCGAGCCGCCGGCCGCCGCGGTCCCGGCGCCGGGCTGGCAACTGGTCCGGCTCGACGGGCCCCTGCTCCGGCTCCCCGCCGGGATCCGGCTCGACCTGGGCGCCACCGCCAAGGCCGTGGGCTCGGACCGGGCCGCCCGCGCCGTCATGGCCGCCTGCGGGCACGCGGGCGGCGTGCTGGTCGGCCTGGGCGGCGACATCGCGGTCGCCGGGACGCCGCCCCGCGGCGGCTGGCCGCTCACCGTGGCCGACCGGCCGGACCCGGCCGGCGCGCCGGGGACCCAGCTCGTCCGGCTGGCCCGCGGAGCGGTCGCCACGTCGTCGATCACCTGCCGTCAGTGGCGGCGAGGCGGCGAGGTGCTGCACCACATCGTGGATCCGCAGACCGGGAGGCCCGCGGACGGGCCGTGGCGGACCGTGAGCGTGGCCGCGGCGACCTGCGCTGACGCGAACGCGGCGGCGACCGCGTCGATCGTGGCCGGCGCAGCCGCCGAGGGCTGGCTGAAGTCCGCGGGACTGCCGGCCCGGCTGGTCACCCGGGACGGCCGGGTGCGCTACCTCGGCGGCTGGCCGAGCGCGGCCGGGCTGCCGTTGCCGGTCCCCCCGGCCGGCCGCGTCTACCGCGGGCCGCGGACGGGAGGCCACCGGTGACCCCCGCTGCCGCGGCCTTCGGATCGCAGGGCCTGTGGTTCGTCTCGCGGGGCAGCGGGCTGGCGCTGCTGGCCGCGTTCACCGTGGTCGTGGTGCTCGGCGTGGCCGTGCGCCTGGGCTCGGCGCCGGGGCGCTGGCCGCGTTTCGCCGTGGCGGAGCTGCACCGGACCCTGGCGCTGTTCTGCGTCGCCTTCCTGGTCCTGCACGTCGTGACCGCGATCCTGGACCCCTTCGTCACCATCGGCTGGGCCGCGACGGTGCTGCCGTTCGCCTCCGGGTACCGGACGGCCGCGATCGGCCTGGGCACCCTGGCCGTCGACCTCGGCGCCGCGGTACTGGTCACCAGCGCGGCGCGGCATCGCCTGGGCTACCGGGCCTGGCGCGCTGTGCACTGGCTGGCCTACCTGGCCTGGCCAGTCGCCTTCGCGCACTCCCTCACCGCCGGCACCGACCTGCGGATCTGGTGGGTGGCGCTGACCGAATGGGGCTGCGCGGCGGCGGTCGCGACCGCCGGGACGGCCCGCCTGCTGTACGCCGTCCGGCGGCCGGGACCCGCCGGCGCGCCGGCCGGCGGACGCGGGCGGGGCCGCCGGCTCACCGGGACGTTCCGATGACGCGGGGCACCGCCAGTTACCAGCCCGCGGCCGGGCGGCCCCCCGCCGGGCTCCCCGGCCGCCTGCCCCGGCTGCTGCCGGGCGGCCTCGCGGACGGGCCCGCCAGCCTGGCCGAGCACCTCGCCCGTTACGGGCCGCCGCCGGCGCTGGCGGACGGGCAGGCGCTGATCGCCGAGGTGGACCGGGCCGGGCTGTCCGGGCGGGGCGGGGCCGGGTTCCCCACCGCGCGGAAGCTGGCCGTCGTGGCCGGCCGGACCGCCCCGGTCGTGGTGGCGAACGGCGCTGAAGGCGAGCCGGCCAGCGCGAAGGACAAGGTGCTGCTGGCCCGCGCGCCACATCTGGTGCTGGACGGGGCGGTGGCCGCGGCCGGGATCGTGGGAGCACGGCAGGCCGTGGTCGTGGCGCACCGGTCGGTGCGCGGCATCGTCGCCGCCGCCGCGGCCGAGCGGGACCGGGCGCAACTCGACCGGGTGCGGATCAAGGTGGTCGCGGCCGCGGACCGGTTCGTCGGCGGGGAGGCCAGCGCGGTGGTCCACTGGATCGAGCGGGGCGTGCCGACGCCGACCGCGAGGCCGCCGCGGCTGGCCGAGCGGGGGCTCGCCGGGGCGCCGACGCTCGTGCAGAACGTGGAGACGCTCGCGCACCTGGCGCTCATCGTCCGGTACGGCGCCCAGTGGTTCCGCTCCCTGGGCACGCCGACCGAACCCGGCACGATGCTGGTCACGGTCCTGGGCGCGGTGCGCGAGCCCAGCGTGCTCGAGATCGCCCTGGGCACCCCCGCCGGGCAGGTGCTCGCCCTGGCGGGCGGGCCGTCCGCCCCGTTGCAGGCGCTGCTGGTCGGTGGCTACGGCGGCAGCTGGGTGCGCGCGGCCGAGGCGGTGAGCCGGCCGTTTTCGGCCGCGGGCCTGGCGGGCCTGGGGGCCGGGGTCGGGGCAGGCCTGGTCGCGGCCTTGCCCCGCGACGCGTGCGGGCTGCGGGAGACGGCCAGGGTAGTGCGCTACCTGGCCGGCGAGTCGGCGCGGCAGTGCGGGCCGTGCTGGTTCGGCCTGGCCGCGGTGGCGGGCGAGGTCGACCGGCTGGCCGAGGGCCGCACCGGCGATCTGCGCCTGCTGCGGCGGTGGCTCGGCCAGGCCGATGGCCGGGGCGCCTGCCGCCATCCCGACGGGGTCGTCCGCCTGGTCCGCAGCGCCCTCACGGTGTTCCGGCCTGAGCTGAACGGGCACGCGCACGGCTGGTGCAGCGGGACGGGCACGGTGCTGCCCGTTCCCCGAACGCGCCCCGGGGGGACCGGTGGCCACTAGGCCGACCCGGGCCGGGGCCGCGCGGCTGCGGGTCGACCCGATCGCCTGCGACGGGCGCGGCCTGTGCGCCGAGACCCTGCCCGAGCTGATCACGCTCGACGACTGGGGTTTCCCGGTCATCAGCGGCGACGCCGTGCCGGGCGACCAGCTGGATGACGCCCGCGAGACTGTGCGAGCCTGTCCCAGGCTGGCCCTGCGGCTCGAGCTAGGGTGACGCGACCCGGGCTCGGTACGGGGCTCAGTTCGGGATGAGCTGAAACGGGTAGGCCCGGCATGGGCGACCGCCGTCCGCGGCCGGGAACGTGGGGTAGAATATCTACAGACTTGTAGAAGATCGTGACGCCTGACGGCACCGTAAACGCCGTGCGAGAGGCAGTGATGGAGAACTTTCTCATTCATGCGGGCTACGGCGCGCTGATCCTGTTCGCTTTTCTCGAGGCATGCTGCGTCCCGATCCCCTCGGAGGTCACGTTCGGCTTCGCCGGCGTGCTGGCCTCGGAGGGCCACCTCAGCCTGCCGCTGGTCATCATCATCGGCACGCTCGCCGAGCTGGCCGGCTCGTACGTGGCCTACGCGGTGGGCCGGGTGGCCGAGCGCCCGGTGATCGACCGGTTCGGCCGCTACCTGCTCATCACCAAGGCGGACGTGGACCGGGCCGAGCGATTCCTGGTCGGCCGCGGGATCTGGGCCATCCCCCTGGGCCGGGCGCTGCCGATAATCCGGGCCTTCGTCTCCATCGCCGCCGGCCTGACCGGGGTGCCGGCGCTCCGCTTCGGCGTGCTCAGCCTGATCGGCACCGTGATCTACGTGACCGTGGTCACGAGCATCGGATACAGCCTGGGCTCGTCCTGGCACCACCTCGCGCACGCGCTGTCCGTGGCCGGCTACGTGATCGCCGTCCTGGTGGTGGTCGCGATCGCCGCCTTCGTCCTGTACCGGCTGCGCGAAGTACGGCGGGAAGCCCGGCAGGAGACGGCGGCGCGGCCGACCAGCCACCGCGCTCCCCGGAGCTGACCGCAGGCCGGCCGCAGTACCGAGCGCATGCCATACCGAGGGTTGTGAGACGGAATGGGATTCAAGGGCAGGCCGGTCGGCCCGCGAGGGGCAGCGGTGCTGGCTGTCACCGCGGTCGCCGGCCTGGTATTGGCTTTCCACGGCTGGTCGGGGCGCCATTCCGGGCTGGCGCCCGGAGCGCTGGCCGCCGGCAGCGCCCCGCCGTCGGCGCCGGCGAGATCCTCGCCGGCGGCCGGGCCGACCAGCTCAGCCGGGCCCGCCAGCTCAGCCGGGCCGACGCCCGCCCCGAGCGCCTCCGGCGCTTCTCCCGGGGCCAGGCCGGGCCCGCTCCTCAGCTCCCAGCCGTTCGCTTCGTTCTCGTTCCTGGTCTGGCCGGGCCCGCCCAGCGCCGCGGCGCAGGCGGCCCTGGCCGGCCTGTCGGTCTCGGTCCACCGGGACGGCGCTGGCATTTCGGTGACCGCGGGCGTCAACGGGCAGCCCGCGACCGCGCCCCGGTTCTACCCGCGCGGCGCCCGGGTGTACGTCGTCGAGGCGTCGATGGGCGACGACTCGGGGAACAGCGACTACAACCTGGGTGACGACGGCCTCGTGGTCACCGACGCGCAGCAGAGGATCCTGCAATGAGCGCCCGCCCGACCCGGCCGCAGGCCCGCGGCGGCGCCCGACCCGCCGCCCCAGCGGGCCTGCGGCCGCCGCACCCGCCTGCCCGCCGTGGCCCGCTGGAGCAGGCCAGCCTGCTCGCCGAGGAATGGGCTCCGACCGTAGCCCGGGTCCTGCTCGGCCTGGTGCTGGCCTGGTTCGGGTATCACGAGCTCGTCCAGCCATCCCTGTGGACTGGCTACGTCCCGATCGTTCCGGCCACGTCCCAGGTAGCCATCGTCCTGGTCCTGGTGCACGGCTGGCTGCTCCTGGTCCTGGCCGCCGCGGTGATGGCCGGGATCGCGCTGCGAGCCGTAGCCGCGGCCACGGCGGTCCTGCTCCTGGAGATCGTGATCGGGCTGACGGTAACCGCTGGCCTGTCCGACCTGACCCTGCGCGACGTGGGCGTCCTCGGCCTGGCCGTCTGCCTGACCGGGCGCACCCGGCAGCGGTTCGTACTCCGTGGCTAGCCGGCGTGCCCTGCAGGCCGCGGGAGCCCTGGCGGTCCTGATGGCGGCCGGG
>Ga0318496_10000296_pt1 | contig 16400 bp, 14 predicted proteins | sample GRESIP109b1f22_FD_203296 | JGI IMG/M metagenome (GOLD analysis project Ga0318496, IMG submission 203296) | Tropical soil microbial communities from Luquillo Experimental Forest, Puerto Rico - GRE.SIPMG.109b1f22 | ecosystem: Environmental > Terrestrial > Soil > Tropical forest > Bulk soil... | reverse complement strand
GCCGATGCCTCCCAGCACGGCCGCCGTGAAGGCCTTCAGACCTGGGATGAACCCCGAGTAAGGATTGATGAGGCCGTACTGCACGCCGAAGAGCACCCCGGCCGCGCCCCCCATGGCGCCGCCGATGAGGAACGTGATCGAGATGATGAAGTTCACGTTCACGCCCATGAGGCTGGCGGCGGCCTGGTCCTCGGCCACGGCGCGGATCGCGGTACCGATCTTCGTGCGATGGACGAGGAGGTGTAGCACCAGCAGCATGGCCAGCGCGGCCACGATGACCACCAGTGATTTGACCGAGAGGTCGAGGCTCCCGAACAAGTCGAAGCGCCGGTTGAGCGGCTCCAGGGTGGGGAAGACGAGATCGAAGGCGTTGCGCCAGATGGACTCGACCAGCCTGATGAAGTCCTGGAGGAAGAACGAGACGCCGATCGCCGAGATGAGGGGGATGAGGCGCGGCGCGCTCCGCAGCGGGCGGTAAGCCACCCGCTCCACGGTGACGGCCAGCACGCCACTCACGGCCATGCCGGCCAGGAGCACGAGCGCGAGCACGACCGGCCAGGGCATGCCGTCCAGCACCCCCGCGCTCTGCAGGCCGAGGAGGATCTCGACGCCCACGAAGGCGCCCACGATGAAGATCTCGGAGTGCGCGAAGTTGATGAACTCGAGCACCCCGTAGACCATCGTGTAGCCGAGCGCGATGAGCGCGTACATGAAGCCCAGGATGACGCCGTCGAGAAGGACCTGCGGCAGGATGCCGATGAGGAGTTCGACGTCCATGGGGCTCGGAGGAGCGGGCGCCTCGCGTCGAGGCGCCCGCTCGTGGACGGCTGCGCTCGGAGATCAGGCGCCCGGGGTGGGCGGGGCGATGCTGAGCCGCTTCACTTCCTTGTTGTCTCCCCACTTCTGCGGGTCATCGCTGGCGACCTGGAGGACGAAGTAGAGCGCCTTCTTGGGATCGCCCCTGGCGTTGAAGTCGATCGCGCCGGTCAAGCCGGTGTACTTCACGTCGCGGATGGCGGTGGAGACAGCGTCGCGCGTCGGCGCCTTGCCTCCCTGAGCGGTCGCCTCGATCGCCTTGATGAGCATGGCGGTGGCGTCATAGGCCTGGGCCGCAAACGGCTCGGGGTTCTTGCCGAAGGCCTTCTTGTACTCGTCCGCGAACTGCTTGGCCGCTGGGTACACCGTCACCGGACCAGCCACCGAGGTGTAGTACATGCCCACCACTGCCTTGCCGGCGATCTTGGTCAGAGCCGAGGAGTCCAGGCCGTCCGGGCCGAGGAACTTCGCCGTCACGCCCTTCTCCCGCGCCTGCTTGAAGAACGGCGCCGCCTGCTCGTAGATGCCGCCGAAGTAGACGAGGTCGGGCTTCTTCGCCCTGATCGGAGTGATGATGGGGTCGAAGTTCGACTTCTCCTCCGTACCCTCGAAGCCGAGGACCTTCATGCCCTTCTTCTCGGCGTCGGCCTTGAAGAACTCGGCCACGCCCTGACCGTAGGTGGTCTTGTCGTGAATGATGTAGACGGACTTCGCCTTGAGCGCGTCGTGGGCGAACTCCGCACCGACCACCCCCTGCACGTCGTCGCGGCCGCACACCCGGAAGACGTTCGGGTAGCCGCGGTCGGTCACCGTCGGATTGGTGTTGGCCGGCGAGATCATCGCCAGGTTCACCGTCTTGTAGACCTCGGAGGACGGGATGGCGACGCCGGAGTTGAGGTGCCCGATGACACCCAAGATCTCCTGGTCCGCGATGATGTTCTGGGCGTTGGCTACGCCGACGTCGGGCTTCGCCTGGTCGTCGTAGGGCACCAGCACGACCTTGAAGCCCTTCTTCTCGAGATCGCCCTTGAACTTCTCGATGGCCAGCTGCGTGCCGAGCTTGATGCCCTCACCCAGCGCAGCCTGGCCGCCCGAGAGCGGGCTCTGCGTGGCTATCTTGATGGTGGTGCCCTGGCCCTGTGCGCGCGCGAACGGCGCGAGAGCCAGGACGAATGACGTCGCTAGCCCGACGACGTGACGAAGCAGGTGAGTGCCCATCATTTCTCCCTCCGTGTGAGACTCTTTCCAAGTGTGATGATTAACGCCCGCTCTGGGGAGCAGCGGCGGACGAGGTGGGTCGGGTAGCAGCGGGCGACGCAGGTCCCGGATGCCCACCGTCAGTGCAAGCGGCCGTTCGCTGCCTCGGGCGGCTGTTCAGCGTCCATGGCGCATCGCAGCACGAGCGCCAGCGTCACCCGCGTGCCGTGGTCCGGCGTCCCGACGAGCCGCTTGAATTCAACGCGATCGTCGCGCCGGCGTCGTCGACGCGTCGCCGCCAGGATGAACGCCCTCAGGCGTGTGTGCTACAGGCCCCGCAGGCGCACGGCGAACAGCAATCCGCCATTCCGCGCGTCCACCTTCAAGGGCAGCGCGTCGATCCACCGCGCGGCGAGCGCGACCTCGCGCGCTCCCTTCATGTCGGCGAGAGCATTCTCCCCGCTGAGCGCAGGCGAGAGTGCCATGACACCCCCCTGAGGCGCGCCATACGCTACTCGCGGCAGCTGGCGCGGGGAAACGACATCTGGACGTGCCGCCGCTAGCACCCAGCCGAATCGCTGCGCTTCGGAGACATCGACCGCGGAGACGGAACTCGCACTAGACGACGGGATCGCCGTCCGGAGGGGAGCGCCGGAGTGCAGGCCGAAGAGCAGCACGATGAACGGGATCACCGCGTCCCACGGTACGGGGACGCGGTGAACGCATACAAGCACCGCTGTGGTCGCCGCGCCGACAGTTCCGTCAACGCCCGCCGCATCGGATGGATCCGCGAAAATCAGCCAGAAAACCCGGCCATCGCGGGTGGCCGGGTCCGGACCCACCTACTCGTCGCGGATCGCGGCCCGTACCTTGGCCTGCAGCTCGGGCGTCACGTCCTTTAGCCCGTGCTCCTTCGCGTGCTCCGCGGTCTTCCTCATCACCTCCGCCTCGTCCTTCCCGTGAATCACTTGCTTGCACCCCGATGACGAATCGACCTGCGCGCACTCGACCATCTTGCCCATGGCCCCTCCTGCGGTTCGTTCGACGCTCATGACACTCCGCACGCCTCCCGGTGCGCGCACCGTTCTTCGGGGGAAGCGGGCGGACTTTTCGGTGGACGTCCATACGGTCCCACCGGCCTGGCGTGCGTGCCCTGGGGCGGTCTCCGCGTGCACGAGCGACTTCGAGGACCTACCTACTGGAGCGGCGGTGCGCGGCGACCACCGCTGCATTTTTCCACGCATCAAAAGGAGGGTTCCCATGGCCCTGCGAATCGGAGACGAGGCACCCAACTTCACGGCGCAGACGACCGAGGGGCCGATCGACTTCCATCAGTGGATCGGGAACCAGTGGGCGATCCTCTTCTCTCACCCCAAGGACTTCACCCCGGTCTGTACGACCGAGCTCGGCTACATGGCTCGCATCAAGCCCGAGTTCGAAAGGCGCAACACGAAGATCATCGGCCTGAGCGTCGACTCGGTCGAGGACCACACCAGGTGGGCGAAGGACATCCAGGAGACGCAAGGAGCGGCGCCGAACTTCCCGATCATCGCTGACTCGGACTTCAAGGTCTCCAAGCTCTACGACATGCTCCCGGCGCCGGTCAGCGGGGACGCGCGGGCGCGGACGCCTGCGGAGAACCAGTCGGTTCGAACGGTCTTCCTCATCGGACCGGACAAGCGGATCAAGCTCTTCCTGATGTACCCGATGACGACCGGCCGCAACTTCAACGAGGTGCTCCGGGTGCTCGATTCGATCCAGCTCACCGCCAAGTACAAGGTGGCGACCCCCGTGAACTGGAAGCAGGGGGAGGACGTGATCATCGCTGGGTCCGTGAGCGACGAGGACGCGAAGAAGCAGTACCCGGGGGGCTGGAAGGCGCCCAAGCCTTACATCCGGATCGTCCATCAGCCGACGAAATAGGGATTCGGCGGCGCGTACCGCCAGCGTGGATCATGCCGCGACGCGGGAGATACGCAGCTGGAGGGCCGGCGCCGGGCCACCTTCACGAGGTCTGCGCGGCTGCCTGAGGGTGGCACTCGGAGGTCGCGAGCGGAAGGCCGGCGTCGCGCCACGCGTGGAAACCACCGTCGAGCGCCACGGCGCGCAGGTACCCCATGGCACGCAAGGTCGCGACCGCAAGCGTCGAGATCATGCCGCGCTCGCAGTAGACCACGAGCCGCGTCGCCGGATCAGGCACCACCCCGTCGATGCAAAGCTCGAGCTGTCCTCGCGCGAGGTGAAGCGCTCCGGGCAGGTGGCCCGCGCCGTACGCTTCGTGCTCGCGTACGTCGAGGACCGTCAGATCCCGCGCCCCGTCCCGCAGCCGACGTTCGAGCTCATGCATGGACATGAAGGGGACGCTCCGGGTCGCCTCCTCGATCATCTGTGCGACCGACTTTCCGCCGGTGCGGTTCACGCGAAGCGCCTCGGTCAGATGGACCGGCATGCTCAGGCTGAGCGACTGCATCTGCGCCACGAACGCGTCGACGTCCCTGAGCTGCAGGCGAGGGTTGCTGGCGCGCTCCGCGCCGATCGTCGTCCCGGAACGCCCCTTGTAGTCGTGCGCCGGGAAGACCTGCAGCTGATCGTCGAGCGCGAGGAGCCGATCGAAGAGGCTGGCGTGCATGGCCACCGGATCGCCCGTCGGCAGGTCGGTCCTCCCCGTCGACTGGATGAGCAGGGTGTCCCCGGTGACGAGGCGGTCCCCCGCCACGAGACACATCGAGTCCGAGGTGTGGCCAGGCGTGTGCATCACCTCGAGGCGGAGATCGCCGAGCCGCAGCTCCTCCCCGTCGTCGACGCGCAGGTCGACGTGGCCGACCTCGGTCGAGCGGTACATCACCGCGGGGAGGGACAGACGTTTCGCCAGGGCGTGGGTCGCCGAAAAGTGATCGGCGTGCGTGTGCGTGTCGATGAGGTACTCGAGCCGCAGTCCGGCCGAGCCCGCCTCGCACACGTAACGCCCGGCCAGCGAGATTTCGGGGTCGACGAGCGCCGCCGCGCGGGAGCGCTCACAACCGATGAGGTAGGAGAGACATCCGCCCGTGCGGAACTGCTGGAAGATCATGGCACGCCCTCCGGTGGCCCCCCGCTACGCTAACGACCTCCGGTCCTGCTGTCCCTTCGCGACCTCCTCGCGCGAAGCGCGCGGTGAACGACGTGCATCACGCCTGGCGATCGGCGGTGTCCTTGTCCGGATACCTGGGGCCAGCTGGCCCGGCCGTACTCCGGATGACCACAATTGGGGGATGACGGGGTCTCCCCTCGACGAAATACAAGCCCGTCCCCGATGCGCGCTGCTCACGGACCGATCCAGGGCACAGCTCCTCTCCTCGGGCGGAAGCCGGTGGAGCGCATCGGCCACACGCCGCTCCTCCGTCTCGAGCGCGTCGGCCGTGGCCTCCCGGCTGTGCAGCTCCTCGCCAAGGCCGAGTGGACCAATCCAGGCGGGTCGGTGAAGGATCGCGCCGCGGCCAGCATCGTCGGGGAGGCGCGCCGGACGGGGGCCTTGCGGACCGGGATGACTCTCCTGGACGCGACGAGCGGCAACACCGGCATCGCCTACGCCATGCTCGGCGCCGCCGAGGGCTTTTCGGTGACGCTGTGCGTGCCGGAGAACGCCTCGCCAGAGCGCAAGCGGATGCTGGAGGCCTACGGCGCACGGGTCGTGTACACGGATCCGGGAGAGGGCATGGACGGCGCGATCCGCGCGGCGCGCCAGCTCCGTGCCCGATACCCCGAGCGCTACTTCTACGCTGATCAGTACTCGAACGACGCCAACTGGCTCGCGCACTACCGCACCACGGCGGAGGAGATCTGGTCCCAGACCGAGGGACGCGTGACCCACTTCGTCGCGGTGCTCGGCACGAGCGGCACCTTCGTGGGCACCTCGCGGCGGCTCAAGGAGCTGAACCCCGCCATCCGGTGCGTCTCGTTGCAGCCCGACTCGCCTTTCCACGGGATCGAGGGGGCGAAGCACATGGCGACCGCGCTCGTGCCGGCCATCTACGACCCCACCGTCGCGGACGAGGACCTGGCCGTGAGCACCGAGGCGGCCTACGCCATGGCGAAGCGGCTCGGACGCGAGGAGGGGCTGCTGGTCGGAGTCTCGGCCGCGGCGGCGGTGGTCGGGAGCCTCGCCGTGGCGAGCCGCCTCGCCGAGCGGGGGGAGCCGGCGGTCATCGTGACGGTGCTGCCGGACGCGGCCGACAGGTACCTCTCCGAGCGCTTCTGGAAGGAGCCCTAGCGCCAGGCTTGGCGCGGCGAGCCATGCTTCGGATCGGCGACGCGCAGTACCAGGAGCTCCGACGCCACGGCGAGGAGGCCTACCCGCACGAATCGTGCGGCGTGCTCCTGGGGCGCGTCGCGGGAGACGAGCGCGTCGTCACGAGCATCGTGCGCTGCGGCAACGCGCGCCTCGACTCCCCAAGCGACCGCTACCACATCGACCCGCGCGAGCTCCTGCGAGCCCAGCGGCTCGGGCGCGAGCGAGGCGACGACGTGGTGGGGTTCTATCACTCGCACCCCGACCACCCCGCCCGCTGGTCGACGACCGACCTCGCCGAGGCGCACTGGCTCGGCTGCTCCTATGTGATCACGAGCGTCGAGCGCGGGAGAGCCGAGGCGACGAGCTCGTTCGTGCTCGAGGGAAAGGGAGAGGACGCGAAGCGCTTCGAGGAGGAGGAGGTGCGGGTCGCGAGCGCATCCACCTCACCCGACGAGGCACGACCCGGCCACCGCGAGGGCACGGCGGCCAGCGATGTGAGGCTGCCATGAAGATCTTCATCCCCACTCCCTTGCGGCCCTACGCGGACGGAAAGGACACGGTGGACGTCTCCGCTAGGAACGTGGGCGAGGCGCTCGCCGGCCTCGTCGCGGCTCACCCCGACCTGAGGCACCACCTCTACACGGACGACGGGAAGCTGCGCGCGTTCGTGAACGTCTACGTGAACGACGAGGACGTGCGCTACCTCGAGCGGGAGGCCACCGCGACGAAGGAGGGCGACACGCTCTCGATCGTGCCCTCCATCGCGGGGGGGCAGGTCCCGAAGGCCGCCGCCCTCTCGAACGACGAGATCCTGCGCTACTCGCGCCACCTCATCATGCCGGAGGTGGGCATGGAGGGGCAGGAGCGGCTCAAGGCGGCGAAGGTGCTCTGCGTCGGCGCGGGCGGACTCGGATCCCCGCTCGCGCTCTACCTCGCCGCGGCCGGGGTGGGAACGCTCGGGCTCGTGGACTTCGACGTCGTCGACTACACGAACCTGCAGCGGCAGATCCTCCACTCGACGTCCGACGTGGGCCGGAAGAAGCTCGACTCGGCGGCGGAGAAGCTGCGGGCGATCAACCCCTACCTCACGCTCCGCCCCTTCGAGACGAGGCTCACCAGCGACAACGCGCTCGAGATCGTGCGCGAGTTCGACCTGGTGGTGGATGGCACCGACAACTTCCCGACCCGCTACCTCGTGAACGACGCGTGCGTCCTCACGCGGAGGCCCAACGTCTACGGGTCGATCTTCCGGTTCGAGGGACAGGTGAGCGTCTTCGCGACGCGCGAGGGGCCCTGCTACCGCTGCTTGTACCCGGAGCCACCGCCCGCGGGCCTGGTGCCCTCCTGCGCGGAGGGCGGCGTACTCGGGATCTTGCCCGGCCTCGTCGGCGTCATGCAGGCGACCGAGGCGATCAAGCTCATCCTGGGCCGGGGCGAGCCGCTCGTGGGGCGCCTCCTCCTCGTCGACGCCCTCAGGATGAGCTTCCGCGAGCTGAAGCTGCGGAAGGATCCCAGCTGTCCGGCGTGCGGCGAGAAACCCACCGTGACGAGGCTCGTCGACTACGATGCGTTCTGCGGCGTGCGCGGGGAGGAGGCCACCGTGTCGACAGGCGTCCCGGAGATCCAGGTCGAGGAGCTGAAGCGGATGCTCGACGCGGGCGAGGACCCGTACATCCTCGATGTGCGCGAGCCGCACGAGTACCGGATCTGCAACCTGGGAGGCCATCTCATCCCGCTGGGCGAGCTGCCACGCAGGCTCCACGAGCTCGACTCCTCGCGCGAGATCGTGGCGCACTGCCGCTCCGGGGGGCGCAGCGCCAAGGCGATCGCCCTCCTGCGACAGGCCGGCTTCAAGAAGGTGCACAACCTCGCCGGTGGCATCCTCGCCTGGGCGGATCGAATCGATCGGACGATGCCGAAATACTGATCGATCCGGGCGGCCTCGAACAGCACCTCGACCCGCAAGAACGCGCCCATGCCGTACCTGGAGCCCACCGGAAAGACACGATTCCAGATCAGCTTCGACCGGTGGTACCGCGTGGTGTCGGCCGCGCTCCTGCTCGCGCCGTCCGACTCGTTCGTGGAGGTCCACGGCGGCGAGGTTCGAGTCCGGATGGCCTACGGGTTCCGGGCGACCTTCCCGAGGTCGGCGGTGGTTTCGGCCACCGAGTACCGCCGCAGGCCGCTCAGTCGCGGCGTGCACGGCTTCGCGGGTCGCTGGCTCGTGAACGGCTCCGGCAGAGGCATCGTGAGCATCGCCCTCGAGCCCCGGCAGCGCGGCTACGTGCTGGGCTTCCCCGTGAAGCTGCGGCAACTGCTCGTGAGCATGGAAGATCCCAGCGGGCTGCTCGAGGTGTTGGAAGGCCGAGCGTGAGTGACTAGGCCGTGGGCGGCGCGGGGGGCCGCCTCGCCTTGCCGTGGGTCGACTCGCGCGGGGTCAGCTCCTCATCGGCGAGCACGCTCGCGGAGTGGATGAGCGCCAGGTGAGAGAACGCTTGGGGGAAGTTCCCGATGAGGCGTCCCGACCTCGGCTCGTACTCCTCGGAGAGTAGGCCGAGGTCGTTGCGCAGCGAGAGGAGCCGCTCGAAGAGCGCCTCGGCCTCGCGCCGCCGGCCCGAGTAGGCGTAGGCGTCCACCAGCCAGAAGCTGCAAGCCAGGAACGCTCCCTCATCGCCAGGCAGCCCGTCGCCGGTGTGCTCGGTCCGGTAGCGGAGCACGAGGCCATCCCGCAGGAGGTTCTTCTCGATCGCCTCGATCGTCCCCCGCACGCGGGGGTCGCTCGCGGGCAGGAAACCCAGCGCCGGCATGAGGAGCAGGCTCGCGTCGAGCGCCGGGCTGTTGTACGCCTGCGTGAACGCGTTCTGTTTCCTGTCGAAGCCGTGCTCCAGCACGTCGCGGTGAATGCGATCGGCGAGCGCGCGCAGCCGCGGCAAGGCCTGGCGGGAGTGGTCGTGCGGGTCCGTGAACTCCTCGATGATGCGCGCGAAGCGATCGACGGCCACCCAGGCCATCATCTTGGAGTGAACGAAGTGGCGCCGGCCTCCACGCACCTCCCAGATGCCGTCGTCGGGAAGCTGCCACGCCGACTCGATGAACTGCGCGAGCTTGCGCGCGGGCACTCGCGCGTCGGCCTCCTCGGGCAGGCCGAGACGCCGCGCCTCGTACAACGCCTGGACGACCTCACCGTAGACGTCGAGCTGGAACTGATCGCTCGCGGCGTTGCCGACGCGCACCGGACGCGACTCCTCGTAGCCCGGCAACTCGGGGATCTCGAACTCCATCAGGCGGCGCTCGCCCCGGACCCCGTACATGATCTGGGTCTCGTCGGGGGCGCCCGCGACCGCGCGCATGAACCAGGCGCGCCAGGCCTTGGCCTCCTCCACGTAGCCTCCTAGCATGAGCGCGTCGAGCGTGAGCGTCGCGTCGCGCAGCCAGCAGAAGCGGTAGTCCCAGTTGCGGACGCCGCCGATCGCCTCGGGGAGCGACGTCGTCGGCGCGGCGATGATCCCTCCGGACGGCGCGTAGACCATCGCCTTGAGCGTGATGAGCGACCGGTTCACCGTGTCCTGGTGGTCGCCGCGGTAGCTCGAGCGCTGGGACCACTCTGTCCACCGCTTCTCGGCTTCCGCGAGCGCCGCGCTCGGATCGAGCGGTGGTGGAGGCGGCTCATCCGCCGGGTGCCACGTCAGCACGAATGGCACGCGCTCGCCCTTCCTCACCGACACGGCGCCCCACACGTCCTTGTCGTTGAACTGGAGCTGAGCGGGCGTGCGGAGCACGACCGCGTCCGGAGCGGTGGTGAGCCGGATGTCGCCGTTCAGGGCAGTGATCCAGGGCTTGTACTGGCCGTAGCCGAAGCGCGTCACGAGGTCCACCGTGACCGGGACCGTTCCCTCGAGCCCGTCGAGAATGCGGATCACGCTGTGTCGCTGCGGTCCGGCGAAAGGCATGAAGTCGACGAGGCGCACGGCGCCGCCATCGCACTCGTAGTCAGTCTCGAGGATCAAGGTTCCCGGCCGGTAACGCCGGCTCATACGGCGCACGCGTGCGCTCGGGTGGATCAGCCAGTGGCCGTGCTCGTCGCGGCCGACGAGCGCGGCCATGCAGGCCTCGGAGTCGAAGCGCGGCATGCAGAGCCAGTCGATCGAGCCCTCGCTCGAGACGAGCGCGGCGCCGTGCAGATCTCCGATGAACCCGTACTTCTCGATCCACGAGGCCATGTCCCCTCCCCTGCGCGATCACCCCCGTCTTCCGGTTGGTAACGTGACGAGAGCTCGGGCCAGGCTCTTTGCTGGGCCCAAGAGCTCTGCTGGAGGAGGCGCTCATGCAGGGGCTCGATCGGTCTGTCGCGCCTCGAAGCCGAAAGGGTGCCGCCTACACCGCCCTGCATCGATTCAACGGAACCCTACATGGTAAGCCAGCGCCGCCATGATCCCTCCCCAGGTGGCCGTCCGGCGCGGCTTCCGCGTCTCCCTCACCCAGCAGATCATGCTCGGCCTCGTCGCCGGCGTTCTCATCGGCTGGCTCTTCCCGAGCGTGGGCGTCTCGCTGAAGCCGGTCGGCCAGCTCTTCCTCCGCCTCATCAAGATGATCGTCGGACCGCTCGTCCTGACGACGCTCGTGGCGGGCCTCGCCGGCGCGGGCGGGAAGATGGCCGGTCGCATCGGCCTCAAGGCGATCCTCTGGTTCGAGGCCGCCACGACCCTCGCCCTCTTCGTCGGCCTCGCCGGCGCCAACCTCGTCCAGCCCGGCCTCGGCGTGGGGCTCGCGAATGACGCCGCGGCGGCGAGCAAGCTCGCGAAGGCGAAGACCGCCGTCGACTTCCTCCTCGAGGCCTTCCCGACCTCGATCTTCGACGCGCTGGCGCGGAACGACATCCTCCAGATCGTCGTCTTCGCGCTCTTCGCCGGCCTCGCCATCGGCGCGGCAGGCGAGAAGGCGGCGCCCATGAAGAAGATCGCCGAGTCGGGCGCCGAGATGATGTTCAAGATCGTCGGCTTCGTGATGAAGTTCGCGCCCCTCGGCGTGGGCGCGGCGATGGCCGCGACGCTCGGAGCGAAGGGGATCAGGGTCCTCATCCCGCTCCTCAAGGTGGTCGGGACGCTCTACGGGTGTCTCATCGTCTTCTTCGTCCTCCTCTTCCTGGCGATGCGGCTCCTCACCCGCGTCCACATGCCGACCTTCCTCAGGGCGATCCGCGAGCCAGCCGTGATCGCGTTCACGACCACCTCGTCAGAGGCAGCCATGCCGCGGGCGATGGAGGCGATGGAGCGGATCGGCGTGCCGCGCTCGATCGTCGCCTTCGTGATGCCGACGGGCTACTCCTTCAACCTCGACGGCTCGACGCTCTATCTCTCGCTCGCGGTGATGTTCGTCGCGCAGGCGGCCGGCGTCCACATGTCGCTCGGCGAGCAGCTCGCCATCATGGGCATGCTCATGCTCACGACGAAGGGCGTCGCGGGCGTGCCGCGCTCATCGCTCGTCGTGCTCGCCGGAGCGCTCACCGCTTTCCACCTGCCGCTCGAGGGCGTCGCCATCCTGCTCGCCATCGACGAGCTCATGGACATGGGGCGCTCCTGCGTGAACGTCGTCGGAAACTGCGTCGCGACCGTCGTCGTCGCGCAGTGGGAGAAGGCGATCGCGGCCGGCTCGCCCATCCTCGGGGGGACCCGTATCGCGGCCGTGGCCGAGGCCCCGGCACCCAAGATCGCCGTCGGGGAGTGACGAGGAGTGTCGCGGCGCGCTCGGACTGGCCTCCGCCGAGAGACCCCGAGCGTCATTGGGGGCTGAGTTGCTTCAGGATAGCCGGGTCCTTCTCGTCCTGCGCGAGCACCGCATGGCACATCGTGCAATCCTGGGATAGGGTCGACTTACCGTCCCTGGTTGCGTGCGCGCCGTCGTGGCACCGCCAGCAGCCGGCGGAGGCGTCGTGCCCGATGAAGCTCGGGTACGTTCCCCAGGTGATCTTCATCTCGGGCCATACGTTCATCGACCAGATGTCACCCAGCCCCTTCGCCGCGCTCTCCGCCGCCGCCTTCCTCCCGGCATACGCCGCAGGGTCGAGCTTCTCGTAGAACTCCAGCAAGCCGGCGCGAATGGCCGCCCGCGCCGCCTCGCGCGATGGGTACTGCGCCTTGAGGAGCCGCACCCCCTCCCGGTGCAGGAAGGGCAGCGATGGGTCGATGAGGCCGTCGGCGAGGGCGAGGTCCAGCGCGTCCTCCGGACTCCGGTAGATGTGGGTCGGGCGGTTGTGGCAGTCGATGCAGTCCATGACGCGCCATTCCGCCCGCGGTCCGGGGTCCGGCGTGTCTGCCGAGCCGAAATAGGTCCTCCTCGTGCCGTCGGGCGTCGTCACCTCGACCACGCTCACGTTCTGGAGGGTCGGATCGGAGAGGTACCGAATCCGCACGCCTGGGGCCACGTGGAAGTGACTGCCGCCACCACGCGAGCCGCTGCCACCGCCGATGTGCATGAGCAGGACGGTCTTCGTGGGGGTGCTGGCTGCGTCGTCGCCGTACCGAGTCTTCACGACGAGCTTGTCGCCCGTGAACTTCGCGGGCCAGTGGCAGGCCTCGCAGGTCTCGCGGGCCGGCCGGAGGTTCTCGACGGGCACGGGGATTGGCCGAGGATAGGTACGGGTGACGTAATGCACCAGCTCCAGTACGCCGGAAAGCTTGGCCTTCACGAACCAGGACGCGCCAGGGCCGATGTGACAGGCCACGCATTCGACACGCGCGTGTGGCGAACGCTGGTACGCCGCGTGCTCGGGTCCGGTCACCAAATGACAGGAGCCGCAGAACGTCGGCTTGTCCATGAAGACCACCGCCGTGTAGCCCGCGACCGAGAGGACCACGATGCTCGCGGCGGTGAGGGCCGTGACGACGAACAGCAGGCGTCGCGTCCGCGGCTTGCCGAAGTCGATCACGGGCGGAGCCGGAGGTGCTTCCCCGGCGGCTAGGAGTCGCGCCGTTCGCCGGTGCGCCGAGACCGATCCGATGATGACGAACGCCAGGCCCAGCAGGAAGAACGCTGGAAGGATCAAATACCCGAGGACCCCGAGGTACGGCCCTCCGCGGTATCCAAAGGTGCCGATCATCGCGAGGACGAGGATGAGGACCCCGTTGACCGTGCAAATGACGGCACCGACGATGGCGAGCGGGCTACGCACGGTCTCTGTGACTCGCGACATGGTCCGGCCCTTTCCGTTCAGGCTGCGTCCACCCACGCTGGGTGATCGTACGCCGCGCTCCCGATGCGGCGACACCCCCGACGAGTTCTCCGCTTGCTCACCCGGCCGGGCACCCAACCTGCCGGGGCACGAGGGGTCCGCTTGCGTCGCCGGCGGCCTGGCTCGGTCCCGGGCATTTGAGCAACCCTGTGAAGGCGCATATTGGGCGGGTGAAGGGGTCACCCGCCGCCCTCGCCCTCGCCCTCGCCGCCCTGCTCGCGCCCGCGCTGGCGCGCGCGCATCCGGTCGGCCTCTCCCGGAGCGATCTCGAGGTCTCCGGGCGCACGATCGCCGTGCGGCTCCAGGGGTCGGCCCGCGAGTTCGGTCTGGCACCCCCGCGAGACCTCGTCCTGACGCCGAGTCCCAGCCCGGAGGCGATGGCGTCGTCGCTCGGGCGGGTAGCGCTCCGCCAGGACGGGGTAGCCTGCACGTTCACGGCGGGTGGCTTCGCCTGGGAGCCACCCGACGGCTTCACCATGGACGGCACCTTCGCCTGCCCACGGGAGGTCGACAGGCTCGAGGTCGACCTCGCCTTCCTCGACTCGCTCCCGCGTGGACACACCCACGTCGCCCGGGTGTCCCTCGGCGCAGGAGCACCGGAACAGCACGTCGCCCGCGCGGGGGCGAGCGCCTTCACGGTGACCCGGCGCGAGCCGGCCTGGCGTCGCGCGGCGGCCTTCGTCCGGCTCGGGGTCGAGCACATCCTCACCGGCTACGACCACCTCGCCTTCCTTCTGGCCGTACTCCTCCTCGCTCCCACGCTGCGCCGCGTGGTGCAGCTCGTCACGAGCTTCACCGTCGCGCACTCGCTGACCCTCGGGGCGGCGGCGCTCGGCGCGATCTCCGTCCCGCCCCGGATCGTGGAGCCGCTCATCGCGGCGAGCGTGGTGGCGGTGGCGGTCGAGAACCTCTGGCTCCTCCGCCGCGGCACCGGTCCCGCGGTGCGCGAGCGAGCCCTCGGGCGCCGGTGGGTGCTCACCTTCGCCTTCGGGCTCGTGCACGGCCTCGGCTTCGCGGGCGCGCTCGGCGAGGTCCACCTCGAGGGCGCGCCCTTCGCGCTCGCCCTCGTCTCCTTCAACCTGGGCGTCGAGCTGGGCCAGGTCGCGGTCGCGGCAATCCTCGTCCCCCTCGTCCTCCGGATGAGGGGCGGCCGCCTCGCCGAGCGGGTGCCGCGCCTCGGCTCCGCCGCGGTCGCGGTGCTGGGCGCGGTCTGGTTCGTGGAACGCATCTCGGTCGCCGGCTGAGCGAACGCCCCCGGAGCGGGACCGTGCCCCGCCGTCGCTGCGAGCGGGGGGAGATCGCGCCACTCCCTCCGCGCCCGCACGATGGCCGGTCGTTTCTTGCCGGAGGCCGGGACGGTCGCGACTTTCTTCCAGGACGGCGCGCCGGGCGTCCCGGCGCGGCCTCCTCAGGAGGATGCACATGACGACGAGGAACGCGTCGTGCGGGCGGCCGCGGTGCAGGGCATGGATCGGGCCCGCGCTCGCCGCCGTGCTCGCACCGGCTCTCGCGCTCGCCTCGAGCCACCGCGAGGCGCCAGCGATCAGCAACGACCCGGCGGCCGACAACACGGACCTGTACGCGTGGGTGAGCCCGGATCACTCCAAGCTCTGGGTGATCGCGAACTGGATTCCTTTCCAGGAACCGGCGGGGGGCCCCAACTTCTACAAGTTCTCGGACGACGTTCGCTACGAGATCCACGTGACGCAGGGCGCGACCTCGCTCACGGACGCGATCGTGTTCCGGTTCGAGTTCAAGACACAGCCGGTGCAGCACGTCGATCCCGCTAACCTGAGCTTGCCGCCGGGCGGCGGGAAGGAGTTCTTCGCCCAGCTCGCCGGCGCGTTCGCGCAGACCTACACGCTGACGAAGATCGCGGCCGACGGGTCCCAGACCGTGCTGGTCCAGAACGGAAAGGTGGCTCCGCCGCGGATCGGCCCGCGCACGCAGCAGGCGGCGAATCAGCTCGGGCTGGCGCCTTTCACCTCGCCCACCTACGACGACGCCTTCGCCGCGACCTTCATCACCCCCACGACCGGCGTCGCTGGCGGTCGGGTCTTCGTCGGGCCACGCGACGACCCCTTCTACGCCGACCTGGGCGGGATCTTCGACCTCGGGAACCTCCGCCCCGCCGGCCAAGCCCAGGACGGACTCTCGGGCTATAACGTCCACACGATCGCGATGGAGATCCCGGTCGAACAGCTGACCGCGAACGGCCAGCGTCCCACGCAGCCCGGCAATGACGCGCTGGTCGGCCTGTGGGCCTCGTCGAGCCGCCGCGCCACGTCGGTGCTGATGGCCGACGGCACCACCCAGACCTCCGGCGACTTCGTCCAGGTCTCGCGCCTCGGCCTGCCCCTCGTGAACGAGGCCCTCATCGGCTACCAGGACAAGGACAAGTACAACCGGACCCAGCCGAAGGACGATGTCCAGAACTTCGGCGCGTACCTCCTCAACCCGGTGGTGGTGCGCGACGCCGAGGCGGTCGGTCTCTACACGCAGCTCGGGCTGGATCCGAAGCAGTTCGAGTCGAACCGCACCGACATCATCGATGCGATCAACCTGAAGAACGTGCCGACGACCGGGGCGCACTCCATCCCGCTCAGCGCCACCGGCGACGTGCTCCGGGTGGACCTCGCCACGGACTCGGCCTTCCCGAACGGCCGCGCCATCTCGCCCGGCACCAACAAGGAGCAGACCGACGTGGTCGACGCCATCTTCACGCTCGTCCTCACCGAGGGCCAGAAGCCGATCTCCGACGGAGTCGACCACAACGACAAGACCTTCCTCTCCGACTTCCCGTTCCTGGCGCTGCCATGGCAGGGGTTCGACGAGGGGCACGGAAAGCCCTGACGATGCGGGGCGCCCGCCCCCGAAGCGTATCCCTCG